>Ga0208357_1001853_pt1 | contig 14824 bp, 13 predicted proteins | sample NGESurdeep092012_6_FD_184487 | JGI IMG/M metagenome (GOLD analysis project Ga0208357, IMG submission 184487) | Arctic peat soil microbial communities from Barrow, Alaska - NGEE Surface sample F52-2 deep-092012 (SPAdes) | ecosystem: Environmental > Terrestrial > Soil > Wetlands > Peat ... | reverse complement strand
CATCAAAACCTTCGTCCATGACTACAATCGAACCCGACTGCGATGCCTCGGCCACAAAGCCCCCGCCCAACTCCTCGCTAACCTCCCGGGACACAACACAACCGGTGACCGCATGCGTTAAGCAGGTGCCGCGAGCGCCGCGCCGCCATCGACCGGCAGGGCGACGCCGGTGACGAAATTGGCCTCGTCCGAGGCGAGGAACAAGGCCGCGTTGGCGACATCCCAAGCGGTGCCCATCTTGCGGCGCAGCGGCACCTTGGCATCGCGTTCGGCCGCGACGTCGGCGCGGGTGCGATTGCCGGCGCGGGCGCGGGTATCGACCGCCATCGGCGTGTCCATCAGGCCAGGCAAGATGACATTGGCGCGGATGCCATAGCCGGCGTTCTGGATCGCGAGCTGCTCGGTATAGGCGATCATCGCGGCTTTCGTGGCCTTGTACGCCACCAGCGGATAATTCAGCCACGCGGCCATGGATGAGATATTGATGATCACGCCCGATTTCTGTTGCCGCATCACCGGCAGCACATGCTTGCACGCCATCACCGTGCCGCGCAGGTTGATCGCGACGACACGGTCGAAGGCTTCCTCGGTGATCTCCGTCGGCGACGCGTCGCCACCGGCGATGCTGACGCCGACATTGTTATGAAGAATGTCAATGCGGCCCCAGCGCGCCATCGCGTCGCCGATCATCGCGACCAGCGTCGCCTCCTTGGTGACGTCGGCGGCGACGGCGAAAGCGGTGCCGCCCGCCGCCGCGATCATGGCCACGGTTTCCTCGGCCGAGGCAAGATCGCGATCCACCGCCAGCACGCTCGCGCCCTCCTGGGCAAAGCGCAAGGCGGTGGCGCGGCCATTGCCCATTCCCTCGCCGGGACCTTGGCCGGCCCCGACGACGATCGCAATCTTACCGGCGAGCCGCATGATCCGGCCTACCGCGGCGCCAGCCGCACCGCGCCGTCGATGCGGATGCACTCGCCGTTGATATGGACATTGTCGATGATGTGCAGCGCCAGCTTGGCATATTCATAGGCGTGGCCCATGCGCTTCGGGAACGGGATCGACGCTTCGAGCGACGCCTTCGCCTCGGGCGTCAGTCCGCCGGCCAGCGGCGTCCAGAAAATGCCGGGGGCGATGACATTGACGCGAATGCCGAACTGCGCCAGCTCGCGCGCCGCCGGCATGGTCAGGGCGACGATGCCGCCCTTCGAGGCGGAATAGGCGGCCTGGCCAATCTGGCCCTCGAACGCCGCGACCGACGCCGTCGAGATGATGACGCCGCGCTCATTATCTTCAAGCGGCGGCAGCGTGCTCATATCGGCGGCGGCGAGGCGCATCATGTTGAAGCTGCCGACCAGATTGACGTTGATGATGCGGGTGAATTGATCGAGCGGCATCGGTCCGTCGCGGCCGACGATGCGGCGGCCGGCGCCGATGCCTGCGCAATTAATCAGGATGCGCGCGGCGCCATGGGCCTCGCGCGCGGCCTTTACCGCCGCCTCGCCTTCCTCGGCGTCGGCGACGTTGCAGGGAATGGCCAGCCCGCCGATTTCGCCGGCGACGGTGCGCGCCAGATCGGCATTGCGATCCACCACCGCGACCTTGGCGCCACCCTTCGCCAGATAGCGCGCCGTCTCGGCGCCGAGACCCGACGCACCGCCGGTGACGATCGCCGCATGACCCTTAAGTTCCATGATTCGCTCCTCCTTCGTATCTCGCTGATGCCCGATTGATCACGAAAAGCGGCACCTTGTCACCAAAATGTATCGGAGATAACGGTGCGTCCCTCGACTGCGAACCGCCACGCTAACGCGCGACGGTTCGCGCTCGGGATGAGGACGATTGGAGTGGTACAAAGTTAGACGCCGCTCGCTCTCTCCTCATCCTGAGCGCGCAGCGCGATCCGGAGGATCGGGCGAGCAGTCGAAGGACGCACGACATTCAGACGGCGGTCGCCTCCATTTTCGCCAGCAGCACGCGGGCCGACGGCTGCGCCGCATAAAGCTCGGCGATCAGCGCCGGGCGATTGTCCTGCATGGCGCGGGCGTTGAGCGAGCCCTTGTCGGTGACCTCGTTCTTGTCGATCGAAGGCGGCTCTTCGAGGATCATGCCGCGCACGATGCGGGTGGCGCTGCCGGTGCCTTCCTTCGCCAGCTCGGTCAGCAGTTCCGCGAACCGCGCGCGCACCGCCGGATGGCGCAGCACCTCGATCTCGGGCGCGCTCGCCGGCAGGTCCGGGCACAGCGCGCGACAGGCGGCGCCGTCGGCGAAGAACAGCGCGCCGAGCTCGTCGCGGTCGGCGCCGGTCATCACCACGTCGCGGACATAGGGCGCGAAATGCAGCACGATCTTGGTCTTGAGCGGCCCGACACTGACCCAGGTGCCGGTCAACAGCTTGAAATCCTCGGCGATGCGGCCGTCGAACACGATGCCCTTCGACGCATCGCGGGCATCGAGGAGGCGCACCGCGTCGCCGGTCTTGAGATAGCCCTCCTCGTCATAGAGCTTCGCCGTCAGGTCGGGCTGCCGCCAATAGCCCGGCGTCATGCTCGGCCCCTTCATGCGCGCCTCGAATTTGCGCTCGGCCGGCGACAGCTTGAAGTCGATGCCCGGCGCCGGCACGCCGACCAGGCCCGCGAAGCCGTCGGGCCAGTTGGCGCACAGCATGAAGGGCGCGGTCTCGCTCATGCCGAGGCCGGTGACCATGGGGATGCGCTCGCCGACCGTCGCCAGCGCGATCTCGTCCAGCGCATCCCAAATGAATTGCGGCAGCCCCGCCGCGGCATAGAACATCATCCGCATGCGCTCGAAAAAGCCGCGGCGCAGCGTTTCGTCGGCGCGCAGGAACGGGATCAGAAACTCATACGCCTTGGGCACGTTGAAATAATAATTGGGCTTTATGTCGCGCAAGTTGCGCACCGTGCGCTCGAACTGGCCCGGCACCGGGCGGCCATCGTCGATGTAGTAGGAGCCGCCATTGTACAGCACATTGCCGAAGTCGGAATGCGCGAAGGTATGGTTCCACGGCATCCAATCGACCACCACCGGCGGCTGTTCGCGCAAGGTGGGCAGCATCTCGACCTGCATCTGCTGATTGGCGGCGTACATGCGCTGGGTATTGATCACGCCCTTGGGCAAGCCGGTCGAGCCCGAGGTGAAGAGGATCTTCATCACATCGTCGGCCGCGACCCTGGCGGCGGCCGCGTCCACCGCCGCCGTCGGCGCGGTCGCCAGCAAATCGCCGAACCAGGTCGCCGGCCGCCCCGGCGGCGGATTGCCGCCCACCACGAGCTCGGCATCGGGCGGCGCCGCCGCGTCGATCGCCTTGGCGAACAGGGCGCCATCGGCGGCGAAGATCAGGCCCGGCGTCAGCAGGCCCAGCACATGCTTCAGCTTGCCGTAATCGGTCGAGACCAGCGAATAGGGCGGCGAGACCGGCGCATAGGGAATGCCGACATGCATCGCCGCCAGCCCCAGCACGGCGTGGTCGAGATCGGCGCCCGACAGGATGACAATCGGACGGTCGGCCGATGGCGGCCGCGACAACAGCGCCTGGCCGACGCGCCGCACCCGGTCGAGCATCTGGGCATAGGTGATGGTGCGCCACTCACCATCCGCGCCGCGTTGCCCGATCAGGACCCGGTCGGGCTGGCTGGCCGCGAACGCGACCAGGCGGTCGGTGATCTTGACCGGATAGGGACCCAGCGGCGTGGCCGAGCGCAGCCGGATCGTGCCGTCGGCCGATTTCTCCATCGCGGTCGTGGACGGTCCGAGACTGATTTTGCGAATGGGCGTCATGGGGCAACACCTTGTGCCGCTTAGTATTTGACGGGCCGGCAGAATGCCGCTTCAATCGGACCGAAGCAAGGCGCCGGGTCCATCCAATGGATGCGCCGGCTCGGGGACGGCCGGTCTTGGGGAGCGGTGATCATGGTGACGAACAAGCGCCGCATCCGGGTGGAATGGGGGCACTGTGACCCGGCGGAAATCGTCTACTACCCCCATTACTTCGCCTGGTTCGACGCCTGCACCACGCATCTCTTCGAAAGCGTCGGCCTGACGCCGCAGCGCTTCTTCAAGGATTTCGGCGTCAAGGGCTACCCGCTGCTGGAGGCGAGCGCCAAGTTTCACGTCGCCTCGGCGTTCGGCGACGAGATCGACACCGAGACCACGGTCACCGCCTGGCGGCCGAAAACCTTCACCCTGTCGCATCGCTTCACCCGCGGTGAGACGCTGCTGCTCGAAGGCTTGGAAACGCGGATTTTCGTGGTGCCGCATCCCGACGATCCGACACGCATCAAATCGGTCCCGATTCCGAAAGACGTGAAGCGCCGGTTCGGCGCCTGACAGCATGAGCGACGGCGACCCTCGCGGCTTCGATCCGCGCGTCTGGCTGCTGGCGATCGGCACCTTCGCGACCGGCACCGACACGTTCGTCATCGCCGGCATCCTGCCCGAACTGGCGCATTCCTTTTCCGTCACCATCGAGGCGGCCGGCGCCGTGGTCTCGGTCTATGCCTTCGTCTATGGCATCGGCACGCCGCTCTTGGCGCTGGTGGCGGGGCGCTGGCGCCAGGACCGGGTGGCGCTGGTGGCGCTGGCGCTGTTCGTGATCGTGAACATCCTGTGCGCGCTGGCGCCCAGCTTCGGCTTTCTGCTGATCATGCGCGCGGCGGCGGCGCTGTGCGCGGCGGTCTATGCCCCCGCCGCCTATGTCATCGCGGCGGCGTCGGCCCGGCCGGAGAAGCGCGGCGGCGCATTGGCGGCGGTGGCGCTCGGCTCGTCCGGCTCGACCGTGCTGGGGGTACCGCTCGGCACCTTCGTCGGCGATCATCTGGGCTGGCCCGCCACCTTCATCCTGATCGCGCTCATCAGCGCGGGGGCGCTGGCGGCGCTGATGGCGTACGGGCCGCGCGCCGCCGAGGCCGGGCCGCCGCTGCCGCTGGGCGCGCGGGTGGCGCCGCTGGCGCGCCTGCGGGTGTGGATCGCGCTGGCCCCGGTGCTGCTGATGTTCTGCGGCATCTACGCCGTCTATACCTATATCGCGCCGCTGTTACAGCTTCAGTATTCGATCGCCGACATTCCGCTGTTCCTCATCTGCTATGGCGCCGGCGGCCTCGCCGGCAGCCAGCTGGGCGGCAAGCTGGTCGACAAATTCGGCGCCACCCGGCCGCTGATCGTGCTGCTGTCGCTGTTCGCGCTGCTCAATGTCGCGCTGCCCTATTCCCTCCATTCCTGGCTGGCGACCGGCGCCGTGATGTTCGGCATGACGCTGTGCAGCTGGGCGTGCTTCGCGCCGATTCAGACCCGCGTGGTCGCGGTCGAGCCGGAGCACGCCAATGTCATGTTCGCGCTGATCAACGCCTCGATCTTTTTCGGCGGCGCGGTCGGGGCGGCGCTGGGCGGGGTGGTCCTGGGGCTGGTTTCGGTGATGGCCCTGCCCTATCTGGCGGCCCTCCTCAGCGCCATCGCGGTGGCGATGATCGTGCAGTCGCTGCCGCGCGGGACTCCGGGGCCGGCCTGACCGCCGCGCTTTCCGCACCGCCTCATGCCGTCCACCCGCGCGCTCGATCCGCGAATTTGGCTTCTCGCCATCGGCACCTTCGCCGTCGGCACGGATGCCTTCGTCATTGCCGGCATCCTGCCGCTGCTCGCCGCCTATTTCGTCATCAGCATGCCGGCGGCCGGCATGATCGTCTCGGTCTATTCCTTCACCTACGGGCTGGGGACGCCGCTGCTGGCGGTGCTGGTCGCGCGCTGGCACCGCCCCCAAGTCGTGGTCGCCACGCTGTGCGCCTTCGCGCTGGTCAATCTCGGCTGCGCCTTCGCGCCGAGCTATGGCGTGCTGCTCGGGCTGAAGGCGGCGGCCGGCATCTGCGCCGCCATCTACACCCCGACCGCCTATCTGTTGGCGGCGTCGCTGGCGCCGGCCAGCCGGCGCGGCGCCGCCCTGTCCGCGGTCGCGGTCGGGCTGACCGTCGCCTCGGTGCTGGGCATCCCGATTGGCACCTGGATCGGCTATCATTTCGGCTGGCATGCGACCTTCGGCGCGATCGCGCTGGTGACGGTGGGCGCCGCCGCCGCGATCCGGCTGGGCCGCCTGCGCGACCCAAGCGCCGGGGCAGCGATGCCCAGCCTGGCGCGGCGCATCGCGCCGCTGGGCCGGTGGCCGGTGTGGCTGGCGCTGCTGCCTTGCCTGCTGATGTATATCGGCAACGCGATGGTGTTCACCTATATCGCGCTGTTGTTGGAGACGCATTACAGCGCCGGCGAGTTGCCGCTGCTGCTCGGCGTTTACGGCCTCGGCGGCCTGGTCGGCAGCCCGCTCGGCGGCCGGCTCGCCGACCGGATGGGGCCGGTGAAGCCGCTGTTCATGGGCCTGACGCTGCTGTTGCTGGTCCATTTGTCGGTGCCGTTCAGCCTCGCCTCGATCTGGAGCACCTGCGCGGTGCTGTTCTTCGCCACCTTGGGCAATTGGGGCTGCTTCGCGCCGTTTCAGGCGCGGATCATGCGGATCGAGCCGGAGAACGCCACCGTGCTGATCGCGCTGATCAATACCGGCGTCTATATGGGAAATGCGATCGGCGCCGGCATCGGCGCCCTGCTGCTCCGCACGATGCCGGTGACCGACCTGCCCTTCGTGGCGGCCCTGATGATCGCGACGGCGATCGCGGTGCTGGCGGTGCCGCTGCCGCGACCGCGCGCCTGAGCTATCGCCAGCTCGGCCGCGATTGCAGGCGGTCGAGCCAGGCGCGAATGCGCGGATAGGGCGCGAGGTCATGGCGCACCATCGGCGACAGTTCGAGCGTGCAGCCCAACACGATGTCACCGAGGCCGAATTGACCGGCGATATAGGGGGCGCGGCCCAATTGCCCCTCGATCACCGGAACGAAGCGCGCGAGCCGGACCTCGGCTGCCTTGCTCTGCGCCTCATCCTCGGGCGCGCCCCGCCGTGCCTTGATGAAGCGCTCCACCACCAGGGTGGTGAAATAGGGATCGACATGGCAGGAACAGAAGAACATCCAGCGCATCGTGTCGGCGCGGGCCTGAAGATCGTCGGGCCACAGCGTGCCGGGCTTGGTCTCGGCGAGATAGCATATGATCGCGCTCGACTCCCACAGCGCGAAATCGCCATCGGTCAGGACTGGCGCCTTGCCAGTGGGGTTCAGCGCAAGATAGTCGGGCGCGCGGTTTTCGCCGGCGGCGAAATCGACATTCTTCAAATCGAGCGCGATGCCCAGTTCCGACGCGGCAATCCGCACCCGCTTGCCATTGGGTGAGATGGGAAACGTGTAAAGCTCCATAGCGGGCCTCTTCTTTTGGAACGCGATCCGACTCTAGCATATTGGCCGCGAGAGAGGCATGCTGGTCGAAATCCGTTTGCTAATCAGCTTGGGAAGGACGTGGCAATGATCGAACGCAACATCGAGATTCCGTCGCGCAACGGCCCGATCCCGACCTTCGCGGTGTGCCCGGACGGGACGGGCGCCTATCCCGGCATCGTCCTTTACATGGATGCGCCGGGGATTCGCGAAGAGCTGCACAATCTGGCGCGCCGTATCGCCAAGAACGGCTATTTCGTCGTGCTGCCCGACATGTATTACCGGCTAGGCATGCTGCGCTTCAACATGTCGGCGGCTAACCGCAGCGACGCGCGGATGACCACCATGTTCGCCGCGATGAACTCGCTGACCAACGCGCTGGTTATGGAAGACACGGCGGCGTGGATCGGCTGGCTCGACGCGCAGGAGAAGGTGAAGAACGGCCCGCTCGGCTGCGTCGGCTATTGCATGAGCGGGCGCTATGTCACGACCGCGGCGGCGCGCTTCGCCAATCGCTTCGCCGCGTCGGCGTCGCTCTATGGCGTCGGTATCGTCACCGGCGACGAAGATTCGCCGCACAAACTGGTGCCCAAGATCAAGGGCGAGATGTATTTCGGTTTCGCCGAGCATGACGCGCATGTCCCGGCGACGGTGGCGCCGGCGCTGACGGACGCGCTCAAGACCGCCAAGGTCAAGCACACGCTGGAAATCCTGCCCGGCTCCCAGCACGGTTATCAATTCCCCGAGCGCGAGGTCTATGACACCGACGCGTCGGAACATTCATGGGAAAAGATTTTCGCGATGTGGGAACGGAACCTGAAATAGCCCTTTTCTCCTTGCCGGCGTAGGCCGACATCCATGGCGGGCATGGACTCCGGCTTTCGCCGGAGAGGCGCGTTGGGTGGGTCAGAACGACCTTCGTGTCTTCGGCGGGCTCCAATGTGAATCAGCATCTAAGGCTGGGCCGGAGGCGGCGCCGTCATCCGGTCGGGGCCGGTGCCAGGTCGCGGCGACGGCTCACGCGGATTGTCGCGCTCGCTCTTGGGCGGCGGCGCGGCGGTCGGCCCGGTAACGACATCGAAATCATGCGACATGCGTAAGTTCCTCTCGATGAGAGGCCGCTCGGCAAGGACGGATTTTCGTTGGATGCTGAAAACACGAAAGCCGCCTCGGATCGGGCGGCTTCGGGTTTGCGACGAATGCGCGTGCCTAGGCCGCCGGGCGGAACCAGCGATACCAAAAGCTAAAATAGATCGAGCGCGTCGTCATGCGGCGGATTATAGCGGGCGCATCGCGGAACACAAAAAAATTCGTGCGTCCCCGGCTTTCGCCCGGGGGCGCACGATGGCGACGCAACGAAAAACTTTTGAACCGCCAAGGCGCCAAGTTAGAACACTAATTCCCGTCCCGGCGCAGGCCGGGATCCATGGTGCAGCGGCTCGATGGACCCAGACTTTCGTCGGGGCGGGGCCGCGGATTGTAACTTGGCGCCTTGGCGCCTTGGCGGTTCAGGCTTTTGTTTCCATGCCACCCCACTCTGTCACCCCGTGCGCCTGACCCACGGTTTCGGGGGGTATCGCTGGAATTCAATGGTGCGCCCCCTCCGGGTGCAGTTCCTTCCATTGGTCCTTCACCGCGGGATAGGTGAACAGCACCTTGTTGCGCAGCGCGCCGCCGACCTTTTCGACCTGGAGGATATAGACGTTCTGAATGAGGTCGCGCGTCTTCGGGTCGATCTCGATCGGGCCGCGCGGGCTGTCCCATTGATAGCCCCTGGCGCTGGCTATCGCCTTATCGCCGTCGCGCTTGCCGTCGGTCGCCGCGATCATGTGGAACACCAGCGCGATGCCGTCATAGGCCTCGACCGTCGCGATATTCGGGAAATCATGCGCCTCGTGGAATTTATCGCGGATCGCGGTGACGAAGGCGTGATTGAGCGGCGTATCCAGCAAATAGGTGTAGGTGCGCGCGGAGTAGAGGCCGATGCCGCCATCGCCGATATTCGGCAGATTCTGCTCCTCGGTCTCGCCGCCGCCCGCCCAATAGGCGACGCCCTTTTCGCGCAGGCCGCTGTTGACATAGGTCTTGACCAGCGATTGCGACATCGGCCCGCCGGGATTGGAGGTGAACAGCGTATCCGGCGCGCCATCCTTCACCCGCTGGATGTAACTGGAATAATCATAGGTGCCGAGCGGCGCCTTGATGATGTCGGCGATCTTGCCGCCCGCCGCCACGAATGCCGTCTGGATGGCGTCGATCGAATCGAGACCCGGCGCGTAATCGGCGACGATGATGGTGGCGCGCTTCGCCCCCATCTTCGCGGCATATTGCGCGGCGGGCACGCCGACCTCCCATTGGGTGAAGCCGGTGCGCAGGAAATAGGGCGATTTGCGCACCACCACGGAACTCGCCGAATTGAAGATCACGAACGGGATCTTGGCCTCGGTGATGACATCGGCGACGGCGAAGACGGTCGGCGTGAAATCCAGCCCCGCGAGATATTGCACGCCATCGCGGACGATCAGTTCCTGCGCCAGTTGCTTGGCCCGCGCCGGATTGTTGCCGCCATCGTCGCGATAGACGATGGTGACGTGATGCCCGCCGGCCAGGGCATTGTGCTGGGCGACATAGAGATCGACGCCCTCTTGGAAGCGGTGCCCCCAATCGGCATAGGGACCGGTGAAGGAGCCGATCACCCCGATCTTGATGTCGTCGGCGTGGGCTTGGATCGCGGCGGCGAACAAGATCATCGCCGCCAAAGAGAGTCGGCCCATCATCTTCATCTCTCGCTCCCTCCATATTTTATTTGTCCCTCTCCGCCCAATGGGCGCAGAGGGGAAATTTCACCACAATTGCTTCGTCGCGATGCGCGCGCCCTCGACCAGGGCCTCGAGCTTGGCCCAGGCGATGCTGCCATGCTTGACGCGGGTGCCGATGCCGCAATCGCTGCCGCCGGCGACATTCTCGCGCCCGACCAGCTTGGCATAGCGCACCAGGCGCTGGGCCACCAGTTCGGGATGCTCGATGAAGTCGGTGGCGTGGCCGATGACGCCGGGGATCAGCACCGAATCCTTTGGCGGCTTAATGTGCTCGAACACTTGCCACTCATGCTCATGCGCCGGGTTCGACGCCTCGATCGAATAGCTCTGCGCCGGCACCGAGAAGATCAAATCGGCGATCTCCTTCAGCGGGATGTCCGCCTGATGCGGACCGTGAAAGCTGCCCCAGCAGACATGCAGCCGCACCTGCTCCTTCGGGATGCCGTGCAGCGCGTGTTTCAACGCGTCGATGCGCAGGCCGGCATAGTTGCGGTACTCGGCAACCGACATCTCGGGATAGATCAGCCAGCCATCCGGCAGGTCGGGATCGTCAAGCTGAAGCGTCAGGCCGGCATCGGTGATCGCCTTGTATTCGACGCGCAGCGCGTTGGCCGCCGCCTCGAGATAGTCGGCGTCGCTCTTGTAATAGACATTGCGCAGCGCGTGCTCCAGCGTGCCCGGCGTATTGGCCGGCAGGAACGCGTCCTCGACCTTCACGGCGCCGACCGCCGCCTTGAAATTGTCGATGTCGCGCTTCAGCGCGGCGTGGCCGACATAGGTGAGCGGCCCGGTGCACAGCGACACGGTCTTGGGCGGTCCGGCGCTGGCGAAGCCGCCATGTCCCTCGGCGAAATAGGCGCCGAATTTCTTGGCGTCGCGCATCGCGATGGATAGCGGCACCGGCATGCCGGGCTTCCAATCGACATCCTCGAACCCGGAGATGCGCTCGAAACAATAATGTTGGAACGTGATCTTGCTGAGCTCGCCATCATTGACGCTGTCGATGCCGATCTCGGCCTGATGCTTCACCGTCGCCGCGACTTCCTCGCGCAGGCGCCGCTCATAGGTGACGTCATCGACCTCGATCGGCTGTTGCGGGCGCCAAGCGGTCTGATGCACGGCCTTGGCCGCGACCATCTGGGCGAGGTCCGGCGCCTTCGGCAAGGTGCCGGCATGCGTCGTGCGGATGCGATCGGTCGAACGTATCATTTTCTTATCCTCCCAAGCCCACCATGAACCAAAAATCATACCCGAATGATGAACTGATACACCAGCAATCCGGCGCTTCGTTTGGGCATGGCGATATTGTATCTCTCTCCTTGGGCAAATGTGATTATCACGCCCTCTCCCCCAATGGGCGGAGAGGGACAACAAGTGACGGGAGGCCGCGATGCCGGAAGCCACGAAGAATTTCAAGCTGCGCAGCAATTTCGAGCCGGGCTCGTTTCGCGAGGCGGTGCGGCGGGCACAATGGAAGGCGCTGGGCATCTCCGACGAAGACATGCTGAAGCCCAAGATCGCGGTGGTGAACACCTCGTCGGAGCTGGCGATCTGCTTCGCGCATCTCGATGGCGTCGCCAAGGTGGTGAAAGACGCGGTGCGCGCCGCCGGCGGCCTGCCCTTTGAGATTCGCACCGCGGCGCCCTCCGACTTCATCATCGGGCGCGGCGGCAAGGGCGGCGGCGGCGGCTATATCCTGCCGAGCCGCGATCTGATCGTGAACGATATCGAGATCGCGGTCGAAGGCGCGCAGCTCGACGGCATGGTGTGCCTCTCCTCCTGCGACAAGACCCCGCCGGCGCACATGATGGCGGCGGGGCGGTTCAACATCCCCACTATCCTCGTGGTGTGCGGCTATCAGCCCTCGGGCGAGGTGGACGGCCATCATGTCGATATCGAGGAAGTGTTTTTCGGCTCGGTTCAGGCCGGCTTCGGCAAGCTGAGCCAGGAACAATTGCGCGCGATGAGCGACAACGCCATCAAGGGGCCGGGCGTGTGCTCCGGCATGGCGACCGCGAATTCGATGCATGTGGTGTGCGAGGCGCTGGGCATGTCGCTGCCCGGCTCGGCGCCGGTGCTGGCCAACAGCGAGAAGATGTTTCAGCAGGCGCGCGATGCCGGCGCGCGCATCGTCGATATGGTGCTGGAGGATTTGAAGCCGCGCGATGTGATGACGGCAGGCGCCTTCCACAACGCCGCGGCCGCCGTCCTCGCCGTCTCCGGCTCGATCAATTGCATCAAGCATCTCCAAGCGATCGCGGTGGAATCGGGCCTCGACATCAATGTCTTCCAGATGTTCAACGATCTCGGCGGCAAGATCCCGGTATTGGGCGCGGTGCGCCCCAACGGCGACGAATCGATCGAGAATTTCGAGGCGGCGGGCGGCTGTCGCGCGCTGATGAAACAGTTGGAGCCGCTGCTCGACACCACCGCGATGACCTGTACCGGCAAGAGCGTGGCGGCGAATCTCGCCGGCGTGACGGTGGCGAACCCCGAGGTGATCCGGCCGACCGATCGCGCCTTCTCGAACGAGGCGCCGATCACCATTCTGCGCGGCTCGCTGGCGCCCGAAAGCGCGATCTGCAAGCTGGGTCTGCGCGGTCCGGGCCGGGTCTCGACCTTCGATGGGCCGGCGATCGTGTTCGACAACGGCCCCGACGCCATCGCCGCGATTCAGCGCGGCGAGATCAAGGAAGGCCAGGCGCTGATCGTGCGCGGCATGGGACCGAAGGGCGGGCCGGGCATGGCGGGGCCGGCCTCGCTGGTGGTGTTCGCCGTCGATGCCGCCGGGCTTCAGAACAAGATCGCCTTCATCAGTGACGGCCAGCTATCGGGCCTGTGCAATAAGGGCCTGACGGTGGCCGAGGTGTCGCCCGAGTCGGCGATCGGCGGGCCGCTGGGCCTGGTGCGGACCGGCGACCGCATCGTCATCGATGTCGATAAGCGGATTCTCGACCTCGATGTGCCGGCGGCGGAATTGGCCGCGCGCCGCGCCGCGCTGGGCGAGATCAAACTGCCCCATACCGGCGGCTGGCTCGGCATCTATCAACGCAGCGTCCAGCCGATGTCCACCGGCGCGGTGCTGGTGGATAAAGCCTGATTACCGGCCGCGCACCAGCGCCAAATTGACGAGCAGCGCCACCAGCACGGAGCCGAACATGATGGCGCTCATCGGGCCGGGCGTGCCGTCCGCGAGCCAGCCGACGATCGCGCCCGACAGCGCGCCCATGCCGAATTGCAGGGCGCCCGCCAGCGCCGCCGCCGAGCCGGCGCGCATCGGAAAAAGAGCGAGGGCGCCGGACACCGCATTGGCGCCGACCATGCTGAGCATCGCCAGCACGATGAAGGCGGGGATCGCGATGCCGGCGATGCCGCCGATATGCCCCAGGCCGGTGATCAGCAGGATGATCCCGCCGGTCACGCCGATGGCGCAGCCGATCCGCAACAGCCGGTCGCCGCCGACGCGCACCACGATGCGGGCATTGATGAAGCTGCCGATCATCATGCCGATCATATTGATGCCGAACAGAAAGCCGTAATATTGCGGCGGCACGCCGAAATGCTCGATATAGACGAAGGGCGAGCCGGCAATGAAGGCAAACAGCGCGCAATAATAGAAGCCGACGCAGAACACATAGCCGATATAGCGCCGGCTTTGGAACAGCTCGACATAGCTCAGGATCATCGCGATCGGATGGGCCTGGTTGCGCCGGGCTTGCGACAGGGTTTCGGGCAGGGTGGCGGTGCAGGCCAGCGCCAGCACGCCGAATCCCGCCAGCACCCAGAAGATGCCGCGCCAGTCGGCCCACAGCAGGATTTGGCCGCCGAGCAGCGGCGCGGCGATCGGCGCGACGCCCATCACCAGCATGTTGAGCGATAGGATGCGGGCGCCCTCGTCGCGGTCGAACAGGTCGCGCACCATTGCCTGCACCATCACCGGCACCGCGCAGCCGCCCAGCGCCTGCAAGAAGCGCCACACGATCACCGCCGAGATCGACGGCGCCAAGGCGCAGCCGACCGACGCGATGAGATAGAGGATCAGCCCCGCCAACAGCGGCCGCTTGCGCCCGAAGCGGTCGCTGATCGGGCCGAGAAACAATTGCCCCACCCCAAAGCCGATGAGGAAGGCCGACAGGGTCAGCAGGGTCCGCGCCTCGTTGGCGTGAAAATTCGTCTGCAGCATCGGCAGCGCGGGCAAATAGATATCGACCGACAGCGGCGCCATCGCGCTCAAGAAGCCGAAGGTGAGGATGAGCCATTTGCCGACGGCGGGTGCCGGTTCTTGCTTGTTGTTCGTCGGCGCCATGTGGCCGCGATCCTAACGTGGCCGGCGCAGGTTGGAAGGATTATTTCCCTCTCCGCCCATCGGGGGGAGAGGGAGGGGCCCGTCGCGAAGCGATGGGAGGGTGAGGTGGGCGCGCTCGGCGATTCCCCCACCTCACCCCAACCCTCTCCGCCCCCAAGGGCGGAGAGGGAGATGGAGAATGTCTAATTCCTCCTTACCGGCGTAGGCCGGTATCCATGGTCGGGATGGACTCCGGCTTTCGCCGGAGAGGCGCCTTTATGTTTTGGCAGAGGGAGATGGAGGATGGCTAATTTATTTCCCTCTCCGCCCATCGGGGGGAGAGGGAGGGGCCCATCGCGAAGCGATGGGAGGGCGAGGTGGGCAGACTCGGCGATTCCCCC
>Ga0208357_1001852_pt1 | contig 14833 bp, 13 predicted proteins | sample NGESurdeep092012_6_FD_184487 | JGI IMG/M metagenome (GOLD analysis project Ga0208357, IMG submission 184487) | Arctic peat soil microbial communities from Barrow, Alaska - NGEE Surface sample F52-2 deep-092012 (SPAdes) | ecosystem: Environmental > Terrestrial > Soil > Wetlands > Peat ... | reverse complement strand
TCGCCATACTCGTTAGACGGTCTCAACCCAACTTGCGCTGCATCAACTATCGACTTTCACCACGGGCTGCTAGGGAACCTCAACGATTGCTGCTCTGATCGATCTTTGATGCTGTGCGAACTCGTCTCTTCGATGATGGCTCGATGACGGAAGCTGGGATGTTTGAACGCTTGCCGGTGCGCGTCTGGAGGGCTTTGCTCTCTCTGTCGGCGGCGGCACCACAGCACTAACCTGCTGGAGCAGGTCGCGCACAATCACCCGCATCCACTCCGGCATTGCCGACAGGCCGCTGCGCAAATCGTTCTGAATGGGCTGTCCATGATCGGGGTCTTTGAGGATGGAGACGAGGCGCTTGTGGAGGCTTCCGTCGTCGGACGGAAGCATGTCGCGCAGCCAATGGATCGCCTGCACGAAGCGCATGGCGGGACGACCTGCCCAGTAGAGACGGCTGGGCGCGACGGCTTGGAAATCGAGGGTGAGGTTGCCGAGGGTAATGGGCCGCAGGCGACCATCGGTTAGAACGCCGATGCGCGCCGGGACAGCGTCGGTGAGTCCGAGGTCGTTGGCAGCGGTAAGGCCATCGACCACCACCCGAACCTTGCCCTTCCGGGCCAGCGCGTCGATCACGTCGCGCGGGTTTGGATAGGTAGGCTTTCCGGTAAGGCGGTTATCTCGGGGGATGTCGTAGAAGCCGCGCGCAATCCGTCGCAGGCTTTTGGAGGCAACTAGCCGGTGGAGGGCTTGATCGACCGCAGTGCGCGGCCCAAGGTCGGCGAAGTCCTCCGGGGTCCAGACGTGCGGCTGCGCAGAGGCGGAGGTTCGATCCCGGATGGCGGCTGGAATGCTGGATGCTTGAGTGGACATGGGCTACTCTTATGTCAGAAAAATGCAACAAACTTCTGACTTATTTAGTGTAACGCAATGTCAGAAAAATGCAACAAACTTCTGACTACCGTTCTTGTCAGTTTCCACCACAAATTCCATCGGTGGTGATGTCGAAACGGCTAAAAGTAGGAGAGGGCGATAACACGATCAGCACTGCATACGTTCGTATGCAAGCGCCTTAAGTGCTTAGCCCGGTGCCGGGCCAAAGCGGGCCGGTTCCGGCCCCAAAACACTTCAGGATGGTTCCATCCTGGCTCCACTGTGGGAAGTGGTGGTGCGGGCGGGGGGACTTGAACCCCCACGACCGGTTAGGGTCTGCGGATTTTCATACCACTTCGGCTTTCGCCGCACCGCCAACGGCGGCTTCGTGGTCTGGACTATCCCTTCACCATTCCCCGTATGAGGTTAGGTGCTGCCCGTCTAGTCTCTACACCTTCCCGGAAGTGACTCCGGGCTTGGCTCGGGATTGCCATTCAAGGTTTCCCCGACTTTGAGCAGTTCTACTCCGCCGGTTTCCCTGACGGGCACTCAATTTCCTTAAGTCCGCTGTGTCTGCCGATTTCACCACACCCGCGTGATGTTTGCCACAGCCCCATCATAAAGCACGGAGCGAAGGTCTATGCTTCGTCCGCCAAGCGCAGTGCTTCCACACGACCGGGGCCTTTCTTGGAAATCGCCTTTTTCTTCGGACGTGGTTTCATGATGTTGATTGCGGAAGCATCGAGTCTTGTCTTCAAATGGGCTGCGTAGTATTTCTCGATCATCTCCACGCTCGTCCGACAGTTCTTGGCGATCTGATAGATGTCCGCCCCTTCGAGCAGGCGCAGGCAAATGTAAGTGTGGCGAAGGCTATAGGCAGTTCGCGGCCTACCGTCGCGGTCGGTGCGGAGCTTTTCTTCCTCAAGAATTGCGTTGAATAAATCGCGAGGCCATTTCGGAAACAGAAGATCGGTAGGCCTTGGCTCGTGCCACTCTCCGTTCGCTATGGATGCGGTGCGACTGCCCGATCTCCCCGGCCCACCATCTGGTCTTGTGCGAGCTTTCAACCGCTCAAATGGATGCACCGCTCCCGCCGTGCTCTTGCAATAACCAACACCGCGTTTTCCACGTACTTCGATCTCAAGGATGGTTTGGCCGCTGCCCTCGTCTTCGACCACCATGACATCCCGAAACTGAAGGCGCATTGCCTCGTCCGGGCGGAGGCCGGTATTGGTTGCGAATAGAACGTAATCGTGAAGTTGTTCCGCTTCCCAACGGAAGCGGGGCTGCTTGGGATCGAGGGCGCGTCTTCGCGTCGCCTCGTAGAGCTGCTTGTACTCTTCCGGTGAGAACCATGCTCTATGAGAAATCTTCGGCGACGAGCGATACGGCTCTGACAAATCCGGTAGATGATCGATCCATCCATGCCGCAGAGCTGTCTTGAAAATCTGGCGCAGAGTCACGATCTCCTGGTGCATGGTGTTATGCGCCAGCGGCTTGCCGCGTTGAGCCTTGCTTTCTTCGAGCCGACGGATTCGATACTCGTTGACTTTGCCAGAGGTGATTTCAGGGAGCACCATGTTGCCGAAGAACGGGATGAGGTGGCCATCTGTACGCGCGTGTTGTCCGCGCGCATAGGTCGGGCTCCGTTCTCCCTGCGTGATGATGTCGAATTCGCGCAGGTACAACTTACCCGCTTCGCGGAACAGTTTCCCGCTTTTCAGCTCACCGTCGCGGAGCTTGCCGCGCAACTGCAGATACCAGTCTTCTGCGACTTCCTTTGCCTTCGAGAGACTGTCTTCTTTCGTGGTCGTGCGTCGATTCCTTCCCGCTAGATAGCTGGCGCATTGCCAGCTAGAGCTGTTCGGACGCCTGTAGACATGAACTTTGCCACCGAGGATGGTGTGGTGTTCGGACATACGTGGCCCACCTTCTGTCCCTCCCAAAACTGCGAAAATGTGGAAGGGATGTGTAAGGATAGCGCTCGGCGGGGATTCCGGTCAACTATACTTATTTTCAACAATTTAGGTGATGCTTAGATTGTGACTTAGACGATTTTAAGTCCGCTGTGTCTGCCGATTTCACCATCCGGGCTGGTGATGCTCTCGCTTATCGTATCGCGTTCGGCGGTCGTTAGTGTTGCGATGGAACCGGAATCTGCCCAGACACGTATCAGGTCGTAGCCCAACGCGCAACGGGAACTTCCAACCATGCCAATCTTCGAAATATTTAAGCAAACCATTTCCGCACTGTGGGAGACCAAGCTCCGAAGCTTTCTCACCATGTTTGGGATCATCTGGGGCATTAGCTCGGTAATTTTGCTGGTCGGACTTGGCATCGGCTTTGGCATCGACCAGCGCAACCATCTGAAGTCCATCGGCACCGATATCGCCATCTGCTTTGGTGGGAAGACGGCGATGCCGTTTGGCGGTTATGCAGCCGGGCGCGATGTGGCACTCACTCTGGATGACGCGATAGCTATTCGGGATGGTGCCCCGCTGGTCAAGCATGTTTCACCAGAGTTGCGTCGGACCGTCAGTGAAGTGAGCCGCTGGAATGCTGCCAGCCGCGCTGTGAGAGGAGTGTGGCCTGACTATCAGGATTTCCGCTCCCTTCACGTCGAACAAGGACGATTGATGACGAGCGACGACGAGACGAACGGAGCGCGTGTCGTGATCCTTGGTGCGGAGTCCAATCGTCAGCTCTTTCCCGGAAAACCTGGCATCGGTGAATCGATATCGATCGCGGGCTACCCCTATACGGTGATTGGCGTGCTCGCCAGCAAGCAGCAGAACGGGAGCTACGGATCTGGCCCTGACAATTCACAACTCTTCGTTCCCTTCTCCGCCATGGAGCGCGACTTTCCTCCGGACGACAAGGGTGACTTCCCCGGTTTTGTGAACAACATCGTCGTGCAGCCTGTGTCCGCTTCGATGCACGTCGCAGCACTGCACGAGGTACGGCAGGTTCTTGGTAATCGGCACCACTTCGACCCATCCGACCTCGACGCTCTCTGGGTGTGGGACACGCTCGAGGGGGCACAGTTCACCGACAATATTTTCCATGCCATGACGATGTTCTTCGCTGCCGTTGCAATACTCACGCTCGCGCTTGGGGGCATTGGAGTGATGAACATTATGCTGGTCGCAGTCTCCGAGCGGACCCGCGAAATTGGAGTACGCAAAGCGCTTGGAGCAACTGCCGTCGACATTCGACGTCAGTTTCTGCTGGAGTCAGCCATTATCACGCTGGTAAGCGGAGCCCTGGGGCTGTTGTGCGGAGTGGGTATCATTGTTGCGCTGCGCTTGCTCCCGCTGCCTGAGTTCCTTCCGCATCCGGTGATCTCGGCAACCGCCATCATTGCCTCACTAACCACGCTCGCAGGCATCACCGTTACCGCTGGAACCTATCCTGCACTGCGTGCCGCGAACCTAACACCCATCGAATGCCTGCGCAACGACTAACCACGGAGGTCACATTATGAACCTGCGCGAAGCTCTCACCGAATCCGTCGAGTCCTTGCGCCGAAACCGCCTCCGGTCCGGCCTTACGATGCTGGGTATTGTGTGGGGCTTGGTCACGGTGGTCCTCCTTCTCAGCTACGGTCGAGCCGTTGGTAACGCAGTCATGGAGGGGTTCCTCGGCTTCGGCCATAACGTCATCATGATCTGGGGAGGGCAAACCTCGATGCAGGCGGGCGGACAACGATCCGGCCAAAAAATTCACCTGAAAGATGGCGATATGGAGGCTATCCGCGACGCGCTACCCTTCCTCAGCGCCATCTCGCGAGAGTCGGACGATGCCTTCAGTGTGAAGTACGGCCCGAAGGTCGTGCTCATCCAGTCCAAGGCCGTCGATCTTCCCTATGGACGTATGCGTAAGCTTGACATCGAACAAGGACGGTACTTCGAGCCCGATGACTTCAGCCAGCACCGCCAGGTCATCATCTTCGGCGCGCACGCGGCACAAAAGCTGTTCAACGGCTATCCTCCCGTAGGCGAAGTCGTGCAAGTTGAGGGTCAGCCCTTTACCGTCATAGGAGTCCTCCGCAACAAGATCCAGGACTCCTCCAACAACGGCCCCGACAACGAGAACGTCTTCGTGCCGTTCGACACGATGCGCACCTTGAGGCAGCAGCGCGACCCGCAGTCCATCGTCTTTCAACCATCGTCACCGGAGTTGCATTTTCGGGCGGTACAGGCAGTCAGAACCGTACTGGCTCAGCGAGACCACTTTGATCCACGAGATGAGAAGGCGCTCGGCATCTGGGACACAATCGATGATGGCAAGCAATTGGTTCAGTTCTCGTTTGCACTTCAGGTGCTGCTCGGCATCATCGGTGCCATGACGCTGGCAGTCGGCGGGGTGGGCGTCATGAACATCATGCTGGTCTCGGTCACTGAGCGCACGCGAGAGATTGGTCTGATGAAGGCCCTCGGAGCCCGCCCACGCGACATCCTCGCACAGTTCTTGTTGGAGAGCTTTGTGCTGACGTTTCTAGCAGGTCTTGCGGGAGTGGTCGTTGCCTTCGTGACAACGTATCTCGTGCCGGCCATGCCTCTCTATTCGGCAATGTACAAGACGGCCAACCATGACGGCGACATTATCCTGCGAGCATCCGGCAGCATCATGCTGGTCTCATTTGTCATTCTTGCCCTAGTTGGCATTATCTCCGGCCTTCTGCCGGCAATACGCGCCGCGAAGATGGATCCGGTCGTCGCTCTGCGCCACGAGTAGGTCAGCTAGTGACCAGCGTACACCTCGCGATAAAGTTCGCGATTACGGAGAATCCCCTCAACGTAATCTCTGGTCTCGGTATACGGAATCGACTCAACCCACTCAGCAATATCCTTATAGTTGTTGGTCGACATCCACTGATGCACCGGTGAGTCGCCAGCGTTATAGGCAGCGAGAGCATACTCCACCTGACCGTTATATCGGTCAATCGACTTGCGCAGATCCTGTGTTCCGAGTTGTAGATTGATCGTCGGATCCAGAAGCTGACTCGTCTTGAAATGTCGGAGGCCATCCTTCTTCGCCAACGACTTCCCAACAGAGGGGAGCAACTGCATCAGACCGTACGCATTCATCCGACTGACGGCCAGAGGATTGAACTCTGATTCTTGCCGGATCAACGCAGCTACAAGGTGTGGGTCAAGTCCGTTAGCTCGCGAGTCGCTCTCCAGTCGCGCCCAGTAGGGTCTTGGGAAAATCAGTTGCCAATAGGACATCGGCACAGAATTCACCGGCAACGATAAAAATGGGATCTTGCTTCGCTTCATCGCCTGTAGAGCACGCGTATTCTCGCCAAAGCTCTCATAGATCTGCGCCTCTGCAAACGCTCCCCACTGCCCGGAAGTGTCACTCAATTGGATCTCTGGGCGTATGTACTCATTCAAAGCTGCATTGGCCAACAGCCTAGCCTTGATGAGATGCGGGTCATTCTCAGGCAACACATCGGTGAGTTCCGGATCCTCGACCACGCGCACGTAGGCCAGAGCCGGGGCCGGATTCTCTGCAACCCGCTGACCTATCGCAGCGATTCTCTGCCGCCCGAGGATCGCATAGTAGCTGTTCACATAATCTGCATTGAGAGTGTTGTAGTAAGTCAGCGCCTGACTGAGATCGTGTTCGACATCCTCATACAATCGGCCACGCCAGTAGAGTGCGCCAGGAATCTCCGAGCCCGCTGGATAGTTCATGATCTGCTCATCCATCAGGCGTGCTGCATCAGGGTAGCGTCGCAGGCGATAGCTGAGCCATGCAGCATGCCAATGCGCACTCGGCGCATACGTACTCGTTGGAAAGTGCTGGACCAGCGCTATATATGCCTCAACGGCTTTGGCATCATTCTGACGAATCAGATACATGTTGCCACCGGAGTAAAGTGCCTCTTCCAGCCAACGGCTCTTCGGATAATTTTCCGTCAACTGCTGGACCAGGGCATCATGCTCATCGGTGTTGCCCGTATTACGGGCCAGTTCCGACTGGAGATAAATCTTCAAGGCTGCGCTGTCATCCCCGGTGACGGGAAGATGCTCAACGTCTTTTCGGCTTAGCCTCTTCAATCGCAGATCGCATACGGCAGCATAGATCTCGAGGGCGTCGCGATCGGATTGACTGAGGTCATTGCCGCTCTTCTGGAGGGCGTGATACTCCGCCTCGGCCTGCTCGTATTGCTTCGCGTTGAACATTGCATCAGCATGCCGCTTACGTTCCGCGGCAGACAGCGCGATATTCATAGCCGCCATCTGGGTCTTCGCATCCGAGGCCTCAGGGCTGAGCGGGTCGCCGAGGTATATCCCGCGATACAGTGTCGCAGCCTTCTCCACGTTGCCGCTCGCCTGATACGCCTTCGCGAAAGTGAGTCTGAAGTCCACATGATTTCCCACCGAACTTGCCTGCAATGGCTGCAATATCCGGAGCGCCCCCGCTGCATCACCCCCTGTGAGATAAGCATTCGCCAGCAAAATTGGAGCGGAACTATCGAACAGGCTTCCGGGATGGCGGTCAGCGAAGTGGTCTAGTAGCGCAATCGCGTCCTGCGGACGCTTCCCCCCCACCGCAGCCTGCGCTTCAAGATAATCTGCATAGTCATCCAGTGCAGCCCCACGAACATTTGCCTCATGGAACGCATGCTCTGCCTCTGCATAGCGATGGTCAAGCATGTACGCATGCCCAACGGCGAGTTCGGCAGAGGCCGCACCATCGCCGGGGTGCCTTGCGGCATAGGCTTCGACACCGGCATAAGCGACAGCAGTGCGGTCCATCACCAACTGCTGCGCCATCGGCCGCAATGTCGCAGATGCAATAAACGCAATATGCAACCGACGACTCACCGCCGTAGCCGCGGGGAGGTGGGCCCGGTGTGAAACGGCATGCAGACGTGAACTCCGCGCATGACCTTTAGAGCTTCTGGCCACACTATGAACGCTCTTCGTCGCTACTTCATGCTCCTTGACAGCCCGGCGGCTATGGCCGGAGGCTGTTCCTTTGCTGCTAGATGCAACATGCTTGGAAGCTCTCGTAGCAGTGCCCGTGGTCTCGTGAGTCCTTGCCGAACTCTGCGACCAGCCTGGCGCCGCGGATAGCACACTTCCAATTACTGCGAAAAGCAACCACCTCGAGCCCAATTTCCTCATCAATCATCCACCTGTCATTAACTCTAAGGCGATCACGCCGCCAGCGCTTGCCCTCGACCGTGATTGGGTGAACCATTGAAGATAACTAGCACCCAGTTTCGGTTTATCAAAATCTACTCCTGTAAACTGGTAACCACTATGGAAGTTCAGTCCTCACCAATCGTTGACCAACCTCTAGAGCTACTCGCGGAAACCGTTGCGGCTGAGCCTCAGGCGGAGATCCATCCGGATGTTGCCTTGGTGGAACGCGCCAAAGCAGGCGACACCGCGGCCTTCGAGCAGTTGGTCCGCCAGTATGACCGCCAAATCTTTCGCACCGCCCAACACATTACTCAGAATCGTGAAGACGCCGAAGACATCACCCAGGATGTCTTCTTCAAAGCATTCCAAAAGCTCGACCAGTTTCAGGGCAACTCCAAGTTTTCAACATGGTTGGTGCGCATCGCGGTCAACGAGAGCCTGATGCGGCTGCGAAAGCGCAAGACATCGAAGACCGTTTCCATGGATCAGGATGTTGAGACGGCAGAGGGCTCAATTCCCCGTGATTTTGCAGAGTGGCGGCCAAATCCTGAACAAAACTATTCACAATCCGAACTCGCGGAGATACTTCGCAAGACAATTGCAGGACTTCCGCCAGGTTTTCGAACCGTTTTCACTCTCCGCGACATCGAAAACTTGTCGACGGAAGAGACAGCTGAGGCGCTTGGACTGAGCGTACCGGCTGTAAAGTCCCGGTTACTGCGTGCGCGCCTGCAGTTGCGCGAACGACTTAGCCGCTACTTCCGCCAGAATAAAGAGGCCTCCAAGTGAACTGCACGGAATTTCTCGCCAAACTCACCGACTACTTCGATGGACAGATCGATCCTGCCTTGCTCACTGAAGTGAAAGAGCATCTGGGAACCTGTCATCACTGCGAGGTCGTTGTCGATACAACGAGAAAAACGATCGATGTCTATCGGGGCGCTCAGACCTATGAGTTACCAGAAGAGCTCTCGAATCGCCTACGTGCTGCAGTGATGGAGCGCTGCCGGGTCTCCGGAAAGTTACCGGACATTGCAGTGAAGACCGGGAAGTAAGATCGTTAGATCATTCCCGCATTGCATAAGAATATTTAGCAGCAACAAGGGCGGCCACTGGCCGCCCTTGTCGCTTCATCTATTGATAATAGGCTACTTAACTACAACTTGCTGGAATAACGGCGAGGTCAATAGACCGGCAAACTGGCTGTCAGAGGACGAGTAAGATACGGTCAACACCCCTGAGTTCGAGTCGATGGTCGTATCGTCAACAGCAGACTTCTCCAGCGGCGATCCGGAAGACTTTTTCAGGATCGCGATACCCTTCATCAGCGTGGCCGCGGTAGCTGCAGTAAGCGTGTCCGACATGCTCACAGTCATATTGAATCGGACACCATTACTGAAGTCCATCGTGTAGCTGGCATATTTCATGCGGTTCTTGACCGTGTCGTAGTCCGCCAGACCGGAGGCCTCTCCAAGCACGCTCTTCATCATGGTCTGGGTTCCCTTCTGATCCAGAAGGCTCCAAACTGCCTGCGAGTCGACGGCTGTCATCTCGTTCATCATGTCGCTGTTCTGGAGAAAGTTCGGCTCAAGGCCATCGCGGGCATCCAGGGCCGCACGTACCGCCTCGCGGTCACCAAAGATCATCGTCGTCTGGTTGAGGAACGATACGCTCATCCCACCCGAACCCATCGGGTAGATCGCGTTATTCCGCAGCATGGTGGGTTTCACCTTTTCTTTGGCGAATTTCGCCAGGATCGCCTGCGTCTGGAACTGCCCCTGGGCAACGCCAAGAATGCGTATACCAGAGCCCGAACTCGCTGCGGCACTGGACCCGGCGTTCGTCTTGAATGCGGCAAAGGCCAGCGTATCTGCATCCTGGTCCACCTGCAGACCTGAGGTCTTCAGCGACGCCTCGAGATGCTTCAGTTCAGGCGGTAAAACTCGGTCCTTGAGTTGCATCGCGGCAGGTGAATTCTGCATCTCTCGGTAGTCCACAACGATGATTTGTTGCACGTCCTTCGGAATCGAAGCTCGTGCATCGCCGCTCAACTGAGCTGCCTGGGCTGCTATCGGCGCTATTGCCAACGCCGCCAATGCTGCGAATGCTGTCCCATGCTGCCAGTTCTTGAAAATCTTCACGTTTGAGCTCCCTGAGGATTACGCTTTCGTGCGCAACCTTTATTCTTTCTTGTTTCTATACATCTAGCAAGTTATCTCCAGTACGCTAGGGCCAATCCAGCGGATGTTTCAACCGCCGTTCCAGGACCTTCACTTCTGGGTCGAACTGACTTATTTGACGAACCCAATCAGCGTTTGGCTCATAGGCCTGCTCTGGAATCAAACCGATCACCTCGCCTTCTGCGATTTCCGCTCCGTGGCGTGCTGCAATCTCGGCCACGGCACCGTGTAATCGAGTCATCGGCGTTTTTTGGAAATCCGTGATGTTCATACTCACCTGGGCGCAACCGTTGGCCATCACGCCCATGGCCTTGACGCCGAACAATCCGCCACCCGAGGCCCTTATTTCTTTAGCGATCGAGCGGGCTACTCCAACGGCTTCGGCACTGCCACCGGAGGCAAGATAGATGTTATAGGCAATAAGGAACTTGCGAGCACCCACAGCGCTGGCACCGGCAGTCGCATGGAGCTCCGGGCCACCTACATCTGGCTGGCGGCGCGTATCGTGCAACGACTCTCGCTGAAGGCCTTCAAACTGGCCACGGCGAACATCCTCGAGATTCACACGATCTGGCCTCGCTGCCGCTGCCTCATAAAAGTAGACGGGAACACCGTACCTGCGCCAGATTGCCAACCCCGCCTGACGCGCCAGCAACACGCACTGCACCAACGAAACTCCACTTACAGGGACAAACGGAATGACGTCCGCAGCCCCGATGCGGGGATGAACTCCGCTCTGACGGGTTAGGTCGATCAATTCTGCGGCCTTGCCCGCTCCGCGCACAGCCGACTCGAGAACCGCATCTGGCGCGCCTGCGATGGTTACAACGGAGCGATTGTGGTCTGCATCGAGCGAGTAGTCCAACAGATGCACGCCGTCGACGCGCATAGCTCGCACAATGGCTTCGACCTTATCGCGATCCACTCCCTCGGAAAAGTTAGGAACGCACTCCACGATCTTTTCGGTGTTCTCGTTTCCGTTCAAACTCTCTTCGCTGCTCATTGCTCTACTTCCACCACGTATATCCAACCGATACTTGCAGACTCACGTTAACGCCAGGGTTTTTATCGCCCAGGCTCGAACTTGAAATATGGACTCCATTGACGCTGAAGTCCACTGATTGTCGTGGTTTCAAGAAATAATGTGCGCCGATGCCACCCTGGGGAGTGAAATTCCAGACGCTGGTGTCCGCATTGGGGCCTGTCTGGGTCGGGTCCGTGGGATCCAGATCGCCCACTGCTGGATACTTGTGATTGGTCCACACGACGCCGCCGGCAGCTTGCACCCAGGGCATAAAGCGTTTGCCATGAGTGAAATTCCATCGCATCTGGATCGGTGTGATGCTGACACCGGTGTAGGTGCCACCAACGGTGTAGGGGGCGGTACAGACCGGGTTTCCCGGCAGACCTCCGACGACAACCGGAGTTGCAGCCAAGCAGTTGATGCGCTGGAACTTCGGAGTATAGGACTGCCACAGCGGAAAGACTTCAACCGAATACTCAAAGTTGCCGCGGAATAAGCCCGTACCTAGCTGTGGAGTAAGCACTTTACCCAAATGACCGCCGACCAGGAGGAAGCTGAAATCCGTGCGCTGTTCAAGCCCTACTCCGCCCTGGAGAAGCCCGCCGTACTCCCATGGAGTGGAGTTCGCGAAGGTAGCGACGGGCGAGTCGGCGTGGGTCGCTTGAGCGATCGCTATAGGGCTCATTGCAATTGAGAACAGTACGGCAATTCCGCAAAAAGCTCGCATCCGCATCATCGGTATCTTCCTCACAATCGAAAGCCGCCATCGAGTGGCGGCTTCCGCATTTCTTGGATTGAAGTCTCTTCTTTTAGGCCGTAACCGACTCTTCGTCCATGTCGAAGTTCGAGTAGACGGCCTGGGTGTCATCGAGGTCGTCGATCGCGTCGAGCAGGCGCATCATCTGCGCTGCCTGCGTTCCTTCGAGCTTGGTGTAGGTGGACGAGATCATCGTCACCTCGGCATGTTCGGGCTTGATCTTGGCGGCAGTGAGGGCGTTTATGACGGCCTCGTAGTCCTTGGGGCTGGTCAGAATCTCCCAGTTTTCACCTTCGTCCGTGAGGTCGTCGGCACCAGCGTCGAGCACAATCTCGGTAAGCTTGTCCTCGTCTGCGGCGGATTTCGCGACTACGATGACCCCCTTCTTCGAGAACATGTAGCCGACTGAGCCTGTTTCACCGAGGTTTCCGCCATTTTTCGAGAACGCGAAGCGAATTTCGGAGACGGCGCGATTGCGGTTGTCTGAGAGCGTGTCTACGATGACGGCGACGCCGCCGGGGCCGTAGCCCTCGAAGCGAATCTCCTCGTAGGCTGCGCCCTCGAGCTCGCCAGTGCCCTTCTGGATGGCACGCTTGATATTCTCGGCGGGCATATTTTCTGCCTTCGCTGCAACAATGGCACCGCGCAGGCGGGGATTGCCGTCGGGGTCGCCACCGCCGCCCTTGGCTGCGATGGTGATTTCCTTGATCAGGCGGGTGAATATCTTGCCGCGCTTGGCGTCCAGCGCGCCCTTCTTGTGCTTGATTGTCGCCCATTTAGAGTGGCCGGACATGTGCTGAACCTCTGTTGCTGTGAAATCGTCCTTGTGCGAAAACAGCCCGTAAACAGAGACTGCCGCACATCTTCGTCGAACGAAATTGTAGCACGCAGAGGGGATGATTTCTGCGGAAGGAGGCCTTAGAGCAGCTCGGTTGCCAGGAGATCGTCGAGGGTCTCGCGGCGGCGAATGAGGCGGGCGTGGCCAGCCTCGATGAGCACTTCGGCAGGGTGGACGCGGGTGTTGTAGTGCGAAGCGAGGGACATGCCGTAGGCACCGGCGTCGAGGAGGACGGCCAGGTCGCCGGAACGGAGTTCGGGGGTGGTGCGGTCGCGGGCAAAGAAGTCCCCGGACTCGCAGACGGGGCCCACGATGTCGGCGGTTTGGTTGGCGCGGGAGGGGTCGGCGAGCACGGGGAGGATCTCGTGGTGGGCCTGGTAGAGGGCGGGGCGGATGAGGTCGTTCATCCCTGCGTCTGTGATTACAAAGTGCTTAGCGCCGTTCTGCTTGGTGTAGAGGACGCGGGTGAGGAGGGCTCCGGCCTGGGCGACGAGGAAGCGGCCGGGCTCAAGAAGGAGGTGGACGTCGAGGCCGGTGAGGACGGAGCGGATGGCGGAGGCGTACTCGGCTACGCGGGCGGCGGGGTCAAAGGCGGTGGTTCCGTACTCGATTCCGAAGCCGCCGCCGGCGTCTACGTAGCGGATGTCCTGGCCGTCTTTACGGAGGTCTTCGACGAGCGAACGAACGCGTTTCAGGGATTCGGCGAAGGGTTCTACGTCGCGGATCTGGGAGCCGATGTGGACGCTAACTCCTGCAGGCTCAATGTTTGGGAGCTTGGCGGCGTGGCGATAGACTTCGCGGGCGCGCTCGATCGCGATGCCAAATTTGTGCTCGCGGAGGCCGGTGGAGATGTAGGGGTGGGTCTCGGCGAAGACGTCTGGATTGACGCGCAGGGCTATCTTAGCGGTCTTGCCAAGTGATTGAGCGCATTGGCTTAAGAGCTCCAGCTCGGCTTCGCTCTCTACGTTGAAGAGGAGGATATTGGCCTGGAGGGCGGCGTCGATTTCCCAGGTTTGTTTGCCTACTCCGGAGAAGACTACGCGGCCGAGGGCGGAGCGGGCGGAGCGGCGGACGCGTTCGAGTTCGCCGCCGGAGACGATGTCGAAACCGCAACCTAAATCGCTGAGGAGCTTGAGGATAGCGAGCGAAGAATTGGCCTTGACGGCGTAGCAGAGGGTGTTGGGAATGGCGGAAAACTGGGTCTGGAGCATGGCTACGCGGTCGCGGATGGCGTCGGCGGAGTAGACGTAGAGGGGGGTGCCGAACTGGTCGGCGAGGTCGGTTAGATCGGCACCAGAGCAGGTTAAGCGCTGATTGAGGTAGACGAAGGGGCGCGGCGATGGGGTGGGCGGAGTCACTTCCCCATCGTAAACGCTCTTCTAGGCAACCGGCTGGGCGCTGGTTGGGGGTGGGGGTGGGGTGGGGATGAAGTAGGGCTCGTTCGGCATGACCATCCAGGCGATGAAGTAGGCGAGGATGGGTGTGCCACAGCCGAAGAAGACCAATGCTGAGAGCACGATACGGACGAGGACGACATCCCAGCCGTAGGTCTGGGCGAAGCCGGCACAGACGCCGCCGAAGACTCGGCCGTAGCGTGGGCGGACGAGGCGCGGGTAGGCGGGAGGGTAGACGGGCGGTACTGATTGGGCGAACAGGGGGCTGCCACAGTTGCTGCAGAAGCGGGCGCCGGGGTTCATCTGGGTGTTACATGCCGAGCAGGTCATCTTGTCCTCCGAAAACTCTCACTAACAGATACGGTATGCCGCTGCCTGATGTTCCGTGTATTTTGAGGGTGCTTCAGCCCTGTTTCGGGCTGCAAAGGGCGTGACTTAAGCATGTTTCGGGACGCAGGGATTTGGAAAGGGGCGGGGTGCGCGCGGCTTTGCTGGGTTTTCGCAGTTAAATTGTGCGGAGGGGGGAGGGGTTGGGGCTTCTGGTGGGGCATGTCTTGTCAAGTTGGGGGTGGTGGTACGGGCAGAAGCAGATCCCTGCGGGATGACAGCCAGA
>Ga0208357_1001850_pt1 | contig 14842 bp, 12 predicted proteins | sample NGESurdeep092012_6_FD_184487 | JGI IMG/M metagenome (GOLD analysis project Ga0208357, IMG submission 184487) | Arctic peat soil microbial communities from Barrow, Alaska - NGEE Surface sample F52-2 deep-092012 (SPAdes) | ecosystem: Environmental > Terrestrial > Soil > Wetlands > Peat ... | reverse complement strand
CCTCGCGAGAACGTCGTCGAGTGCGCCCTCGCGCAAGTAGAGGTAGCGCGCCCGAGGTTCGCCGCCCATCAACTGCACGCCGTCGAGCAAACTCGGATCGACGTCGACGTCGACGCGACGAGCGGGTGGAACGTCGACCATGCCGTGGTCGGCGGTCACATACAGCCGACTGCCGGCCGGTAGCCGGTCGACGATCTGCTCGACCAGCCGGTCGACGAGCTGCAGTTGCAGTCGCCACGCAAGCGAGCCGACACCGTGACCGTGCCCGGTCCAGTCGAGGTCAGACACATACGCATAGACCAGACCGGGACGCCGCGCCGCGATGGCCGTCCCGAGTTGAGCAAGCGCGCCGGCCGCGATTTCGCCGAATGTGTCGGAGCCGACAAAAGAAGGGGCGCGCAAGACGGCCCTATCGAGACCACCGCCCTCAAATTCTCGCTTGGCCACTTCGACCACCGTCGTGCCGGCGGCCGCCGCAAGCTCGAACGCGGTCGGCAGTGGTTGCCAGCTGAGCGGGTCGACCTCGGCGTCCCAGCGCAACGAGTTCATCAACCTCGAGGTGCCAGGAATCGCAACCTGGTAACCGAGGATGCCGTGCGCGCCCGGCGGCAGGCCGGTACCGATCGACCCGATACTGACGGCCGTCGTCGAAGGGAACCCCGACGTCAGGTCGCGTCCGTCGTTACCACTGAGCGCGGCATGGAGCAACGGGGCATCGTCGGCATGCGCGCGGATCAATTCGGCGCCAAGACCGTCGACGAGAAGAATGCATGCAGCCATCGCCGGCGGCAGCGAAAGCACGCCAGTAAACGTGGGAGTGCCGAGCGAGGCCAGCACTGATGGCACCAGATCGGCGAGCGATGCGGACCCGTACCGTGGAATCGGCACCGTGCCCGGATGAACCACAGTCACCTGTCAGGCCCGCGCCCGCGCGGCCGCCTCTGACAAAACAGTCGCGAACCTAATCGCCTGGGTAACCACGGGGGCACCGTCGCCGTCCTGGCTCACCCGCAGGGAGAGGTCGTCGGCAGTCAGCGTGCCCGAGTAGCCGTGGTCGGCTTCGCAGGTCTCGTCGCCGCACGTCGCGGGCTCGAGATCGAGGTGACTGATCGCACCCCAACCAACGACGAGGGTGGCTTCACGATACGACGCGCCGGGCAGGTACTCGGCGGGATTCGCCACCATGGTCGTGAGCGCAACCGACGCGATGCGCGACAGCGGCACGACCTCGGTTGTGGTCGTTGCATGAGGGTAGGGGGTGAGCTCGCTCGCCGGGTGCTCGTCGGTGTGACACACAATGAGCCGAGTCGGTGTCGTCGCAAGAACCGTGACGTGTCGCCGGATGCCCATCGCATCGTCAAGCGTCGTCTCCTGATGGACGACGTGAGCCAGCGCCTGTTCGGTACCTAGCGTGCCGCGCAGCGAATCGGCCATGAGCTCGGGGTAGTAGCCGCTGTGATCGACGTCCGCCCAAAGCGCTGACTGAGCCGAATCGGCCGTGGTGTTGTCGGGCATGGGCCTATTCTCCCCTATCGCGGGCCGCGATGACGGCGACCCGCCCCCGACTCCTGGGCGCTCCGCGCTCAAGCCTCCGATGCCCAGAGGGCCGCGCCGATGATGCCAGCGTCGTTTTGTAGCTGAGCGACCACGACTTTCGTGCGCACCCCCTCAAGCAGTGGGACGAATTTGTCCGCCTTTCTGCTCACGCCGCCGCCGACGATGAACAAATCCGGCCGCAGCAGGGCCTCGAAATGGCGGAGATATTTCGACACCCTTCGGGCCCAGTGCTCCCAGGTCAGGTCTTCGCGTTCCCTGGCCGAATCGGCCGTTTTCAGCTCGGCGTCCTGGCCGTCGATCTCCAGATGCCCGAGCTCGGTATTCGGTATCAACTTGCCGTGGAGGAACAGCGCGCTGCCGATGCCTGTACCGAGCGTCAACAGCGCGACCGTGCCGCCGACGTCACGTCCGGCGCCGAAGCGCATCTCCGCGAGTCCCGCCGCGTCGGCATCATTGACGACGCGCACATCACAGTTCGTCGCGTCGGAGAGCGTGCTGGCTACATCGGCACCGATCCAGCCGGTATCGATGTTGCTTGCACTGCGCGCGTGCCCATCGATGATGACGGCCGGAAACGCAGCGCCTGCAAGACCGCTGTAGCCGAAGCTCGCGACGACCGCACCGGCCGTCTTCGCGATCTCCTTCACTTTCGCGCCTGCGGGTGTCACCAGCCGCACCCGCTCGCCGACCAGCTCACCGCGGCTCAGATCGACCGGCGCACCCTTAATGCCCGACCCACCAATGTCGAGTCCGAACACGTTATTCACTAGGCCTACGCCTGGTCGTCGGGGTCGTCGCCGTGATTGTCCCCGTCGTCGTGAGTGTTCCCCCCAGCCATCTTTCGAACCTGCTCAGCGACCCATCCGCCAAGATTCACCGTGCCGCTGCCAACGTCGCGCAAGAACTTCATCAGGGGATCTGGCGAACGATCGAACGACTGCTTGTACGACGCCGCAGCCGCCTTTACCTCATCGACAAATGACGCGCGCGGATCGTCAGCACGGTTGGGATAGTTGCCCGCGAGAATGCGTTCGTAGTCGCCCGACTCGACCCACCGCTTGATTTCCAGCGCACGCAGTACGGCGAACGGGTGCGTGGAGTTGAGGATGTTCAGAATCCGGATGACACCTTCGCGCGCGTCGCCGGTCGACTCGTACTCTTCTGCCTGCGCAAGGAACGCTTGCAGGTTCATGTCCTGAACACGCGCGCCGCCGGCCATCTTCATGTGCACGCGCGTGACAGCGCCGGGGTCTTGACTCACCAGCAGTCCCGCGCGATCACACGAGAGTTCCGCCTTGCGGTACCACTCCTTCAGTGCGGTAATCACTGCGCGAAGTCCGAGGCCGCCCAGGGGTATCGCGTTGCCGACTCCGCTAATACGCATCAGCGCGAACAACACCGACGAGTAGAGCGCGTGGCCGGACAGCACATGGCCAAGCTCGTGACCGAGCACGACCCGCAACTCGTCGTCATCGAGCAGATCAATGGTGCCCGTGCTGACGACGATGAATGGATTGTCGAGACCCAGCGCCCACGCGTTAACGCGCGGCTCTTGGTTGATGTACAGCTCAGGCACCTTGGTGATGTCGAGGATGCGCGCGGCGTCCTGGTAGATCGCGTAGATCGCGGGAAACTGCCGCTCGTCGACCCGCACGGCCGACGCGAGGTACATCATGCGCAAGCGCCGTTCGCTGAAGAAACCGAACATGCCTTTGAGCAGGACGTCGAAGCCCGGGACCCCGCGAAGGGTGACCAACGCGGCTCGATCAGCCGGATGCTCGTAGGCCCGTGAACTGATGCCGGGAAACGCGACACGGGCCCCATCCGGCCCGGCCGATTGAGCGGCCTTGTGAGCCGGTCGCGGAGTCGCCTTGCGAGGCCGCTTGGGGCCGGACGTTCCGTGCCCGTCGGATTCGTGCCCGTCGGATTCGTGCCCGCCGGGATCCCGCGCGTCAGCCATGCGTGCCACGCTACGCCTCGGTCGGCAGCCACGAGACAATGACCGGCATGGCACGCAAATCCGCATCCACACCGCCCCCTCCCCCGTCGTCCGAACAGATTGTCGACATCGACGTCGCCGAGGAGATGCGCGGCAGTTACCTCGAATACGCGTACTCGGTCATCTACAGCCGAGCCCTCCCCGACGCCCGCGACGGGCTGAAGCCGGTCCATCGGCGGATCCTCTTCCAGATGGCGGCCATGGGGTTGCGTCCCGATCGTCCGCACGTGAAGTGCGCCCGCGTCGTCGGCGACGTCATGGGCAAGCTGCACCCGCACGGTGACACCGCCATCTACGACGCATTGGTGCGTATGGCGCAGCCGTTCTCGATGCGGGTGCCGCTCGTCGACGGGCACGGCAACTTTGGCTCGCTCGGCGGCGACGATCCGCCGGCGGCCTACCGATACACCGAGTGCCGCCTTGAGAGTGCGGCCGAGTTGATGACCGACGGCCTGAACGAAGAAGTCGTCGCGTTCGGACCAAACTATGACGGTCAAGAGGAAGAACCGGCGGTGCTGCCGGCGGCGTTTCCGAACCTGCTGGTCAACGGCGCGGCCGGCATCGCCGTCGGCATGGCGACCAACATGGCCCCGCACAATCTGGTCGAGGTCATCGCAGCCGCCAGGCACCTCATCAGCAAGCCCACCGCGAGCCTCGACGACTTGATGCGATTCGTGCCGGGCCCCGACCTGCCGACCGGCGGCAAAATTGTCGGCCTCGACGGCGTACGCGAGGCGTATGAGACCGGCCGTGGCGTGTTTCGCATCAGAGCCACCGCGAAAGTCACTGACGTCAGGCCGCGCAAGCGCGGCATCGTCGTCACCGAGCTGCCGTACGGCGTCGGTCCCGAAAAGGTGATCGCGAAAATCAAGGACCTCGTGCATTCGCGCAAGCTTCAAGGCATTGCTGATGTGCGCGACCTCACCGACCGCGAACACGGATTGCAACTTGTCATTGAGGTCAAGAACGGCTTCAACGCCGAGGCGATCCTCGACGAGCTCTACCGCCTCACACCGATGGAGGACACCTTCGGTGTCAACAACGTGGCGCTGGTCGACGGCCAGCCACTCACACTCGGGCTGAAGGAACTGCTCGAGGTATACGTCGATCACCGCTTCGAAGTCGTCCGGCGGCGTTCGACCTATCGCCGTCGGCGACGCGAAGAGCAGATCCATCTCGTGCTGGGACGCCTGATCGCGATCCTCAATATCGACGAAGTCATCGCGGTGATCCGCACCAGCGACGACACGGCCGGGGCACGCACCAGACTGATGGAGGTCTTCGACCTCAGCGAGATCCAGGCCAACGACATCCTTGAGTTGCCATTGCGGCGGCTTACTAAGTTCTCTCGTTTGGAGCTGGAAAAGGAGCGCGATCAACTCACCCGCGAGATCACCGAGCTGACCGCAATCCTTGATTCCGACGAACTCTTGCGGACGGTCGTATCTAACGAGCTCGGCGAGGTCGCAAAGAAATTCGGGACGCCGCGGCGCACCGTTTTACTCGAGTCCGCCGGAGTTCCCGCGGCCGCGGTGCCACTGGAGGTAACCGACGATCCTTGCCTCGTTCTGCTCTCCGCGACCGGTCTGCTGGCCCGCGCGCAACCGAGCGAAGCAACGACGGTGAGTGAAGGACGGTCGCGACACGATGCGATCGCGTCGACGGTGTTGTCGACCGCGCGCGGGGACGTCGGTGTCGTCACCTCGTTCGGTCGGATGATCCGACTCTCGGTGCTTGAACTGCCTGCGCTGCCTCCAACCGCAGGGCCGCCCACGTTGGCCGGTGGCGCGCCAGTCAGCGAGTTCGTCGACCTCGAGAAGAACGAGAAGGTCCTCGCGCTCGCAACCCTGCGTGCAGATTCGCTCGGCGTCGCACTCGGTACGGCGTCGGGTGTGGTGAAGCGGGTGCTGCCCGACTACCCATCGAACAAGGACTCGTTCGAGCTGATTGGGCTGAAGGACGGCGACACGGTGGTCGGTGCGGTCGAACTCGCCGGCGCAGACGACGACCTGGTGTTCATCACCTCCGACGCACAGTTGCTGCGGTTCGACGCCGCAGGCGTGCGACCCCAGGGCCGTGCGGCGGGCGGAATGGCGGGCGTCCGGCTCGCAGGGGCTGCGCACGTCGTCTTCTTCGGTGCCGTAGGGCACGACGCCGACGCTCTCGTTGTCACCATCGCGGGCTCGTCGGCGGCACTGCCAGGGACAGATGCGGGGACGGCGAAAGTGGCCCTGTACTCCGAGTACCCGCCGAAGGGTCGGGCTACCGGCGGGGTGCGATGCCACCGCTTCCTTCGCGGCGAGGACACCCTCTTACTCGGGTGGGTTGGACCACCCCCTGCGAAGGCAACGGCCGGGTCAGGCGTCGCGATCGAGCTCCCCGCGGCCAATGGTCGCCGCGACGGCTCTGGCACACCGCTGCCCGCACCAGTGCTGGCTGTCGGGAACTGACTATCGATCGGCACTATCGGAGTTAGAATCCCTTTAGCCAACACGGCCGTAGCTTGCCTCGGACGTGCACTCACGGGGAGGTGTCGTGCCCGATCTGCTGGAACCACCGCACTTGCTGCAAACACCTCAGTTGCAGGAAACACCGTGGGTAGTCGTCGGGCTCGACAACGGTGGCACGTGCAACAACGCGACCGTCTTGACCGAGTCGGGAGACTTCCTCGTCGACCGGCTCGTGGAGAATCCGAGCCGCGTCAACGACGGTCCTGACATCGCGGTGGTCAGTCTGGCCGCGAGCTTCGAGACGATCCTCGACCTCACCGGCACCCCACGATCCAGCGTGCGGGCCATCGGACTCGACACCCCGGGCCCGGCCAGCGCCGACGGCGTCATCTCCTCGAAGGGCGCGACGAACTTCTCCGAGGCAGGCTGGCACGGCTTCGATTTCCGCAGCGCGCTCGAGGCATATACGGGCGTGCCTGTCGTCTATAACAACGACGGCAACGCCGCTGCGCTCTACGCGCACTACCAATACTTCGGCGACGACGCGCCGCACCGCTCGTCGGTCGCCGCGATCGTCGGCACCGGGCTTGGCGGGGGTGTCGTCGAAGCGGGCCGAGTGGTCAAAGGCGCGGCCGGCATGGCCGGAGAGCTCGGACACGTGCATATCCCGATGGAAGGGCTGCTCGCCGAGGGCCAGCCTGTGCCGTCGTGCAACTGTGGCTTTTCTGCGGACGGCGAGAGCGTGGCATCGCTGTCGGCTATCGAAAACAACCTGCTGCCGTACTGGCTGACTCGCTACCCGGGTCATCCCCTGGCGAATCTCGACCGCCGAACGGCGGCCCGCAAGGTGCGCGGCCTTGCCGAACAAGGCGACCCGCTCGCGCTGGAGATCTTTCAGCAGCAGGCGATGGCCATTGGGAGGTTGTTCACGATTGCGAGCAACTTCACCGACCCGAACGCCTACTTCGTCGGCGGCGGCGTGGTCGAGACGACATCCGAATTTCGCGAATGGTTCCTCGCGCGAGTGCGCGCGAACACCGCCCTGCGCGGCGAACAGATCGACGTTGCGCACTTTGCCGTGGTCCCTGATCTCGACATGGCGGGCGCGCGCGGCGCGGCGATCGCCGCCCGAACGATCGTCATCGGCGACGGCGCATAAGCGCGACTACGAGGCGCCCGCGGCGTCAAGCGCCTGGGTCACATCGGCGATCAAGTCGACGGTGTCCTCGCCGCCGCAGCTGAACCTGATGAAACCAGCCGGCACGTCGTCACCGCCCCATCGCGCTCGGCGTTCTGCGGTGCTGTGTAACCCGCCGAAGCTGGTCGCGACTGCAACGATCTGCAGCGCTGCAATGAATTTCTCCGCGACCGATTCGTCAGCCAGTGTGAACGACACGAGCCCGCCGGGACGCCGCATCTGAGCAACGGCAATGTCATAGGACGGGTCACCGGGCAGCCACGGGTAGCGCACCGAGGCGACGGCATGGTGAGTCGCCAGTACCTGGGCGAGAGCGAGAGCGTTCGCACCTTGCCGGGCCAGTCGCAGGTCGAGGGTCATCAGCGAGCGGTGGGCCAGCCATGCTTCGAAGACTCCAGGGACTCCCCCCGTGCTCGATCGCCACGTGCGGATGATGTCCGCGCGACCGGCGTCGCGACACGCCACGTGCCCGAGAACCAGGTCACTGTGCCCGGCCAACGCCTTGGTGTCGCTTGCCACGGAGTAGTCAGCGCCGAGAACGAGCGGCTGCTGCCCCAATGCGGTCGCGGTGGTGTTGTCGACGGCGAGCGCTGCCCCAACCGCGTGCGCCGCCTGACTCAGTGCGGCGATGTCGCTGACGTCGAGCTTCGGGTTGCTCGGGCTCTCCAGCCACACCAGCTTCGCCCCGGCGAGATGCGCGCCGACATCCGCTGAAGGGACCAGGCGCACCTCCACGCCGATCTCGGCGAGAACCCCCTGCGCGAGGCGACGAGTGGCGTAGTAGCAGTCATCGGCCATCACGAGAACGTCGCCCGGCCGAAGCGTTGACTGCAGCACCGCCGACACAGCGGCGATCCCCGACGCGAACGACACCACCTCGCCCGCTTCGAGTTCGCCGAGTGCGGCTTCCCACGCGCTCCACGTCGGATTGGTCAGCCTGCCGTATTGGTAAGGACCATGGGGTTCGCCGGTCAGGTGGTAAGTCGAGGCAAAGACAGGGCTGGTGCCCAGCGGCGTCCCGTCGTCGCCCTTGGGCACCCCCGCATGGATTGCCCGCGTCCCGTCACCGAGTTCCCGATCGTCGCGCGCCATGGTCGCCAGTGTGCCGCACCACGTCCGCCATCCAAATCACCTATTCGCACGTCAGCTATCCGACAACCCCCACCGCCTGCGAACGGGAGCCGCGCATGGTAACGCGTCGAACCTTCCTGCTCGGTGCGCTCGGTACCGCGGTGCTCGCAGCTGGAGGAGCGGTCGTCGCAATCGAGGACGGCGTGTTGCCCGGTCGCACGCGGCTTGCCGATCTGACCGGCGCCTGTGACGTCGACGGGGTTCCGGCCACCGGTCCAGTCGGCGCTATCACCAGCGGACGCTTCCCGTCGTCCGCGCGCGGTCGTGACGTCGGCTGGTCGCTCGCCCTGCCGCCCGGCCACCCGGCCGCGGTGGGCTTGCCGGTCACGCTGATTCTGCACGGCCGCGGCGACGACCACTCCAGCGGTTTCACTCAATTGAAGCTGCACCAGTTTCTCGCGGCGTACACGCGAGCGGGCGGCACACCGTTTGCACTTGCCGCTGTCGATGGCGGGGACAGTTATTGGCATCCACGCAGCAACGGCGACAACCCGCTGCGCATGGTCACCGAGGAGTTTCTTCCGATGCTCGGCAAGCTGGGGTTGCGCACCGACACGCTCGGCGTGCTCGGCTGGTCGATGGGTGGGTACGGAGCTCTGCTTTTCGCCCGCGAAGCTAACCGAGGCATGCTCTCGGGCGGTGGTGCCTCCGGCCGCACCACCGTCGTTGCGGCCGCTGCCAGTAGCCCTGCACTGTTCGCCTCTTATCACGCGAGCGCGAGCGGCGCGTTCGACGACGCAGCCGACTTCGCGAAGTACGGCGACCTCGTGAGCGAGCCCGACGCCGGCAAGACCGCGCTATATGTCGGGTGCGGAGCCACCGACGCGTTCACTGGAGAGACGCGACGATACCGAGCGAACGCGTCTCCGCTCCCCGCCGGCGGTATCTCCAAGGGCTGCCACACCGACAGCTACTGGCGATCGGTGGCCGCGGCACAGATCAGCTTCATGGGCAACCACCTCGCCTGACGGGTTGTCAGGACTGAACCGAACCACGACGCCCAGCGAACCAATACGCGGCGAGATGCGTCTAAGCCGTGGGAGCCGCAGGGCTGCCGGCCGCACACGGGGGTGGTGGCCGGCGCCTCGCGGCCAGGATGGCCTCACAGAGCCACGCGCAGGTCCCAGGACTCGATGGGCCTCAGGTGTCGATCGGACTCAGGTGTCGATGCGGGCCCGGTCGAGAAGCGCGGCGGAGTCGACGATGAACTCCTTGCGTGGCGCGACGTCATTTCCCATCAGTAGCTCGAAAACGTTGTCGGCGACTTCGGCGTCCTCGAGCCGGATCCGCCTCAACACTCGACGGCCCGGTTCCATGGTCGTCTCCGCCAGCTGATCGGCGTCCATCTCTCCGAGGCCCTTGTATCGCTGTGGGTTCTTGTACTTCTTGCCCTTCTTCTCCAGGTCGAGCAGCAGGCGGCGCATTTCGGCGTCGCTGTAGGTGTAGACCGGCTCCTTGACGCCAACGACCTCGATGCGGTGGAGCGGCGGCACCGCGGCGAAGACCCGACCGGAGTCGAGCAGCGGCCGCATGTAGCGGTAGAACAACGTCAGCAACAGGCAACGGATGTGCGCGCCGTCGACGTCGGCGTCGGTCATCACGATGACCTTGCCGTAACGCGCGGCGTCAAGGTCGAATGTGCGCCCCGAGCCGGCGCCGATGACCTGGATGATCGATGCGCACTCGGCGTTGCCCAGCATGTCGCCGACGGCCGCGCGCTGCACGTTGAGGATCTTGCCGCGGATCGGAAGGAGCGCCTGGAACTCGCTCTTGCGCGCGAGCTTAGCGGTGCCGAGAGCCGAGTCGCCCTCGACGATGAACAGTTCGGTCCGGTCGACGTCCTCGCTACGGCAATCAGCCAGCTTCGCCGGCAGGGACGACGATTCGAGCGCGTTCTTGCGACGCTGCGCCTCTTTGGTGGCGCGCGCGGCCAGCCGGGTCTTGGACGCGGCGGCAACCTTTTCGAGCAACGCGCGCGCGTACTGCTTGTCACCGCGTTTAGTACTAGTGAGAAACGCCTTCAGTTCGCGGCCGACAACGTCGGCGACGATCTTCGACGCAGCGGGCGTGCCGAGGACCTCTTTGGTCTGGCCCTCGAATTGCGGCTCGGCCACCCGCACTGTCACGACCGCGGTGAGCCCCTCGAGGATGTCTTCCTTGATGACGGGGTCATCGTTGACCTTAAGCAGCTTCGTCGCACGCAACTGCTCGTTCATGACCTTGACCAGCGCACGTTCGAAACCCGCAACATGCGTGCCGCCCTTAGGCGTCGCAATGATGTTGACGAACGACTTCGCGATGGTCTCGTAGCCGACGCCCCACCGCAGCGCGACATCTACATCGAGGTCGCGCTGAACATCGGTCGCGGTCATGTGCCCTGCGTCGTCGAGCATCGGCACTGTCTCGTCGAATGACCCCGAACCCGTAAGCCGCAAGGTGTCGGTGATTCCGGTGTCCGGTGCAAGGAAATCGACGAAGTCGCGCAGGCCACCCGCGTAGCGGAATGACTCCTCGCTTGGCTCGTTGCCTTTCGCACTGCGTTCGTCGCGTACTGAGATCGTCAAGCTCGGAACCAGGAACGCGGTTTGCCGGGCACGCTCGAGAAGCGGGGCCAGCTCGACTGCCGCGTCCTTGGTGAAGATCTGCCGGTCGGGATAGAACCGGGTACGGGTGCCGGTGATCTTCTTCGCGATCCGCTTGGTCTTGGTCAGGCCCGAGCGTTCGGAGAACTTGGCCTCACCGCCGTCACCGACGAAGATGCCTGGCTTGCCTCGACGGAAGCTCATGACGTGCGTGGCTCCGTCGCGGTCGACCTCGATGTCGAGCCGGACCGACAACGCGTTGACGACGCTCGCACCGACGCCATGCAGGCCACCGGTGGCGTTGTACGAACCACCACCGAACTTGCCACCGGCGTGCAGCTTGGTCATCACGACCTCGACGCCCGACAGCTTTGTCTTGGGCTCGATGTCGACCGGGATCCCGCGGCCGTCGTCGCGCACCTCGACGGAGCCGTCGTCGCGCAACACGACGTCAATCTTCGTGCAGTAGCCGACCAGCGCCTCATCGACCGAGTTGTCGATGATCTCCCACACGCAATGCATGAGCCCGCGACTGTCGGTCGAGCCGATGTACATGCCCGGGCGCTTGCGAACGGCCTCGAGACCCTCGAGCACCAGCAGATGCCGTGCCGTGTAGTCGGAGCCTTGCCCGCCGGTGAGCAGCGAGCCTGCAGCACCCCCTCGTCCTGCAGGGCCGTTCAGTTGGGTCAAAGCCGTCACGCGGTGGATCCTGCGCTTTCTCGCGGGGTGCGTGTGCAGGCTACCGGGCACCCCCGACGGCGGAGGCCCTGGCGCGCCGATCAGTTGGCTGCGACCCGGACGGCGTCGGTCACCCGGAATTGCAAGGCCTGGAGTGCCGTGATCGCAGCGGTCTTCGGTGCGCCGCACTGATCCGTCGGGAGCGCCACGTCGATGGGGGCACCTGCCGAGTCGACAAGCTCGAACCACGGCACCAAGATCCGAAAGTCCGGACACATGATGCCGCTCGGCATGGCATCTGAGGGCGCCCGCAGGTCGGCCAGGAAGGGTCCAAGACCGGAATCGGCGACCTCTGCAAGCTGAACCGACCAGCTGCCCAGACCCGGATAGCTTCGCTGGACCGTCTCGCAGCGCACGACCGCCTTGATCGCGAGGCTCGGTGGGAGCGGTTTCCGAGACGGCGATGTCGCCTGCCCGGGAGACCCGGGAGACCCGGGAGACCCGGGGTCCGGGCAAGCCAGCCCTGCCACCATCGTCGTGGCGTGACTTCCGCGCGGCGGCACGCTCGTGCTGGCGGTCGGCGATGGCGTTGGTGCTGACGTTGGCGGTGACGTGACGGGTGGGGCGGAGGTGACAGACGGCGACCCGCTGATCAGGTCTGACGGCATCGCCGAGGCCGAGCTTTCCGGCGCGGACGGCGCACTGCTGAGCCCCGTGCTCGCCGGTGCGGATGGCGATCCCGAGGGCACAGCACCGGCCTGACTGCGGTGGCTGGAGCAGCCTGCCGCGGTCGCCGCCAACACCACGGTCACTGCCGCGATCACGCTCCGCGACGTCGTCCGCATCACGCTCTACCCCCTGTACGCCGCTAAACCCGCCCCCAGGCTTTACCTTGTCGGTGTTGCACCCGACCTTCATAGTGAACCGCCGACTCCGGCCGCGCGAATCTTAGGGTGTGATGCACCACAGTTTTCGAGCCCGCGCACCAGATTGTTCGAGCCCGATTCGCGCCTAACAGCCCGAATCGTGGGGGTGAACTTTGGTCCCGAGGCACTGATTGGCTCGCCACTAACGGCGAGTTACCAGCGCCGAGGGAAGTTCTGTGGTGGGCTAGTGGTTGCATGGGGTAGTAAGTGCTGACGAGAGGGACGTGAAATTGACTCCGCTATTGGCCGAGACACCGCTTTCGGCTACTGACCGATGCGACCGCTGTGGCGCCCGTGCCTACCTACGTGCCGTGCTCCCGTCCGGAAGCGAACTACTCTTTTGTGCCCACCACGCGCGCGAGCACGCTGCGGCGTTGAAGACCGTCGCCGTGGAGTTCGACGACCAAACCGACCACCTCGAAGAGATCCCGCTGACCGCCCCTGACGAGGAGCGCTAAGACAGCAAGCGTTCCCAGAACGCATAGAAAGACGGCCCCAGTCATTTCGACTGGGGCCGTTTCTTTGTCTGTTCGTTGCCGGCTCTGCCGGGCGTTGTAGTCCAGCGCGCGCTCTTGCGCGCGCTGGACTACAACGGTCCCCCCGCAGGCGGTCAGACGCCGGCCGACTCGAGTTCGAGCAGCTCCTCGTCGTCCGCGGTCATCGCTACCGGACGCGGCGATCGCATACTCGCGACCAAGCCCACCGCGATCAGTACCAGCATGGCCGCGACGACGAACGCGCGGTCCGCTGCGTACACGAAGGTGTGTGCCTGAACGTTTCCGCCGGCCGCGATGTGGTGCTTCGCGGCTCGTGATGCGGTGCCGAACACGGTGACCAGGATCGACAGCCCTAGCGAGCCGCCGACCTGCTGCATGACGTTGACCAGCCCTGATGCCGCACCGGCGTCCTTGGGGTCAACGCCAGCAAGCGCGGCCGTGGTTAGTGGCACGAATGCGAGACCGTTGCCCGTACCGAACAGCAGCAATCCGAGCAGGATCGGCCAGTAGCTGCTGGTCGCCGACAGTTGGGTCAGCACGAGCAAACCGATCGTCGAGGTCGTCAACCCGCCAACCATCAGCCGCTTCGGACCAACACGCGCAAGCAGCACACGCGCGGCCAGTTGTGAGGCGGCGAACAAGGCGATGGTCAGTGGCACGAACGCGAGACCGCTGAGCAGCGGGCTGTAGCCGAGCACGTCCTGCAGGAACTGGGTGAGGAAGAAGAACATCCCGAACATGCCGCCGACCAACACAAGTCGAGCCAGGTAGGAGAACACCCGGTTGCGATCCGCGAACAGCCGCAGCGGGGTGATCGGGGTAGCAACTCTGGTCTCGATGAGCACGAAGATCGCCAGCAAGACCACACCGACCGTAAATGCAGCGATCGTGCTTCCTGCCTCCCAACCGGACGCCGCGGCCTGGACGAAGCCGTAAACCAGCGCCGCCATGCCGATGGTCGATGTCAGGGCACCAGGCACGTCGATGCGTCCGGTGTGCCGATCCGTTTCTGGCAGGTCACGACGAGCCAAGATGAGCAGCACGATGCCGACCGGGACGTTGACGAAGAAGACCCAGCGCCACGAGACGAACTCAACGAGCACGCCACCCATAACCAGGCCGACGGCACTACCGCCGATCGAGACCGCGGTGTAAAGCGCGATCGCGCGAGTGCGCTCGGCGCCTTCACGGAACGTGATCATGAGCAAGGCCAGTGCGGACGGCGAGGCGAAGGCAGCGCCGACGCCTTGAATCGACCGTGCAAGCAGCAAGAGGCCGGACGACGTGGTGAACCCGCCGGCGAGCGAAGCGACTGTGAAGAGGGCGATGCCGGCAAGGAAAACGCGACGCCGCCCGAATAGGTCACCGCTGCGCGCGCCAAGAAGGAGCAACCCGCCGAACGTCAGCGAGTACGCGTTGAGTACCCACGACAGGTCGGTGCGGCTAAAGGACAGCGCAGTCTGGATCTTCGGGAGGGCGATGTTCACGATCGTTGCGTCGAGCACCACCATGAGTTGGGCGAGCAAGATGATGGCCAGCGCGGCCGACCGGCGACTGCGGGTCTTCGAGCCCGCGACGTCGCTCGTCTTCGAAACCGAAGGCGGCGAAACCGCGATCGGATCGGCCGGGTGACTTGTTGGTGGTTGGACTGGCATTCCCAGCCTCCTTGGTGGATGATGGATGAAGCGGAGGGCGCCTCCAGTAACTATACGGAGGCTGCCTCCGGTTGGCAAGTTGTTTTCAGCTGGTCTGATGTGAGCGGTTGAGGAGGCCCGGCATGAGCGCGGTGACTTCACCCGACGCTGCCGAGCGGGCACTTCGAGC
>Ga0208357_1001847_pt1 | contig 14847 bp, 11 predicted proteins | sample NGESurdeep092012_6_FD_184487 | JGI IMG/M metagenome (GOLD analysis project Ga0208357, IMG submission 184487) | Arctic peat soil microbial communities from Barrow, Alaska - NGEE Surface sample F52-2 deep-092012 (SPAdes) | ecosystem: Environmental > Terrestrial > Soil > Wetlands > Peat ... | reverse complement strand
CAAGTACAACGAGCGCACCGAATGGCACAACCTCATCGTCTTCGGCAAGCTGGCCGAGTTCGCAGGCAAGCTCAAGAAGGGCGCTCACATCCAGATCGAGGGCAAGATTCAACACTCCGAATACAAGGGTGTGAAGACCGACACGATCCGGGTAACTTCCATCCTCAAGCTCGACCGCGCAGAGCGGGCTGCTGCCGAGGACGAGTTCGATGAAACCTCCGAAGAGGACGTGGCTGCATAGGCCATCTCCTCCACGAGAACGCCCGGCGAAAGCCGGGCTTCTCTTCTGCTAAAGGCCCGCACGTTCACGCTCGCAAGAGGTGCCAGCATGAGCCAAATTGCCGCCAGCTTTCTCAGACGTTGTTTTGCCCCGGAAGAGACGATAGCCATCCTGCTCCGCAGACAGGATGCCGCAACTCCGATGCAACGAGTCGTGCGATTGGAGCAAGTCTTGGAGACGCCGTATATGGCTTGGCTCTCCTACGAGAACCAACATGGTCGCAACAATATCTATGTCGCTGCCAATCCGCTTCGTCCTGGTAGCCGGAAACGTACCAAAGAGTGCATCGCATCTGTGCGCCATCTATATATAGACATCGACACCGATGGAGATGCCCGGCTCGCTGCGCTCCGGGCATCGGAGTTGGTGCCGCCGCCAACGTCTATTCTCTCCACATCCTCCAGCAAATATCAGGTGCTTTGGAGAGTCGAAGGCTTCGACTTTACACGTCAGGAACAAACCCTCAAGCTGCTCGCTATCGCCTTCGGCGGCGATCCCGCTTGCACCGATTGCAACCGCGTCCTTCGCATCCCCGGTTTCCTCAATCGGAAGTACGATCCAGCCCACCGTGTAACCGTCGAATATCCCGACGATTCCATCTGGACTCCCGATGACTTCCGGCTGGACGCAGGCGCGGTTGATGCGATGCTTTTCGGCAATGCTGTCGCCTCCCGAAAACCACCGACCAAGCACAGCAATTCCGAAAGCGATTGGGCTTGGGTTTCCCATGAGCTTGCCCACGGTAAAGATGCCGTCAAACTGACGCGGGAGCTGGCTTCGCGCCGCTCCGACAAGCCCAACCCTCTCTACTACGCGCAGCGCACCGTGGATGTTGCTTCGGCTCGCCTCTGGCTCATCGAAGGTATTTGCATCGACGACATAATCACCATGCTCGAATCCCGTCGTCGCTTCGAGGTTCCCGCCGCACTTTGCTCCGCTCGTGCGCGGGAGATTGCAGCCACGGCGCGGCGCATGATTAGCCACCGAAAGACCGCCTGATTTCACACCCAAAGGAGAACGCAATGCCGCTACTTGAAGTCGTCCAAACCCGCCACCTCAGCGCCTCCATTCGGTTGACTGATACGACCGTTACTCAGGTCGATCAATACGCCGCTTTCATCCACGCTTCCGCAAATGATGTTGTGGAGCAGGCACTCGCTTATGTCTTCTCCAAAGATCGCGAGTTTCAGGAGTTCCTTCGTACTCCTGAAGCACAGCGGATTACGCCGACCTTGCGCGTGCGTAGAGCATCCGCGAATGAGGCAGCGGAACCGTCCGTGAAGAAGCCGGTTTCCGCAGCATCTTCGGCTTCCCAAACACCGGCAGTTGTGGCGGGACAGAGAGCATGATCCTCCATCAACATCCGTGGAAGTACCGGAGCGGTGCTACGCACCGGGAGTATTTCGACACTCCACCCCTCAGAGGGTCGTGCAGGTATACCAACGTAAACCTGCACAAACAGAAGGAAATACGCTAAAGCCGGTATACGCAGGTATACCGGCCCGGAGCTATCAAAATGGCGCTCCTTACTCCAGCAAACGGCACAAAGAAGACGACCAGTAAAACGGTCTTCCGCAACACCACGCGCTGCCTGAAGTTGACCGAAGAAGAGGCGCGATTGGTCGATGAAGTTGCTACCGCAAAAGGCGTTCCGCGCAGCGAATGGATGCGTGATGTGATCCTGCGCGAGCTGCGTTCGGAACCTGCGCCCGATGCTTCGTTGGCGGAGATTCTTGGCGTGCGCCTGCTCTTGGTCAATGTCCTGCGACCGCTCGCCGCAGGACAGAATCTTTCGCTCGAAGCCTTCGACAAGCTGCTTGACCAGATCAGCACCTTGAAACACGAGATGGCCGGGAAAGTCCTGGCCGAAGGAAGGAGATAGGACTATGGCAAAGACAACGTGGGGTCGCAAAGAGACGATTATCTGGCCGCAGCACCGGCCTATCTATACCTATGGCGCAATCTTCATCGCCGTATTTCTGACAGCCGTGTTTCTTCACGGTCGTCTTCGGTTCCTCGGTACGCCGTTGCAGCGGTTCTATATGCCGGTCTACGTCCGTAGTTCCATCTTCGGATCATTCAGCCGGACGCACCGCAGCCAGTACCGGATGCTCTTTCTGACAGGACGCGGCATGAAGCCAAGTCCCGCCATGAATGATGATGTAGTGCGTGGGAAGATTCTGGAGCCGAGTGGTCGCATCATTCCTCTGGCACTTTCCCCGGCTGCGCTCCAGCATGGCAATGACCTGCTGTTTCGCGGTCCGGTACGGAGCTACGTGGACGCCCGGTTGTACAACTACCTCAAGGTCGCCGTCTATCACAATGACCTATCCTCCATCCTGAAACTCCCGCTGCTCTGTGGTGCGGGAATCTTTATGGTGCTACTGCCGTTCGCCGTCGCCAAAGACGTGAAACGACAAAAAGCACTCAAGTACGGGCGGCGGTTGAAAGGCCCGGAACGGTTGACGCCGCAAGCATTCAACCGCACCGTCAAAGGCGACGGCATTGGATTCAAAACCGATGACATGAAAGAGATGATTCGCATTCCCGCGAAGGCCGAAGCACAGCACATGCAGATCATCGGGGACACTGGCGCAGGAAAGTCCGCGTTAATGTTCCAGGTGCTTCGTCAGGTCCGTAGCCGCGAGGATTCGGCCATCGTGTATGACCCGGCCCGCGAGTTCGTGAAGCGATTTTATGACCCTACTCGCGGTGATGTGATTTTGAATCCGCTGGACGCACGCTGCCCGTATTGGGGACCAGCCGAGGAACTGCGCAGCCGCTCCGAAGCAAAGGCGCTGGCCGCATCTTTGTTTCAGCCGCCGCAGGATCGTAAGGGTGAGTTCTTTGTCGAATCGCCGCAAAAAATCTTTGCGTTCCTGATGGCCTACGGGCCAACGCCGGACGAGCTGGTGCAGTGGATGTCGAACCCGGATGAGATTGACCGCAGATTGAAAGGCACCGAACACGCGCACCTGATTGACCCGCGAGCGCACCAGCAACGGGCCGGTGTTCTTGGCTCTCTCGGATTGGTCGCGGACAGCCTGCGCTTGCTCCCTAAGAAGGGTGAAGGCAACGGGAGATGGACGGCTACGGAGTGGGCCGAAAAGAGACAAGGTTGGATCTTCCTTACATCGCTTCCAGCCGAACGAGAAGCGTTGCGCCCGTTGCAGAGTTTGTGGATTGACTGGCTGGTTTTGCGATTGTTGAATGAGCCGACCAAAGAACAAAAGCGTGTCTGGTTCGTCATTGACGAGCTGGCGAGCTTGCAGAAGTTGCCGCAGCTTCATACTGCGATCACAGAGAGCCGCAAGAGCCGGAATCCGGTCGTGCTTGGCTTCCAAGGCAAGGCACAGCTTGAGTATCTGTACGGCCATCTGGCCGAGGTGATGTTGTCGCAGCCTGCGACCAGCGTTTGGCTCACCACCAAAGAGCCGAACGCCGGTGAATGGGTGTCAAAATTCATCGGCAAAGTCGAAATTGAAAGACTGCGCGAGACGCATTTTGACGGAACACGCGCAGGCCACAACTTCACTATCGAGAGGCAGGTTGAGCCGCTGGTATTGGAGTCGGAAATCTCCGGCCTCGCGGACCTACACGCCTTTATGAAGTACCAAAATTATGTGACATATTTTTCATTCCCTTACTTCGACATGCCCGAGATTGCCAAGTCTTTTGAGTTGCGCGAGCGCCCCGACGACAAGCTGCCGTATGACCCGAAGGCCGTGCGTGGCAGCGGGCAGGAGTTGCAGCAGGTGCCGGAAGCCTCCGCTCCGTCGCCCGAACCGAACGAGCCTGCGACCTCGGAAGCCATACAACCCGAGCTTTCCGTGACCGCTGATGCCCATGAAGAACAGAACGTGATTACGCACGGTTGAGGAACTATCCATGCTGAATATCTCGAAGCCGCTCTCCGCCAGTCAGGCTCAGACCTATCACGAAAAAGAGTTCACCGCCGCCGAGCAGAACTATTGGAAGCAACGCGATACCATTCAGGGGGAGTGGCACGGTCGGCTGGCCGAAACATTCGAGCTGTCAGGAGCCGTAGGCGCGGAGGAGTTCGCCCGTCTCTCCGAAGGCCAGCATCCGCAAACCGGCAAGCAGTTGGTCTTGCATCGTGTCGTCCATGAATATCGGAACGCACAGGGAGAGATGGTCTCTCCGGTTGAGCACCGCGCCGGTTGGGACGCTACGTTCTCTGCGCCGAAATCCATCTCTCTGACCGCGCTTGTCGGTGGTGACGACCGCGTTAGAGAAGCCCACCGCGAGGCCGTCAACGTGGCTTTGAATGAGTTGGAAAAGTACACGCAGGCCCGCATCGGCGGCAACAGTCCCGCCGAGACGACCGGGCAGTTTGTTGTGGCCAAGTTCGAGCATGATACCGCCCGTCCCGTAGACGGATACTCCGCACCGCAGCTCCATACGCACGTCGTCGTCTTCAACATGACGGAACGAGACAATGGGAAGATGCGGGCATTGCAACCGCATTCGCTCTTCGAGAGCCAGCAGTTTGCTACCGCCGTTTATCAGTCTTATCTCACATACAAGTTGCGCGACCTTGGCTATGAGATCGAAGCGGGCAAGAGTGGAGCGCCGGAGATCAAAGGCTACACGCAGGAGTACCTTGACGCTTCCAGTCCGCGCCGCCAGCAGATCGAGGAAGCACTTTCCCGCAGCGGCTTCAGCGGGCCGGAGGCCGCGCAGATCGCGGCGCACAACACCCGCGATAAGAAAGTGGTTTTGTCCCCCGATCAAATCCTTGCCGCGCATAAACAGATTGCCGATGAGTTCAAAAATCAGGCCGACAAGGTTGTGGTGGAGGCGCGGGAGCGCAGGAACGAACAGCGACCGGAAAATGACCGCCGCCAGCAAGTTCGGGAGGCCGTCACCTTTGCCCGCGATAAGGGCTTTGAGCGGGAAGCCGTCTTGGACGAACGCGCTCTCTACGTGGATGCCCTGCGCCGTGGCATGGGAGAAATGACCTACCCGGAAGTCCGCGCCATCTTCGAGGCGCGTGTCGCCTCTGGCGAGTTCAAAGAGATTGCCGGGAATAGTCACGAGGCCGGACGAAGGTTTACCACGGCGGCGACCATCAAGGCCGAGAATGAAATCGTCCGGAAGGTGCAGGGAGGACAGAACCGGGCACCGCAGATCATGTCGATTGAATCGGCAGTTCCGCTCTCGGAGTCCCGGCCTCACTTTAACGCCGCGCAGAAACGAGTGGTCGAGGAAATCCTGACCTCACGCGACCGAGTGCAGGGGCTACAGGGGCGGGCAGGCTCAGGCAAAACTTCGGTGCTTGAAACCATCCGTGAGGGATCCGAACAAATCGGCTACGCTGTCGAAGGTTTTGCGCCGACCTCGCGTGCCGCGAAGCAGCTCCGTGACGCTGGAATCAAAGCCGATACGTTGCAACGCTTCCTCGCAGGCGGCGGCCTGCAGGCCGCCGGCGATCCTGCGAGAAAGCATCTTTACATGGTCGATGAATCCTCTCTAACATCGACGCAGCAGATGCGTGACTTCCTTAACAAGATTGCTCCGCAAGATAAGGTGCTGCTGATTGGCGACACGCGCCAGCATCAGGGCGTCGACGCCGGAAAGCCCTTCGAGCAGCTACAAGAAGCGGGCATGAAGACCGCGCAGCTTGACCAGATCATGCGCCAAAAAGATCCCGAATTGCGGAAAGCCGTCGAGCATCTTTCCAACAATGAGACGGCTATCGGCGTCGAGATGCTTTCACGGCAGGGACGGATTACGGAGATTGTCGACTCGCAGGAGCGCATCGCGGCTATCGCAAAGAGCTATGCCGAACGTCCCGAAAACACACTCATCGTCTCTCCCGATAACGCTTCGCGCCGCAACATCAATCAGGCCGTGCGGCAGGAGTTGCAGGCCCTTGGCATCGTGGATAAGACAGACCATTCTATGCGCGTGCTGACGCCGCGCAACGACATGACCGGCGCGGATCGAGAGTGGGCGATTCGCTATCAGGCCGGGGACGTTCTGCATTACACGCGCGGGAGCAAGGAGCACGGCATCGAGCCGAGAAGCTACGCTCAGGTCGCCACCACGAACGCCAAGGAAAATTTTGTTACTGTCCGCAAGCAAGACGGCCAGCAAGTGACCTATGACCCTTCACGGTTGCGCGGCATCGCCGCGTACCGCGAGATCGAGCGCGAGTTTGCCGTGGGCGACCGAATACAACTGACCGCGCCGAACCGGGAGTTGCACGTCGCCAATCGTGACCTTGGTACCATCCAGCGGATCGACGACCACGGAAAGATAACCGTCCACATGGACGGCAACAAGGAAAAAACGGTCACATTCGATCCCATGCAAATGCGGCACTTCGATCACGGTTACGCCGTGACCTCGCATAGCTCGCAAGGTCTGACTTCAGAACGTGTCCTGGTCAACATGGATACGGACGTTCACCCGGAACTCATCAACAGCCGTTTCGCGTATGTTTCCGTCTCACGAGCCTCGCATGACGCGCAGATTTACACCAACAACGCGGCGTCGCTCGCCGAAAGTCTCAGCCATGATGTGACCAAGGCTTCCGCGATTGACTTCGGCAAGGGGCAAACTCCAATTGCGAAGGCGGGATTGGAACAGGCCGCAGTATTGAAAACGACACCGGCTGCGGGCCTTGGATTGGCTCAATAGCGCGATATGGTTCTCACTGGTAGTGAAAGAATTAATTACGTACTACGGCATGATTGCCAACTAGCTTCGCATCAGAACATCTCCGAATACCACGCTCGACTCAACTGCATCGTGAGCCATCCTTTGCAATACTGTAGCTCGTCCGCTGAAACAATCCTTTGCCTGCGCTAGTCTTCACGCCGATAGTCATCGGATGCTTTCCGACGGTCAATCTGCATCTCCGCGCCTCGCAGGACGCGCATATCTATGCCAACGATCCCTCCGCGTTCGTACCGGGCCTCAGCCACGACGCCACCAAAAATCTTTGCGGTTGATTGGAAGGGAGCGAGCGTCATCCCAGAAACAGGCCACCGGTCACCAGGAGCGCAGGACCGAGGCGGCCTTAATGTGTCGCTTTGAACAAGCGCATCGTGCATTCCGCTATGTTGGGTCGTAGGCAGATGCACAATTTCTGGTGCATTCCGGTGGTCTGTGCGAAACTTATCATGCCCTACTTTTGAGCTTATGAGTACACTTTCACCTGCCGTCGAACTCGATGAAACATCCGCCAGCCCATTTAGAGGTCGTCCTCCTCTAAATGTGGCGTACCAAACCTCTCACGGGCGAATGATGCAGGGGCTTTCGGACGAAATTTTGCAGTCTGGCGCACTCGAACGGTTCGAGGGGCGCGTCAACCTCGTCTTCACTTCGCCGCCGTTCCCTCTGAACCGCAAGAAGCGATACGGTAACAAGACCGGCGAGGAATACATCGAGTGGTTGAGTTCTTACGGTCCCCTGCTCAAAAAAATGCTTACACCCGATGGCTCCATCGTGATGGAGGTGGGGAATGCGTGGGAGCAGGGGGCGCCGGTTATGTCAACGCTACCAATCCGCTCGCTACTCCAGTTCCAAGAAGACAATGAGCTAAATCTCTGCCAAGAGTTTGTCTGGCAGAATCCCGCTAAGCTGCCAACTCCCGCCCAATGGGTCAACGTCGATCGCGTGCGGGTCAAAGATAGTTTTACTAAGGTTTGGTGGATGTCCGCTTCGACAAAACCGAAGGCGGACAATCGTCGAGTTCTTCAGGAATACAGCAAATCCATGAAGGACTTGCTAAAGAACGGTAAGTACAACGCCGGAAAGCGTCCCTCAGAACACCATATCGGCGAGCAATCGTTTCTAACTGATAACGGTGGCGCTATTCCTGGGAGTGTACTTACGTATGCGAATACTCAAGCCAATGACGAATACCAAATCTATTGCCGCGACAATGAAATAGAGGTACATCCCGCGCGGATGCCTATTGAACTCGCAGGTTTTTTCATCAATTTTCTTACTGATCCTGGTGATTTGGTTATGGACCCGTTTGCAGGCACAAATACTACCGGAGCTGCGTCCGAGAGATTGAATCGCTTTTGGCTCTCCATAGAGGCCGAAGAGAAGTACGTTCTAGGGTCGCTGGGCCGATTCCCCAATTCAATTTCCGCGTAGTTCTGGTTTGTGTCGATTTAATCGCTGAACATCTATCTTTCTGCTGTGAGCCTGATTTGCGATGAGTGTGAATGAGATCGAAGAATCCCCGGAAAGCGCCTGGCATCTCCGATTGCCAGCACGAGCTTGGCAAAAATCAGCCCTCGTGCGTTGGTCCGATACCCAACGCGGTGTCGTGAGTGTTGTTACAGGCGGCGGGAAGACGATCTTTGCATTTCTGTGTATGGAGGCTTTCAGACGTAAATATTGCGATGGTCGTGTCTTTATTCTGGTGCCGACCATCACGCTACTCGATCAGTGGTATGTATCTCTGCAAGCCGATTTTGGTGTGCCGGATCAAGACATTGCGTGCTTTTCTAGTGAGGAGAAGTCCTCCACGGTCGCCAGTGTCAATCTGATGGTAATCAACAGCGCTCGAACGGTTATGAAGACCATGCCATCGAATCAGCCCCGTTTCCTGATCGTTGATGAGTGCCACCGGGCGGGAAGCCCGGAAAACGCAAAAGCACTTGCTGGCGAGTTCTCGGCGGCTCTAGGGTTGTCTGCCACACCTAAACGTGAATATGACGAAGGCTTTCAGCAACACGTCGTCCCGGTTCTCGGACCCGTCATTTTTGAATACGACTACGTACAAGCCGCAGAAGACAAGGTCATCACACCGTTCGACCTCATCAATGTGCAGATTGATTTCTTGCCGCACGAAAAAGAAGAATACGATAAGCTTACCCGCCGTGCGGCGATCCTCTTTCAAAAAGCAAAAACCGATCCGGCTGCCGACACAAAACTCAAGCTCGTATTGCAAAAGCGCGCCGGAGTTTCTGCCCAGGCACGCATGCGGATACCCGTTGCAGTCAAGATCGTCGAGCAGCACCGCGGAATCCGTACCATCATTTTCCATGAGCGAGTCAGCTCTGCCACCTCGCTCTATGACATTCTCAAGAGTAGAAATCATAGTGCCTGCATCTATCACTCGAAACTGGCACCGAATTGGCGGCGAGATAATCTGCGGCTCTTCCGGCAGGGGGTGTTCGATGTTCTTGTCTCATGCAGGGCGCTCGATGAAGGCATGAATGTCCCGGAAACAGCGGTTGCCATCATAGCCAGTTCCACCGCAAGTCATCGCCAGCGAATTCAGCGCTTGGGCCGCGTCTTGAGGCCAGCACCCGGCAAGGATCACGCCACCATCTACACGCTGTTTGCGACGGAGCAGGAAAAAACCCGCCTCGCCAATGAGGAGACCCGACTAGAAGGCGTAGCCAACGTGCAATGGGCTACGGGCACTCGTGAGGCAAACAATGGCTAGAATTCTTCTGGGCGATGAATGGTTTGAAGAGTTAGCAAGTACCTCGCTTTATGAAAGCGAATTCGAGCAAATTCTTTTCCAGGAAGCATCACGAATCTTTCCCGAATACTATGTAGTGCCTTTCAAGACCATTGTTGTTTCAGAAGATGGTGATGCCAAAGCCGACTTTGTGCTTATTCACAAGACCTACCGCAGATGGTGGGTCGTTGAAGCGGAGATGGGACATCACTCCCTTAACGGGCACGTTCTCCCACAAGTGCGTAGTTTGTCACGCGCCGAGTATACGGATGCGGAAGCTCTCTACCTATGCGATCACGCACCTACACTCGACCGTGAGCGCGTCCGCGAAATGATCAAAGGCGAACAGCCGAGAGTTCTTGTAGTGGTCAATGTACCCGTACCCGGATGGCGTGAACGACTGCAACCCTACGACGCTGTTTTAGCGGTTTTTCAAATCTTCCGATCTAAGTTCAACCATTATGTGTATCGTGTGAATGGTGATTTTCCAAACGAAAATAATGAGATCGTATCGACTTGCCGTTGCTGGGATCTACACAGATTCCTCAAAATAGATTCTCCCACGCAGCTTGGGTTGAAGCGGGGGGAAACGATCACGCTGCACCATGAGACAGGTGCCATGCAGTGGGAACGGGTTGATACTGCCGACGCTGTTTTGTTGCACGCATTACGGGACCATCCACTCCAGAAAAACGTCATCTACGAAATTGTGAAGCAGAACGACGGAACATTTGCGATCCAGCAGAGTAGAGCAAAGAGAAAGGTGTAGCGCATGAGCATGCAACTCGTCATTGGTCCAGAGGCAATTAGTTCCTATCAACGGCTTTCCTATACGCCTTGGCACGCCATTGCTGAATTTGTCGATAATTCAACACAATCCTATACCGACAATGAGGCTGTACTGGTTGAGAGGTTGAAAGAAGAGGGCGTTCCCTTTGAAGTATCCATAGCATATGAGCCGAATCAAGAAAACGGCATGTTGCGCATCGCGGACAATTCAATCGGCATGTCCTATGAAGACCTGGAGCGTGCATTACGGATAGCAATCCCTCCAGTAAATCGGTCCGGTCGTTCACGCTATGGAATGGGGATGAAGACGGCTGCGTTCTGGATTGGAAAAAAATGGAAAATTCAGACGAAGAAGCTTGGCGAGACTGAAGCGCACGAAGTGACCGTGGACGCAGAAAAGATAGCCGAAGCCAAAGACATGACCTTGACTTACCGATCCATCCCTAATCAAGACCCAGGTAAGCATTACACAATCGTCGAAGTTTGGGATCACTATCGAAAATTTCAGGGCCGTACCCTAGGGAAGATAGCTGAATTCCTTCGTTCGATGTACAGGTGGGATCTCGAGTCGGGCCGGATGCTTCTCTCATGGAGGGGAGTGCAACTCAAATGGGAGGGCTTTGAAGACCGTCTCATGCAAAGTTCGGATGGAACACCTTTGAAGAAAGATATTCTCTTCGAGGTTGGCGGCAAGGTTGTTATGGGTTGGGTCGGGATACTCAAGCAGGGCGAAGGCGGTCGTAGCGACGCCGGCTTCTCTGTCATTCAGGCCAAGCGAGTCATTCATGGATGGCCAGAAGCATGGAGGCCCGGCAGTATCTACGGAGTGTACGGCTCCAACGATTTGGTGAATCAACGTCTTGTCGGAGAACTCGAACTTGATGGCTTCGAGGTGAGCCATACCAAAGACAGCATTCAGTGGCGGGGTGACGAAGAAGAAGAAGTCGAAGCGAAGCTCAAAGAGCACGTCGGTGATTACCGGACTCTGGCCTTAAAGCGCCGCGGTACAACGGATCAGAGGGGACCGGCAGAAGCCGACATTAAAATCGCAGTTGCCGAACTCGAAAAGGAGTTAGAATCCCCCGAGTTGGTGGACCAGATCAATCTGAATATAAGCGTTGTACCCTCTACCGAAGCGCTCGTTGCGTCGAGGCAGAAAGTGATAGCCTCCATTGTTCAAACGCGCACACCTACTATCCTGTCCGTTATCAAAACCACACCGCCATTAACAATAAAGTTATTTCTAGGCGCCGATCTGTCGGAACGAGATGCGTACGTTTATCAGGAGGCTACTAAGCCGACCGAAATAATTGTCACCGTTAACCAGAACCATCCTTTCTGGGCTACCCAACTCAAAGGTGCTGAGAGCGTCCTAGAGTATTTGCGGCAATGCATGTATGACTCCTTGGCTGAGTGGCAATCCGGGAATAAAGTCTCACGGTTTGATTCCGACACCATCAAGTGGTTGAAAGATGGATTTCTGCGCCTGCCAATGGAGATCGAGCGCCACCAGAACGATCGAGATGCTGCAGCGGCGGAAGAACAAGGAGACTCCTCATCCATGTGATGAGAATGCACTACGGAAGAACGCTTGTCACTCCAAGGGAACAGCAGCCGCTTCAAATTTATTTCGCAGCCAGAAAGCTGCGCGTTGAAGTCGCCCTGCTCGCATCTGACCTGGCCCAGAGCCTTTGAGCCAGAACATACGGCCGTTTTGCAAGCGCACATGCACCTCAATTTCTGTGCATTCGGTCAGTGATGCAAGACTAGCCACAGGAGCCGCATCGAAAAACTCAATACACCCTGGTTTTAACTCGCTTCCCCAAACGGATTTGTTATCAAACGGTGCCACCGGGCGCTTGCCCTTCAGATAGGCAACATTCGCGAGCACATAAGTTTTTGATCGAGAGCGGTTACGTATATCGAAACTTGGCCTCAAATTGCGAGGTCGATCTTTTGTACCGTCAAATTTCCAACCGTAACCAATGGTTATATCCGTGGCTTGCAAAAACCACTGAATCACGACGTAGAAAATCACAAGCAACGAGCCCGCGAAGATATTGCCCAGGAAGCCCGCCGCCACTTCGTGCCAAAACGCCATGCAGAAAAGTATAGGGGCATTGCCGCACGCGTGCCACGTTGCAAGGAGTTCGTTTGGCGTCCTTTCTAAACATTTCAGGCTGTCTTCACACCGTTCTAGTGAAAGTCATGCGACCGCACATCGACATCACTGAGTTGCAGTACCCGAACGGCTGACGCCTTCACAGAGATAACGCCATCCTGATTCTGAAGAACACCTTCCACCATGAGGAACTTGCCTCGTGTGACGGCCACTCTGTTTTGCTCATAGAGTTTGGGGTGAATGATGGCATTTGAGATTCCTGTTTCATCTTCGTTGCTCAGAAAGATAAAGCCGCTCGCCGTACCAGGGCGCTGCCGCGCAATGACGGCCCCAGCCACCCGAACAAACGTCCCATCAGGAATGGCCCTCAGATCAGCGGCACTCAGGACGCCGCTTTCGTTCATCTGTACCCGGTGAAAGGCCATCGGATGTGGCCCGATGGTAAAGCCTATGATGAAGAAGTCCGCAACCAGCCGTTCATCGATCGTCGTACTCAACAGCGGCGATGAGTCGTTGATTTCGTATTCGTCTGGTATGTTCTCAAAGAGCGGCCCCGCGCTCTGTCCGGCACGTTCCGCCCGCCAGAGCGCCGTGCGACGATCATGCTTCTTGCCCGTCCAGTTGAATGCGCCAGCCTTCGCCAGCAGCGCCAACTCCGCTTTGCGTATGACAGGCACGCGCCGCTTGAGATCGTATTCCGATGCGAACGGCCAATCGCATCCTCTCGCTTCAGCGATGGCGACCCCCATCTCCTGCCGTAGCCCCTTCACATAGCGCAGGCCAATTCGCAATGCGAATGGATCGGTATACTTCGTGCGCTCGACTTCACTCAGCGTTTCAAGGGTGCAGTTCCATTCGGAGTGCTGTACGTCGATAGGCAGAACTTTTAGGCCGTGACGCTTTGCGTCGTTAATGATCGTGGATGGCGAGTAGAAGCCCATCGGTTGATTGTTCAGCAGAGCGCCGGTATAGGCAGCGAGATAGTGAAACTTCGTGTAAGCACTCGAATACGCGATAGACGCAAAACTATGGGCGTGAGATTCAGGGAACATGAACTCTCTGACGGTCGAGAGTATCCGCAGAATCTCAACTTGTACATCCGGGGAAATGCCGTTAGCGGTCATGCCTTCAATCAGTCGTTCTCTCATCCGGGTAAGAATGGCATCCGATCGTTTGCCGCCCATCGCCTTGCGTAGCTCTTCGGCCTCGCCTCCGGTCAGGTTTGCGGCAACCATCCCAACCTTCATTACCTGCTCCTGAAAGAGAGGGACACCGAGCGTTCTATGAAGAAACGGCTCGAAGGATGGATGCAGATATGTAATCGGCTGTCTGCCCAACCGCCGCTCAATGTACGGATTTACGAACTTGCCCGTCACCGGCCCAGGCCGGATGATGGCTACCTGCATGGACAGATCAGTGAAGCATTTCGGCTTCGTGCGTGGTAGCGCGGACATCTGAGCGCGGCTCTCTATTTGAAAAAGCCCAACGGTATCCGCTTTCTGGATGCCCTCATACACTTCGGCATCCTGCGGCAGTTGGGCATAGTCGAGCGTCTTTCCGTAATGCTTCGGCACCAGCTCCCGGCAGTCCGCGAGCACAGCCAACATGCCAAGGCCGAGCAGATCGACCTTGATGATCTTCATGTCCGAGCAATCGTCTTTGTCCCACTGGACGACGGTGCGGCCCGGCATGGAGGCGCGTTCAATCGGCACGACCGAATCAAGGTGCCCTTGGCAGATCACCATGCCGCCAGAATGTTGACTGAGATTGCGCGGTAGATTCTGCATTCGCCCGCACAACTCCAGATACTTCCGAATGCGGGCATTCCGCATATCGAAGCCTGCTGCTTTGAAGGTGTTCTCTAGCGTATCGCTTGGCCCCTTCCATTCCCACGCGCCCACCAATCCAGAGAGCCGTCCAGCCATCTCTTTATCGAAGCCAAGCGCCTTGCCCGCTTCGCGGGACGCGGAGCGGCTGCGGTATGTCGTCACATTCGCGGTCATGGCCGCTCCCAATTCGCCGTATCGTTGATACACATATTGGATGGCTCGCTCGCGGTCGGTCACGCTTGGCAAATCAAGATCAATGTCCGGCCACTCGCCGCGCTCCTCCGATAAGAACCTCTCAAAGAGCAGGTCCAGACCGACCGAATCGACGATGGTGATTTCGAGCGCGTAGCAGACGACGCTATTTGCAGCG
>Ga0208357_1001846_pt1 | contig 14848 bp, 10 predicted proteins | sample NGESurdeep092012_6_FD_184487 | JGI IMG/M metagenome (GOLD analysis project Ga0208357, IMG submission 184487) | Arctic peat soil microbial communities from Barrow, Alaska - NGEE Surface sample F52-2 deep-092012 (SPAdes) | ecosystem: Environmental > Terrestrial > Soil > Wetlands > Peat ... | reverse complement strand
AGAGGGTGATCAGGTGCTTGGCCGTGGTGGCGGCCAGCAGGCGGGCCAGGGTGGTCTTGCCGGTGCCGGCCGGGCCCCACAGGATGGCGGATCCGACCCGGTCGCTTTCGGCCAGCGTCCGCAGCGGGGCGCCGGGGCCGACCAGGTGCTCCTGGCCGACCACCTCGTCGAGCGTGCGCGGGCGTAGACGGGAGGCGAGCGGGGCCTGACGTTCGAGCTGCCGGTTGGCGGCGTCAGCGAAGAGGCTGTCGCTCATCGGTCGGGGTGCGTCACGATCGCGTCACGATCGAGCTAGGTCGTGGCCGGCGGCTCGGCCAAACGGATGCCCAACTCGACCAGGCTGGACGTCGGGAGGGGTGCCGGCGCACCGGTGAGGAGATCGGCCCCGGACTGTGTCTTCGGGTAGGCGATGACCTCGCGGATGTTCTCCTCCCCGGCCAGAATGGCCACCAGGCGGTCGATGCCGAAGGCGAAGCCGGCGTGCGGCGGGGCGCCAAACCGGAAGGCGCCGAGCAGGAAGCCGAAGCGGGCCTCGGCCTCGTCGGGAGTGATGCCCAAGATGTGGAAGACCTGCGACTGGATATCGCGACGGTGGATACGCACGCTGCCCGATCCCAGCTCCCACCCGTTGAGGACCAGGTCGTAGGCTTGGGAGCGCACGGCGGACGGATCGGTGGCCAGGAGGGCGAGATCGTCCGCATAGGGCATGGTGAAGGGGTGGTGGGCCGGCTGGGGATTCCCCTCGCCGTCGGTGCCGTCGAACATCGGGAAGTCCACCACCCAGACGTAGCGGTGCGGACCTTCGGCCACTGGGGGCGAGCCCAGGGTGACCCGGAGGGAGCCGAGCACCGTGCAGGCGATGCGGTACTCGTCGGAGACGGCCAGGATCAGGTCGCCCTCCATACCCCCCGTCCTCTGCAGGATGGCGGCGCGTTCGGGGTCGGAGAGGAAGCGGTCGAGTGGCGAATCGAGGGCGGTCCCCGTCGCGGTATCGGCGGGGACGACCCGGAACCAGGCCAGGCCGGCCGCGCCGGCCTGCTTGGCCTGATCCACTAGCGCGTCGAGCCGGGAACGGGACAGGGCCGCGCCGCCGGGCACGCAGAGCGCCCTGACCACGGGGGACGAAAAGGCCCGCACCTCGGTGGCGGCGAACTCCTCGGTGAGGTCGACGAGCTCCATACCGAAGCGCAGGTCGGGCTTGTCGGAGCCGAAGCGGTCCAGCGCCTCACCCCAGGTCATGCGCGCGATCTCCGGTGGCCGCTCGCCGGTGGCGGCCTCGGCGGCGTCCAACACGGCCTCGGATACGAAATTCATCACGTCGTCCTGGGAGGCGAAGGAGGCCTCCATATCGAGTTGGGAGAACTCGAACTGGCGGTCGGCCCGCAGGTCCTCGTCCCGCAGACAGCGGGCAATCTGGTAGTAGCGGTCGAAGCCACCCACCATGAGCAGCTGCTTGGCCAGCTGCGGGCTCTGGGGTAGGGCGTAGAAGGAGCCGTGGTGGAGGCGGCTGGGCACGGAGAACTCGCGTGAGCCTTCGGGGGTCGGAGCCCAGAGCAACGGCGTCTCCACCTCACAGAACCCCTGGCGGTCCATGGCGGCGCGAATGGCGGCGTTGACCCGCGACCGCAGGCGCAGGTTTCGCTGCATGCGGGGGCGACGCAGATCGATGTAGCGGTGGCGGAGGCGAACCGGCTCGTCGGAGTCGTCCCGGTCGTCGACCGAGAAGGGCGGGGGTTCGGCCTCGTTGAGGATCTCGACCGTGCAGTCGCCGATCTCGATCTCGCCGGTATCGAGGCGGTCGTTGACCGTGCCGTCGGGGCGGTGGCGCACGGTGCCGCTGACACGGATGACCCACTCACTGCGGACGTCGACGAGGTTGTCGATCACGCATTGGATGATCCCCGAGTGGTCGCGCAGGTCCACGAAGGCCAGATGCTCACCGTGCTCCCGACGCCGGCTCACCCACCCGCACAGGCGCACGGTGCTCCCGATGTCGGCGGGGCGCAAGACGCCACAGAGGTGGCTGCGCAACGCCGTGGGCTGCGGGTCGGAGGTCGAGTCAGCCGAGTCAGGCGAGGGTGTGGGGCTGTCGGTCATGCGGGCGGTCGGGGTCCTTTGGTTCGAATCACTGTGGTCAAGAGCTGGCGATGGATTCGGCGGCGGCGCGGCGGACTTCGGCCACGATGTCGGCGCGGGCCACGCTTCGTTGTTCGTCGTCCTGGCGCAGCGGGCGCAGGACGACAGTACCCTCCGCCAGTTCCTTGGGGCCCACGAGGAGGGCCACCAGCGCACCCGACCGGTCGGCCGACTTCATCTGTGACTTCATGGAACGACCGTCAAAGGCGCGATCGGCCCGCAACCCGGCCCGCCGGAGCTCCGATGTCAGCAACACCGCCGATTCGCCGCCGGTCACGTCGACGACGTAGGCGTGCAACGGCGTCGGGTCGATCGGGTACACCCCCTCGGCATCGCAGGCGATGAGGATCCGCTCCACGCCGAGGCCGAAACCGATGCCGGGCGTGGGCGGTCCCCCCAGCATCTCGACCAATCCGTTGTAGCGGCCTCCTCCGCCAAGAGCGTTCTGGGCCGCCTCGATGGCGCCGGAGGCGAACTCAAACGTGGTGCGGGTGTAGTAGTCGAAGCCGCGTACCAATCGGTGGTCGATCTGGTACGGCACGTCCAGGGCATCGAGACCGGCACGCAGGCGGGTGAAATGGGCCATGCAGGGCTCGCAGAGGTTGTCCAAGAAACGCGGCGCCGATTCCGATGCACTCTGGCATCCGGGGTCCTTGCAATCGAGCACGCGCAGAGGGTTCTCCTTGAAGCTCGTCCGGTGGGCGTCGCTGAGCTCATCCTCGTGTTCGGCCAGGTACTGACGGAGCGACTCGACATACCCGGGCCGACAAGTCTCGTCTCCCATCGAATTGACCTTGAGCGTGACCTGGTGGAGGCCGAGCGAGGCAATGAACTCGAAGGCCAAGGAGATGACTTCGACATCCAGGTCGGCGTCGGAGGGCCCGAGCGCCTCCAGGCCGAGCTGGAAATGCTGGCGGTAACGGCCCTGTTGGGGGTTCTCGTGGCGGAAGGACGGGGCCCAGTACCACGCCTTCCAGGGCGGCACCGGGTGGTGCTGCACAAAGGCGCGCACGATGGAGGCCGTCCCCTCCGGGCGCAAAGCCATGACCTGACCGTCGCGGTCGGCGAAGGTGTACATCTCCTTGCCGACGATCTCGCTGCCCTGGCCGATCCCCCGGTCAAAGATGCCGACGTGCTCGAGGATCGGCGTGATAGCCAGGCCGTAGCCAGCCCCCTCGACCAGCAGGGCAAAGCGGTCGATCAGGCGCTGCCAGCGGTCCGATTCGGGCCACAAGACATCGTGCATCCCCTTGGGGGTCCGAACCGTGTCCGGGCGCGCGGCAGGTCCAGCGGTCGGCGCCTCGCCCACGCTCAGACCTTCTTGCCGGGGAGCTGACGGTAGGCGTCGAACACGCCATCGAGATGCTTGAGCGCCGAGATGAGCGTGAGCAGGTGCGTGGGGTCGGCCAGCTCCACGTCGAACGACATGCGACTGACCCGGTCGGGGGTGGTGGCCGTGCGGGCGGCCACGATGTTGAGGTGATGCTCGGACACCACCCGGCTGACGTCGGCCAACAGACGGGCGCGATCGAAGGCCTGGACCTCGATGGTGGCCACGAAGACGCCGTCGTTGCCGCGGTCCCACTCGACTTCGATGAGGCGCTCCTTCGAGCGGTCGGCCAAGGCGGTGGCGTTGGAACAGTCGGCCCGGTGCACCGAGACGCCGCGGCCCTGAGTAACGAAGCCGATGATCTGGTCGCCCGGGACCGGCGTGCAGCAGCGGGCCAGGTGGATCATGACATCGTCCAGACCTTCGACGTAGACGCCGGCCCCGGTGCGACGACCTTGGCGGGGGCCGCGGGTGCCCCGGATCGCCGTGGTGGGGAGTTGCTCGTCCTCGCCCCCGCGCAGGGCCCGGGCCAGTCGCTGGACAATCGACTGGGCCGAGACCTGGTTCTCACCGATGGCGGCGTAGAGGGCGTCGAGGTCGACCAGGTGCATCGACTCGGCCACTTCGGTCAGCGCGGCGGAACCCAGGACCTTGTGCAGGGGCAAGCCGTCCCGCCGCAGGGCCCGCGACAGGTCCTCCCGACCGTTCTCGATGGCGTCCTCGCGGCGCTCCCGGCTGAACCACTGGCGGATCTTGTTGCGGGCACGCGTCGAGGCGACGATCTGCAACCAGTCCCGGGACGGGCCCGCCGTCGGGGACTTTGAGGTGAAGATCTCCACGGTGTCGGCCGAGTTGAGCGTGGTCTCAAGCGGGACCAGCCGGCCGTTGACCCGCGCCCCGATGCAACGGTGACCCACTTCGGTGTGGATCACATAGGCGAAGTCCACCGGCGTGGAGCGGGCCGGGAGCGCGATGACCTTGCCCTTGGGGGTAAAGACGTAGACCTCGTCCTGCTCCAGGTCGAGCTTGAGCGCTTCGAGAAACTCAATAGGGTCATCGGTCTGGCGGTCGACGTCGGCGATGCGTTGCAACCAGGCCATCTCGGAGGAGTGGTCTTCCTTCTCCTTGTAGCCCCAGTGGGCCGCGATCCCGTACTCCGCTCGGTGGTGCATTTCGAGCGTGCGGATCTGCACTTCGACCGGCTTGCCGTCGAGCCCGATGACCGTGGTGTGCAGCGACTGGTACATGTTGAACTTGGGCGTGTTGATGTAGTCCTTGAAGCGCCCCTGCACCGGGGCCCAGATGGCGTGAATGGCCCCGAGGGCGGCCCAACAGTCCTTCTCCGAGTCCACCACGACCCGAATGGCCACCAGGTCATTGATGTCGTCGAACTCCTTGCCCCGGACCACCATCTTCTCGTAGATGCTCCAGAGGTGTTTCGGGCGGCCGGTGACGTCGGCCGCCACCCCCATGTCGCTCATCCGCTGGCGCACGTGCACCAGGACCCGCTCGAGGTACTCCTCGCGCTGGGGGGCCCGGTCGGCCACCATCTGCTCGATCTCGGCGTAGCGCTTGGGGTGCAGGGTGGCGAAGGCCAGGTCTTCCAGCTGCCAACGCACCTGCTGCACGCCGAGGCGATGGGCCAGCGGCGCGTAGACGTCGAAGGTCTCCTGAGCCGTGCGGCGCTGCTTCCACTCCGGCATCACAGCCAGCGTGCGCATGTTGTGCAAGCGGTCGGCCAGCTTGATCAGCAGCACACGCCAGTCGTCGGCCATGGCCACGAGCATCTTGCGGATGGTGGCGGCCTGCTGGGCCTCCTTGGAGTCGAACTGGAGGCGGTCGAGCTTGGTCACCCCGTCCACCACTTTGGCCACGCCTTCCCCGAAGGCGTCGGTGATCGACTCCAGAGAGAGCCCGGTGTCCTCCACGGCGTCATGGAGGAGCGCGGCGGCCACCGTCTGGGAGTCCAGTCCCAGCTCGGCCACGATGGTGGCCACAGCCACCGGGTGGGTGATGTAGGGCTCACCCGAGCGCCGGAACTGCCCGTCGTGGGCCGAGAGGGCGGCCTTGCCCGCCGCCACGATGGTGGCGGTGTCCTCGTCGGGACGGTGACGGGAGAACTCGGCCAGGAGCGTGGCCAGCAATTCGTTGAGCGCGCGCTCTCCATCGTCGGTGGAGGTTGCCGAATTGGGAGTCACCCGCGTCAGGGTCACCATCCCTCTACGCTACCCGACCAGGCACGATGTCCAGGTCAGCCGGATCGTTGGCTGACCCTCGTCGTCCGGTCATGGTCCGGACATCGACCGGTCGTCGGCCGGTAATCGCCAACCCGTCGCCGGCGCTCATAGAGTCTCCATCGGGCTCGATCCATCACGGAGGTCACCCATGCCCGAATCGCAGGCGTTTTGGCTCATGACCACCGGACTGCAGGTGGTCGATTGCTTCGGCAGGGCGCCGCGGGCCCGGGCCAGGTTCGACGAAGGAGGCTGGCTGGCCCTCACCGGTGAGGCATCGGCCGACCTCAACATGGGCTGTGTCCTGGATGGGCCGGCGGCCGCGGCGCTCCTGGACAACTACGTTGCCGAGATCGACGGCCTGCCGACGATCCTCCTGCTCGAGAACCCTTCTCACGAACTCTTGGAGCGGGCCACGCGAGCCGGCGCAGCGCACGCGGGTGAGGTCCCAACCATGGTGTGGCAAGGCACCGCGGTCGAGCGTCGACCCGGCGACCTCGAGCTCGACGTCCGGCCGGCCTCATCCGATCTCGAGGTCGATGCCGCCATCGCGCTGGTGTCGGAGGCCTTCTCCCTCGATCTCGACATGTGCCGCCGCGTCATCGGACCAATGCGAGACAGTCCGATCGCCACCATCTGGCTCGGGGACAAAGGTGGCGAGGTCGTCGGAGCCGGCCTGACCCTGGCCACCGGTGAGATCGTCGGCGTCTACTGCATGGCCACGCCCGAACGGCGGCAGCGACAAGGTATCGGCCGCGCCGTGCTCGGCGGCTTGATGACCCATCACCTGACCCGGGGAGGGGGAACCACGCGTTTCCTCCTCGGGGCGACCGAGGCGGGCTTGCACCTCTACGAGCAGATGCAGTACGAGGTCGTCGCAACTCCGGCGGCATTGGTCTTCGGATCTTCCACCCAATTTCACTGAGCCGATCCGGTGGCTGGCGCAGGCCTGTGATGAACCGACCTGCCCCTTTCAGCCCTGGCCCTATGGCGCCTTCCCCTGCCCTAACGCTGGCGCTTGCCCTTACTCTTGCGGGGTCGTGGTTGCGCCTGGGCTTGACCGGTGCCGGCACCTGAACCGGTCGCCGGTGCACCGGACCCGGGGCGCCGATCGAGCACCGCCGTGCTGCTGGCCGACCCCGGTCGGATGGGGCCGCTCTGCGCGCCCCGCTGGGTCTGGGGCCCACTGCGGGTCTGACCGCCGGCCGAAATGTTCATCTGCGTGGCGAGGGCCGCTGCTTCCGCCGGCGACAGCGAGGCGGCGCGGTCGGTGCGCTTGGCATTGCGTTGCGCGATGGCAATCCAACGCGACTCCCGCTCTTTGAACATGCAGAGCACCGGAGCGGCGATGAAGATCGAGGAGTAGGCCCCGCTCAACAGGCCGACGAAGAGGGCCAATCCGAAGTCTTGCAAGGTGGAGGCCCCGAGCAACTCAGCGCCGACCACCAAGACGGCCAGCACCGGGAGAATGGCCACCAGGGACGTGTTGATGGAGCGGGCCAAGGTCTGGTTCATGGACAGATTGATGAGTTGGGTGTACGTCACCCGGCCAGTGGCACCGATGCCCTTGGTGTTGTCACGGACGCGATCGAACACCACGACGGTGTCATAGAGCGAATAGCCCAAAATGGTCAGCACGGCCACGACGGTGTCGGGCGTCACCTGGAAATTGAACAGTGAATAGACGCCGACGGTCACCAGGATGTCGTGCACCATGGCGACGAACGCGGCCGCCGCCATTTTGGGCTCGAAGCGGATACTGATGTAGATCCCCACCACGATGAAGAAAATGATCAGCGCGGTGATGGCTTTGTTGGTGATCTGGGAACCCCAGGTCGGGCCCACCTGGGTGCGGTTGTTCTTGATCGTTTCCGGTGTGGTCTTGGTCAGCTTGGCCAGCGCAACTTCGACCCGGTTCTCTTCCGCCACCTGGGCGTTCGGGGACAGCTTGTTGAGATCGGCCTGGACGTTGAGTTGTTGGTGCGCGCCCTGCCCCAGGAGCTGGACCACCGGTGAGGTCAGGCCCGCGGCCTGCATGGCATTCGTGGCCTGGGTCTGCGAGACGCCGGGGGCGGCCACCGTCCATTCGGTGCCGCCCTTGAATTGGATGCCGAGGTTGAGCCCGCCCCGCAGGATGATGGAGATGATGCCGGCCACGATGATGAGCGTCGAGATGGTGAACCAGGTGCGCTTGCGCCCCACGAAATCGAAGGTCGTTTCGCCGCGGTAGAGACGGGCGAAGGGACCGTGGTGGTTCGGATCTCTCTGGCGCTTGCGGATGATGTTGCGCACCGCGTCGTCGACGTTGAGATCCTCGTCCTCCAGCGCGTCGTCGACGGCATCGTCCATCGTGAGGTCATCGCGCTCGGTCATACCGGGACCCTCTCGGGCGTGGGCTGACTCGACGTGGGCTCGGCTTGGGGCTGCACCGCCAGGCCACGTGCGATACCAAAGCGCCCGGCCCGGGTGAGGCGGTCACTGCGGCCAAGAAGAATGACCAGGGGTCTCGTGTAGAACCAGGTGACGAACATGTCGAGAATGGTCGAGAGCCCGAGAAAGAAAGCGAACCCCTTGACGTCCCCTACGGCCACGACATAGAGGACGATGGCAGCCAGCAACGAGACGAAGTCGGCTGCCCACACGGTGCGCCACGCACTCTTGAAGCCGCGATCGACACTGGTGCGCACCGAGCGCCCAGATCTGGTCTCGTCCTTGAGTCGTTCGAAATAGACGATGTAGGAGTCGACGGTAATACCGATAGACACAATGAGGCCCGTGATACCGGCCAGGTCGAAGCTCGGACTGAACGAGGTGTGCCCGAGCGCGGAGATGATGGCCCACAGGAGCGCGGCGGTGAGGGCCAGGCCCGAAATGACCACGAGTCCCAGGCCTCGGTAATACACCAGGACATAGAGCAGGACGAGAGCCAGGCCGGCCACACCGGCCGAAAGACCGGCCAGGAGGGCCGACTTCCCGAGGGTGGGCGACACGGTTTGGGTAGTGAGCTGCTTGAGGGTCACCGGGAGCGAACCGAATTGCATGGCCTGGGCCAGCTGATCGGCGTTGGCCTGGGTGAGGTTGCCGGAGATCTGACCCTGGCCGCCGAAGGAGGAGAAGGCGGCTTGTCCCGGTTGGATGAGGGGTGCCGAGTAGACGTTGCCGTCCAATTCAATACCGAGGAGCTTATGGAAGTTCTCCTGTGCCACGGTGTCCCAAAGGGCCGAGTTGGCCGATCCGGCCAGGGTGTAATTCACCACCCAGTTGCCCGTCTGGTCCTGCTGGGCCTGGGCTGACCCGATGGCATGCCCGGTCATCTGCTCTGGGCCCATCACGTAGCGCGGCGCTGTCGTCGAAGCCGTGCCGTTCGGGGCGATCTGCGGGAGGAGGACGGTGCGGCCCGGGTAATTCTTGGCCGCCGTGGTGGTGTTCGTGATCAAGGAGAACTGCTGATCGGGAGAGACGGCGTTGCCGTTCGGGTTGGAGGTCGAGACACCGAGATTGGCCTCGGTGGTTGCCGTGGAAGGGGCACACGTCGGCAGCGGGGCGTTGCCGGAAGTGGCCGTAGCGGGTTTGGTGTTCTTCTTGGACGGTGTCACAACCTGCTTGAGGAACGCGGTCGATGTCGTCTCGCACAACACAGGCCGGAAGTAGAGCTGCGCCGTCTGGCCAATCGTGGCCAGGACCGCGGCCGCGTTGCTCACTCCCGGGATCGACACGGAAACCTCGTCGGTGCCCGAGGTGGCAACCTGGGCCCCTGAGACCCCGAGGCCGTTGACACGGCTATTCAGGATGTTCACCGTCTCCTGCAGCTCAGACTGAGAGACCTTGTGCTGCGTCTGGTAGACGACGGCCAGCCCTCCGGCCAGGTCGAGTCCCAGCTTGGGCGACCATTTGACGCTGAACACTGCCGCAAAAGAGCCGAGGGAGATGGCGACGACAGCCAGGACGCTGATCAGCAGGTTGCGTTGCCGCCGCTGATTGGCCCTGGACGTTTTGGGGCTCACGCCTCTTCGGCCCCCTCGTCACCGTGCTTGTGTTTGTCGATGTCGAACGATTCCGGCGCACGACCCTGAGGATGGACATCGGGGTCGTCGTCAACCACCGAAGAGTGCCGGTCGTCGGCCGTATCGACGGGGACATCGACGATGGGGTCCACCTTGCGGGCGATGGCCTGGCGGATGAAAACGATCCGCGTCGGCTGGGGGCCCTCGAGATTGCCGTCGGCCTCGGTGTGGCCGGTCAGGAGCGTGTAGCGGTCGCCATGGATTTCCAGAATCGTCCCGACGACGCCGCCGATGGTCTGCACCTCGTCGCCAACCTCATAGGGGGTGGCGGCGTTGGCCCGGGCCGCCGCCGCCTTGCGCTGTTGCGGCTTGAGGAAGAAGAAATACCCGGCCACCACAATCAGGATGAGCGGCAGCAGCGTCAGCAGGGGATTTGAGCTCTTTTTGGCGGCCGCCCCTAAGAGGAACACCAGTGCGGGTAGATGCGTCATGAGAATCCTTCAACAAGGTCGTGTGCGAAGCGAAACCCTAGTGCCTGCACCCCCGTCTGCCTCGACAGTCCCCCGCCGACGCAACGAGAGTGCCGCCCCCGAGAACCTCGACCGCGACCCATTGCCTCCGGGCAGGGGTAACGGCTCTGGCCAACCCCGATTGCGCAGAAATTGCAGCCGCAACCGTTCTGCAACCAGGCAGCGCCACGACTGCACCGACCGGGGTACACCATGCCCCCACAGCACACAGCCACACCAACACCTCGAGATGATCGATCGTCCGGAGGGGGACGATCGCATCGTGGGTCCGATGAAGGGGAACGGACTCGCGAGGGGGAACATCCAGAGGTAAGGGAGCACGCGAGGGTGCGCCGGTTGATGGCCCGCAATCGTCGGTCGGAGAGATCCGGGGGAACCGATGACCGGGTCCCGGCGCACCTCTCGCTCCCTGCTGCGCCTTCCATCACAATTTCTGCGCCGTAGGCACGGTACAGTAATCAGCCTATGCACCAGGGTCTTGGCGGTTGTTTTGATGCGTGAGGGGCGCGTTTCCGTCCTTGTCATTGAAGATGACGGCGATATCAGAGGCCTTCTCCGATCACTTCTCGAGCGTGAGGGCTTCGGCATCACCGAAGCGGACTCGGGACGGGACGGGGTCCGGCTGTTCCATCAGAAGGCGCCCGACATCGTCATCCTCGATGTGGGCCTGCCCGACCTCGACGGTTGGCAGGTCCTCGAGCGCATCCGGGACATGAGCGACACCCCGGTCCTGATGCTGACGGCCCGTTCCACCGACATCGACAAGGTACGCGGGCTCAACGCCGGGGCGGACGACTATCTGACCAAGCCCTTCAGCCGGGTGGAGCTCCTGGCCCGTCTGCAGGCCATCAGCCGGCGCCAGGTGGCCCGCAGCCAGCCCGTCACGTCCTTCGAAGACATGCAGGTAAGGGTCGATTTCGTGCACCAGGCCGTCACCATTGCCGGTGCCGCGGTCGTGCTCACCCCGACCGAGTACCGGCTCCTCGCCACGTTGGTGCGCCACCAGGGCCAGGTCCTCTCGCCCGATCAACTGATCGAGTTGGCCTGGGATGATCCCACCGGCCTGGCCCCCTCAAGGGTCAAGTACGCCATTCTGCGGCTGCGCCGGAAGCTGGGCTGGGCCGAACAGGAAGACTCCCCCATTGAGACGGTGCGGGGGTTCGGCTACCGCTACCGAACCCAGGCGATGTAACCACGTGAGCGCTGCCGAGAGGTCTCGCCCATCCTCACTCTCGACGTCGCCGGACCCGGCGCTCCAGGCCGAGATGAAGGGGCACGGGTTCGTCCCCGGCTTCTACGGCACCATGCGGGCCCGACTCTCGCTCTTCGCCCTCGAGGCCGTGGCCATCGTGCTCATCGCCCTCATCCCGTTCCCCAGCGGCTCGCGCCGCGAGGTCCTGATCGCGGCCGTCGTCTTCATGGGGATCCTGACGGCTGCCTTCCTCGTGCCGTGGGAGCGCATGCCCGACTTCGCCTGGCTGGTGATACCCATCGGCTTCCTGGCCGTCATCGCGCTCATCCGCGACGCCCAGGGTGGCGGAGACTCCGGACTGATCATCGTCTTTCTCTTGCCCATTGTGTGGCTGGCCCTCTACGGCCGACGACTCCACATCGTGGTGGGACTCCTCTGTCTGTACCTGGCCCTCGCCCTGCCGATCCTCGTCATCGGGCAGCCCAAGTACCCCCATTCAGAATGGCGGCAGGCCATCGCCATGGCTGCGGTCACCACCCTGGTCTCACTGACGGTGTTCTTGGTGGTATCGAAGAACCGCGTCTACGTGCGCGATCTGGTCCACCAGACCAAGATCGCCCGCCTCAGCGCGCTTGGTGCCGATCAGGCCCGCGACCGACTCGAAGCTCTCCTACGGGCTGCCACCGGGAGCGCGATCATGGGAGTCGATCCTGCGGGCACGGTCACCTTCTTCTCGGCCGGGGCTGAGCAGATGCTCGGGTACACCGCTGCCGAGGTGGTGGGCATTCGCTCCATCGCGTACTTCATCGATCCGGCCCAGATTGACGAGCGCCGCCAGACCATCGACTCACTGCGTCGCAACGCCTTCTCACCGGCCGATCCTGAGGCCCTGGCCGAAGTCCCCTGGACGGCCACACGCAAGGACGGCCAGAAGCGTCGCTGCGTGGTGCGGGTGCGCGCCATGCCTACTCCGGTCGTCGACGACTCATTGGGTGGCGACCGCACCGCCCCCTCCCACCCCTCAGCCAATCCGGTGGCCAACCAGCGGCGCCGGCCCCCTTCCGCCGAAAACGCATCCGCCGCCACGAGTTACGTCGTGGTGGCCATCGACGTCACCGAGCGCGAGGAGTTGGCCGCCGAGCGGGAGCGCATTTTCTCCGTGCAGCGAGAAGTGACCCAGTCCTTCATTCAGCAGAACCGCCGCCTGCGCGAGCTGACGCAGATGAAGGACGATGTGGTGGCCACGGTGTCGCACGAGTTGCGCACACCCATCACCTCCATCCGGGGTTTCATCGAATTGTTATTGGACGACGCACCTGAACTCACCGAGGAGCAGGTGCGGATGCTGCGGACGATCCATCGCAGTTCCGAGCAGCTGCAGCGGGTGGCCGAGGACCTGCTCTCCGACCCCGGAGGTGGCGCTGGACTGACCGTCGCCTTCACCGATCTCGATCTGCGCGACCTGACCGCCGACGCAGTCGACTCCTTCCAGACCGCTGCCACGACGGCCGGCGTGACCATCTCGCTCGCTGCGGACCACGGGGTGCCCGTGTTCGGGGACCCGACCCGCCTGCATCAACTCGTGGGCAACCTGATCTCGAACGCGATCAAGTTCTCACCCCGAGGGGGGAAGGTGCAGGTCGTCGTTGACTCGGCGGATACCTTCGCCCGGGTCCAGGTGCTCGACGAAGGCCCGGGGGTCCCCGAGGCCGAGCGCCCTCAGCTCTTCGAACGCTTCTACCGCCTGGCTTCGACCACCGAATCCGGCGTACCGGGGAGCGGCCTCGGGCTGGCCATCGCCAAATCGGTCGCCGAGGCCCACGAAGGCTTCCTCGACATCGTCGACACGCCCGGCTGGTCAACGACCTTCCGGATCTTCTTGCCCCTGCAGCAGGCGGCGCAGCCGGGCGTCCATCCCGGTGGGCATCCAGCCGCCACGTCAATGACGGCGTAAGCCGCCACCACCGGTCGAGCGCTCACCAGTTCTAGTCACGGGTCACGGGTCACCGGTCACCGCTCAGGCGCCCTGCGTTACGCGGTCTCACAGGCGTTGTGAAAGATGACGGTGGGAACCGAGTGGTTCGGGCAGTAGGTAGCCCGGTCAACCGCTTGCCACTGCACTCCAGCCGCCTTGAACAGTTCGGTTGCCGAAATGCCCGTTCCGCCCGGCCCGCCGGCGGGAACTTCGACGAAGGCATAGGCGAATGCGCCGGCGCAGGCGAACTTGGTCACGACGGCTCCTCTATGACTCCGCTCGGCGCCCGTGGTGATTGCGTCTTTTGTGCATGGCGGACCTGACGCTGCCGCTGTCGGGTTCGACGATGTCGCTCCGGGCTTTGGAGTCGTCGTGGCTCTGGGCACCGCGGAGCTGCAGGCAGCCAAGACAAAGACGCTCAGCCCGCATCCGATGAACACCCCTACCTTCGAGTGCCTGGTCGACCGCGCAGGCTCGAGGTTCCCGGAAGGCCCGTGCACTCTCACGTCACGCTATGAATTGAAGAGCGTCGATGTCCCGCCCACCGGCAAACCGCTGGGCGGAGTGAGCCCAACGTGCGACCACGCCCGCAACGTCGGCACTCGACCACGAGCCGTGCGCTGGATCAGTCCGCACTGCAGGAGGAAGGGTTCGTAAGCGTCCTCAATGGTGTCGGACTCCTCACCGACGCATTGCGCCAAGGTGGTCAGGCCGACGGGGTGGCCTTCAAATCGATCACACAGGGTCATCAAGATGGCCCGGTCGACCTTGTCCAGGCCAAGTTGGTCGACCCCGAACAGGTCGAGACCCTCGCTCGCCGTGGTTCCGTTGATCGAACCGTCACCCCGAACTTCGGCGAAGTCACGGACCCGTCGCAGAAGCCGATTGGCCACACGGGGTGTGCCCCGGGCCCGTTCCGAAATCCGCGTCGCCCCTTCATCATCGACCTGCACGTGGAGGATCCGGGCTGAGCGTTCCACGATGGCCCGCAGGTCGGCCGGTTCGTAGAGGTCGAGGCGGCCGACGAAGCCGAACCGGTCACGCAGCGGCCCCGAGACCAGACCAGTGCGCGTCGTGGCTCCGACCAAGGTGAACTTGGGCAGGTCCAGACGGATGGAGCGCGCGGTCGGCCCCTTGCCGATCAGGATGTCGAGCTTGGCATCCTCCATGGCGGAGTAGAGCATCTCCTCGACGGAGCGATGTAACCGATGGATCTCGTCAATGAAGAGGACATCGCCGTCCTGAAGATCGGTGAGCAAGGCGGCCAGGTCTCCGGCCCGGGTCAGCACCGGCCCCGAAGTGATGCGAAAGCCCGAACCCATCTCCGCCGCCACAATTCCCGCCAACGATGTCTTCCCGAGTCCGGGCGGACCGGCGAAGAGGAGATGGTCCACCGGCTGCTGCCGTTGACGGGCGGCTTGGAGGACGATGCCCAGGTGCTCCACTA
>Ga0208357_1001845_pt1 | contig 14859 bp, 13 predicted proteins | sample NGESurdeep092012_6_FD_184487 | JGI IMG/M metagenome (GOLD analysis project Ga0208357, IMG submission 184487) | Arctic peat soil microbial communities from Barrow, Alaska - NGEE Surface sample F52-2 deep-092012 (SPAdes) | ecosystem: Environmental > Terrestrial > Soil > Wetlands > Peat ... | reverse complement strand
GAGCCATGTCAGCGGCATCCTGTTCCAGAAGGCGATCAACTCCCCGATCCAGATGATCCCGTACCGCGGCGCCGGCGAGTCCACGCAGGCGATCGTGTCCGGCCAGATCGACGTCTTGCTCAACACCCCAGCCGTGTCGATGGAGCAGCTCAAGGCCAAGCAGGTGAAAGTGTTCGCGGTCACCGCCAAGCGGCGACTGGCGACCGCGCCCGACATTCCGACGACGGACGAAGCTGGCCTGCCGGGATTCTATTTCACGTTCTGGCATGCTCTGTGGGTGCCGAAGGGCACGCCGAAGGAAGTCGTGGCCAAGCTCAATGGGGCACTGCGCGCCGCGCTCGCCGATCCGGGCCTCAAGGCGAAACTGACGGCGTTGGCGCAGGACATTTTCCCGCCCGAGGAGCAGACGCCGAAGGCGCTGGCGAAATTCCAGCGCGCGGAAATCGAAAAATGGTGGCCGGTGATCAAGGCGGCCGGCATCACCGCGCACTGACCGCGGCGGCTTCGCTCAGTGCCTGTGCCGGCGAGGCTTGCCGCTTGGCAGGCTCAGCACCGTCAGCCCGCCCATGCCGATGAACAGAAGGCCAAGGACGAGCGCCACGGCGAACAGGCTGCCCTCGTGGCCGACGACGTCGCCAATGACGTCGGCGCGAGCGATGCCGACGGTGACAACGGTGGCGGCAAACATGGTGCACAGCGCGAGCCCGATGCCGGCAAAAAGCTCGGCGACGGCCGCCGTCCGGTGCTCGCGCCCGAGCTTACGGCCGGCGGGTGGGGCGAAGCCGGTTGTTTCAATGGGTTTCCGCATGGCGAACCCTCGATATCTCCGAATCTCGTCGATAACGACGTTAACGATGATTGGTTGCGCAACGGGGCGGCGGTTCGGCCCGATTGCGGCGCAGCCGGCGAAGAACCGGGGCATTTTCGTGATTTCGGTTAAGAAATAGTTAACGCGGTCACTGAGCGGCGATCAGATCCTGCGGCTGCCAGTCCATCGCCACATAGCCGGGCTCGGCCTCGACGCGCTTGAGCCAACGCCGCAGCGCCGGATAGCCGGAAAGGTCGAAGTCGCACTCTTCGGCGACATGCGTGTAGGCATAAAGCGCGATGTCGGCGATGGTGAAATGGCCGGCCACGAAAAAGTCGTGTTTCGCCAGATGCGCCTCCATTACGCGCAGCGCGCGATGGCCGTTTTCCATCCAGTCCTCGAGCGCGTGGCTTTGAAGTTCGCGGCCGCCCTTGATCAGGCACAGCCAGAAATACGCGGCGCCGATGTTCGGCTCGAGACTGTGTTGCTCGAAGAACATCCATTGCAGCGCTTCGGCGCGCTCGATGCGATCCTCCGGCGCGAGCCGCGAGCCGATGGCGACGTACCAGAGGATCGCGTTCGACTCGGCGATGTGCCGACCCGGCGCCACTTCGAGCAGTGGCACCTGGCCGTTCGGATTCATCGCGAGAAATTCCGGCGTGCGGCTTTCGCCTTGCAGGATATCGACCTCGACCGGCCGATAGGGGATGCCAAGCCGCGCCAAAGCGAGGCGGACCTTGTAGCTGTTGCCCGACCGCTGCATCGAATAGAGCGTGTACATGCTTTAGCTGGATCCCCACGAAACGGCGGCCATGCGATCAGGCGCGCCAAGTCCGGCAATAGCAAGGCTCGGCGGATGACGAGAGTGTGGCCGCGTGACGACATGCGGCACGCGCGTTCTTTTTGACTGGCCGCAGCGGCAAATTTATTCCGCGGCGATACGGCGCGTCCGCGCGAACTCCTCGAGCGCGTCGTCGGCAACCGGAACGATCGGCGCGAAATCGCGATGCGCGATCCACTCCGCGCGCGTGAATTTGGTGATGTGGTTGGAAACCGCGCAAAGCGTCAAATAAACGATTTTGCGCGGATAGGGCGTGATGTTCGGTGGTGAGGCGTGCACGAGATTGCCGTGGAACATCAACACCGAGCCTGGCTTGCCGGTCGGCGCGACGATTCCGATGCCATTTTCGTCTTCGCCATCGCGAGCGAGGCGGGTCACCGTCTCCTTGTCCAGCGTCCATAACGGATAGGAGGTCGTCGCCGTGTCGTGCCCGGCCTCGAAGACGCCTTGCCTGTGGCTCTTCGGAATGAGGAGCAGCGGTCCGTTGATCGGCATCACCGCGTCAAGGAACACGGCGATGTTCATGGCGCGCGGCTGCGGCATGCCGTCGTCGCGCTGCCATGTCCCGTAGTCCTGATGCCACTGCCAGACGTCGCCCTCGAAGGCCGCTTTGGCATTGAGCTTGAATTGATGGACGTAGACGTCCTCGCCGAATAATTGCTGCAACGGTTCGACCAGGCGTGGATGCCGCGCCAGTAGCCCGAAGACTTCGCTGAACGTGTGCGCGGCGAAGGCCGTGCGCGGCGCGCCGGTCTTTTCGCGCCAGACTTCGGGACGGTTGAGCTTGAGGATGTTCTCCGCTTCCTGGCGGAGCACCGCGATCTCCATCTCGGAGAAGCAGTTCGGAAAGAAGTTGTAGCCTTGCTCGTCGAACGAGGTGAGTTGCTGGGCGGATAGTTTCATGGGCGCGCGCTCCCTTCGGGGGAAAAGGTTCGCAGCCGTTCAACCGGCTTCGACCCCTATTTTAGAGCGCGAAGAGCAAAATGCCATCGGGTGTGCCCTGCGCCCGTCTCGATCATGGCGCGGTGCAGCACGAGGGCAAAGGCAAAAATCATAGCCGGAACAGCGAGTGGTATGAGTGTGACCTGCGCGATGGACCGCGCGACCAGCGGAACGATCCACAGAAAGGCGAGGGCCGATTTCTCGTAGGGGGCAAAGCCCCGAGCCAGCCCGTCGGCGGCAAGAAAGGCAATCGCCGGCGCAATCAGCATCAGGTCGTAATCGAGGCTATAGGGCGTCGCGAGGATGGAGCCGATCGCGAGCGCAGCGGCCTTGAGTGGGAAGGCCGCTCGCGAGCGCCACAGCCAGGCGATCGCAACGGTGACGCAGAGCGTCACCGCGCCCTGGAGCGCGTAAGCGACGGGCACGCCGCCGCCCCACATGCGCACGACCGAGAACACGCTCTGGATCTTTTGCCAGCCGGTATTGCCCTGTTCGAGCACGACTACGCGCGTGAAATGCATCGAGGCGAGGAAGGCGCTCCACACGTCGGCACCGAAAGCGAGGGTGACGGCGAGGGCCATGACGGCGACCGTCACGGTAGCCGCGAAGAACACCCGCCACCGTCCGCTCGCTGCGAGGGCCAGCGGGATGAGCATCCCGAATTGCGGCTTGTAGGCGAGGCAGGCGAACAGGATGCCGGCAAGGATCGGCCTGCGGTCCAACTGAATCAGTGCCGCCGCCAGCAGCGCCGCAGTCAGAAAGCCATTGTGGCCATGACCGAGGTTCACGAATACGGCCGGGTAGGCTGCGGCGAGGAGCAGCCAGAGACTGTTTATCCCTCCGCCGCTTGCGGGGGAGGGTGGCCATCGAAGCTGGGCGGGTGGGAGCTTTGTGCCGGCATGAAACGCGGCGCCGTCCGTCTTCGCGCTGCCCGCGAGGACAGCCTGCCCTTTCAGGGGAGGGGAAAACAGCGCGGCGCGAACGGCCAGCAAATAGAGCGCAAATGTCACTCCCTGCCAGACCGCAAGCGCCAGGCCGTAAGGCATGAGCGCCAGCACCGTCGCCAGACCGAGAAAGAAGGGCGGGTAGTGCCAGCCGTAGAACGGGGTGGCCGCGCCGAAGATCGCCTGCTCCCGGGCATATTGCCGCGCCGGATCGAAGGGCACAGTCGGCTGACCGTCGAGGACATAGGTCCCGGCGGCGTAGACGTTGGAAAAATCCGTGCCGAGCGGCCGGCCGAAGCGATCGTTCAAGCCATCGGAGGTGGCGACCAGAAATATCGCGCCAATCAGCGCCGCGGCCAGCACCATGCCCGCGATCAGCCGCATGCGCTCGCGGCTGACCCAGGCGCCGGAGCGCAGGGCATCGATCAGGCCGGTCATGCCGGGGGCGTAACAGGACCGGCTTAACGGCCCATCAACAGGGTTGATCAATCGATCAGTTCTTGCGACTTGCCGCCGCCGCATTATTGAGCCACTACCGCGCCCGAAAACGCCGTTTCGACCGCGACTTCGGAGCTTCCAATGGCCTTCCTTGCCGATCACCTCAAGCGCATCAAGCCGTCGCCCACCATCGCGGTGACCGACAAAGCGCGCGCCCTGAAGGCGGCAGGCCGCAACGTCATCGGGCTCGGGGCCGGCGAGCCGGACTTCGATACGCCGGAGCACATCAAGGAAGCCGCGATCCGCGCCATCAAGGAAGGCCGCGCCTCCAAATACACTGCGGTCGACGGCATTCCCGAGCTCAAGCAGGCGGTCGCGCAGAAGTTCAAGCGCGAGAACGGCCTCGATTACAAGACCTCGCAGATCACCGTCAGCGTCGGCGGCAAGCAGGTGCTGTACAACGCCTTCATGGCAACCCTGAACCCCGGCGACGAGGTAATCATCCCGGCGCCGTACTGGGTCAGCTATCCCGACATGGTGCTGCTCGCCGGCGGCACGCCGGTCGAGGTCGTCTGCGGCATGGACAAGGGGTTCAAGATCACGGCGGAGGCGCTCGCGCGTGCGATTACGCCGAAGACCAAGTGGTTTCTGCTGAACTCGCCGGCGAACCCGACCGGGGCGGCCTATAGCCGCGCCGAGCTGCGCGCGCTTGCAGACGTCCTGGTGAAGCATCCGCACGTGCACGTCATGACCGACGACATGTACGAGCACCTGACGTACGACGCCTTCGAGTTCACGACGCCGGCGCAGGTCGAGCCCGAGCTCTACGCGCGCACGCTCACCATCAACGGCGTGTCGAAGGCCTATTGCATGACCGGCTGGCGTATCGGCTATGCCGGCGGACCGGAGTCGTTGATCAAGGCGATGGCGATGATCCAGTCGCAATCGACGACCAACCCGGCGGCTGTGTCGCAATGGGCGGCGGTCGAGGCGCTCAACGGGCCGCAGGACTTCATCGCCAAGCACAACAAGATCTTCCAGGAGCGGCGCGACCTCGTCGTGTCGATGCTCAACCAGGCGAAGGGCCTCAAGTGTCCGATGCCTGAGGGCGCCTTCTACGTGTATCCGTCCTGCGCCGGCACGATGGGCAAAAAGACGCAGGTCGGGAAGACGCTGGCGAGCGACGAGGACTTTGTCAGCGAGCTCCTGGAGGAGGAGGGCGTCGCCGTGGTGCACGGTACAGCTTTCGGCCTGGGCCCGGCGTTTCGCATCTCCTATGCGACCAAGACCGAGGACCTGGAGGAAGCCTGCCGCCGCATCCAGCGGTTCTGCGGGAATTTGAAGTAGAATCTGCCGCACCGCCACGGCGGATAGCCACAGCCCGCCTGCCGAATCACGTTAATCTCGCGCGCATGCTGCTCCGCGCGCTCGCCATCCTTACATTCGTCTTCGGCCTGATCGCGCCGGCGGCCGCGCAGGAGCGCGTTACCCTCGGCACGCAGCGGCTCACCGATAACGGCGCCTTATTTCTTGCGGTGGCGCGCGGCTACTTCAAGGCCGAGGGCCTCGACGTCGAGATGACGGCCTACAAGTCGGACAAGGAGGTGGCGCAGGCGGTCGCCGCTGGCGCCGTCGATTTCGGCCTCGCCGCCTTCACGACCGAGGCCTTCAATTACGCCGGCCAGGGGTTCTTCAAATTCGTCGCGGCGCAGGTGCAGGAGCGCAAGGGCTTCGAGGGCAACGAGATCGTCGCCGCCAACGCCGCCTGGGCCAACGGCCTGCGCAAGATGGACAACCTGTCCGGCAAATCGGTCGCCATCACCTATCTCGGCTCGCCGTTCCACTATCAATTGGCGCAAATCGCCCGCGCCAAGAAATTCGATTTCGGCAGCATGATCCTCAAGCCGATGCAGACGGTCGACGCCGCGGCGCTGGCGGTGGTCGACGGCAAGGCGGAGGCGGCCATCCTGCCGGCGAGTTATGCGCGCGAACTGATGGTCGCGAGCCAGGCGCGCCTGGTCGGCTGGTATTCGGAGATCGCCGACGGCCAGCAGCTCGGCGCTCTGTTCGTGTCGAGCAAGGTGCTCGGCGCGCGCCGGCCGATGGTCGACAAGTTCGTGCGTGCCTACCGCCACGGCGCCGCCGACTATTCGGCGATGGTGCGGCTCGACCGTTACGGCAAGCGCATCTCGAATGTGGCGACGCGCGAGATCGCGACCGTGATCGCGCGCTACGTCTTTCCCGGCCGCTCGCTCGGCCGTGCCGCCGCGTCCGTGGAGACCAGCGCCTATTCGATGGACCCGCAGGCGAAGCTCGACGTCGCCGACGTCGAGAGTCAGATCGCCTGGTTCAAGGCGCAAAAACTGATCGACGATGGCGTCGATGCGCGGAAGATTGTCGATACGAGTCTCGGCAACGGCCCGTGATCGCGCCGCAAGGCGCTTCGTCCGGCCTGAGCCGGCCTGAGATATCGTAAGATACGAGACCGCGCCAAGCCATCGGTCACAAAAGCGCCCCTTGCCAGTGCCGCGCGGTCCTGAGACGATGAGGTCACAGGGCCGGGAAACTTGGTCCGACCTCCCGGCCGGCAGGGAGGACGACATGGGAAAAAGCGGCACGACTCCCAACGTGACGAGTAAATCGGGCTCACGGTGCATCGCGCTGGTGGGCCCATTCCAGAGCGGTAAAACCACCCTCCTCGAAGCGATCCTCGCGCGCACGGGCACGATCCCGCGCCAGGGCTCGGTCGACGCGGGAACCACGATCGGCGACGCCAGCAGAGAAGCGCGCCATCACAAAATGAGCGTCGAGGCGACCGTCGCCACCGCCAACTTCATGGGCGACAGCTACGTCTTCGTCGACTGCCCCGGCTCGATCGAATTCATTCACGACATGCGCACGGTATTGCCCGCAGTCGACGCCGCGGTCGTGGTCTGCGAGGCCGACGAGAAGAAGGTGCCGCAGCTTCAATTGATCCTGCGCGAACTCGAAGACCAGAACATTCCGCGCTTTCTGTTCCTCAACAAGATCGACAAAGCCGACAAGCGCGTACGCGACACGATCAAGCTCCTCCAGCCGGCGTCGCGCGCGCCGCTTCTGCTGCGCCAGATCCCGATCTGGAAAGGTGACCTCATCGCCGGCTTTGTCGATCTCGCGCTCGAGCGAGCCTTCGTCTACAAAGAATATGCGCCGTCCGAGATCGTCGACCTCGGCGGTGACGATCTGTCGCGCGAGAAGGAAGCGCGCTTCACGATGCTGGAGACGCTCGCCGATCACGACGACGCGTTGATGGAGCAATTGCTCGAAGACATCCAGCCGCCGCGCGACAAGGTATTCGACGATCTCGCCAAGGAGCTGCGCGACCACATTGTCTGCCCGGTCCTGCTCGGCTGCGCGACGCGCGCCAACGGCGTGCTGCGCCTGTTGAAGGCGCTCCGTCACGAAGCGCCGGATGTCGGCGAGACCGTCGAGCGGCTCGGGCTCAAGGCAGGCGGCGAAGCGGCCGCGATCGTGGTCAAGACCTTCCACACCACGCATGGCGGCAAGATGTCGGTTGCACGCGTGCTCGCAGGCCAGATCGGCGAGGGCACGATCCTGTCATCGCCGGCAGGTGAGGCCGGGCGCGTCTCCAGCGTGTTCAAGATAATGGGCCAGCAGTTCGAAAAACGCGGCCCGGCATCGGCCGGCGACACGGTCGCGCTCGGCAAGCTCGACGGCGCCAAGACCGGTGCGACGCTCTCGACCGGCAAGCAGCCGCTGCCCGCGCTCCTCGACGTGCAGCCGTTCCCGCCGGCACTGGCGATCGCTGTGCAGGCGAAGGAGCGCAAGGACGACGTCAAGCTCGGCGTCGCCTTCACCAAGCTCACCGACGAAGATCCCTCGCTCGTCGTCGTGCACAACGCCGAGAGCCATGACGTGGTGATCTGGGGGCAAGGCGAGATGCATTTGCGTGTCGCCACCGAGCGGCTGGCCGACCGTTTCGCGGTGCCGGTGATGTCGCGGCCGCCGACGGTCGGCTACCGCGAGACCATCCGCAAGCCGATCTCGATCCGCGGCCGGCACAAGAAGCAGTCGGGCGGCCATGGCCAGTTCGGGGACGTGGTGGTCGAGATCAAGCCGATGCCGCGCGGCGCCGGCTTCGAATTCGAGGACCGTGTCACCGGCGGCGTGGTGCCGCGCAACTACATTCCGGCGGTGGAGGAGGGCGTAGTCGATGGCCTGACGCACGGTCCGCTCGGCTTTCCGGTGGTGGACCTGCATGTCGCGCTCGTTGACGGCTCGTATCACAGCGTCGATTCCTCGGACCAGGCCTTCCGCACCGCCGGCCGCATCGCCATGAGCGAGGGCCTGCCGCAATGCCAGCCGGTGCTGCTCGAGCCGATCTACGAAGTCGAGATCGTCTGCCCGACCGAAGCGACCGCGAAGATCAATGCCATCCTGTCCGGTCGCCGCGGCCAGATCCTCGGCTTCGATACGCGCGAAGGCTGGTCCGGCTGGGATTCCGTTCGGGCGCAGATGCCCGAGTCCGAGATCGGCGACCTTATTATCGAGGTGCGATCTGCCACGGCAGGCGTCGGCTCGTTCAAATTCAAGTTCGACCACATGGCGGAACTGACCGGACGCACCGCCGACCAGATCGTCTCGGCACGGCGGGCGGCGGAATGACAAGCGAAGACCGCGGCGGCAATGCGCGCCGCCGCCGCCGGCGCGTATCGAAGTGAGCGCCCGCACCGCCGCCTAACGCGACGTCGCTTCCATCGGCTCGGCAGGGCCGGCCTGCTCCGCAGGCACGATGGTGATTTCGCCGCTCGCTTCCAAAATTGCGAACTTGATCTGGTCGATACGTTCGAGCCCGTTCAGCCGGCGGGCCGACGCCAGAACATTGTCTTCGGTGATGCGCGCGCGCCGCATGCGGTCGGACATCAGGGAGCCGTTCTCGACCAGAATCATCGGCATGGCGTTGAGGATGCGGCGCATCAATGACGACTTGAGCTCGACGATCGACAGTCCGATGTCAAGCGCGACGAAGGTGGCGACGAGCAGGAGGGCGTTGGTCAGCGAATAGTCCTGGCCGGTGATCGCGCGCTGCGTCGAGCCGCTGATGATCATGAACAGCACGAAGTCGAAGGCGGTCATCTCACCAAGCGTGCGACGGCCGGAGACACGGATGATCGCCCACAATGTGAAATAGACGACCGTGGCTTTGATCACGCTGTCCATGCTGCGGCCCTCAAGGGTAGACGAAGACCCAGAACGAAGCCGGCGCGCCGCCATTTGGGGTGGCCGTGATGCTACTGAGCCCGTAGTGCCGTGAGTGCGCCCAGATCACGATCTGGCTCGTGGCGTCCGCCCGAGCGGCGAAGGTGAGTTCGATGCCGTCGGGCCCGGTGCTGCTACGCAATGGCGGCGGCTGAATGCTGGTGAACTCGAAATCGCGCTGAAAGGGCGCACTAAGGCGCAATGTCAATTCACGTCCCGACGCCGGCGCCATTGTGAACACGAAAGGGGACAGGCGCGTCGCGCGCTCGAAACGTTGGTAGCTGACGGACAAGGGCCCGGCGGTGGCGTGCCCCCAACTCGCAGGTCCGTTGCCGAAAATGCCGCTGAGGCCGGCGACGGCGATGGCGATGAGCACGAACCACCCGGCGCGCTCGACCATCCAGGACCGTCGCTGGAAGCGCATGTCCTCGCGCACCGGGTAACGTCTGCTGGCAAGCTCGTCCATTCGCGCCTCTTTCCGACACGGGAAACGTCCGCTGTGAACTGCGGGTTCCTCTCGCGCAACCGTGATTTGCCAACGAGTTAGCGCCCCCGTAGGTCTCGCCGGACGCCGAGGATGGAGATTTAGATGAGAAGCCGACGCCCGTGGGATCTGCCCGACCGTCTGGCAACGCCTGAGCATCTCGTGTTCAACCGCCGCGCGCTCCTGATCGGTGGCGCCAGCGCGTTGGCGACGCTGCCGGGCGCGGCCACGGCGCAGCGAGTGAGCGATCTCGACAAGCTGGCGGATCCGAGTGCGAGCCTCTATCCCGCGAAGCGCAACGAAACATTCACGCTCGACCGCCCCGTCACGGTCGAGAAGATCAACGAAAACTACAATAACTTTTACGAATACGGCACGGCCAAGGACGTCGCCGCCGCGTCGCAGCAGCTTCAAATCCGGCCGTGGACCGTGAAGATCGGCGGCATGGTGGAGAAGCCGGTCGAGATCGGCATCGACGACCTGATGCGCAAAATGACGCTGGAGGAGCGCACCTATCGCCATCGCTGCGTCGAGGCGTGGAGCATGGCCATCGCCTGGACCGGATTTCCGCTCAAGAAACTCGTCGACTTCGCGCGGCCGCTCGGCTCGGCCAAATACGTGCAGATGGAGACTTTCCTCAATCCGAAAATGGCGCCCGGACAGCGCATGAGCTGGTATCCATGGCCCTACGTCGAAGGCCTGACCATGGCTGAAGCGACGAACGATCTCGCCTTCCTTGCCACCGGGGCCTACGGGCATCCGCTGGCGAAAGTGCAGGGCTCGCCGCTGCGTCTCGCGATCCCGTGGAAGTACGGCTTCAAGTCGATCAAGTCGATCGTGCGGTTCTCGTTCGTGGAGAAGCGCCCGGTCGGCATGTGGGAGCGGTTGCAGTCCTCCGAATACGGCTTCTGGGCGAACGTCAATCCCGAAGTACCGCATCCGCGCTGGAGTCAGGCGACCGAGGAGGTCATCGGCACCGGGGAGCGGCGGCCGACCCTGATGTTCAACGGTTACGGCCAATACGTGGCCGATTTATATAAAGGCCTCGAGAAAGAGCGCCTTTGGGCTTGATTATGCGCGGTGGCGTGCCTGAAGTTCCACTTCGAAGCGCGCAATCGTGAACGGCGATCCGCCGGCGCCGTGCTAGCGTTGCTTATTCGTGGCTCGTGGGCATGATCCGGAGCCGACGACAAGATCCACGACTCCGAACGTCATCAGCGCCGCGGCCACCTGGGCTCGAACCTCAGGGAGAGACCACTATGGCGTATTCGAACGTTCTCGTCGGCGCCGCTGGGCCGCCTCAACACATCACGGTCCGCCGCATCGGTATCGCCGATCTGACCGAGGCGTTGCGGCGCGGCCTCGACGACTTCCTGGCGATGCCGACGCACGCAATCTTCCTCTGTCTCGTCTACCCGATCATCGGCATTGTCTTGGCTCGGCTGGCCTTTGGTTATTCGGTCCTGCCGCTGATCTATCCGCTCGCCAGCGGCTTCGCGCTGGTCGGCCCGTTCGCCGCGCTCGGCCTCTATGAAATGAGTCGGCGTCGCGAAGCGGGGTTGGAGGTGTCGGCGACGCACGCCTTCGACATCGTGCAGTCGTCCTCGATCGGCGGCATCAGCGCGCTCGGCATAGTGTTCCTCGTGATCCTCGGCGTCTGGCTCGCGGTCGCCAATGCGATCTACGCCGCCGACTTCGGCTACGCGCCGCCGGTGTCGATGCGCGCCTTCGTGCACGACGTCTTCACAACGTCCGCCGGCTGGAACCTCATCATCGTCGGCAATCTCGTCGGCCTCGTATTCGCTGCGATCGTGCTGACCATCGGCGTCATGTCGTTTCCGATGCTGGTCGATCGTGACGTCGGTGCGGCCGTGGCGTTGAAGACGTCGATCGAAGCCGTCGTGCGCAACCCGGTTACGATGGCGGTGTGGGGCCTGATCGTCGCCGTGCTGCTGGTGCTCGGCTCAATCCCGGCCTTCCTCGGACTCACGGTCGTGCTGCCGGTGCTCGGTCATGCGACGTGGCATCTCTACCGCCGCACGGTCGATGCCGAAGATAGCCCGCGGCCCACGGTCATGCCGCGGCCGCACCGCGACCGGTCGGGCGCCGACTTCCCGATCAACCTGCTGCCGTGGCAACGCTGACACAATGACGCGGGCTGGGGTGGCGATCGTCTCAATCGATGATCGCCACCGCGCGCGTCCAGCCGGCCGAGCCGCCTCGCACCTTGACCGGAAAGCAGCTCACCGTGAATCCGGTGGGCGGCAGCGCTTCGAGATTGTGAAGCTTCTCGATGTGGCAATAACCGATGTCGCGGCCGGCACGATGGCCTTCCCAGATGATCGAGGGGTCGTGCGTCTGCGCATAACGCTGCATGGTGAAGACGAACGGCGCGTCCCAACTCCACCCGTCTGTTCCGGTGACGCGCACGCCGCGCTCGAGCAGGTACATCGTCGCCTCGCGTCCCATGCCGCAGCCTTTGGCGACGTAATCGGGCCGTCCATAGGCTTCGCCGGCGCTGGTGTTCACCACCACGATTTCAAGCGGTGAAAGCGCGTGGCCGATGCGCTTGAGCTCGGCTTCGACGTCGGCCGCGGTCGCCACATAGCCGTCGGCGAAATGCCGGAAGTCGAGCTTGACGCCGGGCTGATAGCACCAGTCGAGCGGCACCTCGTCGATGGTGAGGGCGCGCTTGCCGTGATCCATGGTCGAGGCGAAATGATACGGCGCGTCGAGATGCGTGGTGCAGTGCGTCGACAGCCTGACCCACTCGAAACCCCATCCCTCGCCATCGGGCAGGTCTTCCTTTTTCAGTCCCGGAAAGAATTTGAGGATATCGGCGGCGGTCCGCGGGTGATCGAGATATTCGATCGTCGGGCCGTAGCCCGGCGGGTCGGCTGCCACGTCGTTCTCCAGCGGCACCGAAATATCGACGATCCTGCGCGGCATAATCCCTCCTCGTCTGAATTTGACTGCATTAGCCCAAATTATACGCGGACTTAGCCTCTAGCGCGCCGAGCCTAAACTCGCTTAAGATGCCGCAAAACGAATTCAAAAGGGAGGAACGAGATGAATCTTCGAACCGTATTGCGGACTTGTGCGTGGGCGGCGGGCATCGCGCTCACCACCACGGCGGTGCTCGGGCTGAGCCCGGCCAGCGCCCAGGACAAGCCGCCGCTCAAGATCGGCTTTTCGATGTCGCTCACCGGCTTCCTGTCGTCGGTCGGTAAGCAGGGCCTGCTCGGCATCGAGATCTGGCGCGATCATATCAACAAGGAAGGCGGTCTGCTCGGGCGCAAGGTCGAACTCGTCTATTACGACGACAAGAGTTCGCCGCAGGAAGTGCCCGGCATCTACACCAAGTTGCTCGACGTCGACAAAGTCGATCTGGTGGTCGGCGGCTACGCCACCAACGAAGTGGCGCCGGCCATGCCGGTCGTCATGCGCAAGGGCAAGACCTTCATCAGCCTGTTCGCGCTCGACGTGAACGCCAAGTTCAAATACCCGAAATACTTCTCGGTGCTTCCGACCGGTCCGAACACGAAGACCTCGTTCACCGAGGGCTTCTTCGAGGCGGCCAAGGCGCAGGGCGGCATGAAGACCGTGGCGCTGGCCGCGGCCGACGCCGAGTTCTCGCAGAACGCCTGCGATGGCGCCCGCGAGAACGCCAAGAAGTTCGGCTTCAAGATCGTTTACGACAAGAGCTATCCGCCGCCGCCGAAGACCACCGACTTCACGCCGGTCGTCCGCGCGCTCCAGGCGGCCAACGCCGATATGGTCGTTGTCTGCTCCTATCCGGCGGACTCGGTCGGCATCATCGAGGCGGCGAACGAGATCGGCCTGAAGCCGAAGATGTTCGGCGGCGCGATGGTCGGGCTCCAGGTCACGGCCTTCAAGGAGAAGCTCAAGGGCAAGCTCAACGGCATCGTCAACTACGAGACGTGGGTGCCGGATAAGAAGCAGATGTACAAAGGCACCGAGGACTTCTTCAAGGAGTACCAGGAGCGCGCCAAGGGCGCCGGCGTCGATCCGCTCGGCTACTATCTCGGCGGCTGGGGCTATTCCTACATGCAGATCCTCGGCGACGCGGTCAAAGGCGCGAACAGCGTCAACGACGACAAGCTGGCGGCGTATCTGAAGTCGCACAGCTTCGAGACGATCATGGGCCCGATCAAGTTCGGCGCGAAGGGCGAATGGGCCGAAGGCCGCATGCTCACGGTGCAGTACCATGACATCAAGCCGGACGCGGATATGAAGACTTGGGCCGGCATGAGCTACCAGACGGTGCTGGCGCCGAAGAACCTCGCAACCGGCAAGCTGATCTTCCCGTACGAGAAGGCGCACCAGTAAGCGCCTTCCGGACCTGAGCGACAACGGCGCCGTGCGATAAGCACGGCGCCGTTTCTTTTTGGACTCGGCGTGAGCCCGAGCGAAGCCGATCGGCCCGGCCGCAGCGCTGTTACGCCTCGAGGCCGAGATAGAACTGGCGGATCAGGTCGTTATTATTGAGCTCGTCCGCCGAGTTGCCCTCGAAGGCGATCTTGCCGTGCACGATGACGTAGCCGCGGTCGGCGATGCGCACCGCCTGAACGAAGTTCTGCTCCGCCATCAGCACTGTGAGTTGATAGTGGTCCTTCAGCCGCTTGATGGCGTCGATGGTGCGGCTGACCAGCAGCGGCGACAGCCCGACCGAGGGTTCGTCGATCAGCAGGATGCGCGGGGCGAGCATCAGCGCGCGCGCCAGCGCCAGCATCTGCTGCTCGCCGCCGCTCATCGACCCGGCGAGCTGGTTCTTGCGCTCGGCGAGGCGGGGGAAAATTTCGAAACAGAATTCGAGATTCGGCTTGATCTGCGCCCGCGCTTTTTTTCGGCTGGCGCCGAGGAGTAGATTCTCCTCGACCGACTGCCGTGGGAACAGTCGGCGGCCCTCGGGCACCAGCGCGATCCCGAGATCGACGATCTGCTCGGTGCTCTTGCCGACGAGGTCGTGCGTCTCACCGTCGATCTCGGCGACGATGCGGCCACGCTGCGGGCGGACCATGCCCATCATGCACTTCATCAGCGTGCTTTTGCCGTTGCCGTTGGTGCCGAGCAGCACCACGGTCTCGCCGCTGCCGACGCGGATCGTTACGTCCTCGAGGAC
>Ga0208357_1001844_pt1 | contig 14861 bp, 20 predicted proteins | sample NGESurdeep092012_6_FD_184487 | JGI IMG/M metagenome (GOLD analysis project Ga0208357, IMG submission 184487) | Arctic peat soil microbial communities from Barrow, Alaska - NGEE Surface sample F52-2 deep-092012 (SPAdes) | ecosystem: Environmental > Terrestrial > Soil > Wetlands > Peat ... | reverse complement strand
GTATGGGGCCATCACCTGTTCGTCAGCAGCCAGTCCGTCTATGCGGGGATGGTGTTTTCGATACTGAGCTACATCGTGGCGATCCCCTCCGCCATCAAAGTCTTCAACTGGACGGCGACCATGTATAAAGGGTCGGTCCGGATGACGACGCCGATGCTGTACGGGCTCGGTTTCATCGGTTTGTTCACGATCGGGGGGCTGACCGGCATCATGCTGGCGAGCCTCGGGATGGATGTGCATCTGACGGATACGTATTTCGTGATCGCGCACTTCCACTACGTGATGGTTGGCGGCGCGATTATGGGTTTTCTCGGGGGCATCCATTACTGGTGGCCGAAGATTTTCGGCAAGATGTATCCCGACGGATGGTCGAAGCTTTCGGCGATCATCGTTTTCCTCGGATTCAATCTGACATTTTTCCCGCAGTTTCTGCTGGGATACATGGGAATGCCGCGGCGATATCATGTCTACCCGCCTGAATTCCAGGTACTGAACGTGCTTTCGTCGGCGGGCGCTTCGATTCTGGGCATCGGCTACCTGATTCCTTTCTGCTATCTGCTCTGGTCGCTGAAATACGGGGAGGACGCGCCGCCCAACCCCTGGGGAGCTACCGGACTGGAGTGGCAGACGACATCGCCGCCGCCGACCGAGAATTTCGAGGTCACCCCAGTGGTGACGCAGGAAGCTTACACATATACAACGGAGGAGGTTGTGCACGTTGGATAGTCAGGCAGCGGTTGTCTCATCCGAGGCCGATGCGCCGCACGGCCACGTCGAGCATCATTTTGAAGACGCGGCGCAGCAGAAGGATGCCGCGACCGTCGGGATGTGGGTCTTTCTGGTGACCGAAGTCATGTTCTTCGGTGGCATGTTTCTGGCTTATTTTGCCTATCGGCAGGCCTATCCGGCGGCATTTGCGTCGGCCAGCAACAAGACCGTGCTGTTGATCGGCGCGACGAACACGAGCGTGCTGATCTGCAGCAGTCTCACGATGGCCTTCGCCGTCCGATGCGCCGCGATCGGAAAGAAGAATCTGATTGTTTTGTTTCTGGTCCTGACCATGCTGCTCGGCGGGGTGTTTTTGGGAGTTAAGACATACGAATACCACGACAAGTGGGTGCACCACGAGGTTCCGGGACACAATTTCGATTGCGAAGGCTGCGTGGATGCGGGGCACACCCCCTTATTTTTCTCGCTGTACTTCGGGATGACGGGGTTGCATGCGGTTCACATGATCGTGGGAATCGGAATCCTTTTCTTCCTGATCAGAAAGGCCAGTAAGGGCGCGTATACGCCCGAGTGGCATACGCCCGTGGAGTTATTCGGGCTTTACTGGCACTTCATTGACATAGTGTGGATCTTTCTCTTTCCGCTGTTTTATCTGATCGACCGGTCGGGGGGACCGAAATAGGTAATTAAATGGCAGGACATACAGAAAAAACCGGCGCACAGCACATCGTACCGAAGCGAATTTACTTTGCCGTCTTCTTTGCGCTGCTCGTTCTGACATGGGTAACGACCGGCGTGTCGACGCTCGATCTGGGCCGGTGGAACATTTTTGTCGCGCTGGCGATTGCCATCTCGAAGGCATCGCTGGTTGCTCTGTTTTTCATGCACGTCTGGTACGGCACGCGCCTGACGAAGATGATTCTCACGGCGGGTATTTTCTGGCTGTTCCTGATGCTGTTCATTACGATGGCAGACCTCTGGACACGAGGCTGGATGGGCGTTCCCGGCAGGTAGACGCGCGCGGCCCGAGCCGGGCGAGCGTGCCCGGTGGCGGTTCAGCATAACCCCTGCTCCGCGCCGCGCGGGACAGGGGAGAGGCAAGGCGGCAGCGTTTAAAAAACGCGGCAGCCAGCGTTTAAAAAAGCACCCCTGCGAGTTTCTCCTTGATCTGATCGGCCGTGAACGGCTTCCGCACATAGCCGGTTGCTCCGAGTTGAACGGCTTCCATCACCTTTCCCTGGCCACCTTCCGTTGTGATCATGATGACCGGAACATTCTTGAGGTGATCCATCTCCTTGATCTTCGCGAGCAGTTGCAGGCCGTCCATCAGTGGCATGTTGATATCTGACAGGATCAGTCCAAAGGACCTGCCCCTGAGTATCTGGACAGCCTCGGCGCCGTCTCCGGCTTCTTTAATTTCGCCGAGGTTCAGATCGGTCTGGCGCAGAACCCGTTGCAGAATTTTTCGGATCGCGGCCGAGTCGTCCACGATGAGCACATCCAAAGGAGCAGTAGCGGTCATTATTTCCTCCCTGGAACTATCGGCGGGGAAGGTGCCGAAGTTTAGGAGGCACTGAAAAAGATTCGAATCCACAAAAGAATTTCGAACAAATCTTCCAGCGTGCCGATAAGTTAATCTAGGCGGGAATTCATGAGCCAGATATCAATCACCGCGGCGACACCCGTGCCGAACACGGCGGGTGGCGGCACGGTGAAGCAGGACCAGGGAAATCCATCGCTCAATCGGGCGGTGTTTTCCGCGGTCCGCCAACTGAACGATGCGGGTTATGCGGGAGAAGGCAGAGAAGTAACCTTCTCCGTGGACCCCGCGACGAAGATACCGGTCGTCAAGGTTATCGACAGCAGCACAAAGGAAGTTATTCGACAGTGGCCGCCGGAATATCTGCTGGAGATCGCGGCAGAAACCACGGGCCAGAAATGAGATTCACGATGAATCCTTATTACGAACAAATGATTCTCAACGCCGAGCCGCTGGAACTGGTAAATATGCTCTACAAGCGAGCAATGTCGTGTGTCGTCGACGCGCGCGGGCATCTGGAGCAGAAGAGGATTACGGAGCGCTCCAAAGCGATCATGCAGGCCTACGCATCGATCGAGCAACTCATCCTGGCGCTCCGGCCTGAAGCGGCGCCGGAGCTTTGCGGACGTCTCCATGCTCTTTACGCTCACATGCAGCAACGTCTGCTCGATGCGAACATGCAGCAGGCCGACCGGCCGCTCTCCGAAGTGCTCGGCCTGCTGACAACGCTGGCGGAGGCATGGTCCGGAGTGGCGGAGCAGATGGCCAGGCCGGAAGTCCCGGCGACGGAGCCGAGAACCGGGCCGTGGTCCCCGGCGCGGCAGCCGCAGGGCTGGCGGCAGGGTTACGCGGTAACCGCGTGACGGCCGGCGCGGGAATTCAGGAAGTGCCGCCGTCTTCCTGAGCGGCATCTCTGGCGACGAGACCGGCTGTTATCAGCTTTTGCAGACCCAGGCCACCGCCGGCGGCCATGGCTTTGGCGAGTTGATCCTCGCCAAGGCCGAAGGCCGTGCCGCTGGCATCGTCGTCGCCGGTTCCGAGCCAGCCTGACTCTCCTTCGTGGGCCGAACGGAGCAACTGACCGATCAGCAGGGCCTCGAAATCTCTGGCGGCCCCTCTTTCCTTCTGCTTCTCTTTGTCCGTGCCGAGTGTGTCCGTAGATCCCGATAACAGTGCGGGCATGGCGATTCCGGCGTTCATTAAATGACCTCAAGTTCCGCGTCGAGTGCTCCCGCGACGCGCAGGTTTTCGAGAATGGCAATGATGTCGCGGGCGGAAGATCCGATCGCCGTCAGCGCGCGAACCAGTTCTTCGACCGTGGCGCCTTGTTTCAATATGACGTTCTTCGCGGCTTCGTCTCTGGCGGCCACGGTTTGCTGTGGCACCACTTCCGTCTTCCCCTGTGACAGGGGGCCGGGCTGAGAGACCAGTATCTTTGTCTGAATCTCCACTGACAGGTTGCCATGCAGGATGGCTACCGGCGCGATCCGCACGTCCTTGCCCATAACGATGGTTCCGGTACGCTCGTTCACGACGATTCTGGCGGGGACGTCAACATCTACCTGCAGTTCTTCAAGGCTGGCAATGAATTCGGCAATCCGGGGGACCCATGCGGGCGGCGTCCGCACATCGACGAGGGCCGAGTTCTCAGGCCGCGCAATCGGTTTATCGGCACCGAACTGCTGGTTGATTACGCGGGCGACGCGGGAGGACGTGGTGAAGTCCGCATTACGCAGTTGCAGACGGACATGAGTGGTCGGCTCGATGGAAGGAGCCAGGCGCTCGACCATGGCGCCGTTGGGAGCGCGTCCGACGGTCGGATGGTTTACAGTCTGGCTCACGCCGCCGCGGCCGGCGACGAAGCCTCCGGTGATGATCGGACCCTGCGCCACCGCATACACTTGCCCGTTCGCTCCGCGCAGGGACGTCATCAGCAACAGACCGCCCTGGAGATTCGACGCATCGCCGATCGCGGCCGCGATGACGTCGATTTTCGTGCCAGGCTGAGCAAATGGGGGAAGGGTAGCGGTAACCATTACCGCCGCGGTGTTGGATACCTTGATTGCGGTCGCGACCACCGCCACGCCCATCTTTTCGAGCATATTGGCGAGACTCTGGGCGCTGAAGATGGTCTGCTGCTTGTCGCCGGTCTTATTCAGGCCGACCACGATGCCATAGCCTACGAGCTGGTTATCGCGCACCCCTTCTATCGACACAAGATCTTTCAGGCGCGTGGCGCCAGGGAGCGCAATGGCCAGATTCAGGAACAGCAGGAGTGCGGTGAGAGTGCGCATGGCTAGAAGGGAAGCAGTCCGAGGATGAGCCTGTAGAGGAAATTGGGGCGGCGGATGGCATCGCCCACCACGCCCTTTCCATTCAGACGAATCTCCATATCGGCGATTTGAGTGGATCCGACGGTGTTGTTGGTGGTGATATCCGCGGTTCGGATAATTCCCCGGACCGTAATGGCCTGCTGTTCCGAATTCACCTGCAGATCCTTGGAGCCCTCAATGTAGAGCATTCCGCCCGGCAGGACTTTGACCACACGGGCGCTCAGGACGGCGGTCAGGGTGGTGGTGCGGGTGGTGGTGCCAATGCCGTTGAGCTTCTGATCGCCGGATTGGTTCAGAAGATTGGAGAGAGCGCCCGTGGCGGCCTTCGGACCGAGAAGCGAGGTGATGGATGCAGCGGCGCTCGATGCCCGTTCGGTGGTGCTGGCGCCGGTGGCGGCGGCGTTGATGGTTTCAGTGACGACGATGGTGACGACGTCGTCAACGCGGTTTGCGCGCAGATCGCGAGCGAGGTCGTCCAGACGGGCCGAAGCGGACCAGATAGAGCCCGGCGAAGCGATGGATTCCTCGCCCCCGCCCGCGGAGGCATTCTTGAGATATTTATCCAGCATCGACGGTTCGGGCTGCTTTTTGGGCTTCTTCGGATCGGTCGCAGCGAAGCCCGGCATGGCGGCCAGCAGGAACAAAGCCATCCCCGCGCGAGCAGGAAAAATCATAGCCGCAGCCCTTCCGGCACGATGACGACCGCTCGCGATCCCGCATTGAGCCTGGCTCTGAATGTTTTACCGCTCGAGGGGTTCCGCAACTCGATCATGTCGCCTTCCCTGGCGGAACCTTCCGCTACCGCGTCCAGTTGCAGATGCGCGGTGCCGCTTTGCACGTCGACGGTAACGGGATCGCCGCGGCGCACTTCCGGAGGCGTTACAAGAATCGCGAGCGGAATGGCTTCGCCTGCTTTTACCGTTCGCTCGGGGGCCCGTCCCACGACCTCCGCGATGCTTTTAGCGGCGATTCCGGAGGGCTTTTCGCGCTGGAGCGGGCCAGTCCTGGTTTCCACGCGGAGCGACGCGGTCGCGATCGGGCTATTTACCGGCAGATCCCTCGACGCGACCACCACCGGGTAACTCATGCTTGCCGAAACACGCGCCCAGTAAGGGGCTTTGCGCGTTTCCGCGTATTTCACGTAGCCCCGCCAGAGTTGCGTGCCGGGGGCCGCGGGTCCCGGAGGCTCCAGCCCGTCGAGGGGGAATTCCAACTCGCCCGCGGGAACCTGGACATCCTCCAGTTCGACGATTTTCAAGTCCGCGAGTTGCGACTGCATTTCGCGAGGCAGCGCACTCCGCATGGCCGCGATCGCATCTTCCGCACGGATTTGCCGTAAGGGAAGATCGAAACAGATATCGGCGGGATCGGCAACCTCAATGCCATAAGCGCGGGCGAGCCTCCGCAACTCGGCGGCGGTGAAGACGCGCGTTGCCCCCGGGGCCGGCGCGAAACCGACAGTGAGGGTAGCAGGGAGCGCGGCGAATCGCGCGTCGGCGAGCGCGAGATCCCGGCCCACAATCCGATTTCCGGCGACAGGGAGGCAGGCCGCGAAAGCAGTTCCCGAAAGTACCGCAAGCAAGAGGAAGGGTTTCATCATGCAAACCCTATTTAGTGAGGTTGTTGACTTCCGAATACATGTCGTCCGCGGCCTTGACGACCTTGGAGTTGGCTTCGTAGGATCGCTGGCTGCTGATGAGGTTGATGAATTCATCGACGACGCTCACGTTCGATTGTTCGACATAGCCCTGCAGAATAGTGCCCGCGCCATCCGTGCCGCCCGCGGGACCGACGACGGCCGCTCCGGATGCATCGGTAGGCAGATAGAGACTCTGGTCGATCGAGTTCAAGCCGGCGGGGTTCTGAAAAGTGGCGATCGTGATTTGTCCGGCTGTTTGCGCGGCAGTCTGGCCCGGCAAAGTGTAGCTGACGGTTCCATCGGCGGCGATGGTGACCGTTTGAGCGGCGGCGGGAATGGTAATCTGCGGCAAAATGGGATCGCCGTTCGAGGTCACGATGTTGCCGGTGGCATCCATCTGAAACGACCCGGCGCGGGTATAAGCAGTTTCGCCGCTGGCCTCTTTGATCTGGAAGAAGCCGTTGCCCTGGATTACCATATCGAGCGGATTACCCGTGCTGGTAAAGGCGCCCTGCGCCAGATTAATCTCGTTGGACGAAGCGCGTGTCCCGAGCCCCAGCTGCAGCCCGGCCGGAACCACGGTGGACGTGCTCGACTGAGAGCCGGGCTCAACCAGGGTCTGGTACATGAGGTCCTGAAACTGCGCGCGCCGCGACTTGTAGCCAACGGTGTTCGCATTGGCCAGATTGTTGGCGATGTTGTCGATGTTCAATTCCTGAGCGGTCATGCCGCTGGCCGCGCTGTATAAAGCTCGAATCATTCGGTTCTCCTTGTTTTCGGTTGTTTAAGACGTGACGCGGGCAACTTCCTCGATGGCGCGCCGGTTGAGTTCATCGCCAAGATTCATGGCCTTCTGGAGCATCTCGAACTGGCGCATGATGGCCACCAGCCGGATGGAAGACTCCGCCGGGCCGACGTTGGACGCCTCGATCCTGCCCTGAAGTACGGTCCCCGTCGCCGGTTTGGCCTTGGCCCCCGCAAGAGGCGCAAAGTAATTCAGGCCCACCTTTTCGATGCCTCCCGGATCGAACGAAGCCAGTTCCATCTGGCCCGCGGATTGGCCTCCCTGCTGCACCGTTCCGTCGGGAAGTACCTCTACGGGAAGGCCGGGTTGCAGGAGGATCTGACCGCCGGTTTTCGAGAGTATCGAGTCTCCGCCGGCGGTGGTGAGGGCTCCCGCCGGCGAGAGACGGAAGCTGCCATTGCGGGTGTAGCGGACGCCCGACGCCGTCTGGACGGCGAACATGCCATTGCCGTCGACAGCGAAGTCAAAAGGGTTCGAGGTCTGGTGCAGGGTGCCCTGGGATTGATCGGTCCACTGAGTTTCAATGACGGGCAGGGTGGACATGTCGCCGGTTTGGGGATCGCTCGTTGCGTCGTCGCCGGTATAGAGGCTGTAGAACTCGCGGTCCGCCTTATAGCCGCCTGTTTCGACATTGGCCAGATTGTTCGCGAGCATTTCGAGGGATTGCATGCGTGACTGCATGCCGCTCGCGGCCGCGATTGAGATACCGTCCATAATTTCGTTCCTTTCGGGGGATTCTCCGGACTAATGCAATGCAGCCGTCGGGCCGAATAAAAAATATTCGATAAATTCCTCAAAATGAAGCGCGGACGGTCGATATGTTCAATAAGCCGGATTGCCTGGAACGCCAAAATCCTGGCGTCTTCACGGATATCGGCAAAAATCCGTCGAGCGGTTTGGCGCTAACGTCTTGATAATCGGGCACCGGCGTTTGGCTGCCTGCCTGCCTTTACAGCGCCGTGAGTTTCCGGCTTGAGAGCACGCAAAACTTCGAGGCGCCACCCTCAGAGCCAAGATCGGCGCAGCCCGCGGCGCAGAGCAATACCGCGGCTGCGAATTCGCCTGCAACCGCGTCCGCGGCGCAAAGTGCGGGCAATGCAACCACCCCGGCCGCTCCTTCCGCATTTGCCCGGCTTATACAAGAGATGGCGAGCGAATCGGCTAAGTCCGAAGCTCCTCCGGCGGCTGTAGCGAACGGCAAGACCGCCGCGGCGCCCGCCGGTCCATATAGAGGTTACCCGCAAGCACGGCAGCAGCCCACCAGTCAGTACCTGGCTTTTCTACAAGGAAAACAGGCGCCTCCGGCAACTCACGCTCCCGCCGCACTGCCAACGCCGGGAGATGCCGTCGCTTCATCAGCGGCGGAACGGTTGCCACCCGCGCCCACTCCATCGATTCAGCAGGGCGATGTCGAGAACGACAGCGACGGCGAGAAAGCCGGCGATCCGGCCGGGACTACACAGCAGGCGGCGCCGGCCGGGGAAACCGCTGACGCTCCCGCCGCGCGTCCCACAGCGCCAGTTCAGCCGCCCATCGTGTCCGGCACCGCCCGCCACCAGCAGAAATCCCAGCCCGCGAAGAGCACTGCAGCGGCGGCGACACCGCCCGCCGCGGTGCTCTCTATTCTCACGCCTGTCCCCGTGCCGGTGAATCTGAAACTACCGGCGTTCACCGCGCTCTCCGGCGGTGCGCATGCGGGCGAAACTCCAGGTTCCCCTCCCGGGACGGAAACCGGCATTCAACACGCCGCGCCCGCCAGGCAGGATGAAACGCTTGATCTCAAACCCGCCGCCGCACTGGAACTGACGATCCGAACGCAGAATCAGACTACGGAGCCGGCTCCGGTTCAGACGGTTGCCGCGCCGGAAAAGCCGGCGAGTAACACCCAAACGCAGGATGTCACGCCGGTTAACATGCCGGAGGCACCCGCTTCGGCCAGCCATGCGGCGACGATTCAGCAGAGTCTGGCCGCACCGGTAACCGCGCAGGTAGTTCAGCCGGCCGCTCCGGCGCCAGCCGCTCCGGCTCAGGGTACTCCGGCGCAACCAGGCCCGGTTATTGTGGCGACACATGTGGCCCCGGACATGCGCGCAGGTTCGAAGCCGGAACCGCCCGCGGCGAGCCCGACCGCGCGTCCCGAGGACCCCGCGCACGAAGATCCGAAGCAGCAATCGCAGCCGCTCCGATCGCTCTCGATCGACTTTACACCCGATGGCGCGCAAGACGTTCGTTTGCGTCTGGCGGAGCACAACGGCGACGTCCACATCTCGCTTCATTCCAACGATTCCGGGCTCTCGGGCCGCCTGAGCGACGGAGTACACGATCTGGTCGGAAATCTTGCCAACGCCGGGTACGATGCCCAGGCGTGGACACCGGGGCAAGGCCGTCAGAATCAACGTCAATACGAAGATCAACGAAAAAACCGCCGCAATCCTTTCACGGAACCGGGCGCGGAACCGGGCGCGGAAGAGTTCGGCGGGATGATGCAGCAACCGATACAGGAGGTTTCATGAGTCCAACCGGCCCCACATCGAATCAACCCGCGTCCTCCGGCAAGCCGACGACACCAGCCGATCCACTGGCGAGCGAGGGCACATTTCTGACACTGCTGGTCTCGCAGCTGCAGAATCAGGATCCTCTGAACCCCACGGACAGCAACCAGTTCGTTACGCAACTGACGCAGTACAGCCAGCTGGAGCAGTTGATGGGTATTAATACAAACACCAGCACGATCGCCACGGACACAAACACAACCGGAACCACAAAGCCGACAACGGGAACCTAAACTCATGCCACTTTCCTTTTCAACCGCACTCTCAGGCCTTACGGCGGACGCGACGGCGATCAACGATGTCAGTCAGAATCTCGCCAATTTGAATACAACCGGTTACAAGAACCTGCAAGTCTCGTTCGAGGACCTGGTCAACCAGAGCCTGTCGGCATTAAGCAGCGCGCTCCCCGTCAGCGGCTCGACGATCGCGCAGACGACCCAGCAGTTCTCGCAGGGCACGCTCGAGGCAACCGGCGGCGCTTTTGACGCGGCGATTCAGGGCGGGGGCTTTTTCGTCCTGAGCGATCCGTCGACCGGGGCGCAATTGTTCACGCGTCAGGGTAACTTCACGGTGGATTCATCCGGCAATCTGGTGACGGCGGCGGGCCAGGATGTCATGGGATGGAACGCGGTGGGCGGAAAGCTGGCTACCAGCGGACCGGCTTCAGCCATCAACGTTCCTCCGACTCTGACCTATCCCGGCGTGCCAACCGCCAATATGACGTTAAGCCTCAATCTGAACGCGAACGCGGCAGTGGGCTCGACGTTCAGTTCGCCGATTCAGGTTTTCGACGCTCAGGGCGTCGCGCACACCCTGACCGTGACCTACACGGAAACGGCGGCCAACTCATGGGACTACGCGGTAACGATACCCTCGGCGGACGTGCCGGCGGGAGCGGTTACGCCGCTGGCGAGCGGAACGCTTAACTTCGACGGAACCGGCACTCTGATACCGCCCGTGCCGCCCACGGTCGATATTCCCATACCGGCGCTGGCTGACGGCGCGTCCCCGATGGACGTGACCTGGAACCTGTACGACGCTGCCGGCAATCCCACAATCACCCAGAACACACAGGCTTCGTCGAACACGGGAAACACGCAGGACGGTTCGCAGCCCGCCCAGTTGAGCAGCGTCAGTATAGGCGCCAACGGCGCGGTTGTTGCTCATTTCTCGAACGGCACCACGGAGAACGTCTCGCAGATCGAGCTGGCGTCGGTATTGAATCCCGACACAATGACGCAACTCAACGACAACACGTATGCGATCACCGGCGCGACCGGGACCCCTGTTTTCGGCGTGCCAGGCACCGGCGCGCGGGGAACGATTACTCCAGGATCGCTCGAAACCTCAACGGTCGACATCGCCACCGAGTTCACCAACCTGCTGCAGTACGAGCGCGGTTATCAGGCGAATTCGAAAGTGATCACGACCGAGGATCAGGTTATTCAGCAGACGCTCGCCTTGATTACGTGATAGTTCCGGAACGCTGCTCATGACGCCCCTCGAGGAAGTTGCCCATATTGCGAACGTGCGGATCGAAGTGGAGGTACAGCTTGACCGGCGCTGGATGAAGTTGTCGGACATTCTGGCGCTGGAGGAGGGCAGCATCATCGAGATGAACCGTTCCGCCGGAGAGAATATCGACATTTTCATCGGCCGGAAGCTGTCGGCTTTCGGTGAGATCGTCATTATCGAAAGCACGATGGGGGTCCGTATCACGGACTTCAATATCGAGCACTGACGCGGAAGAGAAGATCGAGCGGGATATGGACGTCATTCAACCGATTGCGGCGATTATTTTTGTCATGGCACTGCTGGGTGGCGCCCTCCTCCTGCTGAAGAAGCGCGGAGGCGCCACGCTGCGGTTTCCGGCTGCCGGGCCGCGCCGGCTCGAAGTGATCGAGAGAGTTTCTCTCGGGCCGCAGCATGCGCTGCATCTGATCCGGGCGGGCGACCGGATGATTTTGATCGCTACTGCTCCCACCAGCTGTCAGATTCTCGATCCGGCCGTTTCCACGATAGAAAGCGCCAGGGGAGACAGCGCCAGGTGAGCACGGGCGTGAGACGGTTGCGCTGGTTCCTCTTATGCGCGTTCGCGCTTCCGCTGGGCGCGGCCTCGCAGCCGAAGGCACAATCCGGATTGCCCTCGCTGCTGCCCGCCGGACAGAGCGCCCTGAGCACGCAGATGCAGATTATTCTTCTGCTGACGGCGCTCACGCTCTTACCCGCGATCGTGATGTCACTGACGCCGTTTCTGCGCATCTCGATCGTGCTTCATTTTCTGAGGCAGGCAGTGGGCACCCAGACTACGCCATCGAACCAGGTTCTGACCGGGCTGGCTCTTTTCCTGACGCTGGTTGCCATTCAGCCGCTTGCATCCCAGATCTACAAAGACGCCTGGGAGCCGGTGGAGCGCGGCGAAATAACAGCCGCGCAGGCATGGGATATCGGAAGCAAGCCACTGAAGATCTATCTCGCCCGATTTGTGCGCGAGAAGGACGTGAAACTCTTTCTCGATCTCACGCACTCGCCCGCGCCGCGCACGCCGGCCGACCTCGATCTCCAGGTGCTGGCCCCGGCTTACATACTCTCTGAAATGCGCGCGGGATTTCAGATCGGCGCGGTGATTTTCCTCCCGTTCCTGCTGATCGATATCGTGGTGGCCTCGGTTACCCTTTCGATCGGCATGGTCCAACTGCCGCCCGCCATGGTCTCGGCGCCGTTCAAGCTGCTGCTTTTCGTGCTGGTGGACGGCTGGAACCTTACCGTCGGGTCGCTGATGAAAGGCTTCTTCGCGTGACTCCGGACGGAGTGGCTCACATCGTGGGCCAGATGTTTCTCGCCGCTTTCTGGATCAGCGCGCCGCTGCTCGCGATCGGGTTCGTTACCGGCATCGTAATCAGTCTGATTCAGGTTCTGACTTCCATTCAGGACAGCGGGTTCAACTCGATTCCGCGGCTGATCGCGTTCCTGGGCGGGAGCCTGCTGATGATGCCCTGGATGGTGCACAAGGCGATGGCCTACACGATCGACATTCTTGGAAATCTGAGCCGTTATGGGCGTTGATTCTCTGTTCACGTATTCGACCCTGTTCGGGTTCCTGTTCACGCTGGCAAGGATTTCGGGCGTTGTTGCGTTCCTGCCGCTCGCCGCATTCCGCGCGGCGCCGGAACCGGCGCGGATCGTTCTCTCGCTCGCGATGACGCTGATGCTGCGGACGGAATGGAAAGCGCCCGCGGGAGCGGAAGCCGGGATCGGGCGGATTGTGGCGGGCCTGGCGAGCGAATCCGCGCTGGGTCTTGCGATCGGAGTGTCGCTGGCGATCGTGATCGAGGTTTTCAAGCTGGCCGCGCAGGCCGTCAGCATGTCGGCGGGGCTTGGCTACGCGTCCACGATCGACCCCACCAGCGGTGCGGATTCAACCGTCCTGCTGACTACCGCGGAACTCGTGGCCGGGCTATTGTTTTTTGTGTCCGGCGCGGACCGGCTTCTGGTTAAGGCGCTGGCGGAAAGCCTGCGGATTTTACCGCCGGAATCGTTCTCGCTCCATAAGAACTGGGCGCTTGGAATCGTGGAGTTCGCGGGGTCGATTTTCAGTTCCGGATTGCGTCTGGCCGCCCCGGTTATCGCGCTTCTGCTGCTTGCCGATGCCTCGCTCGCCGTGCTCGGACGGGTGCAGACCCATATTCATCTGGTCAGCCTGACGATGCCGGTGAAGCTGGCGGCGACCATGCTGCTGCTCTCGGCCACGATCGTGCTGCAGCCCGGCTATTTCGAATCTCTGATGACTTCCTGGGCGCGGCTCGTGGAAGCCATTCTGCGGAGTGCTCACTGATGGCGGACACTTCCGAAAAGACAGAGAAAGCAACACCGCAGCGGCTGAAAAAGGCGCGGAAGGATGGCGAGTTTCCGGTCGCGCGCGAATTTGTTTCAGCCGTGCAGTTTTTAGCTTTTATTCTACTGGCGGCAGCTTATTTTCCGGACTGGATGCAGACGCTTCAGGCCGCCGTGCGGATGGGGCTCAGGCAGGCTTTCACCGAATCCCTCACGCCGAACGACGCTATGGCGATCATGGGCCGGCTCTCCGCGGCGGTGCTCCGCCCGCTCGCGTTCCTGGGCCTGGCGCTGCTTGTCGTCACGGTGCTGTTTCAGGCGGCTTCGACCAATCTGGGTTTCAGTCTGGCGCGTCTGACGCCGAACATCAACCGGCTGAATGTATTTCGCCGATTGAAGGATATGCCGGGCAATAACATGGCGTCGTTCCTGCAGGCGGTGGCTATGATTCCCGTCATGTTCTGGCTGACCTGGACGATGGTGAGAGAACGTCTTCCCGAACTGCTGCGTCTGCCGTTGATGTCGGTTACGAGTGGCGCGGTGACGGCCGGGCTTCTGTTGAAAGACACCATGCGGAAGGCATCTTTCGTGCTGGTTCTGCTCGGTCTGGTGATGATCGTCCGCGAGCGGTCGCGCTACAGTCAGCGGCTCCGGATGAGCAAACAGGATCAGCGCGACGAAGCGAAAGAGACCGACGGCAACCCCCAGACCAAAGCGCGCATTCGCCGGATCCAGCGCGATATGCGCCGCAGGAACATGATGCGGGAGGTGGCAAAAGCCACGGCGGTGATCGTCAATCCGACGCATTATGCGATTGCGATTCAGTACGAACAGGGCGCGATGGCGGCGCCGAGGGTTGTCGCCAAAGGAAAGAACTATCTGGCAGCCCGCATTCGTAAGCGCGCGATCGAAAATCAGGTACCGATTATTGAGAATCCTCCGCTCGCGCAGGCACTGTATAAATCCGTGGACGTTGGCCAGGAAATCCCCGCGCAACTCTATCGCGCCGTGGCCGAAATTCTGGCTTACATCTTCAAGCTGATGGGTAATTCACGGCCCGGAAATATGGGACACAAATGACCGCTCCCGCAATGCAGGCCAGTGTGGCGCGAAAAGCGGCCGGCGGCCCGAAGATCCCGAAAGTCTCCCTGCAAACGCTCAGCGAGCTTGCCGTTCCCGCGGCGGTGCTGGCGATCGTGGTGGCTCTCATCGCGCCCATGCCCAGCTTCCTGCTGGATCTGCTGATCGTGACGGATATCATGATGTCCGTCATCGTGCTGATGGTGGCGATGTATATCACGAAGCCCGTGGATTTCAATGTTTTTCCCACGACGCTTCTGATGCTCACGTTGTTCCGGCTGGCCCTGAACGTATCGTCCTCGCGGCTGATTCTGCTCAACGGGCATACCGGGGCCAATGCGGCGGGGGA
>Ga0208357_1001841_pt1 | contig 14874 bp, 13 predicted proteins | sample NGESurdeep092012_6_FD_184487 | JGI IMG/M metagenome (GOLD analysis project Ga0208357, IMG submission 184487) | Arctic peat soil microbial communities from Barrow, Alaska - NGEE Surface sample F52-2 deep-092012 (SPAdes) | ecosystem: Environmental > Terrestrial > Soil > Wetlands > Peat ... | reverse complement strand
TCGACGCCCATCAGCATTTCTGGAACCTCGAGCGCAATTATTACCCTTGGCTCTGCGACCCTGATCCGATCCCGTTCCGCTACGGCGACTATTCGGCGTTGCGGCACACTTACCTGCCCCCGGACTATCGACGCGATGCCGCATCTTTTCGGGTCGTGAAAACCGTTCACATGGAAGCGGAGTGGGACCGCGCCGATCCGACCGCCGAGACGCGCTGGCTCGAAAGCGTCAATCGCCAACACGGCCTGCCGAGCGCCTGCATCGCGCACGCCGAATTCGACCGAAGCGATATCGACGCGGCGCTGGCCGGCCATGCGCAAAGTCCGCTGGTGCGCGGCGTTCGACACAAGCCGAAGGCGGCGAACGATCCGCGCGACGCCCGGCGCGGTGCACCCGGCTCGATGGACGATCCGCGCTGGCGCTCAGGCTACGCGATGCTCGAGGGCCACGGCTTCTCCTACGACCTGCAAACGCCGTGGTGGCATCTCGAGGCGGCAGCCGCACTTGCCGCCGACTTCCCGCACACGCCGCTGATCATCAATCACACCGGCCTGCCCGCCGACCGCAGCGCCGACGGCCTCGCCGGCTGGCGCCGCGCGCTCGAAACTGCGGCCACGCAGCGAAACGTGTTCATCAAGATCTCCGGGCTCGGCCGGCGCGGAGAGCCGTGGACCCTCGAATCGAACGGGCCGGTCATCCGCGACACCATCGCCATCTTCGGCACCGGCCGCTGCATGTTCGCGAGCAATTATCCAGTCGATCGCCTCACCGCCTCGTTCGACACAATCTATCGCGGCCTCTTCGCAGCGGTTGCCGACCGAGACATCGCGGAGCAGTTGCAATTGTTTCACGACAACGCAGTACGTGTTTATCGTCTTTGACGCGTTGCAACATCGACCGCGTCACCGGCTCTGGGGCGACGCGGCAATATCGCCGACCCTTTTCACGAACCGAAAGACACCAGACTCATCAACATGCAACGCGGCTTTGCATGCGCAAAGCGCTGGCCAATTGGCTGATTGTGGACCATCCTGACCATGGGGTCAGTCCCAAACGACAACCATAATCGGGATAGGGAAACGCCGTGGCTCAAACAATCGAAGGCTTCGTCGGCAACGCGTTGGATAACGCGAAGCTGACAAATCTGCATTATAAAGTCGTCGGCCTGATCGCAGCGGGATATTTCTTCGACGTGATCGATCTCATCGTTCTGGGAAATCTGATCCCGGACATGATCGACTCTCACTTCGCCACCAAACTCCAGGCGGGCTGGATCGGTAGCGCAACGGTCCTTGGAATGTTCATCGGCGCCGTCGGACAAGGCGAGTTCAGCGACCGGTGGGGCCGCAAAACGGTTTATCAATTCAACCTTCTGATCTTCGGCGTATTCACTATCCTTGGCGCATTCGCGTCGTCGGCGTGGTGGCTCGTCGCTGCCCGCTTTTTTGCCGGGGTCGGGCTCGGCGGCGAGCAGCCGCTCGCTTTCGCGTACGCTGGCGAATACGCGCCGAAGAACATCCGCGGCCGCATTCTTGCCTTCGTCCATTTCGTCGGCGGCGCTTGCGTCTGGCCGATCGCCACACTGTCGACGCTGTTCTTCCGTGAGGCGATCGGATGGCGCGGCATCTGGATCGCCATCGGCATCGGCGCACTGATCGTGTGGATTTGCCGCTTCTGGCTGCCGGAATCGCCGCGCTATCTGGCGACGCACGGACGCGGTAAAGAAGCGCTCGACGTTCTCGGCCGCATGGGAATTCCCGGCCCGACCGAGCAACTCACCACCGACGCCGCGAGCAACACCAAGACCGATCCTTTCGCTCTGGTGTTCAAGATGTTTCCGAAGCGCGTCATCGCCGGGATGATTTGCTTCTCGGCGTTCTTCGGGGTCGCCATCGGCTTGGGCAACTGGCTGCCCAATATGATGCACGACAAGGGCTTCACGATCACCAAGTCGTTGACCTTCGTGTTGGGCATGAATCTGGCCGTGCCCTGCGCCAGCCTCTTCATGATGTACGCGCTCGACAAATGGGGCCGTAAAATCACGTCGGTCTCCGCCTTCATCGGCGCCGGCATCATGGCGATCGTCTTCGCCAACGCCGGAAGTTCCACCCAATTGTTGATCTTCGGCTTTATGATGGTGTTCTTCATCCAGGTGTCCGGAAACTCGATGCAAATCTTTGCGTCGGAAGTGTTTCCGACCAACGCACGCGCATCCGGGTTCGGCTGGGCGGCCGGAGTCGGGCGCTTGTCGACCGCCGGCATCGTCGTCGCGATCCCATTGATTCAAACTCATTGGGGGATGACTGCGGTGTTCGTTTGCATCGCCATCCTTTTGGCGATTGCGGCGGTTTCGGTGACACAGATGGGACCGGAGTCCCGACAGAAGGGACTCGACGAGGTGGCGCCGCCGACCGGCTGACCGCGATCTCGCATCAATAACGAAGCCCGGCGCAGCCGTGCGCCGGGCTTCGCACTTTCACGCACAGAAGAGCCGTCTCTTGAGCGAACGATTGAGCCAGACCGCGGGGGCCGCGAAGGGCATCCGCATCCTCTCCCATGACGACCAGGGCGGCCGGCCGGACGGCGTGCAGGTCATGCTGCACAAGGGCCATGCTTTCATCGGCCATATGTTCGCCGACGGCTTCTCCGTCATCGACGTCCGCGATCCGCGCAAGCCGAAGACGGTCGCTTTCGTACCCGCGCCGAAGAACACGCGCTCGCATCACATCCAGATCGCCGGCGACATCCTCATGGCGGTCAACGGACCGAACATCTGGGCAATGCAGCAATATGCTTCGCAGCAGGATTACTATGCCAAGTCGCTGATCGACTCCGTGCAGACGGAGCAGCCTTTCGCTGCCGGCGTGCGCACCTTCGACGTGTCGAACCCGGCCTCGCCCCGCGAGATCGGCTTCCTGCACATGCCCGGCTTCGGCGCGCATCGCATCTGGTGGGTGGGCAGCCGCTACGCCTATGTGTCGGTCCATTTTGAGGGCTTCATCGACCACGCGCTCGCCATTATCGACATGAGCGATCCGGCAAAGCCGCAGCTTGCCGGGCGATGGTGGCTGCCGGGCATGAACCGCGCCGCCGGCGAGGAGCAGCCTGCCTCGTTCGGCAAGCGCACGGCGCTGCACCACCTCATCAGCGCCGGCAATCTCGGCTACGCGGCGTGGCGCGACGGCGGCTACACCGTGCACGATCTGAGCGACCCGGCGAATCCGAAGCTTCTCAGCCACCGCAATAATTCACCGCCCTTCGGCGGCGGGGCGCATACGCCTCTGCCTCTGCCCGGCCGCAAACTTCTGGTGCTCGCCGACGAGGCGACCTCCTCGAATTGCGCGAACGGCCTCGCCTATACCTGGGTGATCGACGTGCGTGAGCCCGGAAACCCGGTGTCGATTGCGACCCTGCCGCAGCCGGCTGAGGACGACTTCTGCGCCAAGGGGGCCAAGTTCGGCCCGCACAATATCCACGAGAACCGGCCGGGGTCATTCGTCTCGGAGGACACCGTCTTCGTCACCTATCACAACGCCGGGCTGCGCGTGTACGACATCCGCGACGCCTACCAGCCCAAGCAGATCGCTTCGTTCGTGCCGCCGCCCCCGGAGCGCATCGTCGACCAGCGCCCGAACCCGGCCAAGGTGATCCAGTCCTGCGATGTCTATGTCGACGTGAACGGCATCATGTACCTCACGGACACCAATGCCGGCCTCTACATCCTTCAATATGATGGCCTCTAGGAGTGCACAGAAGTATGACGGAGAAGTTCGGGCGCCTCGCCCTGCATATGTGGACGATCGACACGACGCCGCTCGCGACGGCGCTCGACGCAGCGAAACAAGGCGGATACGACGCCGTCGAACTGCGCCGCACCGATTTCAAGCGCTGCTTCGACGCCGGCATGACCAATGCGCAAGTGCTCGACCTGATCAAAAAGAGCGGCGTCCCGGTCGGCGTGCTCGGTGTCGAATATGGCTGGCTGTTCGCCACCGGTGAGGAGAGCGAGCGGCTGTTCAAGGTTTTCCGCGAGTCGTGCGAGAACGCCGTTGCGCTCGGATGCGACACGCTGATGAGCGCGCCGGGACAGGTGAACGGCTCGATCCCCCAGGCGATCGAGTATCTCAAGCGCGCAGGCGACATCGCCGGCGAATACGGCCTCAAGCTCGGCATCGAATTCAACTCGCAGCATGACGTGCTCAATTCGCTCGCCGTGCTGACGACTTTGATCGAAGGGGCCAAGAAGCCGAATTGCGGCTATCTGATCGACGCGTACCACTTCACCCGGTCAGGCGCCGGCGGCCGCGGCTTCGCAAATGTGCCGTCGGATCAGATTTTCTGCTTCCAATACAGCGACCTCTCACCCAATCCGGTGACAGGCGTGCGCCGCCCGACCGATCGGCTGCCGCCGGGCAGCGGCGTGGTGAAGTGGCGGGAGATGCTCGGGCTTTTGTACGAGAAGGGCTATACCGGCTATCTGAGCTACGAGGCGCCCAATCCTGAGCAGTGGGCGCGGTCGCCTTACGACGTTGCGCGTGAGGGCGTCGAGCTCACCAAGAAACTATTGCGGGACGCGGTCCCGAACTACCAAGGCTGAGGGCCCGATCATGGCAGACGAACTTCCGCTCTTTCTCGGTCTCAACGACAAGACCGTCACCGACATCCCGAAGACGGTCGAGAAACAGCGTTATATGACCAGCGTCGCGCCGAAAGCGGCAAATCCCGGCCGCTGGGTCGAGCAGCCGCGGCTCCCGATTCCGACCGGCGAACACGCCGTCATCGGGTGCGAGGGCCGCATTCACGTGATCGCCGGCTACGCGAAGCACAAGGTCGATCAGAGCTTCCATCAGGTGTTCGATTCAACGACCGGCACATGGTCGTTGAAGGCGCCCTTCCCCGTGCCCTGCAATCACGTCGCCGGCGTCTCGATCGGCAGCAAGGTCTACACCTTCGGCGGCTTCATCGAACAGAACCGCTGCCCGCACTCGAAGTGCTTCGTCTATGATACGACAAACGACGCCTGGACGCCGATCGCCGGACTCGCGCGGCCGCGCGGCGCCATCTCGGCGATCGTGCTTGACGGCAAGATTCATCTGCTCGGCGGGCGCGACGTGCGCTCGGTCGAGTGGCATGAGATTTACGATCCGCAGACCGACAAATACACCATCCTCGGCGGCATGCGCGGCTCGACAGGCACGCAGCCTTTTGTCGGCCAGCGTGACCACATGGGCGTCGCAGTCGTGGATGGAAAAATCCACGCCATTGCAGGCCGGATGGACAGCTACGATTTCAACACCGGTCTCAACGCCGTCTATGATCTCAAGACAGACGGCTGGACATTCCGCGCGCCGCTGCCAACGCCGCGGAGCGGTCCGTCTTGCGTCTACATCGACGGCAAGATCGTCGTGTTCGGCGGCGAAGCGACCGGTAAGGTGTTCGGCACCAACGAAGCCTACGACCCCAAGACCGACACCTGGGAGCAACTGACGCCCATGGCGATCCCGCGTCATGGCCTGCACGGCGCGACCTGCGCCGTGATCGGCAACATGGTGCACGTGCCCGGCGGCGGCCCCGTACCTGGCGGCCAGGTGCAGGGCGCTTATCACGACGCCTTCACCTTCGGCTGAGCCGGTCGCACGCAAATTAAAACGACCGCCCAATCGGCGGCCGCGCGAAGCTCACGATTTGATCGACGTCACGTGGCGCAACGCGCCGGGATCTGGGCGGAGGCCGCCAACGGGCTCGACGCGGTCTCGCAGCCGTCCATGAGATTCTGCGACGGCATCGGCTCCTTGCCGACCCGGGTTATCGCGCGATCCAACCGGTCGGCTTTGTGCGTCCGATTCACCGATTGCACGATGCCGCCCGACGCTGCCGGCCGCGCACGAACGGCGAAGCCCCAGTCAGCATCCGAAGCCGCCGCGCCTATGGCGAGACCGGCGATCAGGCCGAAAACTATGAGAAAGAATCCGCGCATCTTGGCTCCGCAACATCCGCCAAATGCGACGGACGCAGCGAAGAAACGGCGGGCGCCTCACTCCGTTCCGCACCTCGCGAAAGGGTGAAAGGTCAGCGGGACGAAACGATCTGGCTGGCGGGAATGACGATCAGGCAATGGAGGCCTTCAGGATCGAAGTCGAGATCGACCTTCGCCTCGAGCGCGAGCGTCAGATTGCGCTCTATCACCATGCTGCCGAAGCCTTTTTTCCGCCGCATACGAACCCGCGGCCCGAGTTCCTCGCGCCAATCGAGCGACAGCGCCTCGCCGTCTTCGGACGGCACGCGCTGCCAGGTGATGAATACTTTTCCCTCCGGAACCGACAGCGCACCAAACCGCACGGCATTCGCTGCCAGCTCATGCAGGGCAAGCCCGAGGTTCTGCGCCGCCTCCGGCTTGAGTGCCACGGCCGGACCGTCCACCGTGATCTGACTGCGGTCGAGATCGGCATAGGCGGCGAGCTGCGATTGCACGAGCTCTTGCAGCGCCGCTCCATACCAACTCTCCCGCACCAAGAGGTCGTGCGAGGCTGCCAGCGCCTGCAGCCGCGCTCCGAACTGAGTTAGAAAGGCGTCGGTCGATCCGGCATGCCGCGCCGTCTGCCGAGCCATGGCCTGGATGACCGCCAGCAAATTTTTCGACCGATGCGTGAGCTCGCGTAACAGAAGCCGCAGATGCGCTTCGCCTTCCTTCCGCTCCGTAACATCGACGGCCGCACCGCTCAGACCGACGATTTCGCCGGCCTCGTTGTGGAGCGGCTCGACGTGCAGATCGTGCCACCGCGTGCCGACGACATCGTCGATGGCGATTTCGCCGCGTTTCGCCTGTCCGGTCTCGAGAACTTCGCTCTTGAGAGCGGTCAAGGCTGCGCCGGCGCCGCCCCGAAAAATCTGCTCGTCGGTGGCGCCGATCATGTCACCCACAGCGCGTCCCAAAACGGAAGTGCTCAGCGATGTGTACCGCAGCGCGCGATCTTGCGTGTAGACGGTGACTTTCGCGCCGCGGAGCGCGGTCTCGTAGCGCCGCAGCCGCTCGTTATCGGCACGAAGCTGGGCATTTTCGCTGCGCAGCTCTTCCGTGACCTGATTTTCGATATCGAAATTGGACTTCTGAATCAAAACGCTCACCGGCCGAATCCGTCGTCTGCGAAAGAGGCAACATCGGATGATCGACCGGCGCTGGGCGGTTTTCTCATTTTCCGTTGCCCGTGAACGGCTTAACGCCGTCAGCGCCGATTCCGTTGCATCGCCACGATCCCGGTCGCCGCGGACGCAATGTCGAGACGGCAGCGGGCAAACCCGCCGCCGTCGCCGGCCTTAGCCCGCACGTCGCTCGCGGCGGCGCGCGTTGCGTTCGAAAAACAAGGCCTGGCTCAGCACGGCCGACACCGTGGCCGGCTGGAACGGCTTGGCAATCAGGAAGGCGGGCTCCGGACGCTCACCGGTCAGGAATCGCTCCGGATAGGCGGTGATGAAGATCACCGGCACTTCGAAGGTGCGCAGCATCTCGTTCACGGCGTCGAGACCGGAGGAGCCGTCAGCAAGCTGGATGTCGGCGAGAATAATCCCCGGACGCTTCTGCCTGGCGAGGGCGACCGCCTCGCTATGCGTGCGCGCGACCCCGAGGACGCGATGGCCGAGGCTTTCGACCAGTCCTTCAAGATCGAGGGCGATGAAAGTCTCGTCCTCGATGATGAGCACGTCGGTGGCGATCTCAGCAGCGAGTTCGCGGCCGGACTCTTCCACGAGGTCGCGCAAGGTCGGCACGTCGATATCCAGCACCTTGGCCGCGTCGTCCTCGGAAAGCCCTTCGAGTGCGATCAGCAGGAAGGCCTGACGCGGTTTGGGCGGAATTTGCGCGAGATGGCGCTCGACCGGTTGATTGATGTCCGGTGCGGCCGTGCGGCCGTTCAGCGTCACCGAATTCCAGATCTTCGTGAATATCTTATAGAGCGCGATTCGCGTCGAGGCCCCGTCTTCCAGAACCTTCGGATCCTGGATCACGGCTTCCAATGTAGCGGCGACATAGGCGTCACCCGACCCTTGGCTGCCCGAGAGCGCGCGGGCATAGCGGCGTAGATACGGCAGATGCTGCGCAACTGCTTGAGATGTCGGCAAAATACCCTCCCGAAGCTGACGGGCCTTGAGGGACCGCGAACAGCCCCCCTCCCCGAGAAAACCTTACACCGGCAACAACGTGAGCGGTCGCAAAAAGTTCCTTGAGCCTCAGGAACCATATGGCATGTCACGGGTTTTGAAAGCACACACGAGGGGGTCGCCAGATGCCGGTCGAGGTTTGGTGTGGGCGGGGTCAGAACATATGAACGAGCGCAAGCCCGTGGGACAAGAGAACGCGATGGAAGCCGCGGCCACCCGAAAGAAAGCGACCAGCAAACCCGCCAAGCTTGGACGCGATGTCCAGGCCAGACTCGGGCAGCAATTGCGTTCGATGTACGACGAAGTCGTGAGCCAAGGCGTCCCCGACCGGTTTGCAGATTTGCTGAACCGCCTCGACAACAATGGAAGTAAGGACGGGCACTAATGGCAATGGACGAGTCAGTCCGCAAAGCCATCCTTGGCTCCGTGCCAAGTCTGCGCGCCTTTGCGATCTCGTTGTGCGGTAACGTCGACCGCGCCGACGACCTCGTGCAGGAGACATTGCTGCGTGCCCTCGCCAACATCGACTCTTTCCAGCCCGGCACCAACATGTCCGCTTGGCTGTTCACGATCCTGCGCAACCATTTCCGCTCGGAATATCGTAAGCGCCGCCGCGAGGTCGAGGACACGGACGGTCATTACGCCGAGACGCTGAAGTCGCAGCCCGAGCAATATGGGCAGGTCGAATTCCGTGAATTCCGCGAGGCGCTGACACAACTGCCGCAGGACCAGCGCGAGGCGCTCATCCTGGTGGGGGCCTCCGGCTTCTCCTACGAGGAAGCGGCGAACATCTGCGGTTGCGCCGTCGGCACCATCAAGTCCCGCGTCAACCGCGCCCGGACCAGGCTCGCCGAGCTTATGCACGTCAATAGCGCCGAAGACTTCGGCCCCGACGAGACTGTCCGCGCGGTGCTTGCCAGCGGCGAGTGACGTCCGCCGCGGCCGGTCAGCGGCGTCGATGATACTGAAATAAAAGCACTGAAATAAAAAAGGCGGGCCGCAAAGCCCGCCTTTCTCGTTTCATTCGGGATACGTCAGCCGCAGCTCCGCCGGCGCACCGTCACGCGATGGCCGTGGCGCCAACGCGTCGTCACGACCGTGCGACAGCGCGCGGAGCCATAGTCACCGCGCCAGTGATGATGATGATGGTAACCGGTCCCTACGTAGACGCCGCCGGGCCCGGCGCCGACGACGACGCCTTGGGCGCTGGCAGCACCGATCGAGCCGAACGCGGCAACCGCAGCGACAGCGGCGGCAATAGCGATCCGTTTCATGTTTCACCTCCTGATTAGCATGAGATCAGGAGGGAGAACTCCTGGGACGTGCTCGACGTTCCGATAACGATTTGCAACAATGTGCACACGTTCCGCGTATGAGTTTTCATTCACGCCCTGCGCGTGCATTGACGCGGCGGCGGTGCGGCATCACCTTGACGGCCCGTCCCTTTCGCAAGGCGTCGCGTCCATGCTCAACACCCAGGTCTGTCTTGCCTCGCGTCCGGCCGGGATTCCGCAACCCGATAATTTCAGCATGCGGCAGGCGCCGGTGCCGGATTTGCGCGACGGGCAGTTCCTGGTGCGCAACGATTTCCTCTCGGTCGAGCCAGCGATGCGCGGCTGGGTCAGCGCCATCGCCAATTATTCGACGCCGGTCGGCATCGGCGAGGTGATGCGTTCTTTCGCCGTCGGCGAGGTCGTCGCCTCGAAGCACCCCGGATACGCGGTCGGCGACAAGGTGATGGGCATGCTTGGCTGGCAGCAATACGCCATTGCCGAGCCCGGCGCGATCACGCGCAAGGTGAGCGAGACCGACCTGCCCTTGTCGCTGTCGCTCGGCGTTCTGGGCCTCAACGGCGTCACCGCCTATTTCGGCCTGCTCGATCTCGGCCGGCCGAAGCCGGGCGATACGGTTGTCGTTTCGACCGCGGCCGGCGCGGTCGGGTCCGCGGTCGGCCAGATCGCCAGACTAAATGGGTGCCGCACTGTCGCCATCGCCGGTGGCGCGGCCAAGTGCAAAGCCTGCACCGACACTTTCGGCTACGACGCAGCCATCGACTACAAGGCGCCCGACTTCAAAGAGCGGCTCGCCGAAGCCACGGAAACCGGCGTCGACGTCTATTTCGACAATACCGCCGGCGCCATCAGCGATGCGGTGCTGACGCGGCTCGCCGTGGGTGCGCGTGTCGTCATCTGCGGCACTGCCTCGGTTGCGAGCTGGGAGCCGCCGCCAATGGGACCGCGCGTCGAGCGCAACATTCTCGTGAAGCGCGCGACCATGTCAGGGCTTTTGATCTTCGACTACGCCCACCGCTACGAGGAGGCGATCGTCCGCCTGGCCACCTGGATCCGGGCGGGCGCGCTCGCCTATCGCGAGGATATCCTCGATGGCATCGAGTCGTGTCCCGGCGCCATCGCTGCGCTCTATCGGGGCGATAACACCGGCAAGCTCCTGGTGCGTCTCACGCACCACCGAGGTGCAAGGCTGCGGACAGAGGTGCAAGGCTGCGGTGCAGATAGCTAGCTGGTTACCTGACCGCGGCTCACAAAAGACCCTGTATTCCCGATTGGTTGTCGGGAACGTGACATAGGGCTCCGCGTTGGCCTTCCGAAGGCACCCTCAATGGACGTGCAATTCGCCCTCGGCGGGTAATCGCAGCGGCTGGACAGGGCGCTTAAGGCCGAGTTGGACGGCTTTGCCGCGGATTGCCGACTGCGAGCGGCGAAACCGGAGAGCGAGCTTGCGAACAGGAATGCCCTCGCCCCAGAGCTTCCTCAAGGCGCTGATGTCGTCTTCGCTCCAGGGCCTTGATAATAGTATTCGAGTCATCGCTTCATAATCCACGCTCAGCGGCCAGTTCGTCGGCGCGTTGCGCGGGTGAATCCCCGCGTCCGCACAAGGAACTCCCAAGCTGGTTCTTAGTTCCGCCGTCGCCTCGCCCCGTGGATCCGTGACGCATGTAGTAGGTAATATGTAGCGCCCGCAGCCTTCGGTCGGCTCGTCACTCACACCGGCTTTTCCATCAAGCGTCGCAATGCTTCCCGGCTCGTCATGACCGCGAAGACTTCGCGCGACGATAACGAGGCGACCGCCTCGGCGCGGTCGTCGGCATCGGCGATCCGGACCAGCGCCACCGCGAGATTCACATCGATGTCGCCTTTCCGGCGCGCCGGCACGTCGTCAAGCATGGTCTCATGAGCGGCGCCCAATACGCGGTCTTCGGCGAGGCGCATCAGCGGATGGCGGCCGGTCGCTAACGTCTCCACGGCGGCAAGCGCATTCGCGCGTTGCAGGATGGGCGGCGGCTCACGCTCTTCCGGCGTCAGCAAGAGTCCCGCAGCCCGCAGAGCGCGACCGACCGATGCACGCGCCGTCAGCGCCGCGATCGGAATGGCCAGCAGCAGGCCGGCGATGACCGGCGACATCCACAACAAGAGCGGAGCCGAGACCGCATAGGCGCTGGCGCCGAGGGCCGCCCCCAGCATGGTGGGAAACCCATAGCCGCGCACGAACTCGCCGCGCGCGAGGGCGCCGTCGCCGCGACGCTGCGCCGACCAGCCGGCGTCGCGGCCGAGCAGGATCTCCATCACGGAGCGCGACTGCATCAGCATCATCACCGGTGCGATCAGCGCCGAAATGAAGATTTCGATGACGACGCTGACGAAGCCGCGCAGCATGCCGCCCATGCCACGTCGCTCGCGTCCGCGCACCAGCATCGTGAGCCAGCCGAACAGCTTAGGCAGCACCAAAAGCGCCATCGTGCCGCCGAACACGTAGGCCGCGCGCACCGGATCCTGCATCGGCCACTGCGGAAACAAGGTCGCGCCGCGCGGGAAGTAATCCGGCGGAATGAATTCCGACTGCAGCGAGATCAGGATGCCGATCAGGAGGAACAGCAGCCACATCGGCGCGGTGATGTAGGAGCCGATACCCTGCAACAAATGCAGCCGCGAGACCCAGTGCAGGCCGCGCGCCGGCACCACCGCGGCGTGCTGCAAGTTGCCCTGGCACCAGCGCCGATCGCGGATCGCATAATCGGTCAGCGTCGGCGGACACTCCTCATAGGACCCGCCGAGCTGCGGCACCATGTGCACGCCCCAGCCCGCGCGGCGCATCAGCGCCGCCTCGATGAAGTCGTGACTGAGGATGTGGCCGCCGAACGGCTTGCCGCCCCTGAGCAACGGCAGGCCGGCGTGGTCGGCGAAGGCCCGGATGCGGATGATCGCGTTGTGGCCCCAATAATTGCTTTCCGCACCGTGCCACCAGGCGATGCCGCGCGCGATCAGGGGCCCGTAAACGCGGCCGGCGAACTGTTGCAGGCGCGCAAACAACGTGCCGCCGTTCAAAAGCTGCGGCAGCGTCTGGATGAGACCAACCTTGGGATGACGCTCCATTGCCGCGGCGAGGCGGACGACGGTGTCGCCTTCCATCAAACTGTCGGCGTCAAGGACGATCATGTGCGCATAGGCGCCACCGAACCGCGTCACCCACTCGCCGATATTGCCCGCTTTGCGCGCGACGTTCTTGATCCGATGCCGGTAATAAAGACCTTGCGCGCAGGCTTCGGCGCGCAGGCGCAGGAAGGCCTCCTCCTCGGCGAGCCAGATGGCCGGATCCGTGGTGTCGCTGAGGATGAAGAAATCGAAATGCGACAGCCGCCCGGTCTCGCGCACGGATTCGTAGATCGCTTGCAGCCGGGCCATCACCCGGTGCGGATCCTCATTGTAAGTCGGCAGCAACAGTGCGGTGCGGCTCGTCAGATCGGGCAGCGGCGCGGCCGGATCGATGCCGAGCGAGCGGCCAGGCCCGGCGACACTGACCGCGAAGCCGATCAGCGCCGAGACGAATGACAGCGCGATCCACGCGAACAGCGCCACGAACAGGACCAGCACGGCGGTCTCAAGCAGTGTCAACCCGCCGACCTTGAGCACCTCGTACATCTCGTAGGCCGCAACCGCGGTCATGGCGATCGAGGCGACAAACACCAAAAGTCGCCTGAGCGGGACGCTGCGCGGCCCGGTGCGGGGCGAGGACACACGGCCGCGCCGCGCCCAAAGCGACTGTTCCGGCATGGCAAGCGGCGCCGCCGGCGGCAGCGCCTCGACCCCGCGCGGGATGTCAACGATGCGGCGGCTCAACGCGTCCATCGGTAGAGCCAGGTCTCCGAGATCGGCTTGTCCTGCACCTTCAATTGTCCGCGCAGCTCGATCAGGTTCTCGTTCTTGGTATCGAGATCGAAACTGATGCGCATGCCGCCGGTCTCGGGATTCGGCTGCAGCACCAGATTCTTGATCGTGCCTTTACTGGCAGTGACGGTCGTTTGCAGGGCCTTGGGCTCAACCGCAGTGAGCGCCTGTCCGACGGCCTCGAGCACGAACAGCCGCGTGCCGCCGCGCCCGGCCCCGATGCTCAACTTAGCAAACTCGGCGAGGCGGCCAGGATTCGGTCGTCCGTGGCCCCAATGTAATCGATAGGTGAAGTTGTATTCGCCCTTGGCCTTCAGCGTGTCTTTCGGCCGCCAGAAGGAGACGATGTTGTCATGGATCTCCTCTTTGGTCGGGATCTCGACGAGAATGACGTTGCCCTCGCCCCAGTCGCCGATCGGCTCGACCCACAGCGACGGACGCTTTTCGAAATGCGATTCGAGGTCGTCATAGGCGAAGAAATCGCGCTCGCGCTGCATCAGGCCGAAGCCGCGCGGATTGACGTCCGCAAAGAAGCTGGTCTGTAGCTCGCGCGGATTGTGCAGCGGACGCCAGATCTCCTCGTCGCGGCCGCTGCGCATGGCAAGACCGTCGGAATCGTGCACGGCGGGTCGAAAGTCGTCGATGCCGACGCGATCATTGGTATCGAAGAGAAACATCGTGGTGCCGCTACCGATGCCGGATTCGGCGATGTCGACGCGCGGATAGAGCGCCACCTCGGTATCGTAGATCGTCTCGTCGCCCGGCCGGATGGTAAAGCGGAAGGCGGCTGCCGCGCTCGGACTGTCGAGCAACGCATGCACGACGATGGAGTTCGTACCCTTGGCCGGCTTTTCGATCCAATAGGTGGTAAAGGCCGGGAATTCCTCGCCTTTCGGATCGGCCGTCTTGATCGAGAGGCCGCGCGACGACATTCCGTAGTTCTGGCCCTTGGCGACGGCGCGGAAATAGCTTGCGCCGAGGAAGACCCCGACCTCGTCGTAATAGTCCGGCCGGTTCATCGGCGCATGCAAGCGGAATCCGGCGAAGCCGATATTGACGTCGGGTGGCGGCGGCTTGACCTTGTCGAAGGAGAACAGGTCGCGCGAATACACGATTTCGCGGGCGCGGCCGCCATCAACGACAAAAATCTTGACCCGATCCCTGAAGATCCAGCCGCGGTGAAAGAACTGCACCTCGAACGGCAGGCCCTCACCGCGCCACACGGCCTTGTCGGGCCGGTAGCGAATACTACGATAGGCATCATAGTCGATGTTCGTGAGCTCGCTCGGCAGGCTCTGGTCCGGCGTCTTGTATTTCTGTGCCGCGAGCTGCTGCGCGATGCGGCGGACGGCTTGCGCGTCGAATGGCTGGCCGTTGTCGTCATCGGCGGCCCGGCTTGCGCCGTTCCCGAATACAGACAGCATCGCGGCGGAGCCGGCAATGAATTGTCGGCGATCCAAAGAACTACTCCAATGACTGGAACCTGCGCGGAGCCAAGCTCGCCGCGACACACATCCAATAAGCGTCGCGATGCCTG
>Ga0208357_1001839_pt1 | contig 14893 bp, 10 predicted proteins | sample NGESurdeep092012_6_FD_184487 | JGI IMG/M metagenome (GOLD analysis project Ga0208357, IMG submission 184487) | Arctic peat soil microbial communities from Barrow, Alaska - NGEE Surface sample F52-2 deep-092012 (SPAdes) | ecosystem: Environmental > Terrestrial > Soil > Wetlands > Peat ... | reverse complement strand
GAGGCCCTGGGCGCCATCCGGTCGGCCCGGAAGAAGCACTGGTTGGCCCGGACGCCGCTCGGTTTCATGCTGTCGGACTACAGCGACGCCGTGGCCGTCCTCCGGGACCGGCGTTTCCATTCGGCTCTGTCGCTCCTGCCCCAGATCTCGGGGGTGGAAGGGAGCGGCTATCTGGAGAGTCGACGGCCGTCGATCCTGTCCATGGAGGGCCCCGAACACGGCCGGCTCCGGCGGCTGGTGGCGCCTGCTTTCACCCCGGCGTCGACCGAACGGCTGCGACCGTTCATGCGGGAGGTGGTGTCGGACCTGGTCGACGTCATCGTCGAGCAGGGCACCTGCGAATTCGTGTCCGACATCGCCGAGCCCTACCCGATCCCCATCATCTGTGAGCTCCTGGGTGCGCCCAAGGAGGACTGGAAGCTCTTCTCGCAGTGGGCCACCGACATCTTCCGGATCTTCAACCAGGACCTGGCCGCCGATCTCCCCGTCATCGAGCGGGCCTCGGACGAACTCGAGGCCTACGTGAACGCCATGATCGAACGTCGCCGGCACCAGCCGGGCGACGATCTCCTGAGCGTCCTCATCGCCGTGGAGGAAGCCGGGGACCGTCTGTCGAGCGACGAGTTGGTCATGTTGACCGAGGCCGTCCTGATGGCCGGGACCGACACCACCCGGAACCAACTGGGCTGCAGCGTGGCTCTCTTCTCCGAGCACCCCGACCAGTGGGCCCTGTTGGCCGAGAGACCGGAGCTGGCCGCCCGGGCCGTGGAGGAGACGATGCGTTACCTGGGCGCGGTCCGGGGGACCATCCGGGTGGCCTCGGAGGACATTGAATACCGCGACGTTCTCTTCCCGGCCGGGACCATCGTCTCGGTGGCGCTGGCCGCCGCCAACATGGACAGCGGGGTCTTCGACTCGCCCGACCGCTTCGACATCAGCTGCGAACGGGACTCGCTCCAGATGACCTTCGGCTCAGGTATCCACTTCTGCATGGGGGCGGCGCTGGCCCGGGCCGAGTTGCAGGAGGCCCTCCCTCTGCTGGCCCGCCGAATGCCCGATCTCGGCCGGAACGGACCGGTGGAATGGAAGCCGGCCACCTTCGGGATCTGGGGTCCGGCCCGGCTCCCCCTCCGTTTCCGGCCCCCGTCACCCTGACGAAACCGTCACACCATCTGATCCCAGGCCGTCCGGAGCCGGTCGACCCCTTGTTCGAGAACGGCCGGTGGGGCGGCGAAGGACAACCGGATCCGGTCGCCGTGGCCGCCCGACACCGACAGCGGAGAGGCGGTGGCCACGGCCACGCCGTGGCCGAGAGCCAGACGGGAGAAGGGTTCGGCGTCGACACCGTCCAGGCTGACCCAGAGGGAGAGGCCGCCGGCCGGCTCGGTGAAACGCCACCGGGGCAGGCGCCGACTCAGAGCGTCGGCTAGCGCGTCGTAGTGGCGTCGGAGCTGAGCCGACCGGAGCCGCCAGACATCGGGCCGGGCTCGGAGGACCCGTTCGGCCAGGATCTGGCTCACGGCCGAGGTGCCCAGATCGCTGGTGGCCTTGACCCGGGCGAAGCGGAGCGCCAGTGGCTCCGGGGCCCGGACGAATCCGAGCCGGAAGCCGCCCCAGAGGACCTTGCTCAGAGAGCCGACCACGGCCACCGACGCCTCGGGACAGAGAGAGGCCAGCGGTGGCGGGGTCGGGTGCCAGGCCAGATCGGCCAGGGCCAGGTCCTCGACCAGCGGGATCCGGTACCGGCCGATGAGTTCGGCCACCCGCCGGCGCCGGGCCGGAGAGAGGACGGAGCCGGTGGGACTCTGGATGGTGGGCTGGAGGTAGACGAGAGCCGGTCGGTCGGCCAGGGCCCGGCCGAGCTCGTCGGTGCGGACGCCGTCGTGGTCGACGGGGACGCCGACCAGTCGGGCCCCGGCCTGGGCGAAAGCCGAGATCGCTCCCGGGTAACAGGGGTCCTCGACCACCACCGTGTCGCCCGGACGGAGCCAGCAGGCCGCCGCCGCGCTGATGGCCTGTTGGGCGCCGGCGGTGATCACCACCTGGCCGGGCCGGGTGGGGAGACCCCAGTCGGTGACGTGGCCGGCCACCAGCTCCCGGAGCCCGGACGAGCCCCAGGGGCTGTAACCGGTCTCCGGCACCATGGCGCCCAGGTCCCCGGTGGACAGGGTGACGGCGGGCAGGCCACCGGCGTCGTGGAGGACCGAGATGGAGAGATCGATGATGCTCGAACGGGCACTGCTGTGTTCGACCAGACGGTGGACGAGGGTCGATCCTTCTCGTCCGCCGGGCAGGCCGAGGGCGGCCGGTCCGGCCACGTAGGTGCCCGAACCCGGACGCCGTTCGACCAGACCGTCGGCCACCAAGAGGTCGTAGGCGGCCAACGCCGTGCCCCGGCTCAGAAAGAGCGCTGACGAGAGCGAGCGTTCCGACGGCAACCGGAGACCCTCGGCCAGGGCGCCGCTCTCGATGGCGGCCGACAGTGCCCGGGCCAGCCGACGGAAGAGCGGGGCCGGGCCGAAGGCCCAGTCACCCAGGGCTCCGACCAGCCGATCCAGTTCCTCTGACCGGGCCACTTTGGCCGAAGTGGATCTGTTCATAGTGGTCCACTTATGTCACATTCGAAGACGATGGACCAGTCCCTCTCACCGGCCGTGGGCCGGATCAGCTCGTCGGCCATCCGGGAGCTCCTGGCCCTGGTCGACCGGCCCGGGGTCATCTCGCTGGCCGGCGGCCTCCCCTCGGCCGGGCACTTCCCGGTGGAACAGACCATCGAAGCCGTCGGTGACCTCCTGCGTGACGACCGGGGCGCGCTCCAGTACTCGTCGACCGAAGGGAACGCCGCGCTCCGGGAGTGGATCGCCGCCGAACACGGCGTCCGGCCCGGGCAGGTCCTCATCACCCACGGTTCCCAGCAGGCGCTCGACCTGGTGGCCCGGGTCACTCTGGCCGAGGGGGACGATGTCGTCCTGGCCGACCCCGGTTACGTGGGCGCCATCCAGGCCCTCCGGCTGAGTGGTGGTCGTCTGGTGGCTCTGCCCACCGACGCCGACGGACTCGGCGTCGACCAACTGGCCGAGCGACTCCGAGCCGGACTCCGACCCCGTCTGGTCTACGTCGTCCCCAACTTCCACAACCCGACCGGAGCCACTCTGTCGACGGCCCGGGCCCGGCAGTTGGCCACCCTGGCCGACCGCTTCGGATTCCTCATCGTCGAGGACGACCCCTACCGCGAACTCCGCTTCTCCGGCCGGGGCCCCGCCCCTTTCCGGACCCTGACCGACGCGGTGGTCTCCATCGGGACGATATCGAAGGTCCTCTTCCCGGGACTCCGGGTGGGCTGGATGGTGGCCCCCGAGTGGTTGGCCCCGTCGTTGGCCCTGGTGAAGCAGGCCATGGATCTCCACACCTCGACGCTGGCCCAGAGGATCGCTCTCCACCTCCTCACCGGCCCGGACTTCCTCACCGACCACATCGCCGTATTGCGGGACCACTACCAGAGCCAGTCCGCGGTCCTGATGGCCGCCTTGGAAAAGTCCTTCGGCGCCGAGCTCGAGATCAACCGCCCCGACGGCGGGATGTTCCTGTGGGGGCGGCTCCGGCGCCCGGGGATGGACACGGCCGCCCTTCTGCCCGGGGCCATCGACCGGGGGGTGGCCTACGTCCCCGGTGGCGCCTTCTCGGTGACCGCACCCCACACCGACAGTCTCCGGCTCTCCTTTGCCACCGTGGCTCCCGACGACCTGGTCGAGGGGGCCGGACGGCTGGCCGAGGCCCTGTCCGACCGACCGGTGGGCCTCCGTCGGCCGGCGTAGAGGAAACCCGGCCACTCCCCACTTCCGGGCTCCCTGATCGGCCGACCGCTACAATTCGAGCCAGCGGCCATCTTCTCGGTGCCGCCGTGGAGAGGACGTCCCCGATGGCCGTGACGATCAAGGGCGAGGGTTACAACGCAGCGGGAAGCGACCGGGACGAACCCATCTCCGAAGCCGAACTGACGGCTCTGGCCCTGGCCGCCGATCCCGACGCCCCCCTCGGTCCCGACGCCGTCCCGTTGTCGGTCTATCTCTCCCAGGTTCCCGGTCTGGGTCGGGCCTCGAGCCTGCTGCCCCAGTGGTACATGCCCGAGGCCATGGCCACCACCGGTCGCCGGTGGCGGACACCGATCATCCTGGCCATCATCCTCGCTTTCGTCATGATCGAAGCGTGGGGGCTCTGCAGCACCTACGGCCAGGTCGTGCTTGCCTGATCCGGACGGGTCCTCGTCACCGAGGCCTCCCCTACCCATGGGCAACGGAGAAAACCGGCCGTCGGTCGATCCTGACGGTCGCGGGTCCGTGGCCCCGCGCCGGGCCACCTCGGCCCGGGCATCGTGAACGATCCGGTCCGGGCCCAGGGGATCGTCCGCCGCCAGGTCCGCCGGCGGCGGAGATGGCGCCGGCTCCGGATCGCCGTCCTGGTGATCGTGGCCACCTCAGCCGTTCTGGCCGCCGCTTTCGGAATCGACCGGCTGGCGGTCGTCGTCCACAAGTTCTACGCCGAGCACCATCATTCCCACCCCCGGGCCACCGGTTCGACCAAGACGACGTCGGCCTCCACCACCACCACCACGGTGGTCGGTTCCGCCCGGTGCGACAGCCCCCAGCTGAGTGCCGTCGTCTCCGACTGGCGCGAGACGTCCGACACGGTCCTCGAGACGGTGTCGGTCACCAATATCTCGCAGAGTCCGTGTTCACTCACTGGTTACCCGAACCTCGGGGTGGTGGCCCAGGCCGGGACCCCGCTGCCGGCCCCCAATCGCGATGTGGCCGCCATCGTCGCCCCCACCACCGGCGGGACGACCATTCCGGTGGTCAGCGTCCCGGTGGGATCGACCACTCCCTCGGCTCCCGTCACCCTGGCCCACGGGGCCCGGGCCTCGTTCCAGCTGGCCTTCGCCAACACCTGTAGCCACGTGCTGGCGCCGGGACAGCCGACGACGGGAACACCGGACGAGTGCTACTCGGGGGTCTGGCTCGAGGTCACGCCGCCCCAGGGGACGAGCGCTCTCCTGGTCACCCAGCCGATCCGCCTCACCTACGCCGTGTCCGGCTTCCAGGTGGGACCCTTCCTGGCGGGCAGCGGGCTGCCCCTTACGGGGCAGCCGCCGCTCACCAGTCACACAACCGACACCACCGGTCCTCCGGCCACCAGTCCGACGACGACGGTGCCGCCGACGACAACCGGTCCGGCGACCAGTAGTCCGTAGGGGGTGGAGGCCCTTTAGCGCCTGCGGGCCGGGGCCTTCTTGACGGCCTTCCGAACGGGAGCCTTCTTGGCCGGGGCCTTCTTGGCTACCGGACGACGGGTGGCCGCCTTCTTGGCCGGGGCCTTCTTGGCCGGGGCCTTCTTGGCCGCCGGACGACGGGCTGTCGTCTTCTTGGCCGGGGCCTTCTTGGCCGGAGCCTTCACGGCGCGGGTGGCCACCGGAGCGGCACTCTTCCCCGCGGCCTTGACGGCCTCCTCACTGATGGGCCAGACGCCACGGTTCAACTTGGGCGCCCCACCGGGAGACATGACGGCATCCTTGAAGGCCTTCACCGGAGTGATCCGGGCCTTCTTGGAGGCCTTGATCCGGATCGTCTCTCCGGTGGCGGGGTTCCGGCCCATCCGGGCCGGCCGGTCGACCTTGACGAACTTCGCGAATCCGGTGATGGCCACCGGCTCCCCTTTGGACACCACCGCAGTCACGACGTCGGTGAAGCTCTCGAGGACTGTGGACACGGTCTTCAGGTCCACATCCGCCTGAACAGCTACTGATTTTGCAAGCTCTCGTTTATTCATGGGCCCCATTGTGTCCTACCGGACCGCCGCGAGGGTGTTTCTCCTTCGCGACGCCGATCGACAGGGGCAACGGGGCCGGCCCAGAAGAGCCCGGCGGGCCGGTGGAAACCGACCGATCGGACTATCAGGGAAAGACGACGGGAAGCAGACGCGGCCCGCGGACCTGACCGCCGGCCCAGGTGATCGCCGCCCCGTCAGCCAGCTGGAAGTCCGGAATCCGGCGGAGCCACTCTTCCAAAGCCACCCGCAATTCCATTCGGGCCAGGTTGGATCCGGCGCACCGGTGGATCCCGGCGCCGAAGGCGAGATGCCGGTTGTGGGCCCGGTCGAGGACGACGGTGTCGGCATCTTCGAATACGGCGGGATCACGGTTGGCGGCCGGAAAATTCATGAGCACCTTGTCACCGGCCTTCATGGGACAACCACCGAACTGGAGATCCTCCGTCACCACCCGGGCCATGGTCACCGGCGCATAGGCCCGCAGGAACTCCTCGACGGCCAGGGGCATGAGGCCGGGATCCTCGGTCAGCTGCTTCCGGTCAGCCCCGTGGGTGGCCAGGTGCCAGAGCGACGAGCCAATGGCACTCCAGGTGGTGTCGACGCCGGCGATGAGAACGAGAGCGGCCACACCGAGGACGATGCCCTCTTCCACCGGCTCTCCGTCCACCTCGGTCTGGAGGAGAAAACTGAGCAGGTCATCACCCGGGTTCCGACGACGGTGCTCGACCTGGGAGACGAAGTAGGCGATGAGCGCCTCGATGGCCTTGATCCGCCGGTCCATGTCGTCGGCGAACTCGAGGACGTCGCGGACCCATCCGGTGAAGGTGTCGGCCAGCTCCGCTTGGACGCCGAGGATGTGGGCAATCACGCGCACGGGGATCTGCTGGGCGTAGTCGGCGGCGGCGTCGGTCTGACCCTCGGTCACGAAGCCGTCGATGAGCCCCCGACAGAGGTCCCGGGTCAGTTCCTCGTACTGGGCCACCCGCCGGTGGGAGAACCAGGGAAGGATGAGCCGGCGGGTCCAGGTGTGCAGAGGCGGATCGGCCGAGATGGGTGGAAAGCCGAAAGGCAGGACGGAACGGTCGGAGCGGTCGATCTCCAGGGGGATGACGATCACGTCAGCCGATGAGAAGTGGTCGGGGTCATGGGCCATGGCCGTGATGTCGTCGTAGCGGGTGGGGAGCCAGTCGCTCCCCCGCCGACGGCTGTGGGCGATCGGACAGGTCCGGCGCAGCTCGTCCCAGACCCCGAAGGGGTCGGTCACATAGCCGGCGTCGAGAAGGTCGAAGTCGCGGGCCCAGTCATGGACCGGCGCTGTTCTCTTCGGGGTTCGGGGGGAGGTGGTCGCGACGGAGGCTCTGTCCCGGGAGTCGGCGATGTCTTCGGACCCGGCTTCGCCACGACATCCCTCCGGTTGCATTGCCCTCCCCGTGGCACCGTCGAGACTCTTCACCAGGCCCATGGCCTTGGGTCACGAACTACCTCTTCTATCGACATACCGAGGGCCCGAACTTGAACGGGGCCCCGGACCCCTCACCGGGGGTGGTCCGCCGGGGACAGGCGGGCGAGGGCGTCGACCGGGGCAACGGCCTAAGCCAGCCGTACCCCCCGGGGCAGGTGGCGGCGGGGGCTCTCCAGTTTCTTGGTGGTGACGAAGAGCATGAATCCCCCCAGGCCGAGGTCGAATCCGAGTCCGTAGGGCCAGACCAATCCCCCCCGGGGCACCGTCGGACCGAGGCCGGCCCTGTAGGGGGCGCTCGAGACGGGTTCACCCGGTCCCGTCCGGAGATCCCGCACACTGCGGCTGATCGAGCCGAGGGGATCGACCATGGACTCGGAGTCGCAGAACTCGACGGTCGAGTTGACGCTTCCGGACGAGGACGATCCCGGGAGCGGTGTCACCACCGAATTGGGAAGGGTGCCCGGTGTCAAGGCGCCGGAGATGCGGCGACAGTGGGGAGGGGGCACGGGGGCCACGGGGGCGGCGTCGGCCAGGATGACGAAGGGATTGGGCGCCAACAGCCACCACGTTTCGTTGCTGTGCGTTCCGTCGGAGTTGACCGTCAAGGCGGTGGACAGACCGAAGAGGATGACCGTTCCAATGGTCAGGCCGAAGACGAAGAGGTAGGACAACACACTCGAGGTGGTGCTGCGCGACAGAACCGACGACAGCCCGAGGGAGACGGCGCAGATCACCCACAGGAGCACGGCCACCACGATGGAGACGACCACGACCCGGATGACGGGGACGCCCCCTTCGAGCATCGACCAGGCCACCAGCGGGGCCGAGGTGAGAAGGAACACACAGGCCGTGCCCCAGGCGGCCAGGAGCTTGCCGGCGGCGATATCGAAGGCCGACAACTTCGTGACCTGCAGAACCCCGAGGGTCCCTCTCTCCCGGTCCCCGTTCACGGACTGGCCGGTGAGCGCCGGCATGACCAGCAGGGCCAGAGCCAGCTGGAACAGCTCCAGGCCGCCGTACATCACGGTGCCACGGCTCGAAGCCAGGTCCTGGGCGTGCCCGATGGCCAGCCGGAGAAGGACGGTGAAGATGACCAGGATGACGAACCAGCCACCGAGCAGCCACCGCCAGCGGCCGGCCCGGACCCGGACCGTGAATTCCAACCGGGCCACGGTGAGGACCCCGGTCACGCCTGCTCCCCGGTGAGTTCCAGATAGGCCGCCTCCAGAGTGCTCGTGAGGGGCGCGCACGAGACAACCTGGACACCGTCGTGGACCAGCCCGGCGATCAATCCGGCGGCGGCCTCGTCGGAGGCCAGTTCCACGTCGACGCCATGGACGGTCGGAGGTGTGTGGACGTATCCGTGACGATCGAGGGCGGCCACCAGTTCGGAGGCATTCAGCGCCCAGACCCGCCAGAGTCGGGGACCGGCGTCGGCGGCCACGTCATCGAGACGCCGCACGCCCACGGTCACGCCACCGTCGAAGAAGACGACCCGATCGGCCATCTGTTCCAGGTCCGAGAGGACGTGGCTGGAGACGACCACGGCGGCGCCGTCGGCGGCCAGCTGGCGGACCAGGGCCCGCAACTCCACCCGGCTGGAAGGGTCGAGCCCGGCCGCCGGCTCGTCCAGGATCAGGATCCGGGGTCGGTGCACGAGGGCCCGGACGAAGCCCAGCCGCTGCTTCTGTCCCCGGGACAGGACATGGACCGGTCGCGAGCCGAACTCCTCCAACCGGACCAGGGCCAGAAGCTCGTCGGCCCGCTCCGACGCCGAACGACCGAGCCCGTAGGCGGCGCCGGCGAAGGTCAGGTACTCGTGGGCGGTGAGATTGTCGTAGACACCGAAGGAGTCGGGGACCCATCCCATCTGGGCCCGCACGGCCCCGGCCTCACGACTCGGATCACAGCCTCCGACCCACACTTCACCGGCGTCGTGGCTGAGCAGGGTGGCCAGGATCAGCAGGAATGTCGTCTTCCCGGCGCCATTGGGCCCGACCAGTCCGGTGACCTCACCGTAGGCGGCGGTGAATTCGGCCCCGCGCAGAGCCTCGACCTCACCGAAGCGCCTCCAGACAGCGCGAGCGGCAACCCCGTCGTCGGCGGCCGGTTCCTCCATGACCGCTGCGCCCACAGTCACCTCCGGCCTTTCTGACAGTCGGCATCGGACAGGTCCGACCCCTCTCCACCGTACGCGAGGCGGACCACGTCCGTCCCCGACGGTGACACGGCGGCCGACCGGTTCAAGGCCCGGTGGCCCGGTGCCGATGCCGAGGGGTGGAGCGACGCGAAAGAGGGCCCTCATCCACCGGGAAGAGCCCTGACGGGGGGATGACAGGGCGTGGGTGAAGCCACCGACAGCGAGGACCACTGGCGGGCGCGCCCCTTCATCGCCGGCGTCGTGGTGGTGGCCGTCTTCGCCGTTCCCGTCGTCTGTTCGATCGGGGCGGCCGCCCTTTTGGGCCACCTGTGGGCGCCGGCCACCACCGGAGCCGGGATGGCCCTTCGGTGGGTGGCCATCCTCGGTACCTCGTCGGTCGTGTTTCTCGGATGCGAGCGCCTGACCCGGCGGGCCCTCCCCCTCACCGTCCTGCTCAGAATGGGAATGGTCTTCCCCGGGCGGGCTCCCCGAAGACTGTCGGTGGCCCGCCGCTCATGGACGACCCGGGACCTGAGCCGTCGGATAGACGAGGCCCGGTGCCAGGGCGTCACCGACGAACCGACCGTGGCGGCGGAACAGATCGTGGCTCTGGCCGCCACCCTGAGCGCCCACGACCGCAAGACCCGGGGCCACGCCGAACGGGTACGGGCCTTCACCGACCTGATCGCCGAAGAACTCCGGCTGCCCGACGACGACCGCGACCGGTTGCGCTGGTCCGCTCTCCTCCATGACGTGGGCAAGCTGACCGTTCACTCCGACATTCTCAACAAGCCGGGTGCGCTCTCCGACGACGAATGGGAAGTGATGCGCCAACACCCGCTCGAAGGAGCGAAGCTGACGGCCCCTCTGGCCGCCTGGCTCGGCCCCTGGGCCAACACCATCGCCGAACACCACGAGCGTTTCGACGGCAAGGGCTATCCCTACGGTCTGGCCGGTCAGGAGATCTCGACCGGCGGCCGGATCGTGGCCGTGGCTGACGTGTACGACACCATGACCAGTCTCCGTAGTTACAAGAAGCCGATGTCCACCGAAGCGGCCCGGGCCGAACTGGCCGCCTGTGCCGGTGCCCAGTTCGATCCTGTCATGGTCCGGGCCTTCCTGGCCGTCTCGGTCAGCCGGCTCCATGCCGTGGCCCCCCTCACCTGGATCGGGTCCCTGCCCTTCGGCAACCTCGGACCGCAGTTGGCCCGGGTGGCGGCCGCCGGCGGGCGGGCGGCGGCCACCGGAGCGGCAGCCACGATGGGAGTGGTGGGTCTGGCCGCCACCCAACACGCCGTGGCCTCCCCCGACCCGACCGGTCTCTCGGCCGCCGCCGGTCATGTCTCGGGAACAACGCCCGGTGGCGGGGGGCCATCGACCCCGACGGGCGGAACGGGATCAGCCGGTGGCCCGGGGGCCGGAGGTGCCGATGGTTCGAAGGGTGCGTCGAGCGGCGGCCACGACTCGGGAGCGAAGGGAACGGCGTCAGGCGGCAAGACGGGCAAGTCGGCGACGGGGACCGGAGCCGGGGGAGACACCTCCGGTGGGGACGGGTCTTCGGGGGGTCAGACGAACGGGGGCCAGTCGACCGGAGACGACCCCGGCAACGGGAACGGCGGGACGAGCGGCGGGGGAACCGACGACAGCGGTTCGACCACCACGGTGGCCTCGGGTCCGACATCCACCGTGCCGACCACGACCATCGGCGGCGGCTCCCCCACCACCACGTCGACCAGCACAACGTCGACCACCACCACGTCGACCACGACAACGACCACCTTGCCACCCCTCATCGCCCCGAGCGGCCTGCGGGCAACCGGGGGGTGCCAAGTTCTCGTCATCGGTCCGGAGATGTCCTTGACGTGGACGGCCAGCCCCACCACACGAGTCACCGGTTACCAGATCTTCCGAGGTCCCAATCAGAGCTCCTTGAGTCTCATCGGGAGCGTCAGCGGGCGATCTACCGTCACCTACACCGACACCACGGTGAGCGGGATCGGCACCACCTACTGGTACGAGGTCAAGGCGGTGGCCGGCAGCTCGACGGCAGCCAGCTCTCCCGCCTCAGGGAAAACCACTCTCTGCCTGTGAGGCTCTCACCGGACTGGAATTGACGCCTGCCGACTACGTTGAAGCTCGTGCCTGTCTGCGCCCGCTGCGATGCCGTCAACCCCGAGGGGAACCGTTTCTGCGGGCAATGCGGCACCACCATGGAGATGTCAGGTTGCCCATCCTGCGGGGCCGTCAACCCCGAGGGACAACCTTTCTGCGGTCAGTGCGGCGCTTCGACTGACCTCTCCTCCGTCAGAGTGAGCGCGGCGGTGGAGGAGCGCAAACTGGCCACCGTCCTGTTCGCCGATGTGGTCGGGTTCACGTCATTCGCCGAACGGACCGATCCCGAAGTTGTGGCCCGTATCGTCGACGCCGCCTTCCGCCAACTGGCCGAGGTGGTGACCGAGCACGGGGGCACGGTCGATAAATACATGGGCGACTCGATGATGGCCGTCTTCGGAGTCCCGGTGGCGCACGACGACGATGCGGAGAGAGCGGTCGCCGCCGGCCTGGCCGTCCGGGCCCTCGGCGGCGACCTGGCCTTCTCGATCGGTATCAACTCGGGCGAGGTCATGGCCACCGCTGTCGGTCGAGCGGGCGACGTCACCGTGATCGGAGACACCGTCAATGTCGCCGCCCGGCTCGAGAAGGTGGCGGCGCCCGGCGAGGTGCTCTGCGGGCGGCTCACGGCCGAGCTGGCCGGTGGCGGCATCTGGTTCCGTGAACGCCAACCGGTTCTGCTCAAGGGCAAACAGGAACCGGTCGGGGTGTGGGAGGCAGTCGCCCTGCGGCCGGTGGACGCCGAACCGGCGGCCGAGGGGCCGCCGTTGGTGGGCCGTGATGACGAACTGGCTTTCCTGGCCGCCCAGTGGAAACGGGTACGACGCGACGGCCAACCCCATGTCGTTCTCCTCTGCGGTGACGCCGGTTCGGGGAAGACCCGGTTGCTGAACGAACTGGTCAGGGTGGTGGCCGCCGGGGGCACGGTGATCCGGGCCACCTACCCCGCCTACGGGACCATGGGCGGTTCCCGGGTGGCGGCCGAGGTCATCCGCCAACTCGGACCGGCGCACGACAGCGACGTCAGCGCCCGTTTGCGTTCGATCAGCGGGGAACTGGACCCCTCGTTGCAAGCCATCGATCCGGCCGGAATTCCCAAGGAGCAGTTGTGGGCCCTGGCTCGGCTCATGCAGGAGAAAGGAGCCGACGGTCCTCTGTTGTTGATCATCGACGATATGCACCACAGCGGCGACCGGACCCTCGAGCTCCTGGGCGAGTTGACCGGCCGGCTCAACAATGTTCCTCTGCTGACGGTGCTGGCCGGTCGCACCGAGCCGGGAGAATGGCTCAGCCGTTTTCCCGCCGCCACCACCGTCGGGCTGGTCCCGCTCAGCCGGAGTGACGCCGTGACTCTGGCCGGGGCCTTCGTGTGCGACAAGCCACTGGCCCCCGAGGCGGCCGCCTTCCTGGTCGACCGGGCCAGCGGGAACCCCCTGTACCTGCGCGAATTGATCACCATGGCGCGGGCCCGCGGCTCTCTGATCGACGACGGTGACTTCTACCGACTGACCACCCACGCCGCCATACCGGCCACGCTGCAGGCCCTCCTGGCCGCCCGGCTCGACGCCCTCGAGCCCAGTCTGAAGCTCGGCCTCCAGCACGTCGCCGTGATCGGTGAGGCGGCCACCGTGGAACAGGTGGCCGGTCTGGGCTCGACCGAGGCGGCCGCCACCCTGCGTTCCCTGGTCGAAATCGGTCTCCTGCGCCATGGTGCCGACGGCCGCTACGACACCGTGGATTCTCTGCTCCGCGAGGTGGCCTACGAGACGCTCCCCCACAACCTGCGGGGAGAACTGCACCGGCAGGCCGCCGCCCTGGTGGCCACGCCGGAAGAAAAGGCCCGCCATCTCGACCGGGCCGCCTCCTACCTGGACGACGACAAGGTCGTGACCCGGGAGGCGCGGGAGGCTCTGGTGGTGGCCGGCACCGCACTCCTCCAAGCCTCCCGCCATCTCGACGCGCTCCGCCTGCTCGAACGGGCCCTCGTCCTCGGCCCCATCCCGTCGGCCGCCCTGTTGGATCTGGCCCGGCTGCAAGCGTTGTCCAGCCGTGACGCAGACGCCCTCCACACGCTGTCGCTGATCCAGGACGATCCCGACAATCCGGCGGTGGCCGTCGAACGCGACCATACGGCCGCCTCTTCCATGATGTTCCTGGACCCGGCCTCGGCCCTGCCCGGTCTGGAGGAGGCCGCCCGCCGGTGGCACGCCCTGGGCAGGACGGACAAGGAGGCCTGGGCGCGCGGTAACGCCGGGATGGCCTATTTCAATCTGAGCCGGATGGAAGAGGCGGTGGCCGCGCTGGAACTGGCGCTCAAGCTCTTCGACACCACCAACGACCGGTCCGGCACCGTGGCCGTGACCTCCCTTCTCTGTCTGGTCAAGCCCACCGACCCACGCGTGTCGACGTGGTTGGCCGAAGCCCTCGAGTACGCCGATGCCGCCGGTGACCGTTCCAAGCAGCTGAACACACTCACCACGTTGACCTGGAATCACTTCCTGCGCTCGTTCTACGGCCAGGTGCAGGACATGGCTGAAGCCGAAGGTTTCGCCCGCCGGCTGGCCGCCCTGGCCGAGGACCTCGGAGCCCACGAGCAGGCCGTCCAAGGTCTCAGCCTCTTGACCGTCATGGCTCGTCTGAGCGGACGGCTCTCCGAGGCAGCCGAACACGCGGTGGCCCTGCAACGCGTCGCCGGGGATCTCAGTCATCGTGATCCGTGGCTCGGCCGGGCCGCCATCTTCTCGGTCACCATGGCCAGCGGGGCACCGGACACGGTGCCCCCGTTGCCTCCGCAGACGTCGCCCGATCCCGTCCTCCGTATCGCCAAGCTGCTCATCGAGGCCGAGTTGACCATGGCCGGACGGGTGGAAGAAGCCCTCGACCGGGCGGCCACCACTCGAAGCCCCGACCTCGGGCCTATTTCCGACCTGGCCCAGGTGTTCCAGGCCCTGGCTCTCATGCTGGCCGGTCGCAGCAACGAGGCCCTGCCCTGGATCGAGCGGGCCTTGGGAGCGGCCGAGGTGCTGAACGCCCCCACCACGGCCACGGCGGCCGCCGCACTGCGGGCCGAGATCCTGGGTGACACGTTCGGACTACCGCCACGGCCGTCGGTGGCCCGGGGGGTGGCCGACGTCCTGCTCCTGCGGGCCTACGCCGCGCAGGGTGACGCCGGTGCCCGGGATGATCTGCTCCGGGCCACCCAGGCGCTGGCCATGCCCGGCCTGATGATCGAGACGTCGATCACCCGTTGACCGGCGCCGCCTCGGTCGTCGATCAGATCACGACGGACCGGTCCCGTCGGAGTGACCGGTGGCCGTCCACGCTCCACCGGCGGCGGCCGATCGGCGGATGGCATC
>Ga0208357_1001838_pt1 | contig 14929 bp, 15 predicted proteins | sample NGESurdeep092012_6_FD_184487 | JGI IMG/M metagenome (GOLD analysis project Ga0208357, IMG submission 184487) | Arctic peat soil microbial communities from Barrow, Alaska - NGEE Surface sample F52-2 deep-092012 (SPAdes) | ecosystem: Environmental > Terrestrial > Soil > Wetlands > Peat ... | reverse complement strand
CAGCGTTGTCGGGGCCGGAATCCTTTGGTTCGGCTGGTTCGGCTTCAACGCCGGTTCCGCGCTCGCGGCGAATGGGGTCGCTGTTCACGCATTCGTGAACACACAGCTCGCTGCGGCCGCTGGACTACTCGGTTGGATGTTCTTCGAAGGCGCCAAAGAGCGCACAGCGACTGCGCTTGGCGCGGTCTCCGGTGCGGTCGCAGGAATGGTTGCGATCACCCCGTGCGCCGGATTTGTCGGTCCGATGCCAGCTCTGCTCATCGGTGCTGTTGCAGGTTTCTTCTGTGTACTCGCCGTCCGGCTCAAGTTTCGTTACCTCTATGACGACTCGCTCGACGTCGTGGCGATTCACGGCGTGGGTGGCATGATCGGGATGATCCTTCTCGGATGTTTCGCCGAGCGCGCGGTGAATGCAGCCGGCAGCAACGGTCTCTTCTTTGGAGGCGGCGGCCGACTCTTTGGTCTCGAACTCCTAGCGGCAGCCGTCACCGTCGGCTATTCCTTTGTCATGACCTATGGGATCGCCAAGCTTGTTGACCGTGTGATCGGACTCCGCGTGACTGCTGAGGATGAGGATCGAGGTCTCGACCTGAGCAACCATGGCGAGAGCGCATACTCGTCCAACGCCTAGTGGCGTTTCGGCTCTGCTAGGTCTATAACTCGAGTCCACGAGGACGTCAGCCCTTCGAGTTCAGACTCCATGCGGTCGACATCAGTTGGATCATCGGGAGCACTCGCCGAGGTGATCATCGCCGCGGTGAGGATGCCGGAGGACCGCGGGCGAAGACGATGACGAGGCTGCGTCACCTGTCCGGCGACACTGCACCGGCCGACTTTCGTCCGCTGGCGTCGCGAAGTTCCATCCGCATGTGGCAGCTTTCCGATTCGCTCGCGGTGCACGATGACTCAGACAGGTCCCAGGTTGGTCACAGTGTTCTCGGCCTGACGGGTTCCCTCCGCATGGAACGAGGGCGCCAGTGCGACCATACGCGGTCGTGGTGCCAAAGCCCCCGATAATCGCGATGCCGGTAATGGCGAATTCAGGAAGAATGATGCGCGACGTCATCGATTTGCCCCGGTCTTCGGAGAGAGCTCGTACGATACACGTAGAATAGATCGTGGCACGATATACTTGTCTCTAGTACGACCGGAAGTGGCGCAAGGGGTGAGAACATGGTGATCGTTGAGGTGCTCGTCGGAGTGGTCGGATCGTTAGCTGCGCTCGTTTTGTTGGCTTCGTTGTTATTGGCGGTAGGGGGCCTCGTCGCAGCGCTATCCGGCACCGGCGTCGTACGATGCCCGCGCTGTGGACATTCGTACTTGAGGTCACCGGGGATGCCTGAACACCACTGCACACCGGCGCCCGCAGTATCTACACATCACAACTGGCATCTTCACCCGAGTTCCTTCCAGCGCCATTGACATCTCGGTGAGGGCTGACAGCGGGTACTGATTTGAAGCTACATCGTGACACGATGTAGCTTCAAATCCGTGCCGTCGGAGACCTCCCCCGTTGATCTTTCGCGCGCCGAGCGTGCTCTCGCTGACTTTTCCACCGAGTGGCGCGTCGCGCTCATCTGCGGTCTGGCAGTCATCGTCGGCGCATTGTCGGCTGGTGTCGCACTCGGTCTGCTCGACCTCATCGGACTCATTACCCATCTCCTCTACTACGGGAACGTCGGAGTGAGTCTGGTCCCTCCGACGCTCTCGCATCTGCATGCGTTCACAGCGCTCCTCCCGGTTGGTGGCGGAATCATCATCGGCGCGATGGCCTTCTTCGGGTCGGAGCGAATCCGTGGTCACGGGATCCCCGAGGCGATGGAGACGATCCTGGTTGGTGGCAGCAAGGTCGAACCGCGCCTTGCGATCTTGAAGCCGATCTCCTCCGCGATCAGTATCGGCACCGGGGGGCCGTTCGGGGCGGAAGGGCCGATCATCCTTACCGGTGGCGCGCTTGGCTCGGTGCTCGCACAGTTCATCCATCTCAGTGCGGCGGAGCGCCGTACTCTTCTCGTCGCTGGAGCCTGTGCAGGGATGGCCGCAGTCTTCGGCACGCCTGTCGCAGCCACGTTGTTCGGCGTTGAGCTATTGGTGTTCGAATGGAAGCCGCGCTCGATGGGCCCGATCGGCGTTGCGGTTGTGGTCGCGTCGATTTTTCGTGAGGTCATGGTGGCGCACGGGCTCGTTCATCCAGCGCCACTGTTTCCGATGCCGAGTCACGGCTCGTTCTCGGCGGTCTTTGTGCTCGCAGCTGCAGGCGTAGGGATCGCTTCTGCCGCGCTCGCATGGGTGCTCACGACGGCTTGTTATGGCGCCGAGGATCTTTTCCGCAAGCTCCCTATCCACTGGGCATTTTGGCCAGCGATTGGTGGTGTCGTCGTCGGACTTGGAGGGCTCATCGAGCCGCGGGCGCTCGGTGTCGGCTATGTGCAGATTGACGCTGAGCTAAGCGGTCGACTCACGCTCGGTGCCCTAGCACTGCTGCTCGTCATGAAGCTCGTCATGTGGTCGGTCGCGCTCGGCTCGGGAACAAGCGGCGGCATTCTTGCGCCCCTGCTCATCATGGGAGCCGCGATGGGCGGACTTCTCGCACCCGTGTTGCCGGGCGGAGACTCGGCGACCTGGGCGTTGCTTGGGATGGCAGGGGCCCTCGCAGGGGTGACGCGGTCGCCATTCACCGCTGTGGTCTTCGCGTTCGAGCTCACCCGAGACAGCGGCTCCCTACTTCCCCTTCTGTGCACGTGCGTGATCGCACATCTGGTGTCCTCACTCATCTTAAAGCGCTCGATTCTGACCGAGAAGGTGGCGCGCCGAGGTTTCCACGTCATGCGCGAGTACGTGGTCGAGCCGCTTGAGGCGCTCTTTGTTCGAGAAGCGATGCTGACCGACGTGCTCACTGCCACCTCCGATCAACCCGTCGAAGAGCTGCTCGCAGAGATCCGTACGGAGCCACGCTTTCGTCATCAGCGGCTGTATCCGGTGCTCGACGATCAAGGCGACCTCTTGGGGGCGATCGGCTTCTCCGACCTGCTTGAGATTGTCGCGAGCGGCTCGGTAACCACCGGTGTCGGCCAGTTCGCGAAGGACGACCTCGTGCTCGCCTACCCTGACGAGACGTTGCGCCACGTCGCAGATCGCATGGCGGAGCACTGGCTCGGTGCACTGCCGGTCGTCGCACGAGACAATCCCGCGCGACTGCTCGGCATGGTGACGGAGTTCGATCTCTTGAAGGCGCGCCAGCGCCAGCTCATCGAAGAGCGGCATCGAGAACGCGTGCTCACCTTGTGGGGGCGAGGCTCCACATCGCTCGTCAGGCGCTCACGTGTGGACGCCGGGGCGACGCTGGACGATGTCGCAGACATCGCGGAATCGACGGCCTCCTCAGACGATCCGGAGAGTGTCGACTGAAGACGCTGCTGCAGGCGCGTCGTGCTAGGGCGACCAAGCTCAGTGGGTTGAGCGGCGCTTGCGATCCCGCTGAGCCGCTGTGCCTGTGCGCAGCGCGTCGGCGAGCACAGCTGCTGCTGACCGCTCGACGTCCTTCGTCGCCGTGAGTAACACGAGCGGAACTTCCTCTGACGACGCGACGAGCTCCCTGAGTTCGGCGGTGTGTTCGTTCAGCTCTTTCGTGTACTCCCGAGCAAATTCCTCAAATCGTCCCGGATCGTGGTGATACCAGCGACGAAGTTCCGTGCTCGGAGCGAGGTGCTTTCGCCATTCCAAGGTGATGTCATTCTTAGCAAGCCCCCGTGGCCAGAGTCGATCAACGAGGATGTGGCGGCCATCGCTGTCGATCGGGTCGTACACACGGCCGACACTGATCCGATCCCGCACCGATCCCGAAGGACCGACGAAAGCTTGCGAGTTGAGATCCTCCCAGAGCGGGCGGAAGTGGTCGGCGAGACGGGTGAGTTCGTTGCGATTACGCGCTGACAGTCGCGCGAGCGCACTCGCTCCGGCTTTCGTGAGCGCCAGACGAACAGCACGTGCGTCGTGCGGGTCCGAGTTTCGGACAACGAGACCGGCGCTCACGGCTCGGTCGACGAGCTCGACTGCGCTGTGGTGGCGAAGAAAGAGGTAACCGGCGACGTCACCGATCGTCGGGCCTCCTTTGACGTCGTGCCCGCGGATCGCAAGCAGTAGCTGGTGCTGCGCGGGCGTCAGACCCGCTTCATGAGCCCAGGTCTCGCTCTGGTGGAGGAACCGACGCAGTCCAGCTCGCAAGAGCAGGAGCTCCCGATAGTCCTCATCTCGAAGTGGATCGGCCACGAAACGACTTTACTCAGCGCTGTCCTCATGCCACGGAGCGGCCGGGCGGCTTGGTCGCCTCTGAATATACGTCGTGGAACGATATGATCTGATTGTCCGGCGAGGTAGGAACGTGGGTTGACGGCCATCGGGACGAGGAGGACGCATGAGTGAGTTCGTTGCGACAAGCGTGCCAGCGAGATGATGCCGATACCGGATTCGCTTCCGAGGTTGTGCCAAGGAACACATAAGGAGAACGACAGCGAGTGTGCTCCGATGGAAGCCGTTTGTTGGTTGTCAGGTGAGCCCTGGTCGCTTCATCCACGTTCCGTGCATCCAGTGATTGCGGCAGTCGCGAACGCGGCGAGCGAGCGACTTGACGATGCCGCTCATGCGTCACTGTGGCCGCTTATCCTCGCCTCGAGCCACACGAGACGGCGGCTCCGCTTCATGCTTGGATGGCGCTTGCGACATATCGCGCGCCGCGCTCAGGCGACATCTGGCACGCAACTCACCGCGTTATGGGCACGGCTTCTCGAGGAACTTCAACGGTGTAGCGCTAGGCGCATTGGTCTGGCCGTGGGTCGCATAGCGCGGGAGGGGATGCTCGAGTACCGGGAGGCTGGTGTGTCGTTTTTCTTCTGATCGACAGGATCGCCGAGTGTCGCAAATGTGCTGATCCGGATGGCTGGCCAAGAGCTCTGCGAGGTGGCTCTCGACAGCAGTGATCTGCGCGTTGAGGGCCTCGATGGCGGCCGCCAGGCCGAGGGTGATCTGTCCTCGGGCTTCGCCCTCGATGCCGGCCAAACCGGGGGCCGCCGCGACCAGCCGGCGATGAAGAACCTCGGTGGCGATGCCACCGTTGTAACCGACCGAATGCAGCCAGCCGGCCATTCGCTTGGGTGACAGCCAAGCTGCCTTCGCGGCGGTGGGAAAGCGACGCAAGAAGCTGAGTGTGATCGGGCTGTCGAGCTTCGTGAACAGGCCTATTGCGCCAGGGAAAGCGGCGCTTTCGCCCGTTCCGTTAGTTGCAATCTCATGAGGGTGGAAAGCGGCGCTCTCCTCCACACAACAGTCGGCCCGTAAAGCATCTCCTATTGCCGTAGTACGGCCACCGTCGAGTCGTGGATCACGCCCTCGCCGCCAACGAATATCAGCGAGCCTCACCCGTCGACTTCGTAGACCGTCCTTCGCCCGACGCGCGTTCGAGTGAGATAAGCCGCCTCCGCTAGTCGGTCACGACCTTCTGGCACCGCCGCTCCGTGATGCCTGTCGCCACGGCAAGGTCGCGGACGCGGAGCAATGGGTCATTAGCAACACCCATAGGCCGTGGTTCGTAAGGAACCTGATCGGCGTGTCGCTCACGCGACGAGGCTACGAGTCAGCAAGTGACCTAGGCGTGATGCCGTTTGCGCGGCAGATGCGCGGAACGGAGGCACCATGAATAACAGGACGATCTGGCGTCATGCGCCTTCTATCTGCGGTTCTGGCCCTAACGCCACCGGATTCGCGAGGGAAGCCTCGAGCCCTAAGGGGGTAACTCCGGTTGCATCGACCGCCGCGTCCTGCCAGATGATCCGGGACGTCTCAGGATCGAGGGTGCCGAGCCGCGTCGCACGCCGGGGCGTCCGAGGCGTGACATCAGCGACGGTCGCCGTCGTCTCGTCGTCGCGCTTGAGAGCGGAGCGACGCAACCCCAGAGCGTTATAGCGAATGTATCGAAACAAGATATGCCACCTGACTCGCCGTGCCGTATTGGGCAGGCCACCAGGGTCCGGGGCAGCGGAACCTGTCAAGCCCGATGAGACACGTGGTCAAAGACTCTTCGCTGCCTCCTCGTCTTCGCGTGGTTTGTTGATCCACGCGACATCGGGAAGCTTTGGCGGCTGCGGTGCCTTGTTGAAGAACCGCTCCGGGTGGGCGGCATAGGCAGCGTCGAGGACGACGCTGCGCTGGTGCTGGATCGCCTTCGCGCTCCCGTAGTGGACCGAGGCCGGGGTGTGCAGGCCAATACCGGAGTGGCGAGGCTTCTCCGGGGGTCGCGACGTGCGCGTCCGTTGAGCGGCCTCCGTTGCCCCTGGTGGGGACACGTGTCTCGCTGCGATGACCTGAACGACAGTCGTGGTGCATGTCCTCGCGGCGATCAGTTAGTGGACCGTGACGAGTTCATTCGGGTCATCAGTTCGCGGTTCGCGAGACGCGCTGCGGCGAGCTCGTCGGCCCGTTCCTCGAGTTGGATCCGAACGTCGGCGACTGCGGCCTCGAGAGACACGATTCGCTGATGGAGCTGGTCCACGTCGTCCGGCGCGCCAAGGCCGGTCTCTTGCCAAACCTGCTCGCCCAAGTGTTCTGAGAGCCGCCGTTCAAGTTGCTGTACACGTCCGGCAAGGCGAGCGGCGCGGTGCTGAGCGGCGTGCAGATCGGACTGCAACGAGGCCCGCGAGACCGCCGATGATCGCGGCACCGTAGCGTCAGACAATTGCGCGTCGAGGGCGTGCAGCTGGCCGAGCAGGTCGCGATGGCGATAGAGAAAGGTCCGGTCAACACCTGCCCGTCGGGCGATAGTGCTGACCGTGATCTCCTCTCCGGTCTCGGTCGCCTCGGCGAGGGCAGCGAGGACCCGCTCCCGGCGCCGCGTGCTGTCGGCGCGCCGGCCTTCCGTCATGGCGGCTGCACGTGTCGCCGCTGGAGTGGTCACTGGTGCCGCTCTGGGCGAAGCTCCGCCCCTACACGCCGGACTCGAGGCATGCCGATCGCGACGGCACGATGTCGGCGGACGGTTTTGACCGCCTCGTTGATGCTCGCTCGCTCGTCGTCGCCGAGGTCCTCGAGACCGGCCTTGATCCGGGAGATCAATCGTCGGATCCGGCTGATCTCTTCTTTGGAAGGCATCGCCTCCTTCCGGGCCCACTCGTCGAGCTCGGAGCTGGCAAGGAGGCGCTCGCGATTGCGCAGCAGGTCGTCGAGGTATGCCCCGAGGTCGGGCAGGTAGGAGACGTCGGTGCGAAAGTGATCGCATCCCGCGCATCGGAACCGGTAGGGGCAGGCAGTGCCGCCGGCCCCGACGTTGGACGGCTCGGTGCACAGCCCGAACGGCACGGCGACCTCGCCAATCGCCCGCCGCGCGTGCTCGGACTCGACCAGTTCGTGCACCTGTTGCCAGGCTCGGTTGCCGTTGCGGTCGAAGACAAGCGCGGCCACGCGATCGACGGCGTCGCGCCGGCGCGATTCGCCGACGCGGTAATACGACTTCGTGGTGTCGAGCTTGCGGTGGTCCATGAGCTCACGCAGCACGTCGATTCCGACCCCGGCGTCCGCGTGGCGCTGTGCGTAGCTGTGCCGGTAGGCGTAGAGGACGACGTGGCTCTTGTCGAACTCGACGCCATCGGCGGTCCGCAGCGGTGGTAGCGCGGTGACCCACCGACGGTGGGCGAAGGCCAGGCTGAACGGCGTAATCGCACTGCGCCCGTCGGGATTGCGCCGGTCCGTAGGGAGCAGCTTCAGCTCGCCCACCGGAGTGGCCGGGAACCAGGCCCGGACGCGGGCCTGCTGGATGAGGATCAACTGGGCTGTCACTTCGGCGATCGGCAAACGCCGCCCGAGCCGGCCTGCCTTGTGGTTGTCGAACACGAGCACCGCCAGACCGTCGTTGTCGCGCTCGAGGCAGTCGAACGCGATATTGCAAATCTCCTCGGGCCGTCGTCCGGTGTCGATGACGAGCGCGATGGCGCAACGCGTCTCTGGTGAGGAAACGCCGTCAAGGTGCGCGCACAGCTGCGACATGACCTCCGGCGGCAGATCCCGACCCGTGCTCGACGGCTCGGGCTCCGCGGGGACGTCGCTCCGACCGATGACGAAGTCGTCGCCGAGACCTCCGGCGACCCCTCCCGGGCGGGTGAGGCCCATTGCCCGGACTCTCGAAAGGACGCCGCGCACCTCGCGCACGGCGCGGATGCGCGCGTCGGTGCTCATCCGTCCGGTCGAGGTGAGGTAGGCGAGGCGATTGAGGAATGCCTCGACGTCGCTCCGTCCGAGTGCTGCAGGACGCGTCCCGTGATCGGAACGGAGTCCGATCGATTCCGACAACAGCGCGACGCAGCTCACGTGGTGGCGCACGGAAAGACCGCCGCTCGTGCGGCGCCCCGGACGGACCCGACGCCGCGGCAGGTCGTCGGCCGCCCAAGCCTTGGTCGCCTCCCGAAGCCACGGTTGGCGGATCGCGACGAACGAGACGGTGCCGGAGTGCCCGAAGAGCACGAGGTCCCACTCGTCGCGGCCGACCTCGATCTCGGGAGACGAGATGGCTCTGCGGGCATGGGCGAGGAACGAGTTCGCGAGGCCCAAGAAGCCGAGGTTGGAGCTCTTTGGCACCACATAGCCGGCGACCGAGCCGACCCGTTGGCGGCGCAGGTCGTCACAGACCGCGCGCAAATCCGACTCTTTCGTCTGCACCCGTTCGACCAGGCAGCGTTGCTGAAGTCCATAGAGAACCTGCGCGACGACGAGGGGCTCGAGCCCGCGCAGGCTCACCTCGCCGCCGCGGCCGATCGCCGGGTCGGTCCGGCGCCACCGAGCCTCGTCGAGATCGGGATCCCGGCGCCGCTCGGCACGCAGACGCATCTGGTGCGCCTCGCAGTAGAGGCCGTCGGGGTGGCGGCGCTGTCGGACGCACGCCGCGACTTCACACGGCCCGTTCGAAAAGGGCGCCGAGACCGCGAGACGGGTGGGTTCGTCCGGAGCGGGAAGCACCCCGATCTCGTCGTCGCCGAGCCCGGCGATCCGGAGGCGCCGCTGGCACGACAGACAGATCTTGCGCGCAGTGGTCGCCGTTGTCGAACACCCTCCGACCCGGCACACCGGCCGGACGACGAGGCGGTGGCCGTTCGGTGGAGCAAGGACACAGCGGGCGGGATCCCACGCCATCTCGGCAAGGAACGCCCCGCTGAGCAGTGCCACGAGCGTTGTCTCCTCGTCGAGGACTGGCCGAAGGTGCGCAGGCGCACGAACTGCGCTCAGGACCGATGTGACGCTCACTGGCCGGCTTCTTCGATCGAGCGGGGGACTGCCACCGCGTCGATCGCCCGACGGAGCCGGGCGGGGTCGGGGTGCAGGTAGACCTGGGACGAGGTCATCGAGCGGTGGCCGAGCAGCTCGGCGATCTCGTCGAGGCTCCCGCCGGCGTCGGCGAGGTTGCTGCCGAAGGCGTGGCGCAGCTGGTGCGGAGCAACCGTGACGGAGAGCCCGGCTCGCTTCGAGCATGCCCGCAAGAGGTCGTTGACCGCATCGGGGCGCACCGGCGCACCGAGCGGAGGCCTGAACAGGTTCACGACGAGGAAATCGCTGCCGGCCGCCTCGCGGTGCTCGAGCCGTTCGAACTCATAGGTGTCGAGGGCCCGAACGACGAGCGGATCGAGTGGCACCACGCGCTGGCGACGAGATTTTGCCCACGCCCCATTGGCGTTGTCTCGCCGTTCGACGTGCAGGTGAGAACCGATGATCGCGCAACCGAGCTTCTTTGAGTCGGCGAGCACATGGACATCGCTGCGCCGGAGGCCGCACACCTCGCTGCGCCGGAGCCCGGCCCGGGCCATGAGCAGGATGACGAGTCGATCACGGGCGGAGCGGCAGGCCCGCACCAGCGCCACGATGTCGTTGTCACTCGCCCGGTCGATCCCGGCGTCCGGCTCGTGAAGGCGGTGTCGTGCCCGCAGTCGCCAGGGAATCTGGCCCTCTTCCCGTCTTGCAGCCTCGGGGAGGTCGCGGTCGTCCGCCAGTTCGTAGAGCATCGGCATCAGCCGCCCCGGCGCGCTGCCGGCACTGACCGCGTGGGCGGTGAGGCCACGCACCGCGGTGAGCACCACGTTGATCCGCCGCGCTCCGCGGACGGGCGGGCTGCCGGGCCCGGCCATCACGCGGCCGAACCCGATGGCAGTTGCTTCCCCGGCCAGCTCGCTGTGAGCGTGTGCCAGCCACGTCATGAACAGCCCGAGATGCTCGATCCCGGCATGCCAATGGCGGTCGGTGCGTTCACACCAGCCGAGGAAGAGCGCGATCGCGCCGGCATAGGATTTGGTCGTGAGCTCGGCTCCGTCGCGCCCCAAGCGGAGGTGACGCAAGTAGGCGTCGGCATCCGGGGCGACAGCGAGATCGTCGTCCACCACCGTCCAATAACGCACGCCCGATGGCAGGGACACCTTGAACATCCGCATTCCGCTCCTTCTCTGGCCGAAGGCCGAAAGGAGTAACAGGGCGATGTGACACCACGGCCGCAACACCCCATGAGATGCGGGGCGCGGATCGCTCAGCTCGAGCGTCTATGCAACGTCGCGCAACGTGCCGACGGACCCATGAGAACGATGCACGTGGTTGTAGTGCGCGAAGAACCGCTCGCAAAACACGACGGCGTCTTCGCGTGAGCCGAAGCGCTCGGGGAAGGCCGGGCAGTACTTGAGCGTCTTGAAACCCGCTTCTGAATAGGGGTTGTCGTTGCTCACGTGCGGACGTGAATGCGTCCGCCCGATCTTTAGGTCTGACAACAGTGCAGCGACGGGCTTGGAGGTCATCGAGCTTCCTCGATCCGCGTGGATGGTGAGCCGGTGCGGCGCGATGTGCTGTGAGACGGTCACCTCTTCCAGCCATGCCTTTGCGACCTGGGCGTCTTCTTGGTCGACGACCATCCATCCCGGGCAGTAACGGCTGAAGATGTCGAGCATCACGAACAAGTCGTAATGGACACCACGACGTGGACCCTTCAGCTTGGTCACGTCATAGGACCAGACGCGGTTCGGCTCATCGGCGACGAGCTCGGGAATGGTGCGGGCAGGATGGGTTGCCTGGCGGCGTCGTTCTCCACCCTCGCCGTTTGCTCGAAGCAGTCGGTACATCGTCGAGATCGAGCCGAGATAGGTGCCCTCGTCGATCAGGATCGCCCAGATCTGCGCAGGCGCGAGGTCACTAAAGCGTGCCGAACGCAGCACGGCCAACAGCTTCGCGGTCTCATCTTCCGAGAGCGAGTTCGCTGGGGCGAAGCGCGGGAGCGGTGGTCCGAGGACTGGTGCGCAGAGGCGTCGGTAGTGGGTGGCCCGGCTCCTGCCCGAGCCCCGGCACGCACCGGCTGTCCCGAGCAGTGGCACCAGTTCGCAAAAGCACGCCTCGATCACGGCTTCGGCTTTCGCGGAGAGTCCTCGGTGGTCGCGCTCTCGGCAAGCATCTCCAAGAGCGCGTGCGCTTTTCCCGCGATCTCGAGCGCCAGCTTGTGCTTGGCGAGATCGCCCTCGAGGGACTCGATCCGCGCCTTGGCCTTGGCGAGCGCCACTGCGTCCGGGCTCGCCTTTTTTCGCGGCGAGCTCTTCAGCCCGGAGAGCGCGCCGTTGTCCCGGGCGCGTCGCCACTCGACGATGTGGCTCGAGTAGAGGCCCTCCCGGCGAAGCAGCGCCCCTTTGTCGCCGTCACCGGCACAGGCGTCGTACTCGGCGACCATCGAAAGCTTGTACTCGGCGGTGAAGGTTCGCCGTCGAGATCTGTCGGGAAGCGCGGGAGCGTCATCGCCCATCGCTTCATTCTGGGCGCGCTGCATCAAAAGGGTTGGCATGGTCATCGCTGTCTACCTGATCCGGTCTCGCCCTTGAGGGATGGACTACTGCAACAGGTGTCTCAGGTCATGCTGACAGAAAGGGGACTCCGCATTCGGGGCGCGTAAGATCCCGCGTGCGGGTTCAAACTGACCAACCACTGACAGACCCCTAGGGTATGTCAGGCTCCTGTTCCTACCGTCCCCACTCTGCCGTCGGCACGCGGACGCCGGTCGAGTTCGCCGAGTGGTGGCGGACCAGCCAGCTTCAGCTCACGTAACGGGTGGCCCGATCGTGGGTCCGGTCACGAGGCCAAGCGTCCAGCTGAGAAGGGCTGTGACACGTTTTCCGCTGAGGTGTCATATATAGATCGTGAGCGCGTGGACGGAGCAGTCGGACGCTGAGCTATTGGTTCTGGACGATCCTGACGCCTTCGCAGAGCTCTACGACCGACACGTGGGGCAGATTCTCGCCTGGTCGAGTCTCCGGGCGGGTGACTATGGCGCTGATCTGACCGCCGAGGTCTTTGCAGCGGCCTGGCAATGCCGCAAGCGGTTCCGAGACGAACACGAAGGGTCCGCACTGCCGTGGCTCTACGGCATCGCTCGAAATGTCCTTCGGTCGTCACTACGCAAGCGACGCGTCGAGCAGGGCGCTCGAGAGCGCCTGGGCCTGCCGGTCACGGTCATGCACACCGACTTCGATGCCATCGACGACCGTTTGTCGTTTCCCTCAGCTGTCCTTCGAGCGTTCGCAGACCTTCCGGACTCCGAGCGCGAACTGCTCGTCTTGCGCTTGGTCGATGAACGGCCATATCGGGAGATTGCCCAGCGCCTGCATTGCACACCCGTCGCAGCCCGCCTACGTGTATCTCGATCTCTCCGTCGTCTCCACCTCGCCCTAGGAGGGTTGTGACATGAGCATGCTCCAGCCTGAACTGCAGTCTTTCCGCGACGAGCTTCGTGCCGCCGTCGAGGCCGACCTCGATAGCCACCGGCGTCGCCGGCACCACTTCAGGCGAGCGATTGTCCTAGGCACTCCGGCGGGCGGACTTGCCGCGTTGAGCCTCATCCTCGCCCTTGTATTTGGCGCTGGAAGTGGGCTGAGCCCCGCAGACGCGGCCATCCTCGCCGGCGCCGAGAGTGCCCTGTCCCCGCCGCAGGACACCGTGATGCACGTGAGCGCAATGATCACGGTCGGAACCGAGCCGGCACAGCCCTACGAGCTCTGGGCCACGGATACCACCTTCCGGGTTATCAAGGAAGGCGTCGAGTTCGCTGGGAACCTGAACGGGTCCACGGTGTCGTACTACGACGCCGCCACGAACACCATCTTCACCGGGATCGAGCACCCGCCCAGCCATGCGCCGGTCGATCAGCCTGCCACTCTCCGCTCGATCATCGCGTCTGGGCAGGCCCAGGTGACCGGGTCGACGATCGTCGACGGCGTGCCTGCGGACGTCCTGTCGCTGACGAACCAGCCCGTCGGCGGTGGGCTGGAGAACGGCACCTTCGACGTGGCCAAGAGCGACTATCGCCCGTTGCTCGTCCAGACCACCGTGGCGTGCGCGCAGGGACAGTGCCCGGAGACCATGCAGTACGAGACCTACGAGTACTTGCCGGAGACTCCCGCCAATCTCGCCCTGCTTGATCTGAGCGCACAACACCCACAGGCGAAGGTGGTGAACGGCGCCGGACAGGAGGCCCCGAGAGTTTGATTCAGTCCCGACAGCCTGTTCGAGGCCGAATGCTTGTCGCCGACTGGCGGGACGTCAAAAAACCAACGTGACCATGCCGCTTTCGGCATGCGCACGCCGGCCGAGTTCGTCGAGTGGTGGCGGACCAACCAGCTACAGCTCACATGACGGGTGGGTCGACCAGTGGGGCCAGGTTGGTTTAGCGGGTCCAAGCGAACTGAGCGAGGGTGCACTGGCGCCTCCCTCGTTCTTGCTCATCGGCACGAGGCGAGGAGAGAGATCGTGAAGTGGAGGAAAAGCAGTTTGGCGCGTTGGCGTTGCGGCGGTCCCGGCGTGCTCGCCGGGCTCACCCTGGTCGCCGTGCTGTCGGCGGCATGTTCATCGCCGTCACCGAGTCGATCGATCGCCAGTCTGTCGAACGGATCGACCACGACGACTCGCCCGGCGCTCACTCCGGCGGAGCAGTCCGCGAAAAGCGATCAAGAGATGGTCGACTACGCGCGCTGTTTGCGAAGCCACGGGATCAACGAGCCGGATCCGGTGAAGGTTGCAGGCCATCCAGGGCTATCAATGCAGGTCCCGACCCGGACGCCGTCGAACGGAACCGCCATCGACGCATGCGATCACCTCCTTGGACCCCAGTTGACCGGGAACGGGGGAGCCGCTGCTCCAGCGATCTCCGCGACAAGGCTCAGCGCGCTGACGAAGTACGCGCAATGCATGCGCGCCCACGACATCTCGATGCTCGACCCGGACCAGTACGGGAACATCGGCCTCGGCAAGGTCGCGGGGATCGATAAAGGCTTCGGCCGTAACTCGCCACAGTTCCGATCGGCAGACACCGCTTGTCGCTACTTGTTGCCCGCAGGCACCCACGACGTCGGGAACGGGCCATGAGGCGTCCGATCGTCGTCACCGCCGGGGTCGTGGCCGCGGCGATCGCTGGGTCGGTCGCGACGATCGCGGTGCGCGGAGGGTCCTCGGCTCCCGCGACGCCGAAGCCGCCTCCGGTGACCACCGCGACCGTCATGCGAACGACGCTCACTGACTCAGTGCTCACGGCCGGCACACTCGGTTACACGGGCGCCTTCACCGTGTCGCCGCCGAGCGGGACCTCGCCGAGCGCGGTCAGCCAAGCGGAGCAGGCCGCAGCCACAGCCGAGCAGAAAGTGAGCGCGGACGAGCAGGCACTTTCGAGCGCCACCGCCCTCGAGCGCCACCAAGGTACGGTCGCCGCGGCGAGCGCTTCGCTCTCGGCGGCAGAGACGGCGCTCACGCAAGCACGTGCCCAGCTGTCGACTGACCAACAGCTCGCAGTTGAGTCCGCCACAGTGGTGTACGAGCGGGTGATCGATTCGCGCGAAGCATCTCGCTTCGCGCGAAGCATCCGCGAAAAATGACGATCACCGCACCA
>Ga0208357_1001837_pt1 | contig 14934 bp, 13 predicted proteins | sample NGESurdeep092012_6_FD_184487 | JGI IMG/M metagenome (GOLD analysis project Ga0208357, IMG submission 184487) | Arctic peat soil microbial communities from Barrow, Alaska - NGEE Surface sample F52-2 deep-092012 (SPAdes) | ecosystem: Environmental > Terrestrial > Soil > Wetlands > Peat ... | reverse complement strand
GACCCGGATCAGGCTGATCTTGGCGTTGCGTTCGGATGAGCTGGCGGTGGGGGAGTTGGCCGAGCGGGTGGGCAAGTCCCCGACGGTGGTCTCACAGCATCTCGCGAAGCTGCGGTGGGCGAGGGTAGTGCAGGCACGTCAGGACGGCACTCGGGTCTACTACAGCCTCATCGACGAGCACGCCCGCGAACTGGTCGACCACGCGGTGTTCCAGGCCGAGCACGTCGTGGACCTGATACCCCGTCATCACCTTGACGGGCACCCGACTCCCCAGGAACTGGTGGGGCAGATCGAAGGCACAGCGTGAGCGCGTCGCCGGACCTGCGCTCGGGGGTCCCGGCGTCGGCGGAAGCCGACAGCACGGCCGCGGAGAGCCTGTGGAGCCGGATCGATCGTCGCGATCTGGCCCGAACCGCGTTCGTGGCCGCATGCACCATCGCTCTGCTGGCTGGTGTGACCGGTCCGTGGCCGGCGGTGCCCGTCATCGCCGTGCTCGGCCTTGTCGCGGGCTGTTGGCCGATCCTGGTTGAGGCGTGGGGGGACATTCGCCATCGCCGCATGAGCATGGAGCTCTCCATGCTCATTGCGATCGTCGCGGCCGCCGCCATCGGCCAGTGGATCACCGCACTGCTGGTCACGACGTTCGTACTGGCCGCCGAGATCCTCGAAGACCTCTCGATGGATCGCGGCCGGGACGCACTGACCGATCTGATGTCGTTTCTTCCGTCCGATGTGCAGGTTCGTGACGGGGACCAACTGCGCACGGTAGCCCTTGAGCAGGTGCGTGTGGGCCAGACGGTGATCGTCTCGCCCGGAGGGCGTGTTCCTGTGGACGGCACGGTGGTTGCCGGGCAGTCCAGCCTTGACCAGTCCCGGATCACCGGTGAGTCTCTGCCGGTCGATGTCACCGTCGGTGATCGGGTCTATGCGGGGTCGGTCAACCAGGTGGGCGCTGTGGAGGTCGCGGCGGAGAAGGTCGGTGCCGAGTCTTCCTATGGGCAGATCATCGACGCCGTGCGGGCCGCGCAGTCCTCTCAAGCTCCCGTACAGCGTCTCGCCGACCGGCTCGCCGGCTACCTGATCTACTTCGCCATCGGCGGGGCGCTCATCACCTACTTGGTCACCCGTGACATCACCGCAACCATCTCCGTGGTGCTTGTCGCCGGCGCCTGCGGTATCGCTGCAGGGACACCCCTGGCGGTGCTCGGTGCGATCGGTCGGGCCGCGCGCACAGGCGCGTTCATCAAGGACGGCACCCACCTTGAAGCGCTCTCGGCGGTGGACACGGTCATTTTCGACAAGACCGGCACCCTCACCGAAGGCAGCCCGGAAGTCGTCGGGGTGTATCCCGGCGCAGACTATACCGAGAAGGACGTGCTGCTCGCGGCCGCCGCGGCCGAACTGTACTCCGAGCATCCGCTGGGCCAGGCCATCGTCAGGCAGGCGCACGTCCACAGCCTGAGCCTCAGCCAGCCGGAGTCCTTCGACTACGAGCCGGGCCGAGGCCTGTCCGCGCACGTGGACGACAAACTCGTGCAGGTCGGCAACGGCGTCCTTGTCTCCGACGCTCCCGGGCCCGACCCGCTGGCTCTCGACCAGGTGACCTCCACCTCGGTGCATGTGGCCGTCGACGGCCAGTTCATCGGCACGATCAAACTGGCCGACGCCGTGCGCACCTCAGCACACCAATGCGTGAACGACCTGCTGGCGATGGGATTGCGTGTGGTGATGCTGACCGGAGACAGCCAAGCGACCGGGCTCGCCGTCGGGGCCGCGCTCGGCATCGGCGACGTGCGTGCCGAACTTCTTCCCGGCGACAAACTCAGCGCGATCGACGCCGAACGCGCCGCCGGGTACAAGGTTGCCATGATCGGTGATGGGATAAACGATGCGCCCGCTCTCGCGCGCGCCGACGTCGGAATCGCGATGGGCAGTGGCACGGCGGTCGCCCGCCAGAGTGCCGACATCATCCTGATCAGCTCCAACCTCGCCGATCTGACCAGCACCATTCGGATGGCGCGCCGAACCCGGCGCATCGTCATGACCAACTTCGTCGGCACCATCATCATCGACCTGATCGGGATGGTGCTTGCCGCGTTCGGCGTGCTCGGCCCGGTCCTCGCCGCGATCGTGCACGTGGGAAGCGAGTCGGCGTTCATCCTGAACTCCGCTCGCCTGATCCCGGGCAGGCGCGCCCGGCGCAGCCGAGGTAATTAGCGACACCGATCGAGGTCGGGTGCCTTGAGGTTCAGGGTGTTGTGGCGTCCTCGGATGGCCGACGCCGGGCGCGGTGGACGCCGTATTCACGCCAGGTGAGGTAGACGATGAGAATGTCGAACGCGGTCAGGAGTAGCAGTCCCCAGGAGAACGCGACGATGAGCTGGTAGCCCTGATACACGATGAACACGAGCAGGAATGCAATCAGCCACGGGTAGGCCCAAAGGTGATCTCGGAGCACCGCCCAGACTAGGACGACCTTCACGACCCCGTGCAGGAGCAGGTAGATCGCGCCGAACAAAGTGACCGACAGGTTGAGGCTACTTGTGAGGTGAAGAAGTGCGTTGGCGATCAGATCGTGTGGATCCTCGGAGAGTTCGTGTTGGGTCAGGAGTTGCGCGATGGCGCCGATCTGGGCGGGAGTGACGACCAGCAACAGCACGCCACCGACGAGTTCGAGCAGACCGTCTAAACCCTTGAGGATCAGGCTGACGAAGAACGTCCGATCGAGTAGCGTCGGCCGCGGCCGCGTAGAGTCCATGATCGCCCTTCAAAGTAACGGATGTTACAGTCTACATTGTGACGATAGAAATTCGATGGGTTTTGGTGCTGATTCAGCTGCCGTCCGAGCCGTCGCGGCACCGCGTCGCCGTCTGGCGCGAACTGCGCAAGGTCGGCGCCGTGCCGGTGTCCCCTGGGACGTGGGCACTTCCGGCGGGGGCCACTTTCCAGTCGGCCTTGGACCGAGCAGGCGAGCTGACCCGTAACGGTGGCGGCGTCTTCGCTGTGATCGATGCTTCTCCACGCGATGAGGCCTCCACCAACCTCATTCGGGATGCTTTCGCGGCGGCACGCGTGGACGAGTGGACCGAGTTCATCGCCGATTGCGGCAAATTCGACGCAGAAATCGCCCGCGAGATCGCGGAGGCCAAGTTCACGTTCGGGGAGCTCGAGGAAGAAGAGCAGAGCCTCGACCGGTTGCGTCGTTGGTTCCGCGACCTGAAGAAGCGCGATGTGCTCGTCTTACCCGAAGCCGACGCAGCCGAGGACCGTCTCCGCGAATGCGAGAGTCTGCTGGACGGGTATGCGGAACGGGTCTACCAAGTCATGCACGGCAGCACCCCGGCAATCGACACACCGCCGGAACCGCACGAATCACAATCGCAGGCGTCACAGGGCCGCGTGCGGTAGAGCCGAGCTCAGACCCCTGGCGATTCGACCGCGACGGCGATGAGGAAAAAAGCGAAGGTGATCATCGCGGTGGATGAACGGAACGTGTTGATGAACTCCCACCGCTTGACGAATTGCTTCTAATCGGCGGACGGATTCTCCACGCTCCACTTTCGTTGACCTTGATGTTGATCGGCACCCTGCTCGGCCGTTGCATCGCCAGACGGCTCGCCGACCCGGGGCCGTAAACACGGTCGCACCCGAAGCTAAGCCGTACCCGCGGCGGCGGGTGCACAATGAAAGGAGGAAGGTTGGTACACGGTGACAGAAAAGGTGGTACTCGGCGGGCAGGCAGAGCGGATGCAGGCGGCCTTGTCGCCGGTGCTCGTGATCGGGCCGGATTTCCTTGCCGGTCGACGGGACGCCGCCGACATGGCTCAGACAATGGTGCGGGCCGTGCAGGAGTTCGCCGACGGTGAGCGAGCCCGCCAAGAAGCAAACATGCCGCCCGACCAAGGTATTCTTCCCGCTTCAGCGAGAGGCGAAGCGCAGAAACTCCAAGGGGCTCTGGCCGAGATCTACACGTGCGGGTCCGGATATCTCGCCGACCGGTGCGATTCCGACTGTGTTGCCCGCACCATGGTGCAGATCATGGGCGAATTCGGCGACCTGGCGCCCGCGCGCTAACGGTAGTGCAGCAGCAACAGAACGTGCCTGCAGTTAGTACGTGTAGCTGAAGCTCCCCGCGTTGCGGAACCACTCACCGAGCAGCGGACTGCGCAGGCGCACATCAACGTGCTGCCGCCCGTCGATCCAGGACTCCGCGACCGTGACCGATGCGACACGGGGCAGCGCTATGCGCGCTCGTCCGAGGTGCAACCACTGTCGGTCCGAGCGCATCGTCAGAACGCCGTTCGCGGCAGACGACACCATCCGAACCTCGAACCCGCGCCGCTTGCCCATGAAGTCGTGCAGTAGGCCGTCGACGACGCGCATCGTGTCCTCGAGCGGACGATCGCGCCCCTCGAAGTGAAACGTGCGGACTGCGTTGAGTGCGCCATCCGTCGTTCATAGCGGAATCGATAGCCGCCGCTGGCGAGCTCCCCGGTCGGAGTGATCGAGCTGAATCGAAGGTCCCAGCGCGGGTGCTGCGTGGGTTCCTGGGTGAGGCGCCAGACGCGCTCCATCGGGCTGTGAATGTCGATTTCGACGTAAATCGCCCCGTGTCCCATCGCCCTATTATCGCGGACGTGGACTCGTATCCGCCCTCATACGAGGCTTTGCGTGCCGAGCACGATCGCGAGGGCGAGCCGTTCGGCATCGGGGGAGGCGGGCTCCGCCGAATAGACCATGAGCCGGATGTCGTCGCCGGCGACGACGAGGGTGTCGCAGTCGACAGCAATACGCCCAGCGGACGGATGGTCGATGACCTTGTGCCTGGATTGGTCGCCGTGCTGTTCAAGGGCGCCGCCCTCCCAGTACTCGCCGAATCGCGGATCCGCGGTGCGCAACTCTGCAGCGAGACGCTGCACTCGCGGGTCGGCAGGATACCGGGCGGCGGTCATCCGGAGATCGGCGATAAGTCCTGCCACGAGTTGCGCGTGATCCTCTTGCGTGTGCACGACGCGGGTGGCGGCACCGACCAGGTTGCGCCACACGGCATTGCGGTGGATGCCGCGCCACGCAGTGGTCTCGCCCATCAATGCGTCGTATGGCGCGTTGGCCACCACCAGGTTCCACATCGCGTCGTAAACGGCCACCGGGTTGCCGGACAGACGGTCGAGCAGTCGCTGCACGCTGGCAGTCATCCGCGAGGAGACGAGATCGCGCCCAGGCGCGGCTTGGCCTGCGAGTCGGAAGAGCAGCTCCCGTTCGGAGTCGGACAGTCGCAGCGCCCGGGCGAGGGCTTCCACCACCTGCGCGGAAGGCGACGTCGCCCGGCCCTGCTCGAGTCGGGTCAGGTAGTCGACGGAGATACTGGCGAGAGCCGCCAACTCTTCGCGGCGGAGGCCGGCTGCACGGCGGCGCCCGCCAAACGAGAGGCCGACCGATTCCGGTGCGATCCGGTCGCGCCAGCGGCGCAGCGAGTGTGCGAACTCGGATGATTCCACGGGTACAGTATGCGTCGATCCGCTGCGGTTGTCGTGGCTCTGTCAGTCCCATGACAAAGAGACGACTGCCTCGCGGCCGGGCAACGAATGAGACTGGGTGCCATGACAACTGTACTGATAACGGGTGCGACCGGCGGGCTCGGCCGCTCCGCAGTGATGGCTATGGCCGATCGCCCTGCAGCTGCCCGCCCCGACCTGCTGCTGGTCGGGCGGCCAGGGGTGGGACTGGATGCTGTGGCCGCGGCGGCTCGCGCCAAGGGTGCGACGGTCCGCACCGTCGGCGCCGACCTGGCGCGGCTCTCCGACGTGCGGGCCGCGGGGGAGAAGGTGACCGAGCTCGTGGCATCCGGCGAGGTGCGGCCACTCCGGGTCCTCATCGCGAACGCAGGTGTCTCCGTCGCCGACACTCGCACGGCGTCCGCGGATGGGTTTGAAATGACGTTCGCGGTCAACTATCTCGCGCACGCACAACTGATCGGCGAGCTGATCGGATCGCTTGTTGCGCCGGCGCGGATCGTCCTCCTCGGTTCGAACACGTACTATCTGAACACGGTGCGTCGCCTCATGGGCGTGCCGCCGGCAGAATGGCGCGACCCGATCGACCTGGCGAAGCCCGCGCCCGCCGACGCGACACCAACGTTTCGGGCAGCAGGCGTCGCATACTCTAATTCGAAACTGGCGGTGCTCTATTACGCTCACGAGTTGCAGCGTAGGGCGCCGGAAGGGGTGAGCGTCGCGGTGTTCGAACCGGGCTTCATGCCTGGCACCGGCTTGTCGAGAGACCATGGCCCGGGGATGCAGCGGCTGGGTCGCGGGATACAACGGCTGCCGGGCATCTCTTCGCCTGTGAAATCGGGCCCGGCACTCGCAGCGGTCGCGCTCGACGATCGCTGGGCGCACCTGAACGGCGGAGCCTTCGTCGTCAAGACAAAAGAACGCGCGGTCGAGTCGTTTGCGAACGATCCGGTGCGCGAAGCTCGACTGTGGCGGGCGACCGATGAGCTGCTCGCGCGGGTGCTCTAGTCCGTCGGCGACGCACGCCGCAGGACTTTCGGCCCTTGCCGGGCGGCGCTCCGCAGTACAGGCTGGGGTCATGGAGCGTTCGGCAGAAGCAGGAGCAGACGACAGACGACGTGAACCGGATGGCGGACCGTCGCCAGACAGAATCGAATACAACGACGAGAGCCGCGAATTGAGCGCAGCCGAGTGTTGGGACGTTCTCGGTACCTCGGGCATTGGCCACCTCGCCAGCCGGTCGCGGGTTGTGGGTGTGGATATCGTGCCGATCAATTACCTCGCAGTGAACCATCAGCTGTTCTTTCGGAGCGGCCCAGGGAGCAAGATGGAGAACCTTGCGGCGCATCCCCATGTAGCAGTACAGGTGGAGCACTTTCAGGACGGCAGTTGGTTCAGCGTCGTGGTGAAGGGCAAGGCCGTACGAATGGCGGCGGATGCGACGATCGAGAGTTCCGGCATCCAGGAACTGGTCCCGGCGCAACCAGGGGAAAAACTCAACTACGTGTGCATTACACCCGACGAGATGACGGGACGCACGTTCGTGCCGAGATCGTAGGCGTTTGCGCGTCGACACGACCGCCGGAATGTTCTTCTCCAATGCGGTCGCCTGCTTTATCATCTTTGTCTTCAAACAAGCGCACGCGTTTTACTGCGTGATCATCGTCGGTACGCTCATCGGCCCCATCCTGCCCAAGCGCTCGTACTCATCGCCGTCATCAACGGCATCGTTGCCGCCCACTCCCCACGTCTTCGGCCGTGGACGAACGAACCACTCCGCGTCACGTTGACGGCTCGGTGAACGGCGACGCACGCCGATGCACACGGTGCAGGTAGCCACGTTGGCGAGGGATCGGAACAGTCGCGTCGGGCTGCTGGGCCGGCCGGCCGAAGAACCACTTCTTCGCAAGCTCGACGCAGACGAGATACGCCAGGACCATGGCGACGAGGACGAGGAAGAACGGCACAGGAATGGGTTGGAAGCCGAGCAGGCCTGCAACCGGGGAGTACGGCAACCACACGCCGACCGCGACCACGGCGAGCGAGGCAACGGTCAGTCCGAGCGATGGCCGACTGCGAAAGAAGGGGATGCGGCGCGTTCGGATGGCGAAGATGATCAGAGTCTGCGTCGCGATCGACTCGATGAACCAACCGGCCTGGAACTCACTCTGAGCCGCATGGAAAACAAAAAGCATCAGGGCAAACGTTGCGAAGTCAAAGATTGAGCTGATCGGCCCGAAGAGCAGCATGAACCGCCGGATATAGCCGATGTTCCAATGGGAGGGCGCGAGCAACTGCTCATGATCGACTCGGTCACCGGGGATGGCGAGCTGCCCGGTGTCGTAGAGCAGGTTGTTGAGCAAGATCTGCCCGGGAAGCATCGGCAGGAAGGGAAGGACGACGGATGCGACCGACGCGCTGAACATATTGCCGAAGTTGCTGGAGGTGCCCATCAGAACGTACTTGATCGTGTTTGCGAAGATGCGCCGACCTTCGGAGACACCGTCGGCGAGTACTCCGAGGTCTTTGTCGAGCAGCAACACATCGGCCGCATCCTTGGCAACATCGGCCGCCGATTCCACAGAGATGCCGATATCGGCCTGGTGCAGAGCCAGGGCGTCATTCACGCCGTCGCCGAGAAAGCCAACCGACCTGCCCGCATGCCGAAGCAGCCGGATGATGCGTGCCTTCTGCTCGGGAGAAACGCGGGCGAAGATCGTCGCCGTCGTTGCCGCCGCTCTCAGCTCATCGTCGCTCAGCGGCTCGATGTCGGTGCCCGACAGGGTGCCGCCTGAGGCGAGTCCGATGTCGGCGAGCACCTTCTCGGCCACGCGTGCGTTGTCGCCGGTGGCGATCTTCACTGTCACGCCGAGTTGCGCAAGCTTCTCCAGCGAGGCACGGGCATCCGCCTTGGGACGGTCGAGAAAGACGAGGAAACCGACCAGAGAGAGTGCGCTCTCAGCTGCTGACTCCAGCTTTCCGACGCCGGCCGCGCTCTTGACGGCGACCGCGACCACCCGCGCGCCGGAGGAGTACTGACTGTCCAGAATGCCCTGAGCCGCGGGCGGGACAACTGAGCAACACCGCAACACGTCTTCAGGCGACCCCTTCGTCACGATCTGGCGTTCGTGCGCAGGGGTTTCCACGAGCGCGGTCGTCATCCGCCGCTCATGGTCGAACGGGAGAAGATCGATGCGTGTGTAGTCGGCCGGAGTTGTCGTGCCCGATCGAGGTGCCTGCCATAGTGCCGAGTCCAGTGGATTGAGGCCGAGCACCGCGCCCGGCTGCGTCTGATAGTCGGTTTCGGTCGCGAGCAACCCGAGCAGGAAAAGCCGATCCGGGGTGGTCGTGGCATCCACCGGAAGCGCCGCGGTGAAGCTGATCCGCCCTTCCGTCAGGGTCCCGGTCTTATCGGTGACCAGGATGTCCATGTCTCCCAAGTCTTCGATGCAGACAAGTCTCTTGACGAGCACCTTTCGCTTCGCCAAGGCTCGCGAACCGGCCGCGAGGCTCGCGCTCACCACTGCGGGCAGTAGCTGCGGAGTGATCCCAACAGCGATGGCCAGAGAGAAGAGCAGCGAATCCAGCACGGGTCGTTGCAACAGCACGTTTGCGACGAAGATCAACGTCGTCAGAACCACGGCCACTTCGAGCAGAAGCACCGAGAAGCGGCCGAGTCCTCGTTGGAATTCGGTCTGCGGCTGTTGGGTGGCGAGTCCGCCCGCGATGCGCCCGAACTCCGTACGTGGTCCCGTTGCCACCACGACGGCGGTCGCCGTCCCGGACTGCACGACGGTGCCCATGAGCACGCAAGGTGTGAGATCTCCGATCCCCGCACCGGAAGCGATTGGTTCAGGCGATTTGGCAGCAGGAAGCGACTCACCGGTCATGATTCCCTCGTCGCAGGAGAGGTTCTGGGTGGTGACCAGGCGCATGTCGGCGGGAACCACCGCGCCCATTTTCAGTTCCACGACGTCTCCTGGGGCGAGCTCCGTGACGTCGACTTCGGCCGGAGCCCCGTCGCGCAGCACGACGACCGTGTGCCTGAGTTGATCGTGTAGCGCGTCGGCCGCGCGCTCCGCGCGGAACTCGTTCACGAAGCCCAAGCCGATGCTCGCGGCCAGAATCACCGCGATGATGACCGCATTCGTTGCCTGCCCGAGGAAAATCGACACCCCGGCCGTGACGAACAGCAACACTAGAATCGGGCTCTTCAGCTGCCGCCCGAGCACTCGCCACGGGCGGGCGCGATGTGTTCGCAGCACGTTGCGCCCGACAGTCGCGAGTCGTTCGGCTGCTTCGGCGGAGGTCAACCCTTGCACACGCGAATTCACCGCCGTGAGCACTGCGGCGCTATCCTGCGACGCTACGTGCTCGAGTGAGAGGGGAGACTCTGTGGCCGTCGTCGTGATCGTCTGACTGTTCATGGTTGCTCTCATTTCATCGCATCCACGCGTCAACCGATAGGACTTTGGACCCTGATCTTGCTCACGGGTCATTGATCGTGCCCTTAACCAACAATCGGAAGTCGATGACGCGCAGACGCTGCCACCGCATTCGTGGATTCCACGTTGAAGAGCGTCTATGTGCGCATCACCCCGCAAAGCCTGACCGGGCGACGATTCGAACGCGGACCTGAACCGGAATGGTTCTGAACGCAGGGACCTTCGGCACTAGCTGAACGCGAGGGCAGATGTCAGTCTGGAGGCATGACTATTCCACCTGCCGACACCGAGGATCGCGGCCAATCCGATTCTTCCGTGTCACGAAACCGTCGCAGAATCGTCGTTGGAGTGGACGGCTCTGCTTCCTCAGATGATGCACTGCGCTACGCCGCGCGCCTGGCCAAAGGCCTTGACGCCTCGGTCGAGGGCATCATCGCCTGGGCATACCCCATCGCGTTGAGCGCATACGCCATCAGCACGCTTCCTAACCTTGAGAACGAAGCTCGCGATGCCGCAAGCGCGGCTGCCGATCGGGTTTTTGGCGCTCGCCGGCCAGAGTGGTTCACGTTGGCGGTGCGGAATGGCAACCCAGCGCACGTTCTCATCCAGGAGAGCGAAGGGGCTGAGATGCTCGTCGTCGGCTCGCGTGGTCACGGCGGGTTCGCCGGCCTGCTCCTGGGTTCCGTCAGCGCTGAATGTGCCGAGCACGCGAAATGTCCAGTGCTGGTCGTCCGCGAATCGGTTGCGTCATAACATGGCTGACGCCTGGCCGCATCGCGAAGTGCAGACCCTCAACGACGAGACGCTGCGGAAGCTGAACACATGGTGGCGCGCGGCGAACTATCTGTCGGTGGGCCAGATCTACCTGCTGGATAACCCGCTGCTTCGTGAGCCGCTCACCCGCGACCACATCAAGCCGCGGCTGCTGGGGCATTGGGGCACAACACCGGGACTCAACTTCATCTACGCGCACCTGAACCGCGTCATTCAGGAGCGGAGCCTCAACACCATCTACATTGCGGGTCCTGGTCACGGCGGCCCCGGCATGGTGGCCAACGCCTATCTCGACGGCACCTACAGCGAGGTGTACAACAGCATCGACCGCACGACGGATGGCGTGCGCAAGCTCTTTCGGCAGTTCTCGTTCCCGGGCGGCATCCCCAGTCACGTCGCGCCGGAGACACCCGGCTCGATCCACGAGGGCGGGGAGCTCGGCTACTCCCTGTCCCATGCCTACGGTGCTGCATTCGACAACCCCGACCTACTCGTCGCCACGGTCGTCGGTGACGGTGAGGCTGAGACCGGTCCGCTGGCTACCAGCTGGCATTCGAACAAGTTCATCGACCCGCTGCACGATGGCGTGGTGTTGCCGATCCTGCATCTGAACGGGTACAAGATCGCGAACCCGACCGTGCTCGCCCGCATCCCCGAGAGTGAACTGCTCGACCTCATGCGCGGCTATGGCCACACGCCGTATCTGGTATCTGGCGGATTCGACGGCGAAGATCCGCTCGAGGTGCACAAGCGTTTCGCCGCGACCCTCGACGCGGTGCTCAACCAGATTGCTCACATCAAGGCGGATGCCGCAACGGGCACCCTGACGGAGCGCCCGGCCTGGCCGATGATCATTCTGCGCACGCCGAAGGGGTGGACCTGCCCTGCTGAAATCGATGGGCATCCGGCAGAGAACAATTGGCGCTCGCATCAGGTTCCGCTGCTCGATGCCCGCGACACCGACGCACACACCCTGCTGTTGGAGAGCTGGATGCGGTCATACCGGCCGGAGGAACTCTTCGACGAGAGCGGAGCCGTGGTCGGGTCGGCCACCGCACTCGCGCCCGAAGGGGACCTGCGGATGAGCGCGAATCCGGTGGCGAATGGCGGCCTGCTGCGCCAGGAGCTGAGACTGCCGAACTTCCGTGATTACGCGGTGGACGTCCCGGCACCGGGGGGATCGGTGAGCGAGGCCACCCGTGTTCTGGGCGGGTGGTTTCGAGATGTGATCGTGGCGAATCCCGACAACTTCAGGATCTTCGGGCCGGACGAGACCGCGTCGAATCGCCTGGACGCGGTTTTCGAGGTGACCGACAAACAGTGGAATGCGGAATTTTGGCCGATCGACGACGACAACCACCTGGCGAGAGCGGGCCGGGTCATGGAAATGCTCAGTGAACACCAGTGTCAGGGTTGGCTCGAAGGCTATTTGCTGACCGGGCGTCACGGAGTGATCAACTCATATGAGGCGTTCATCCACATCGTGGATTCCATGTTCAACCAGCACGCCAAATGGTTGAAGACCACACGTAAAATCCCTTGGCGCCGGCCCATCTCATCGTTGAACTATTTGCTCAGTTCCCACGTGTGGCGGCAAGACAACAACGGGTTGTCCCACCAGGACCCCGGTTTTATCGATCATGTCGTGAACAAGAAAGCGGATGTCGTGCGCGTCTATCTGCCGTTCGATGCGAACACGCTGTTGTCGACCTACGACCACTGCCTGCGCTCTGTCAACTACGTGAACGTTGTCGTCGCCGGCAAACAGCCGGCGGCGAACTGGCTCACCATGGAACAGGCGGTCGAGCATTGCACGCGCGGGTTGGGGTTGCTGGAGTGGGCCGGCACGGAGCAATCCGGAGAGGAACCGGATGTGGTGCTCGCGGCCGCCGGGGACGTTCCGACCCTGGAGATCCTCGCCGCGGCATCCATTCTGCGCGAAAGGGTGCCTGCGTTGAAGGTGCGTGTCGTCAACGTGGTCGACTTGATGAGGTTGCAAAGCGTGGGGGAGCATCCGCACGGGCTCGGCGACAGCGAGTACGACGCGATCTTCACCACCGACAAGCCGGTGATCTTCGCCTACCATGGTTACCCGTGGCTGATTCACCGCCTGACCTATCGACGCCACGGGCACGACAATCTTCACGTGCGCGGTTACATCGAAGAGGGAACAACCACCACGCCGTTCGACATGGTCATGCTCAACGATCTCGATCGCTATCACCTGGTGATGGATGTCATCGATCGCGTTCCCGGGCTGCAGGCAACCGAGGCGATCTTGCGGCAAGACATGCAAGATGCGCGGCTGCGTGCGCGCGCCTACACGCGCGAGCACGGGGAGGACATCCCGGAAGTCGCGGCGTGGACGTGGCCAGGCGTTGCCCACGGCACCTTCCGCAACGACGACACCGGCAGTGACAACGTTTGAGTTAGGGACTTTAGGCCCTGACCAGGTGAACCGCCGGACTATAGTCTCGGCAGTGGAGAGGTGGTCTCATGGTGCTGCTCGAACTGTTGAAGTCGTCCGACGTCGGAGGGGTCTTTCTGAGTTGGGGAATCTTCTCAATTCAGCTGGGCAACCTGATCGTGATCATCGCGATGCTGGTGCTTTTCGCACTCGCTTTGATCGTGCCGTTTCCTGGGGAGAGGCGCACAAAGTGACAGGCCGCGAGGAGGTGGACACGGATCGATCTTGGACTGGACGCACTCGACGCTGGGTGATGAAACGACTCCCACCCGAGAAGCTCCTGCCCAACACTCAGCCGAGCTATGTCGCGTCATGGATTTACGTTTTCGGGATGGGCGCAATCGCGTCGCTCGTCTTCATCATCGCTTCGGGGGCGGTTCTCAGCCTGAACGGGCCGATGTGGTACCACCTCTCATCGCTGGGGCACTTCGTCAACAGCGTGCACCTGTGGAGCGTCGAATTCTTCTTCTTCTTCATGGTGATCCACCTGTGGGGCAAGTTCTGGATGGCCGCATGGCGAGGGCACCGCGTGCTGACCTGGATCACCGGGGTGTTCTCATTCCTCGTCTCGATCGTCGCGGCGTTCACGGGCTATCTGGTGCAGACCAATTTCGATTCCCAGTGGATTGCGTTCCAGGCGAAGGATGCACTGAACGCGTCCGGAATCGGCGCCTGGTTCACCGTCACCAACTTCGGCCAGATGCTCATGTGGCACATTCTGCTGCTGCCGGCCGCAGTACTCGTCATCGTCGCCATGCACGTCGTACTCGTTCGCGTGCACGGCGTCGTTCCGCCCCTCGATGCGGCGGAGACGGATGCGCAACTCGTCGACCAGGAGGCCCGCGATGTCACGACACCCTAAGCCGGATCCCGACCTGGCTACACGGCCATGGAGCGGTGCGGTGCGAGACTACGACCTCTTCAAGGAACTCACCATCGGTGTCGTCGTGGTCGGCCTGATCGTTGTCGGGTTCGCGGCGATCGCAGGCTCTCCAGATGAGCCGACGGTGACCCTGCAATCCTGGGCGAAGGCGGCTCCGAACGACTTCGTCGCGACTGCGACAGCGGAGCTTGGCGGCACGTCCGACACGGCATCCTACGGCCCGCCGTATTCGACGACGCAGGGGGCGACGCAGACACTCGGCCCGATCGATCTTCAAAGCCTTTCCGGAACCCGATTGCCGATCGATACCGCTCGCGAATTCGTCACGCTGCCACTGCAGAAACTCCATCTGGCTACGGCAGCCCTGAGCCGTTGGCAAGCCTCGACCTCGGCGCAGCAGGACAAATGGACATCCGCATATGTCGCGGCCCTCGGCAAGGCGGCGGGAGGCAGTCCGGCGAAAGTCGCCAGCGGTGCGTACGGTCCCGTGCCACAGTTGACTGCCGGGCTCCTCACGGCAGCGAACCGTGGTGCACTCGACGGAGTAATCCAGGGCGAGGGCGGCATCTTCAACACAAACACGACGCCGACGATTCTCTTCCTGGGGGACGGCAACTACTTTCCGAACCTCGCGGCCGCTCAGCACCTTACCGGCGATCAGTGGGGAATGATGAACGAGACCGGCAACTACCCGGGCCAGTCATGGCTCTGGCTGTTCTCATTCTGGTACCAGGTCCCGGCCATCGGAGGCCTCGGCAATGCCGACCTCGTTGTCGTCGGCCTCATGCTGCTGCTCTCGGCACTTCTTACGCTGGTGCCGTTCATCCCGGGCCTTCGTTCGCTGCCGCGCCT
>Ga0208357_1001836_pt1 | contig 14940 bp, 14 predicted proteins | sample NGESurdeep092012_6_FD_184487 | JGI IMG/M metagenome (GOLD analysis project Ga0208357, IMG submission 184487) | Arctic peat soil microbial communities from Barrow, Alaska - NGEE Surface sample F52-2 deep-092012 (SPAdes) | ecosystem: Environmental > Terrestrial > Soil > Wetlands > Peat ... | reverse complement strand
CCGGGCAAAGCGATCGACCGCGGCGCCGCCGAGGTCTACATGGCTACCACCGTGCGCCAGCTGAGCCGACTCGGTCGGCAGGTGCACGCGGCGTATTCACTGACCGACAAGGAGCGCCTGGGCAAGCTCAGCCTCGACCAGGGCGACCAGAAGCTGCAGGAACTCAGCAACACGCTGGAAGAACTGGAGAAGGCGATCCGGCTCGCCTGGGTGCCCGATCCAGGCGAGACCGAACCGATGTATCGCGGCTCGCTCGGCCAACTGCCGGAGCCGTGGGTGGAACACGCGCGCATGCTGGACGTGCTCACCGGCCAGGTGCAGCGCTGGCTCGGGGCGGTGCGCCGAGCCGTGGTCGAGATGACCGACGGCGGCCCGACCCAGGAAGCGTTGTCACGCGAGCTCGGCATGGCGCTGGAGCGCATAGGCCGACAGGCGGCGTGCTGGCGCGCCTGGTCCAGCGACGATCCCGACGACGCCCCGCCACTGGCCCGCTGGACCACCCTGGGTACCGATCAACAATTGGTATGCCACGCCTCGGCGGTATCCGCCGCGGGCCTGTTGCGCAACGTGCTGTGGGGCAACGCCAGCGGCGTGGTGATGACCTCGGCCACGCTCAGCGCCGGCGGCAATTTCCGCGGTTTTGCCGATGCCATCGGGCTGCCGGACGAGGCAGTGACCGTGAGCCTGCCCTCGCCGTTCGACCTCGCCATGCAGGCGCGACTGGAGGTGCCGGCGATGCGCACGATGCCGGACGCGCGCGAGGCGCACGCCCAGGAAATCAGCGAATGGCTGGCCGAAAACCTCGACTGGGACGCCGGCAATCTGGTGCTGTTCACCTCACGCGTGAAACTCGAACGCGTGCTGCAGAAGCTGCCGATCGCGCAGGTACGCAAGGTGCGCGCGCAGGGTTCGCTGGGCAAGTCGCAGCTGGTCGCCGAACATTGCGCCGACATCGAGGCGGGCAAGGGCAGCACCTTGTTCGGACTGGCCTCGTTCGGCGAAGGCCTCGACCTGCCCGGCAAGCTGTGCGAGACGGTGGTGATCACCCAGCTGCCGTTTGCGGTACCAACCGATCCGGTCGGTGCCACCTACGCCGAATGGCTGGAATCGCGTGGGCGCAATCCGTTCATCGAGGTCAGCGTGCCCGAAGCCACGCGCCTGCTTACGCAGTATTGCGGTCGGCTGATCCGCAACGAGACCGACCATGGTCGCATCGTACTGCTGGACCGCCGCGTGGTCACCAAGCGCTATGGCGCCGGCATGCTGCGTGCGCTGCCGCCGTTCCAGCGCGTCATCGAGAAGAGCGCATGATCATCCGTCTCGCCGACTGCCCTGCGCAACCGTGGAAGAACGGCCATGGACGCACCCGCGAAATAGCCGTCCAGCCGTCCGCCGCGGGCGGCGACGACTTCGACTGGCGCGCAAGCATCGCCGAAGTCGACAGTGCGGCGCCGTTCTCCCGTTTTCCCGGCATCGACCGCCAGATCGTGTTGCTCGATGGCGCCGGTTTCACGATGACGCTAGACAACGGCCATGCGCATGCGCTGACCACGCCGTTCGTCCCGTTTTCGTTTCCTGGCGAAGCACAGGTGGAGGTGGCACTCGCCGGTGGCGCCACCCACGATTTCAACCTGATGACGCGCCGCAGCCGCTTGCGTGGCGACCTGCAGGTGTGGCGTGACCCTGGCGTGCGCAGGTCCGAGCCAGCGACCACATTGGTGTTTTGCGCCCGCGGCCATATCGATACCGTCGACGGCCGTTTGGGTTCCGGCGATGCATGGCGTCCGCTGCTTCCCGCCAATGATCCATTCACCCTTCGCGACGATGCAATCGCCCTCGTCGTCCGCATCGAACCGCGCGAAGCCTGACCCAGCGCGGCACTCGCCTATACTCGGGAACCATCACACAGGAGCGAATGCCATGAGCGTACTGATTCTTGGCCTGCTGGTGTTTCTCGGCGTGCACTCGCTGCGCATCTTCGCCGATGACTGGCGCAGCCAGCAGCTTGCACAGCTGGGGGAGATGCGCTGGAAGGGCATCTACGCACTGGTTTCGCTGATCGGCTTCGTGCTGATCGTGTGGGGATTCGGATTGGCACGGCAGCATCCGGTGCTGTTGTACGTGCCACCGTTGGCCCTGCGCCACCTCAATGCGCTGTTCACCCTGATTGCCTTTGTGCTGGTGGCCGCCGCCTACATCCCGCGCAATCACCTCAAGGCGAAGTTCGGTCATCCGATGCTGCTTGGCGTGAAGGCATGGGCATTCGGTCACCTGCTGGCCACCGGCATGCTGCGCGACGTGGTGTTGTTCGGCGCCTTCCTGTTGTGGGCGGTGGTGTTGTTCATCGTGTCGCGCCGGCGTGATCGCCGCGCCGGCACGGTGTATCCGGCCGGTACATTGGCTGGCGACGCCATGCTCGTGGTGGTGGGCGTGGCGGCCTGGATCGTGTTCGCGTTCTGGTTGCACCTGTGGCTTATCGGAGTGAAACCGATCGTTTGAGGGGTGTCGGGAGTCATCTGCGCAGCAGCCCATTCCTGCACTAGAATCAGGCCCATGTCCCACCCTTGAGGATCGACGCATGGCTGCTTTCCTGCTGTGGCTGTTGTTGCTGGTGGTCTGCTGGCCGCTGGCGTTGCTGGCGCTGGTGCTGTACCCGATCGTGTGGCTGGTGTTGCTGCCGTTTCGGCTGGTCGGCATCACGGTGGGCGCGGTGTTTGCCTTCCTCGGCGCATTGCTGATGCTTCCGGCGCGTGTGTTGCGCGGCCATCCGGGCTGAAGGCCTGGGTGAAAGCCCGGGTGGAAGCCTGAGGTGGACAAGCCGCACTCTCCTGCGTGCGAACGCAACCGTGAACCGATTCTCGAGGTGTTGCGCGAGTGCTTCGCAGATCGCCGCCACGTGCTGGAGATTGGCAGCGGCACCGGTCAGCACGCCGTGCACTTCGCCGCCGCGCTGCCGCAGTTGACCTGGCAAAGCTCCGATCGTCGCGAAAACCTGCCGGGCATCCGCGCCTGGCTGGACGAGGCGGCACTGCCGAACACCCCGGCACCGCTGGAGCTTGATGTGACCGGCAACTGGCCAGCCGGGCCATTCGATGCGGTGTTCAGCGCCAATACCCTGCACATCATGGACTGGCGCGAAGTACGGCAGCTGTTCGCGCGGCTGCCGGCGATCCTCACCGACGATGCCGTCCTGGTGGTCTACGGTCCGTTCAACGTCGACGGCCGCTACAGCAGCGACAGCAATGCCGCGTTCGATCAGTGGCTGAAGGCACGCGGCGCGCACATGGCGATTCGCGATGCGGAAGCCGTCGACGCGCTGGCCGCGGCAGCCGGGTTCGACCTGATCGAGGACCGCGCCATGCCGGCCCACAACCGCTGCCGCGTGTGGCGACGCATGAAGTAGCAAGAGCATGCCTGCACGAGCCGGTTGAACCGGGTACAAAGGCAACATGAAGTCGATCGACACGCCACCCCCCTGCCCCTGCGGCAATCCCGCCGGTTACACCACCTGTTGCGGCCCTGTGCACGCGGGAGCCGCTGCGACCAGCGCCGAACAACTGATGCGCTCGCGCTATAGCGCCTACGTACTCAAGCGCGAGGATTATCTGCTGGCAAGCTGGCACCCGGATACCCGGCCGACCACGCTGCGGTTGGCCGCGCAGCAACCGCCACCGACCTGGCTGGGGCTGGAAGTACGGCGCCGACAGCGCATCGACGACGAGCATGCCGTCGTGGAGTTCGTCGCCCGATACCGGCTCGGCGGTGGCCGCGCGCAACGCCAGCACGAAACCAGCCGTTTCGTGCGCGAACACGGCTGCTGGTATTACCTCGACGGTGAACTCAAGGGCTGAAACGCAACCACATCACGTGCAGGAGCGCACCCTGTGCGCGATGCTTTTCCTCGGGATTCGGGATTCGGGATTCGCAAGAGCAACAGCAAAAGATCGCGCACAGGGTGCGCTCCTGCAGCCACGCTCAGAAGCCCTGCACGCCGGCCGCATGCAGGCGCGCCGCCTGGGCGCGCACTTCGGCACAGCCGAAGAATTCCACCAGTTGACCCGCGCGGCCCTGGCCGATGCCATCCAGAGTCTGCCATTCGTCAGCATCGCGGCGACTGGCGTCGGCCCAATCCGGCAGATCCCGGGCCACGCCTGCCGGCACGCCGAGCGCTTGCAGCCAGCGCGCGAAAGGCCGTGTTCGCGCCGCCATGAAAGTACGCGTGAGCGTCGCCGCGCGTCGCGCACCGAATCCGGGCAGGGTCGTCAGTTGTTCGGGCGCCAGGTCCATCCAGTCCAGCAATCCATGGAGCAGACCCGCATCAACCAGGGCTTGCCAGGTGTCGGCGCCGACGCCCTTGAGACGCAAGCCCTGCCTGCCGCCCAGCCACACCAACCGCGCCAGGAACTGCTGTTCACAGCCGGAGCTCAGATGCCAGCACGTCAGCGGCGTGTACGCCTTCGGGTCCGGCGCGCTTACATCCACTCGCTGCTGCGCGCGCCAGACCACCGATTTGAGATTCGGAATGGTCAACCCGGCCAGTACCACCTCGACCTGGTCGCCGGGGCGGATGTCGAGTTGCCGCCAGCGCCGCAGCGAACCGACGCTGACGCGCTGCACCCGGTGATCGTCCAGTTGCACCGGATCGAGTTGCAGCATCGGAGTGATGCGACCGCTGCGACCGATCGTGAAAGTGACCGCGCGCACCTCGGCCAGTGCCGCGGCCGCCGGATACTTCCAGGCCACCGCCCAGTCCGGCGGTGCCGCCGGCCAAGTAGACGCTGCCGGTCGATGACCCTGCCGCACCACCGTGCCATCGGCCGCAAACGGCATCGCGTGGCGATACCAGTGCTCGCGCCAGCGCTTGACGTCGGCCAGCGTGCTGATCGGCTTCGTGTAGCTCACGCTGTCGGTCAAGCCCATCGCTTGCAGGCCCGCCAGGCGCGCCGGCATGTCGGCCGGGCCGCTGGGCCAATCCCACACGAACAGACCGATGCGCGCCGCCGTGGCATCGTCCAGCCGATCACGCGCCAGCGCACCGGCGACCGCCGAGCGCGCGTTGACGCCGCCGGCATCGGCTTGCACATGGCCCGGCACGCGCCAGTACAACTCGCCTTGCAACACCACGCGCGGCGGCGCCCGGGACAATTGCTTCGGGATCGCCTCGATGCGCTGCGCGAACGCGGTCCAGTCCGAGCCGTGCAGGCCGTCGCCGCGACTGCTGGCCTGGCGCAATCGGCCGTCCACATACAACAGGGTGACCGCGACGCCATCGGCCTTGGGCTGCACCCACAGATCGCGATCATCCCGCGCGCCCATCCACTGTGCCAGCGACTCGGCGTCAGGAAGCTTGGCCAGCCCGGTTTGCGCCACCGGCGCCGTGACCCGACCGCTGGCATCGGCCAGATGCTTCAGCGCGGCGGGCGCCTGCGCGGGGAAGCAGCGTTGCCATTGCTCCAATCGCTGCTGCGCCTGGTCGTATACCACGTCGTCAACCGGCGAGTGGCCGTCGACCCGGTAGGCGTGGTTCCAGCCATCAAGCCTGTCGTGCAACTGCGCCAGTTCGCGGCTGGCCTGCGCCGGCGACCACGCTGGACACGCCGTCGCATGACCACCGTTGATGCTCACCACGGCCAGCAGCAGCCAGGCTTCCTTGCGCATGCCGACACTCCAGGGATTGGGCAGAACCCGAACCTAGCCCGCGCAGGCATCCGCCAACACCCGGCGACGCCGATCACCCGCGTAGGCGATCTACCCCACGTCAGGACCGCGGCGCCTCCCCAAAACGCAACGCGGTCTCGCCGAGGAAGTGCCCGTGCGGCCCGAACCGCCGCTCCACGATCACGCCCTCGCCGGCATGGCCGATCGCCACCACCGTACTGGCGCGGGTGCCGTAGTCGGCGCCGCGAATGAACGCGCTGGAAAGCCGGCGCTCAAGTTCCAACCCCACCCCGGTGTCCGGCAATTGCGTGTCCGGAGCCACCTGTTCATCGGCCAGCGCGGCGAACAACGCGGAGAAGTCGGCATCGCCGGCATGATCGATCCAGTCGCACAGACGTTGCATCAGCACCCGCGTCTTCGGCCACGGCGCATCGAAGTCGGCGTTGGACAGACCATGGATCCCTGCCGTCACGAGCTGTGCGTGCGGCTGCGGGCGATTGCCCAGGTAGAACCCTGCCTGCGCGTCGAAGGTGAGCAGGTTGAAGGGACGATAAGCGGCGGCGTCACGCAGCAGTGCTTTCGCGTGCCCGCCGGCGTCTGCGGTGCCGGCGAGATAGTCGCGGATCAGCAGGCCGCGGGAGCGTCCCGCCTGCGAATCGCGTGGATCGCGTACATTCGTCACCACCGCACAACGTGCATCGTCAGTGACCCCCAGCCAGGTGCCGCCGACCTCCAGATCGCGACCGGCGACGATCGGCAGGTCGTCCCAGCGCGCCAGTGCCGCACTCGGGCGCGCATGCGACTCGTCGCGATTGCCGGCCAGCAGCAGGCGCCAGCGCGGATGGGCGTTCCAGGCAAAGGCGATCAGGCACATGCGACGAGCCGTCAGGAATGAGTGTGGAGCGGCGGCAAACGAAAGAAATGGCAGCGCAGCGCGCAGCGCGCACCCGCGCCGCTGGCGCCGGCCAGCCGTCGCCAGCGGACAGCTTAATCACCTGGCCATGGATTGGACAGCGCGCAGCCGATCCCGGCCGCCATCCGCAGCGGTCGGCGCAACATGGCCATTGACGGCAGGCTCGATCCCGCTGGCGTACTCGGTGATAATCCCCGGATGTCCAACCGCGTCCTTTCCGCCCGCCAGCTTGTCGGCTGCCTGCTCACCGTCGCCTGGCTCGGCGCGCTGGTTCCTGCCACGGTGCATGCACGGCAGGACGGAAAGAGCCGCATCGAGCAGACCGAGGCCAAGCAGAAGCTGGCGGACTTGCGCCACAAGATGGAAGCGCTGGCGGCCGAGCAGGCCGACACCGCGGCGACGCGCGACAGTGTCAATGCCCAGTTGGCGAAGCAGGCCAACGCGTTGGCTGCTGCGGCAAAAGCGGTGCGCCAGACGGATGCCGAGCTGACCGACAAGCAACAACAGCTGGAGCAGTTGCAACAACAACGAAGCGCGCTGCAGCTGACCTTGCACAGCCAGCGCGCCGCGATCGCCGACCTGCTGCGCGCCACCTATGCACTGGGCCATGGTTCGGACCTGCGCCTGCTGCTGGGCGACCAGGATGTGGCGCGCATCGCCCGCGCGTTGGCGTATTCGCAGTACTTCCAGCGCGATCGCGTGCAACGCGTGCAGAAGCTGATGGGCGAGCTGGCGAGGCTGCAGGAGCTTGAGGCCTCGATCAGCGTCGAACAGCAGGCGCTGCAGACGACCAGGGCACAACGCGAGGAACAGGCGAAGAAGCTGGGGCAGCAGCGCGTCGCGCAGCAAAAGCTGGCCGCCGCCGCCGACACCCGTTACAAGGATCAAACGCAACGATTGGCCGCCATGAAACAGAACGCGCAATCGCTCAATCATCTGCTCGCGCAGTTGCAGAAGGTGATCGACGAGGCCGCGGCGCAGCGCGCGGCGGCGGCCAGGTCGGGTCCCGGCCACAAGCCAGCGCCCGCCGATATCGGCCGCGCCGGCGCCGACATCCGCGGCAACCTGCCGTGGCCCGCCAGCGGCGTGGTCAACAGCTTCGGCAACGGTGTGCTGATCAAGGCGACAGCCGGCAGCGAGGTTCACGCCGTGGCGCGCGGACGCGTCATCTACGCCGGCTTCCTGCGTGGCTACGGCATGCTGATGATCATCAACCACGGCAATGGCTGGATGAGCATGTATGGCAACAACGAAAGCCTGTTGCACGGCGTGGGCGACGAAGTCGAGGCTGGCGAGGCGGTCGGCACCGCCAGCGCGGTCACCGGCATCAACACCGGCGTGTACTTCGAGCTGCGCCAGGGCGGCAAGCCGGTGGACCCACGCAGTTGGTTGAGCAAGCATCGATGAGAGGCTGTCGGCCGGGCTTCCGCGCAGTGAATTACTGCGGCATCCGGCTGTCTCACGCACTGCCATACTAGGCATGCCAAGGAACTGTCGAATCCGGGCAGTCGTATCGTTGATTCGGCTGGGCGAGTACAGATCCCCTGATCGCGCGGCGGCGCGGCGTTTTCCAGCTGAGCGGAGTCAACCGTATGCACCTGTCCCACCGTCGAGCGAGCCTTGGTCTGGCCACCGTGTTGTTGCTGGCAGCGTCCGCCGTCCAGGCGCAGAGCGCCCCGGCTTCCAGCGCCAGCGTGCCGGCTCCGCCGGTGGATGTGCCCTCCAGCAGTCATGCGCCCGCCAGTGCCAGTTCCAGTGCAGCTTCCAGTGCCGACCAGGTCGACCTCAAGGACATCCGCAACTTCAGCCGCGTCTACGAGCTGGTGCGCCAGGCCTATGTGGAAAAAGTCGACAACAAGACCCTGATGAAGGCAGCCATCACCGGCATGCTGGCTGGACTCGACCCGCACAGTGAATACCTCGACAAGGAAGGCCTGCAACAGCTCAGCGAGGATACGTCCGGCGAGTACAGCGGCCTCGGCATCGAGGTGCTGCAGGTGGACGGCGGCCTCAAGATCATCTCGCCGATCGACGACACCCCGGCGGCACGCGCCGGGATCAAGCCGGGCGACAGCATCGTCAAGATCAACGGCAAGCTGATCGACCCGCAGAACGTCAACGAGATGTTCCAGCAACTGCGTGGCAAGCCAGGCAGCAAGATCACCCTGACCATCGCGCACGAAGGCAGCAACAAGTTGATCGATCTGCATCTGGTGCGTGAAAACATCTCGGTCAGCAGCGTGAAAGTACGCGAACTGGAGCCCGGCTACGCCTACATCCGGATCAGTCAGTTCCAGGACGACACGAGCGCCGACCTGGAGAAGAAGCTGGGCCAGCTGATCGCCAAAGACGGCCCGCAGAAGGGTGCGGTGCTGGATCTGCGCAACAACCCCGGCGGTCTGCTCACCGCGGCCGTTGGGGTCAGCGACGACTTCCTCGACTCCGGCATCATCGTCACCACCCGGGGCAGGCTGGCCGACGCCAACATGAGTTTCAGCGCTCACCCCGGCGACCAGCTCGACGGCGCACCGATGATCGTGCTGACCAACAACGGCACCGCCTCGGCGGCCGAGATCGTCGCCGGTGCCTTGAAGGACAACCACCGCGCACTGACCATGGGTCAGCGCACCTTCGGCAAGGGCGTGGTACAGACCGTGCTGCCGCTGGATGCTGATCACGCGGTGAAAATCACCACCGCCCGCTACTACACGCCGAACGGCACGTCGATCCAGGCCGAGGGAATCAAACCGGACATCGCCCTGGCCGACCTCACCGTGAACCCTGCCGACAGCCCGCCGGTGCTGATCAGCTCCGAGGCCGACCTGCCCAATCACCTGGCCAACGAAAATGCCCAGGCCGCGACCAACATCGACAACGACGGCAGCGCCGCCGATGCCAAGCTGGCCATCAGCGATTACACGCTGGCGCAGGCCCTCAACGTGCTCAAGGGCATGTCGTTGCGACAGCCCGCGGCGGCCCCGCACTGATCGGCAAGCGCGCCGCGCCGGCCCAACCGATTGAAATAATGATGAAGGGCGATGTCTCGAATAGAGCAGAGCATCCCTGATACTCCACGGCGCGTCTACATCACGGCGAGCAGACTGGCGCGATGAATCCTGCCGTCACCGACCACGCGACTCCGCCGCACGTCCTGATCCTCGGCGGCGGTTTTGGTGGTCTCACCGCGGTGCGACGACTGGCCGGCAGCAAGGCCCGGATCACCCTGGTCGACCAGCACAACCATCATCTGTTCCAGCCCCTGCTCTATCAGGTGGCCACCGCCAGCCTCGCGGCGCCATCGATCGCGGCACCGTTGCGCCACATCCTGCGCCGGCAGCGCAACCTCACTGTACTGATGGACACGGTGACCGGGGTGGATCTGGCCACAAGGCGGGTTCAATGCGGCGCGGCGACACTGGATTACGACTATCTGGTGGTTGCCACCGGCGCCACCCACGCCTACTTCGGCCACGACGAATGGGCGCGTTTTGCACCGGCGTTGAAGAACCTGGATGATGCCCTGCTGATCCGCCGCCGGGTGCTGCTCGCCTTCGAGCAGGCCGAGCGCGAGAACGATTCCGCGCGCCGCCAGGCGTGGCTCAACTTCGTCGTGGTCGGTGGCGGCTCCACCGGGGTGGAACTGGCCGGTACCCTGATCGAACTGGCCCGGCATACCCTGTCTGGTGAATTCCGCCGCTGTGACCCGAGCTCGTCCACGGTACGCCTGATCGAGGCAGGCCCGCGGCTGTTGGCCGGCTACGATCCGTCACTGTCGGAAAAGGCGCGCCAGCAGCTGGAGCAACTGGGGGTGGAAGTGCACACCGGTGTCGCGGTCAGCGGCATCGACGCCGACGGGGTGAAGCTGGGCGAACGACGCTTGCGCGCGCGCACCGTGCTATGGGCCGCGGGCGTGGCCGCCTCGCCGGTAGGCCGCATGTTGGGCGTGGCGCTGGACAAGGCCGGTCGCGTGCAGGTTCGCGATGACCTGAGCGTACCCGGACATGCGGAGGTCTTCGTGATCGGCGACCTGACTCATCTGGAGCAGGCCGATGGCACGCCGGTACCCGGCGTGGCGCCGGCAGCGAAGCAGATGGGCAAGCACGTGGGGAACGCGCTGCGGGCACGGCTGCGCGGTAGCGACGAGCCATCTCCGCCGTTTCGCTATCACGACGACGGCGCGCTGGCCACGATCGGTCGCATGGCGGCGGTAGCCCAGTTCGGCAGGCTGAAGCTCTCCGGCCTGCCGGCCTGGATCATCTGGCTTCTGGCACACATCTATTTTCTGATCGGCTTCCGCAATCGGCTGGCGGTCATGCTGGACTGGGCCTGGGCGTATTGCACACACCAGCGACAGGCTCGCATCGTCAACGGTACCGACACCGACAGCCCCGATTGACCGACACGCCTCCACGCAAACGGCCCGGTTGCCCGGGCCGTCGTGGTTCTCGCTGAAAGTCCGCCCAGGAAGATGCGCGAACCCTACACCGCAAACACGCCGCGCATCTTCTTCATCGCGTTCGCCTCGACCTGGCGGATGCGCTCGGCGGAAACGCCGTACTCGTCGGCCAGGTCCTGCAACGTGGCCTTGTTGTCGTCGTCCAGCCAACGGCGCTGAATGATGTCGCGCGAGCGCTTGTCCAAGTGGCTCAGTGCGTCGGTCAGTGTCTGCATCTGGTTATCGGCGTAGTCCTCGTCCGAGACGTTCTCGTACGGGTCGGCACCGTCGTCAATGAGGAACGCGGCCGGCGCCGGCTTGGCGTCATCATCGGCATCCACCGGCGCCTCAAAGCCGATGTCGCGACCGGACAGGCGCGATTCCATCTCGCGCACCGTTGCCTCGGGTACGCCAAGATCCTTGGCCACGGTGCTCACCTCGGCAGCGTTCATCCAGCCCAGCCGCTTCTTGTTCTTGCGCAGGTTGAAGAACAGCTTGCGCTGCGCCTTGGTGGTGGCGACCTTCACGATGCGCCAGTTCTTCAGGATGAACTCGTGCATCTCGGCGCGGATCCAGTGCACCGCGAAGCTGACCAGGCGGACGCCCACGTCAGGGTCGAAGCGCTTCACCGCCTTCATCAGACCGATGTTGCCTTCCTGAATCAGGTCGGACAGTTGCAGGCCATAACCGGAATAGCCACGCGCCACATGCACCACGAAGCGCAGGTGAGACATCACCAGCTTCTTCGCCGCGTCGAGGTTTTCCGCTTCGAGATAATCACGCGACAGTGCCTGCTCTTCTTCCACGCTCAACACCGGAATGCGATGCACGGCGGAAATATAGGCATCCAGGCTGCCGACCAGGCTCGGCAGCGGGTAGTTGGCGGTCACCAGGGCTTGGGACATGGATGAAACCTCCTGCAAGACGACAAAGTTTAGCACTCGGGTGATTGGAGTGCTAAACCCTCGATTGGTTCGATCCGGAAGGAACCCGGGCCTTAATGAACCGTATAGTACAGATATAAACTGCGGTTGTCGAGCCCCCGATCACACCCAGTTGAGGGTCGGGTACACGAGTTCAAGCCTGGTCAGCACCGCCCTGTTGCCGGCGAAGATAGCGACCAGTCGATCGGCGGCTGGCCCCTGCTTTCCAGGTAGCGGTTGGCGGCGGAGAAATGGCCGCAACCGATGAAGCCGCGATGGGCCGACAGCGGCGAAGGATGCACCGAGCGCAATACGCAGTGGCGATTGTCATCGATCAGCTGGCCCTTGCGCTGTGCGTAGGCTCCCCACAGCAGAAACACCAGATTCTCGCGCTCGCGGTTGAGCGCCTCGATCGCCGCATCCGTGAAGCCCTCCCAGCCCCGGTTCGCATGCGCCCCGGCGCGACCTTCTTCCACCGTCAGCACGCTGTTGAGCAGCAGCACACCACGGTCGGCCCATGCGGTGAGGCAACCGTGGCCGGGGCGGGCGACACCGAGATCGCGCTGGATCTCCTTGAAGATATTGTCCAGCGACGGGGGTACGCGCACACCGGGACGCACCGAGAAACACAAGCCATGTGCCTGACCGGCGCCGTGGTAGGGGTCCTGACCCAGGATCACCACCCGCACCGCGTCGAAGGCGGTGTGATCAAACGCGGCGAAGATCTCCGGCCCGGGCGGATAGATGTGCTTGCCGGCCTGCTTCTGCGCACGCAGGAAGGTCGACAGTGACTGCATCTCGGGGCGTTGCAGGTAGTCGCCGATGCGCGCCTTCCAGGAAGGCTCCAGTTTGACCTGGTGCTCGCTCATGCGCCGTTGTCGCCCGACTCACGCTCGACCTGCTCGCGCCCGCGCAGGTGGGCCGCCACGCGCAACTGGAACAGGAGTTTGGTGATCAGCAGCTTTTCCTCGACCGGCTTCTCGACCAGATCGTTGGCACCCGCGCGGATCAGCGCGGCCTGGTTGGCCGGGTTCTCGTCACCGGTCATCACCAGCACCGGCAGCCTGCCCTTGTCGTAGCCGAAGTCGTTGCGGATATGTTTGAGCAGGTCACCGCCGGTCAGCTCGCCCTTCAGGCTGACATCGGTCAGCACCGCGTCAGCACCGACCCAGCCCAACACGCGATCGGTCTCGAGCAGCGCGATTGCATCTTCCACGCTGACCACATGGCGCACGGTCAGTCCGATCTTCTCCAGCATGCGCCGGGTCGCCAGGGCCACCACGCGGCTGTCCTCGACGTAGAGGACCGTGCCTTCGGCGCTGGCCTGGGGGCTGACATAGCCGCGGATGAACTCGGCCAGTGCCTGGAAACCCAGCGATTTATCGAAATAATCAGTGACATGCTCGCCCAGCGAACGCCGGTGCAGCCGGTCCTCGACATCGCCGGAAACCACCACGATCGGCACATAAGTCTGCGGCGCCGATTCACGCACGAATCTGGCCAGCTCCAGCCCGTCCATGTCGGGTAGGCGCAGCGCGATGGTGATGAAGTCGAACACGCCATCGTTCAGCACCTGCTGCGCTTCCTCGCCGCTGCCGCAACCGACGACTTCCACGCCGGGCAGCTCGTCTTTCAGTACACGGCCGATCAATTTGCGCACCACGCGCGACCCATCGACCACCAGCACGCGGGGCGCTTCGGTCAGCAGACGACTGCTGATGTTTTTGCTCATGCCTCACTCACTCGACTGACTCGCCGATCCATGGCGGATAAGTTCGGGGCCGACAAGCCCGTGCGCGCATGTTGATCTGACCATGATGCCCGAAGCCGGCAGCAACAGTTGCGATTCATGGCACCGCGCCGGCACCCCGGCACGCCATCACGCCGCCATGCGCAGTTGCCACGCGCTGACCACGCGTGCGCCGAGCCAACCCAGCAGCGCTGCCACCACTGGCACCGCCAGCAGTAGCCACAATGGCAAACCGCCCACGTGGAGCTGGCCTGCATAGGCCTGGCTCAGGCGGGCGACCGGCGCGGCCAGCGCAAGTTCGATGGCTACGGCAAGCACCGCGGCGAGGATGCCGCTGAACAGGCCATACCAGATGCCCGCGTATAGATAGGGTCGGCGCACGAACGCCTTGCTCGCACCGACCAGCAGCAGCACGCCGATTTCCTCGCTGCGACTCGCGATATCCACCCGCACGGTGTTGCCAACCACCAGCAGCGCCGCCAACGCCAGCAGCGACGCAAGAATCAGCACCACCCGGTTGCCTACACCCAGCAACGCTTCCAGCCGCTGCCGCCAGTGTCCACTGTCCTGCACCAGGTCGACGCTGCCCATGCCGCGCACGTCCGTCACCAGTTGTTCCAGCGCCGTGGCCGTCGCTTCCGGACGTGGCTGCAGTTGCAGCACGTACGGCAACGGGTTTTCGCCCAGCGACTGCACGGCGCCGGAGAAGCCCTGCATTTTCGCCAACTCGTCCATGCCCTGCTGCGGCGTCTTGATCGTGACCGCGCCCACTTCGGGGCGCTCGCCCAGTTGTCTGGCCAGCATCTGCGCCTGCTGCGCACCCTGGTCGCTCTTGAGGAACACGCTGATCGCCTGGGTCTGGCCCAGCGCATCGCCGAGCTTCTGCACATTGCCCAGCAGCAGGTAGAACGCCAATGGCAGAGCCAGCGCCAAACCCATCACCGCGATGGTGAGCAGGCTGCCCAGCGGGCGCGCCGCCAGTCGACGGAGACTGGATGCCGCACTCCAGCCATGATGCTCCTGCCAACTGGCAAGGCGGCGACCGCGGCGGTGTTCGTTGCGGCCGGGTGCCTCGGGTGCGGAATGATTGGCTGGCACGCTGCTCACAACACCTCCTGCGCCGCGAGGTCCGCGACCAGCCGGCCGTGGTCGAGCACGATCACACGCTTCTTCATGCGTTTGATCAGCGGCAGGTCGTGGCTGGCGACCAGCACGGTGGTACCGACCTGCTGGAACTCGTCGAACAGGCCCATGATTTCCA
>Ga0208357_1001834_pt1 | contig 14953 bp, 14 predicted proteins | sample NGESurdeep092012_6_FD_184487 | JGI IMG/M metagenome (GOLD analysis project Ga0208357, IMG submission 184487) | Arctic peat soil microbial communities from Barrow, Alaska - NGEE Surface sample F52-2 deep-092012 (SPAdes) | ecosystem: Environmental > Terrestrial > Soil > Wetlands > Peat ... | reverse complement strand
TTCGACCACAGTCCGCGACGCGAACGGCGTTCGGCTGGCGGCGCGCACGCATTGGTGGGATATCCACTGCACGAATGTAGCCGCTGCAGTAAATTCGTAGCAGAGTCGATATTGCAGTTGCCTCCCTGATGTGGGTGCTGCACTAGACATTCGCTTCAACTATTCGCGCTTTATTTGTGTGTGCTCTTTGAGAACGTCTCAGCTGCGAACGGGACAAGTCCATGCCCAGTCAACGAGATAGCTTTTACTATCCTTCTTCGGGCGAAGAAGCCTACTATTCGAAATTGCGGACCTTGACCGAGAGGTTTCCGCACGATCTTCGCCACTATCTTGATCTGTTTTCGGTCTATGCCAGCCGGCGCGCCTTCATTCGCCAGCTCGCGCATTATGAGTTGTTCAAGCGGACCATCGATTTGCCGGGCCACTACGCCGATTTCGGCGTCTATTTCGGCAAGTCCTACTTCAGTTGGCACAAGTTCCTCGAAGTGCTGACTCCGACGGCGACGCATAAGAAGGTTATTGGCTTCGATACGTTTGCTGGTTTTCCGGCGCTCGCACGGGAGGACGGTGAGGACGACACGTCAATTCAGAAGGTTCCGGGCGGCTTGAGCGCTGCCAGCTTTATCGACGAGTTCTTGGAACTGCTCGCGCTTCATAACGCGGATGCTGTGCTTCCCGTGGAGCGCGGAAGAATCGTTCAGGGAGACGTTTGTAAGACCTTACCGCGCTGGCTGGAGGACAATCAGGAAGCGCGCTTCTGTCTTATCAATCTCGACGTCGATATCTACGAGCCGACGATGGTCATCTTGGAAAACTGCTGGGACCGCGTCGTTTCGGGCGGTGTGGTCATCCTCGATGAATATGCGACCAGTAAATGGCCAGGTGAAACCAAGGCTTGGGATGACTTCGCGCTACGTCGGGGGCTTCGCCTGACATTGAGCCGATTTCCGTGGGCCAATGCGCCCGGAGCTTATGTGATAAAGGCGTAGGCTCAGCCTGCCAACGCGTTCCTGCGCAGGCGCGCGAGCGAGGCATCGCCCGCGAAAGCCTTCTCAAAATGGCTGAGCGTGCCCTTGGCCGCGACGAGGTCCGGCACGATCGGCGGCGAGCGCATGTCGCGGGGATGCTGCTGGGTGGCGTGGAACCAGTCGGCCGGTGTCGCGCCGACCGCGCCGCGGAAGTCCGGATGGCGCGGGGTCTCCTCGGCAAGCGCGCGCCAAAGGACGCCGAAAGCGTCGGCGCTGCGTGCCGGCGTGCGGGTCGCGGCAACGTGGGCGGCGGCGTTTTTCGAGAGCCGTCGGAGCAGGCCGGGATTGTCCAGCAGAGCCTCTAGCAGGGCCGGGCATTGGTCGATCGTTTGGGCAACGAGGCCGGTTTCGCCGTCCGTGACGATGGCCGACTCGGCCGGATTGCCGAGCACGACCGGCACCAGGCCAAGCGACATCGCTTCGACCAAAGCGTTCTCGGCGGTGCCGTAATGCTCGTGTTGCAGCGGATAGAAAAAGATGTCGGCCTGCGCGAGCGCTTCATTGGGCCGATGGGTCTGGCCGTGGAAGCGCAGGCGCTCCGGATGCTTCATGCCGAGTGCCGCCGCCATGGCGCCGACCGACGGCGCGCCCCAGATCGCCACATCGACGTCGCGGTCGAGCGCGTCGAGCGCGTCGAAGAAGCCGGGGTGCATTTTCACGAAATCGACGGTGCCGAGGTAGGCGATGCGCGGCACGGCATTGGGCATGCGCGCGGGCGTCTTCGCGAATCCGAAGCCGCTATTGATCGCCGTCGCGCGGCCGGGCGGCAGCGCAGCGAGCGCGGGTAAAGCGAGCGAGGCCGCGGTGGTGACGACAAAGCGGCCAGCTTCGGCGGCGAGCGCCGGTGGGATCGCCGGGCCGAACAGGCCTGAAATGTGCGACCAGAACACGCTTTGCATCGCCGGGAAGTCGGCGCGCGCCAGGCATTCGAACATGCGCGGATGATTCCAGAACTCGAACTGGACGATGTCGGCGGCGGCCGCGCACCGCACGACCTCATTCAGGTCGGCAGCGACGCACACGTCGGCGCCGCCGGCGATCGCGTCGGCATAACGGCGCTCACGCGGCGGCTCGAGCAGCAGGAAGGTGTGGCTGAACTCCGCTGGCCATTCTGCGGAGAGCGCCGCGTGGGCCTTGCCGACGCCACCGCCGAGATGCGGGGTGACGTGCAGGATCTTCATTCGGCGGCTACGACCGCGAACGCGGGATTGTCACCGCCCGGCGCGATCACGTTCGGAGCGAGGGCGACCTCTTTGCGGAATTTAGCGAGCAGCTTGACGCGATGGGCGTCGATATTGTCGGGCAGGCAGTGGCTGAGTTGGCCGCAATTGCCGCAGACGCCGTTCTGGCGACGCCGGCCTTCGAGATGCTGAAGCCGCAGCGCGTTCATGCGCTCCGACGTCCATATTTCTTTCATCGACTGCGTGCGCACGTCGCCAATGATCAGCTTTCGGCCCCAGTCAAGGAAGCAGGACGAGACGAGGCCGTCGGCATTCACCGAATAGCCGTAGAAGATGTAAGGGCAGGTGTCGGTGTCGCCGATCTCTTGCTGGTAGATGCCGGTGGTGATTTTGACCCCGGTGTGCTCCTCGATGTCGAACTCCGGCCAGCAGGGTGCGAAGTTCTCGACGAAGATGCGGTCGCAGTGGTCGCCGAATGTATCGAAGAATTCCTGGCGCTGCGCCTCGGTGATCAATTCGCCGGGAATTTTGACGACGATCTCGCAGTTGCCCTTGTTGGCATAGACCCACTTCACGTTCTCGACGAATTTGCGGAAGTCGAACTTGAAGCCGGTGAAGCGCTGGTAGCTTTCCTCGTTCATGCCATCGACGGAGATGTTGATCTTGTCGATGCCGGCTTCGAGCACCGGACCCATGCGCTCGGGATTGAGGAAGGTGCCGTTCGTGGTGGTGTCGATGTATTCGATGTGTTTCGCCTTGCGCGCATAGGCGATCATGTCGGCAAGGCGCTTGTTCAAAAACGGCTCGCCGTCCTTGTACATGCGCAGCACTTTGATCGGCTTGTCGAAGGCACCGAGGTCGTCGACGATCTTCTCGAACACCTCGTATTTCATCGCACCCTGGAAGCGTCCGGTCTCGGCGATCATGTCGCGGTGGCCGGTCGGGCAGAAGGTGCATTGGAAATTGCAGGCGCTCGCCGGGTCGACGAACACGATGAAGGGCGTCGCCAGCGGGATCACTGTCTCGAGCGCTGTGCGGCCGACGAGATTGATGCGGGGTTCGAGCCGAGCCTTCATGGCGCCTCATCCTGCGAGCGGGACCGGCACTGAGTCGTATAGAAGAATGGTTAACAGGGATTAACCATGCGGGGCCACTTAGCGCAGGCCCACCACGCGAGGAGGGTCGAAGGCGTTGTCCGGCCGCGCGCCGAAGCGCAACAGGTCGCGCCGGCCATAGCCGTCGGCAATGCGATCGGCCAGTTCGCGCACGGTCACCGGCACGCCGGAGCAGATGTTGACCGGGCCTTGCGCGGTGCCGAGCGCGGCGTCGGCGATCATGGCGCCGGCTTCGCGCACGTCGAGGAAGTCGCGGATCTGCGTGCCGCTGGTCAATTCGGCCGGTTCGCCTCTTGCAAGCCGCTCGCGCAAATAGGGCACGAGCCGGCGTTCGTTCTCGCCGTCGCCATAGAGATAGAACAGGCGGCACCAGGCGAAGCCGACGGCGTGCGACGGCAACAGCTCCGACAGGGCCCGGAAAGCCGAAGCCTTGGCGCTGGCGTAGGGCGTCTGCGGGCTTAGCGGTGTTCGTGTCGTCACTAGGCCGGCGCTCAGGTCGCATTCGAAGCAGGTGCCGATGCCGACGACGCGCCCGACACTCGCGGTAATCGCTCCCCGCGCGAGTTGGAGCGTGCCGGCGAGGCACGCGTCGTTTTTCGGCGAGTGCAGATAGACGCCGGGCTCGGCGTACCAGGCGACATGGACGACCGTATCGATGCCGCTGCATGCCGGCGCCCACCACGCGGACTTTTCCGCGAATAGATCCGGCGTTGTGACGATGCTTTCCGTCGCTGCGGTCAGCCGGGACTCGCTGCCGTCGCGAATGACGACGCGCACCAACGCGCCGCGCGCGACGAGCGCCTGGTGCACATGCCGGCCGACGAAGCCGGTCGCACCGGTGAGGAGGACGGTCATGCGATGGCCAGCCGCGGCACGGCGGTGACGAACTTCGTGCCTTGCGCGGCGAGCGCCCTAAGGCTCGTCTTGATCTCGGCGGCGATATTCCACGGCAGGATAAGCAGGAAGTCTGGGCGCCGCGTATCGAGTGCCGCTGGTGGCAGAATGGGAATGTGGCTGCCGGGCATGAACTTGCCCTGCTTCGAGGGCGCCGCGTCGCAGACGAAAGGCAACAGATCGGGCTTCACGCCAGCATAGTTGAGCAACGTATTGCCCTTGGCGGCTGCGCCGTAGGCGGCGATGCTCCGGCCTGCGGCCTTCTGCTCGATGAGGAAGCGCAGCAGGCCGTCCTTGATGCGGTCGGCGCGCGGCTGGAAGGTGCGGTAGGTGTCGATCTTGCGCAGGCCGCGGTGTTCTTCCTCGGCCAGCACAGCCGAGACAGCCGATGTGTCCGCGCGGCGGTCGTCGCCATGGCAGCCATAGAGTCGCAGGCTGCCGCCATGCGTCGATAACTCCTCGGCATCGAACACACGCAGGCCTGCGGTTGTGAAAATGCGTTGTGCGGTGTAGAGCGACAAATACGAGAAGTGCTCGTGGTAGATTGTGTCGAACTGCGCCCACTCGATCAGCCGCATCAGATGCGGGAATTCGAGCGTGATCGTGCCGCCGGGTTTCAGCGCGGCCTTGAGCCCACGCGTGAAGTCGTCGATGTCGGGCACGTGCGCGTAGACATTATTGCCGGCGATGAGGTCGGCCTGCTTGCCTTCCGCCGCGAGGCGTTCGCCGAACGCTTTGCCGAAGAATTCGCGCATCACCGGAATCCCGAGCGCCTCGGCCGCGGCGGCGGTGCTCGCGGTCGGCTCGATGCCGAGGCACGGAATGTTCGCCTTGGCGAAATTGCGCAGCAGATAGCCGTCGTTGCACGCGACCTCGATGACGAAGGATTGGCGCGTCAGCTTGAGCCGCTCGATCATCTCCGCGCTGTAGCGCTCGGCATGGACGAGCCAGCCTGACGACGTGCTGGAGAAATAGGCGTAGTCGGCGCTGAACAGTTCGTCGGCGGCGGCGTAGTCTACGGTCTGCACCAGCCAGCAGCGCTCGCACACCATAACCTTGAGCGGGTAAGTGCGTTCAGGCCGGGTCAAGTCGGCTTCTGTAAGATAGGCGTTCGACGGTGGCGCGAAGCCGAGATCGACGAAGGTCAGCTCTAGCGGCGCTTTGCAATGCCGGCAGTTCACAGCGCGATCCCGGTGAAGCCATCGTCGAGCATCGAGGCCTGTGCATCCCGCGCCGACATCTCGGCGATCGGCAGTGGCCAGGAAATTGCGAGCCGTGGATCGCGCGGATTCAGTCCACCCTCGGAGGCCACATCGTAGGCGGTGGAGTGGCAATAGATCAGATCGGCGTCGTCGGTGAGCGCCTGGAACCCATGCGCGAAGCCTTTCGGGATCAGCACGGCGCAACAATTGCCGGCGGAGAGGTGCTCCCCATGCCAGTTGAGGAATGTCGGCGAGCCACGGCGCAAATCGATGGCGACGTCGAACGCCTCGCCGCGGATGCAACTCACGAGCTTGATTTCGGCGTGTGGCGTCCGCTGGAAGTGCATGCCTCGCACGGTGCCTTTGCGGGCGGTCGACGTGTGGTTGATCTGCGCGATCGAGCCCGTCCATCCGGCGTCGTGCAATTCCTCGGCGCAGAACAGACGCGCGAAGGATCCACGCGCGTCGGCGAAGCGTTGCCGCTCGACGAGCTTGAGCCCCGCGAGCGGCAGGCCGGTGACGGCGAGGCGGTTCACGCCCGCGCCTCGTAGGCGGCGATGTCGGCGCGGCACAAGCTCAACGCATCGCCGCGGTCGCAGTGCGCGCAATACCAGGTCATCGTTCTGCCGATCGCTTCGGCGAGTGTCAGATGCGGCCGCACGCCGAGCGTGCCGTGCGCCTTGGTGGCGTCGAGGGCAAGCCACGCCGACTCATGCGGGCCCTGTTCGCTGGCGGCGAACTCCACATCGCCTTTGCCGTAGGCGGCGCGCGCCATTGTGATGACATCGCGCACCGGCACGGCGTCGCCCAGCGTCGGACCGAAATTGTAGGCGCCGGCAAGAAGCGGCTCCTGCCACAGCCGACGCGCCAAAGTGAGATAGCCGGACAGCGGCTCCAGCACATGCTGCCACGGGCGGACCGCGGACGGGCGGCGAATCTGAAGCGTCTGTCCGGCCTGCCAGGCGCGCACCGCGTCGGGAATGACGCGGTCTTCCGACCAATCGCCGCCGCCGATGACGTTGCCTGCTCGCGCGCTCGCGACTGCGACGCCATTAGCAGCAAGAAAAGCATCGCGATAGCTACCGATGACGATCTCGCACGCCGCCTTGCTGGCGCTGTAGGGATCGTGACCGCCGAGCGGATCGTCCTCGCGATAGGCGCGATGGCCGGCATCCTCGCGATAGACCTTGTCGGTAGTGATCATCACCGCGACGCGCACCGTCTCGACCGCGCGCAAGGCATCGAGCACATGCGCCGTGCCCATCACGTTGGTGTCGAGGGTGTCGAGCGGTGCGCGATAGCTGGTGCGCACCAAAGGCTGCGCCGCCAAGTGGAAGACGATCTCCGGCTTCACGTCCTCAATCAGCCGGGCGACCGCATGACGGTCGCGGACATCGCCAATGCGGCTGTCGCAAAGCGGTTCGATTTTTGCCTCGGTGAAGAGGTTGGGCTGTGTGCCCGGCGCCAGGCTCAGGCCGGTGACGGCCGCGCCGAGGCGATGCAGCCAGATCGTCAGCCACGAGCCTTTGAAGCCGGTATGTCCCGTCAGCAGCACACGCTTGCCGCGCCAGAATGCGGCTTCGCTCTCGCGCGTCAATGCCAGACCTTCCATGGCGCCTTGCCGGACGACCACAGCTCCTCGAGCATGTTCTTGTCGCGCAACGTGTCCATCGGCTGCCAGAAGCCGCGGTGCTCGAACGCCATCATCTGGCTCATGGCGGCAAGGCGCACGAGTGGCGAACTCTCCCACGGCGTATCATCACCCGAAATGAGGTCGAGACACTTCGGCGACAGCACGAAGAAGCCGCCATTGATCAAGCCGCCGTCGCCGCGTGGCTTCTCGGTGAAACCCGTCACGGCGTCGCCGTCGCGCTCCAGCGCGCCGTAGCGGCCGGGAGGCCGCACCGCGGTGACGGTCGCGAGCCTGCCATGGCTGTGGTGGAAATCGATCAGCTCGCGGATGTTCACGTTGCTGACGCCGTCGCCATAGGTGAGGCAGAACGCGCCTTCGTCGGCGAGGTGCGCGCCGACACGCTTGAGACGGCCGCCGGTCTGCGTGTGCTCGCCGGTGTCGATCAGCGTCACGCGCCACGGCTCGGCGTTGCGCTGGTGCACGACCATGCTGTTGTCGGCCATGTCGAAGGTCACGTCCGACATGTGCAGGAAGTAGTTCGCAAAATACTCCTTGATGACGTAGCCCTTGTAGCCGCAGCAGATCACGAACTCGTTGGCGCCATGCGCCGAGTAGATCTTCATGATGTGCCACAGGATCGGCCGGCCGCCGATTTCGATCATCGGTTTCGGTCGCAGATAGCTTTCCTCGGACAGCCTGGTGCCGAGTCCGCCGGCAAGGATGACGACTTTCATGATCTCCGCGGCCGCTCGCGTCGGCGACTGATTCGCGCGCCGGCAAAGTGTAGCGGCTTTTGCGGCCGGGGCGGATTTCCGGGCGTCGGCCTCAAACGGTGGTGCAGGCGCTTAGTGCGGGCCGAGAGCGGCAGACGTTGCGCCGCCCCGCTGCCGCATGAGGAAATCGAGCGCGGCGAGGCGCAGGCTCAGGGGGCGGTCGGTAAAGCGGCCGCGCAACAGCTTGAGCGCGTCGGCGTCGGTCGCCGGCGCGTGGCTCATCACCCAGGCGCGCAAGCTCTTGGGCGCCGCGAGGGGCGTGAAACGTCCGAGTTGGAAGGCGTCGCCCATAAGTGAAATCCCCGTCGCGACACGTGGCCGGCGATTGGAGCTTGCGGCCGGATTTTTAACGGGGGGTAAACGGGGTGGGGACACCCGAGTTCCGGTTATGCCATGGGACCGGCCGTGAAAAAGGGATGCGCCACGACCGCGGCGCATCCCTCAAAGGTAATCCTGTCCGCTTACTTCAGCGGCTGGCCGATGGTGACGGTCAGCTTGCCGACGCCCTCGATCTCGCATTCCAGCTTGTCGCCGGCGACGGTCGCGGCGACCCCCGCAGGGGTGCCGGTCATGATGATGTCGCCCGGCTCGAGCGCCACCATCTCCGAGAGGTTGGAGATGATCTCCGGCACGTTCCAAATGAGTTGGTTGAGGTCGCCGTCCTGGCGCACCTTGCCGTTGCACCTGAGCGCGATGCGGCCCTTGGCCGGATGGCCGCTCTTCTCGGCCGGCGCGATCGCGCCGCAGGGCGCGGAATGGTCGAACGCCTTGCCGATCTCCCACGGGCGCTTGAGATCGCGCGAGGCGATCTGAAGGTCGCGGCGGGTCAGGTCGATGCCGACGGCATAGCCGTAGATGCAGTCATTGGCCTTGGCGACCGGGATGTTGCGCCCACCCGACTTCAGCGCGACCACAAGCTCGACCTCGTGATGCATGTCTTTGGTCAGCGACGGGTAGGGCACGGTGCCGCCGTCCGGCACGATCGCGTCGGCGGGCTTGGCGAAATAGAACGGCGGCAGGCGCTCGTCCTGGCCCATCTCGCGGATGTGTTCGATGTAGTTGCGGCCGACGCACCAGATGCGGCGAACGGGGAAAGTCTTGTCCGTGCCAGCGACGGCGATGGTCGCTTGCGGCGGCGGTGAAATGACATAGCGGGCGTCGGTCATGATGAACTGGCCGTGATCTCGATTGCTGCTGTTGTGAAAGGCCCGGAGCCACACGTTCCGGGACATTGCGGGAACGGCCAAGCGGGTAACAGGAGAGCGGCGGCGACGTCAACCGGGCTGCCGCTTGGTGGCGACCGCACGTGTCGGCATGAGCGCGCAGTTCAGCCCGCCGAAGCCATCGCGATCACCTGCTCGGCGACGTCCTGGTTCTTAAACTGCATGCGGTAGAACGAGGTGTAGCGGCCGTCGCGGCGCAGCAGATCGTCATGCACGCCGGATTCGACCACGATGCCGTGCTCGACGACATGAATGCGGTCGGCATGCGTGATCGTGTGCAGGCGGTGCGCGATGACGATCGTGGTGCGATTTTGCGTTAAGCGGTCGAGCGCTTCCTGCACCTGGCGCTCGGATTCGGAATCGAGCGCGGCGGTCGCCTCGTCGAGCAGGATGATCGGCGCGTTCTTGATCAGCGCGCGGGCGATGGCGATGCGCTGGCGTTGTCCGCCCGATAATTGCAAACCGTGCTCGCCGACCGGCGTATCGTAGCCCTGCGGAAAGGCCATGATGAAGTCGTGCGCGAACGCGGCCTTGGCCGCCGCGACGATCTCCGCCTCACTCGCCTCCGACTTGCCGAACGCGATGTTGTCACGGACAGTACCGCGGAACAGGAATACGTGTTGTCCGACGTGGGCGATCGCGCGGCGCAGCGACTGGCGCGACACCGCGCCGATGTTCTGGCCATCGATGGCAATCGAGCCGCGGTCCGCCTCGTAGAAACGCAAAAGTAAATTGAGCACCGTCGACTTGCCGCCGCCGGACGGCCCGACCAGCGCGGTGACCTTCCCAGGCTCGGCCGTCAGACTTAAACCTCGGAGTACCGGCTCGTCCGGGCGGTAGCCGAAGTGGATATCGGAATATGCGATTCCGGCGCGCTCGATCTTGAGCGCCGGCTTCTCATCTTCGCGCGGCTCGGTCGCCGGAGTGTCGAGAACGTCGAACAGGGTGCGTACGTTCACCAGCGCGCCGTTGAGTTCGATGTTGAGGCGGGCAAGCCGCTTGGCCGGCTGGTTGGCGAGCAGGAAGGCGGTGATGAACGAGATCAGCTCGCCGGGCGTGGCGCCGAGCACGATCGTGCGGTAGCCGCCGTAGACGACGCCGATCGACACCGCGATGCCCCCGAGCGTCTCCATGATCGGGCTCGCGCGAGCCGCCACCCGCGCCATCTTGTTCGACTCGCGCTCGACTTCGCGCACATTCGCGTCGAAGCGTTCGTGCATCTGCTCCTCGAGCGTGAACGCCTTGACCACCCCGATGCCCTGGATCATCTCCTGCATCGTCTCGAGGATGCGCGTGCCGCCGTGGAACTGCGCCTTGGCGATCGCGCGGATACGCCGGATCATCTTGCGCAGCAGCAGCATCGCCGGTGGGAACACGAGGAAGCAGATCAGGGCCATCGTCGGGTCGCGCACGAACATGACGATGACGAGGCCGACGACGGTCAGGAAGTCGCGTCCCAACGCGGTGACGAGCTGATTGAGCACCTGATTGGCGGACGTGGCGCCGGCCTGCAATCGCGCGGTGAATTCCGACGAATGGCGTTCGCCAAAGAAACTGATGCGCTCGGTGAGAAGCTTGTCGAACAGCCGGCGCTGGTTTTCCGCGACGACGCTGTTGCCGATGCGCGCCAGAATGGTCATGTGACCGTAATCGGCGAAGCCCTTGACCGTGAAGATGATCATGGTGGCGATGCCGAGCATCACGATGGTATGGAAGCTGCGATCGAGATAGGCGGTGTTGACGAAGTCGCTGATGAGATAAGCGGGCAGGGCCGTGCAGGCGGCGGCGACCGCCATCAGCGTGAAGGCGATGGCATATTGCGGCCAGCGGGCGAGCCCCTGCTCGAGCAGCAGCCGCCGAATCATCGCGACGGTGCCGTAACGCGCGTCGTCGGAGGCTGGCAGGATATGGTCGGTCATCTGCCCTCAGTCGGGCTCGTGTGACTGGCACGCGACATTGCGGGCACGAGCAGCCGCTTCCTTGCCCCTCGACGCGGAGTTTTTCAAGCAAAATCAGGGAAAAACCGCGGCTTTACACCCCGCGATAGACGACTCACGCTGCGGCGGTTTCACGCTTGCCGGCCAGGCTGCGCTCCCAAGCGAGCGCGTGTGTCACGATCGTATCGATATCCTGGAACCGCGGCCGCCAATCGAGGCTCGCGTGAATGCGCTCGACATTGGCGATCAGCGCCGCCGGATCGCCGTCGCGGCGCGGCGCGATATCGACCCTGAAATCGACGCCGCTGACTCGCTTGACCGATGAGATGACCTCGAACACCGAGGCGCCGTGGCCATAGCCGCAATTGAAGGTCGCGCTCTCGCGTCCGGCGCGCAGATGCGCGAGCGCGGCCGAATGCGCGGCGGCGAGATCGCTGACGTGGATGTAGTCGCGTTGGCAGGTACCGTCCGGAGTCGGATAATCGGTTCCGTAGACATCGAGCTTGGCGCGCTTGCCGAGCGCGGCCTCGCAGGCGACCTTGATGAGATGCGTCGCCTGCGGCGTCGACTGGCCGGTGCGGCCCTTCGGGTCGGCGCCAGCGACGTTGAAGTATCGCAGCACGACGAAGCGCAGGCCGTGCGCTTTGGCGGCATCGTGCAGCATGATCTCCGACATCAGTTTCGACGTGCCGTAGGGCGCGATCGGCGCCGTCGGCTCCTCCTCGCGCACCGGCACGTGCTCGGCATTGCCGTAGACCGCGGCGGTCGAAGAGAAGATGAACTGGCGTACGCCGCTTTCGATGGCGACGTCGATCAGGTTGCAGGTGTTGAGCGTGTTGTTGCGATAATAGCCGAGCGGATCGCGAACCGAGTCCGGCACGACGATCGACGCAGCAAAATGGATGATTGCGGTGACGTCGTGATGGCGTAGCGTGCGCGCCACGAGATCGCGATCGCCGGTCGAGCCGACCACGAATGGCACGCCTGGCGGTACGAGGAACCGGAACCCGGTCGTCAGGTTGTCGAGCACGACGACCTGCTCGCCACCTGCCAGGAGTTCATGCACCATGTGGCTGCCGATATAGCCGGCGCCTCCGGTCACCAGAACCGTCATACCCGCACTCCGTCCGAATCTGCCGGACGTTGTGCGCCTCAAGCTGCAAACGACAGGTTAGGACGCGTCGCGGAAAGACGGCTTTCGACGCCGCAGTCTTAACGAAGCGTTATGGAATTAGGCCGATTCCGACTGTATACGGTCGCCGAGCGCCATGGCCGATATCCTGTTCATCAAGACCTCCTCCCTGGGGGACGTGATCCACCACATGCCGGCGCTCACCGAAGCGCGGGCCCGGCGGCCCGATGCGCGCTTTTCTTGGCTGGTGGAGGAGGCCTTTGCGCCCCTGCTCGCGCTGCATCCGGCGGTGGACAAGGTGGTGCCGGTGGCTTGGCGTCGCTGGCGCAAGTCGCTTGCCACGTCGGCCACAATTCGAGAAATCGCCGCGAGCCTGCGGGCCATCCGCGCGGAGCGTTACGACGAGATTGTCGACAGCCAGGGTCTTCTGCGGTCGGCGCTGATCGCACGCGTGGCGCATGGTTGCCGCCACGGTTACGGTCCGGGCAGCATCCGCGAGCCGCTCGCCGCGCCGTTCTATGATGTGCGTCACACGGTGAGCCGGGCGCTGCATGCGGTCGAGCGCAATCGCATCCTCACTGGGATGGCGCTTGGCTACACGCCAGACGGCACGCCGGACTTTGGCGTCGACCGCGGGCGCCTGCGCGACTCCGGGCCGCGCTACGCCATGTTGCTGCATGCAACGGCGCGGACGGAAAAGGAATGGCCGGAAGCGAACTGGGTCGCGCTCGGCACGGCGCTGGCGGCCGAAGGCTACGATCTCGTGCTGCCCTGGGGTTCGCTTGCCGAGAAGGCGCGTGCCGACCGCATGGCGGTGTCCCTGCCGCGCGCCCGTGTCCCGGACCGTCAATCGCTCGATTCCGTGGCGCGGCTGATGGCCGGCGCCGAACTGGTGATCGGCGTCGACACCGGCTTGATGCATCTCGCCGCCGCGCTCGGCGTACCGCTGGTGGCAATCTTTACGGGCAGTAAGCCAGAGCTGACTGGCCCAGTCGGCAATGGGCCGATGACGGTGCTCGGCGCGGATGGCGCGCCGCCGACGCTCGATGAAGTGAAGGACGCGGTCGCGAAGCTGCCGCGCTAAGCCGCGCCGGCGCGCAACAGGTCGTGGATGTGCACGATGCCAACCGGCTTGCCCGCCTCGATGGCAAACAGCGCGGTGACCTTCATCGAATTTAAAAGCTCCAGCGTCTCGCTGATGAGCTGATCCGGCCGCACGGTTTTCGGCTTGCGCGTCATCACCTCATCGACGCTCGTTTCCAGCAAGCGGTCGCTCATGTGGCGGCGCAAGTCACCATCGGTGATGATGCCGACAAGCACATTGTCCTTGTCGACGATGCCGACGCAGCCGAAGCCCTTGCGGCTCATCTCAAGCAGCGCCTCCGACATGCGCGAGCCGAGCCGCGCGAGCGGGACCTCGCCGCCTGCGTGCATCAGGTCGCGCACGGTCTTGAGCAGCGCGCCGAGCTTGCCGCCGGGATGCAACAGGCCGAAGTCGATTGCGGTGAAGCCGCGGCTCTCAAGGAGCGCGATCGCCAGCGCGTCACCGAGCGCGAGCTGCATCAGCGACGACGTCGTCGGCGCGAGATTGTGCGGGCAGGCCTCGCGCGCCGGCGGCAGTGCCAGAACGACGTCGGCGGTCTTGCCCAATGTCGAGTCTGCATTGGCGGTCACGGCGATGAGGCCGATGCGGTAACGGCGCGAATAGTCGGTGAGGTTTTTCAATTCCGCCGTCTCACCCGACCATGACAGCGCGAGGATGACGTCGGACTTGGTGATCATGCCGAGGTCGCCGTGGCTCGCTTCGGCCGGATGCACGAACAAAGCCGGCGTGCCGGTCGAGGCGAATGTCGATGCGATCTTGGCGCCGACATGGCCCGACTTGCCCATGCCGGTGACGATGACGCGACCTTCGGCACCGCGGATCATCTCGATCGCCGCGACGAAGGACGCACCGAGGCCGTTGCGCAGCGCCGTAATCAGCGCGTCGACGCCGCCGCGCTCCGCCTCGAGCGTGCGCAGGGCGCTTTCGATCGCGTCGTGCGCGCGCGTATTGTCGGTCGGCTGCGGCTTGGCCATTAAACGGGTTCCCGGATCCCTGCCGCATTTAATAGCACGGTGCGGCGGCGGCGTCAGTTAACGGCGCTCCTCAGCCAATACCTTGCGCACCGATGCCAAAACGCGGGCCACCGAAACGTCGGCGGTGCGGTGATGCGCCACCGCGTCGTTGCCTTCGAGGCGGGCCCGCTGCCGCGCCTCGGCGTTGCCCTCGGGTTCGAGGATCGCCGAGACCGGATTGAGCGGACGCCAGTGCCACGGGCTGGTCGGCCCGAAGATGGCGACGGTCGGCGTCTCGAGCGCCGCCGAGACGTGCATCAGGCCGGAGTCGTTGGTCACCGATATATCGGCCGCGGCAAGCGCCAGGATGGCATTGCGCAGATCGGCGCCGGTCAGGTCGCGGGCCCGCAGGCCGGCCGCCTCGACAATCTGTCGCGCGATTGCCGACTCGCCGGACCCGCCGAGCACCCAGACCGTGGCTCCGTCCTGCGTGAGGGCTGTCGCCAGCGCCGCGTAATGCTCCGGCGGCCACGCCTTGCCGGCGCCGACGGCGCCCGGACACAGCGTGACGACCGGCCGGGACGCGTCGGCGAGGCCATTGCGAGTGCGCCAGGCATGCAGTTCGGTCGCCGGCACCGACAGCTCCGGCACGGGCCAATTGACCGGCAGCGGCGCGCCCTTGGGCAGCGCCAGGGCGCCCATCTGATCGATCATGCGCGGCAGCGTGCGTTCGCCGAAGCGCAGGTCGTTGAGCAAACCGAGGCGCACCTCGCCAAA
>Ga0208357_1001833_pt1 | contig 14956 bp, 11 predicted proteins | sample NGESurdeep092012_6_FD_184487 | JGI IMG/M metagenome (GOLD analysis project Ga0208357, IMG submission 184487) | Arctic peat soil microbial communities from Barrow, Alaska - NGEE Surface sample F52-2 deep-092012 (SPAdes) | ecosystem: Environmental > Terrestrial > Soil > Wetlands > Peat ... | reverse complement strand
CGGCTGGTTCGCCGCCCGCCCCTCCGGCACCGAAGACGTCTACAAAATCTACGCCGAATCCTTCAACGGCCAAGCCCACCTAACCAAAATCCAAACCGAAGCCAAAGCCCTGGTTGCAAGCGCGATAGCCTAACCCTCGCCGTCCGCGCAGGACCGCAGGACCGCAGGACCCTACGCCGTAAACGTATCGAACGCCACCGTCTCCGCCACCCCTCCAAACGGCACGCGGAAATACTCAAACGTCATCTGCGCAGCCGTCGTCGTAATCCGCAGGAACCCCGGCTTCTCCTGTTCGTATTTCTCCAGCATCACACCCGCCACCGTCGTCTGGTACGGCAACGTCACGGGAGGATTCGTCAACCCGGCCTGCAGCTGATGCATACTCGTCGCATCATTCGCATAGCCGCCCGCTCCCGCCACCACATAAGGAATCTTCCGCGTACCCACCACGCGTGAAAACCTCTGGTAGTTATGCACGTGTCCCGACAGCACCGCATCCGGAGTCCGTCCCGAACTCTCAATCGCCTGGTCCAGCGCATTCAAAATATCCGGCGTCCCTCCATGCACGCTATCCAGCGAGTACAGAGGATGATGCACCGTCACCAACAGCTTCTTCTTCGGATCAGCGGCCGCCATCTGCGTGTTCAGATAATGCTGCTGATCCATCCGACCCCGCGCATCCAAACTCCCCTCCACATTCGAGTACAACCCAATGATCGTCACGAACGGCGCATCCAGCGTCCAGTAGCAATAGGGCTGTGTCATCGTCATCCGATAAGCCGTCACCATCACTGGCTGTGCCGCACAAAAGTTCTCCATAAATCCAAACAGCGAAGGCTCTGTGTCCGGTGCATCCCCCTTATAGACAAACGTGTCCCCATCATGGTTTCCGGGCACCGCAAAGATCAGCTTCGGATAATACTGGTACGGCTCATAAAACTCCGTCTTGTACAGCGTGCTCTGACCATTGAAATAAATCACATCGCCCAGGTTGTAAAAAAAGCTCGCCGCCCCCTCGCTCCCTGCCGCTGCAATCTGCTGCTCCATCGCCACCGCAATCGCCTCTTCCGTCGCCGTCCCGTGGATTCCCCCTGTATCGCCCACGCAATGAAACACCAGTTTCCCCGCCGCCGTTGCCGCCGCACTGGCGCTCGGGTCGAACAGCGAGAACGGCACCTTCAGCAGCGCAGGCGGCGCCTTTGGCACAGGGATAAATCGAGTGTTCGGCTTCAGCACCGCAACCGGGTCGCCCGTAACTCGCCGCGGCTTGCCAACCGCATTCATGCGTGTCAGAAGCGATGGAATACTCTCAGTATGCTTAACCGTCTGAACAGTCTTAGCAGTATGAACGCTCTTAGCAGGCTTAGCAGTATTAAAGGTCTTAGCAGTCGACATTGGTTTTCTCCTCAGAGTGCCGTCACGGCGGAATCATAACGCCATTTCCGTCTGTCTTCTGAACATTTTGATTAATTTCGCCGGGTGCCCCATCCACCTCGCTCCTTGCGCTGAGTGGGCCTCGGACGCAGCCCAACCGCTCCCACCCATCTCAAACCCAGCCAACCCCCTTCCAACCACAGCCAAACCCTCACCACCCGACCGCCATCTAACCCAACAAGGCGGCCGGACGCGAGCCGCTGGACATCTCTTTTTCGGAGCACCTCATGCCAACCAAATCGCACGACCTCTCCACCGAAGACCGCAAAAAAATCGACGACTCCAACTTCGCCTTTCCCGACCAGCGCAAAGAGCCCCTCGAAAACGCCTCCCACGTCCGCAACGCCATCGCGCGCTTCGATCAGGTCAAGGACGTCTCCGACGAGGAGCGCGAGAAGGCCTTCCACAGAATCAAAACTGCTGCCAGGAAATTCGGCGTCGAGATGCCCGAGACCCACTGGAAACAACTGGGCAAGCATCCCCATACCGCCAACACGTCGCACTAGCCGTCTCCAACTCCCGCCATTCGCGAAGGACCGCCGCCTCTTGCGCGATGAGTGGGCTCCAAAGCTGCCGCGCCCTCGGACTGCAGCCCGAGGGCGCAACGGCTGACCTGCCCTCCTCCGCGCCACCCACACGGCCGTCCCCCAGGCCACGCGAAGCCTCCCGCCGTCCCCGCAGGACCCTTGACACGCTCCATCGTCGCCGTTACTCTCATCACTAGAGATGAACCAGACGCTCCACACCGCCGCCTTCTGTTGCATGTGTTGTTGCATGCCGCGCTGTTGCGCCGGTGTCTGTCTGCTCTAAGCGAACTCTCAAACTTCGCCCTCAAGCTCAAACGCCCACGCAAAGCTCCCCAGCAGCGTGGGTTTCGTGCATCTGAGCCCAATCTTCTCCCCTCACAACCAAGCCCTCAAGGAGTTCCCCATGGAATCCCCCCTCCCATCCCGCAAGCTGGCCTTCAACGTAGACGCAGCCGCAATCATCATCGCCTTGGCCTTCGCAGCCCTCATCCGCCTCAACGTAATCCACCACATCACCTGGTAATCCCGAACCACTAACAACTAACCACTAGCCACTAACCACTAGCCACCAGCCACTGATCAGTTGTCTTCCGCCGCCATCTCGCCGCCCGCATCCGCTCGCCAACCTCCGCGATCGCGACAGATCCTCGCGCTCGTTCCGGGAACGCTGCTGCTCTTCGCCATCGGCATCACCGGCAAAGCATTCGAGTCGCTCGGCATCTACTTCCGCTCGCACCACCACTACTTCCCGCAGGTCGAGTACGTCCTCTGGGCCATCATCCTCGGTCTCCTCCTCTCCAACGCCTTCACTCTCCCTCAGATCTTCCGTCCCGGAATCGCCACCTACGAGCTCTGGCTCAAGCTCGGCATCGTCCTCGTAGCCGCCAAGTTCGTCCTTGGAGACGTACTCCGCATCGGCGGCATGAGCCTCGGCCTGGTAGCCATCGAGCTCATCCTCTCGCTCACGGTCATGACGCTCCTCGGCCGCATCTTCCGTTTCCCGCCCAAGCTCACCAGCCTCCTCGCTATCGGCAGCTCCATCTGCGGAGTCACCGCCATCATGGCCGCTCAAGGCGCCATCGACTCCGACGAAGAGGAGACCTCCACAGCCATCGCCGCCATCCTCGCCCTCGGAGCTCTCGCCCTCTTCACCTTCCCGGCGATTGGTCACCTCCTCCACATGGGCCAGCAATCCTATGGCATCTGGTCCGGCCTCGCCGTCGACAACACCGCCGAAGCCACCGTCACCGGAGCTCTCTACGGAGACGCCGCAGGCCGCTTCGCCGTCCTCGCCAAGACCGCGCGTTCCTCCTTCATCGGCTTCGTAGTCCTCGGTTACGCCGTCTACTGGGCCTCGCAGGGCAAGGCCGCTCGCGTCGAGCGCAAGGCCCTCTTCCTCTGGCAGAAGTTCCCCAAGTTCATCCTCGGCTTCGTCGCCCTCTCCGTCCTCGCTACCATCGGCTTCTTCACCCCACTGCAGCTCAACTCCCTCTCCAACCTCTCCAAATGGGCCTTCCTCCCCGCCTTCGCCGGCGTAGGTCTCCGCACCCAGCTCCGCGACCTCGTCAACCAGGGTTGGAGACCGATCCTCGTCGGCATCCTCGGAGAGATCTTCATCGCCCTCCTCACCTTAGGCATGGTCCTCGCCGTCTACCACCACTCTCCCGCCCAATAATCCCCCATTCAGCTAACACCCACTGCAACCAACACCCAATACAGCTCCAGCTCTCCCACAAAGCCTGTCATCCTGAACGGATCAGAAAGATTTTTCAAAATGCTTGATTAGGCCGGTAACCTCGCTCGAAAAGCACCCGAGCTGCCCAGTATGACGATGCGCCGGGTCTACAAGCTATGTCCGGGCTGCTCCTGCTTATCTACTGGCCCACATTTACGCCATCGCACTGGTAGAGCCTTACTCCGCCGTTAACACTGAGACCGTGTACCATTCCACTATGAAAAATGCACGGCCCATTTCCATGATCTGCACCAACATATACGTCTCGATTGCCTTTGTGCTGGCTGTATCCTTCGTGGCTGCTCCGACCCTTCCGGCCAATGCACAATCCGTTACCGATATGGCAATTCTGAAAGGTCTCTCTCCTGTAACCGTGTTGTCGAGTACGAGTGAAGGACGAGCAGCACTGGGGGCGAACTATGCTGTTACAGGTGGAATTCAGACGGGCGTCATCCGCCAGCCGATACTCTTGTCATTTGCGGAGCAGCAGCAGCAATCTCTTCGAGATGCGTTTATTACGAATGGCAACGTAGCTGAACTTGCAGATGGTCTTGGAACCACGCTCGGTGACGCATATGTCGCACGCGCGCACTATATCGACCGCGACCATTTTACTAGCGTTTCGCAGACGATCGCGGAGCTGATTGCGTACGCAAGTTCGACGAGCGCAGCGCATTCAAGGGCGGGGAAATATTTCTTTGCCAATGCGACCACTGACGGTAAAAATCCGGTCTCGGCAGTGGCACGCGCGATTGTGCCGACCAGTGGTTCAGAGGACGCATTTGGACGTGCGTATAACCTTCCGGCAGGAAGTGCGAAGGGCAATCCTTATGGCAATCCTCGGCCATTCCAGACGGAACCAAGCGTGACTCGAATTGTAGGACGCGATTATTTCGGTACTCCCACAGATAATGCGGTTTATAACCGTGGGCCAATGATGAATCTGACGAATAGCCCATCGTTTCCCAGCGGACATACGGTATACGGGTATACGGGATCGGTATTGCTGGCGGTGCTGGTACCTGAGCGATATCAGCAGATGGTCGCACGGGGTGCCGAGTATGGAAATGACCGTATCCTTATGGGGGCACATTATGCGATGGATGTGATGGGGGGTCGCACGCTCGCGCTGTATGACATGGCGCATCTTCTGGCGAATGACCCGGCATACGTGGGGCAACCTCTGAAAGATGCCCCTGCAATCGGGGACTTTCAGGCTGCGGTCAAGGCAGCACGAGTTGCCATTTCCGCAGCGCTACAGGAGGCGTGTGGCAATACGGTGGAAGTGTGTGCGGAGGAAGATACCGGTCGCTTTAGTGATCCCGCAGCGGATGAAGCTTTCTACGCTGATACACAGACGTATGGCTTGCCGGTTACTTATCCCGAAAATGCCAGTGGGCTTGAAGATGTTCACAATCTGGCTCCAGAGGCTGGATACCTGCTGACGATTGCTTATCCATCATTGACCCTGCGGCAGGCCGACGACATCCTTACCGAGACGGAAGGGCCAGGGGGCGGCTTCCTGGACGATGGATCATCTTTCGGGGTTTACTCCCGCTTCAACCTGTACGCCGCAGCCGGTAGGGCGGCACAGCTCAATGATTCGCTTCGCAACCGGCGCAGATAGGATTTGAGGGACTTCAAACAGCTTGACGGCGCAGTGATTTTCCGAGCATTCGATCAGGACCATGATCACCTCGGGTCGGCACCTATGTTTTCGGTGGACAATAGTGCGAGAAGCAAATCGCGAAGCGACAAAACGCTAACTTGCAAACGCTGGCATCGGAGTTCAACCTGACTGATCTACCTCTCCGGCGCTTCGTGCGCCTCGTTGATCAATCATCCATACGAGGCACGTACCTGCGGCCAGAATGACCGACACGGCGAACAGACCGACTCGAAAGGAGTGTGTTCTGTCCAGCATCCAACCCATAAAGATAGGACCAACAGCCCCACCGATATTGCCGATCGAATTGATGAGCGCAACACCCGCGACGGCTTTCCCGCCGCTCAGAGATGTGGTCGTCATGGCCCAGAACAGGGGCATGGCAGAGAATATCCCGGCAGCGGCCAGCGAGAAACCCGCGATGCTGATCGCCGCCATGTGAGCCGTAGTCGCTGCGACAGTAATCCCAACCGCAGCGCACGCAAAGGCGGCCATCAGGTGCCACCTTCGCTCACCGCGCCGGTCAGAATGCCAGGACCAGAAGATCATGCAGACTGTACTGAACGCATAGGGTATCGCGGTAATCCAACCGATGCGGTCCTGGCTGACTCCCGCCGACCGAAGCATCTGTGGGATCCAGAAGCCAAGTGCATAAAGACCGATCATCAGAGTGAAGTAAACGCAACAGAAGGTGAGAACCATCCTCTGATTGAGCAAATCCAGCCACGACACCGAGTGGACGTCTGTGGGAGTATCTTTCGCGATCGCATTCTGAAGCGAATATTGTTCCTCATGGCTTAGCCACGAGGCTTTTTCAGGCCTGTCCGCCAGCACCCAGGGCACCATGGCTCCAAAGAGGATGGCCAGCGCACCGTCGATCAAGAATAGCCACTGCCAGCCTTTCAACCCACCATGCCCGTTCATGCCTAAAATCGCGACTGAAACGGGCGCGCCCACCACCGTGGACATCGGAATGGCCACAATAAACATCGCCATCAGTCGTCCCCGCACAGCAACAGGAAGCCAGTAGGTCAGGTACAGGACAACCCCGGGGAAAAAGCCGGCTTCGGCTGCACCCAGCAGGAAGCGTACCAACACATACGAAGTACCTGAATGCACAAATGCCATGCCGATCGAAAACAGCCCCCAGATCGCCATCAGGAAGGCTATCCACCGTCGTGCGCCAACCTTCGCCAACATGAGATTACTGGGAACTTCAAAAAGGAAGTAGCCGGCAAAAAAGATACCTGCCCCAACACCGAAGACGGTCTCGCTAATATGGAGGTCGCGGTTCATGGTGAGCGCCGCAAAGCTGATGTTTACCCTGTCCAGGAAGGCAATTAAATAAAGAACCATAAGGAACGGGATCAATCGGAGGCCAACGCGCCGGTATATCTTCTGGAGTCCGGCCGTTTCCAAACCTATTGCTGCGTCTACTGTCACAACCCGTTCAGTCTTCATCGCGCGTCTCCTCGTTTGGTGCATGAACCGGATTCCCAGGCATGAGGTGTCCTTATTATCTCGATTTGAAAATTCGCATTCTAAAACCTACCTAAAGAGCGGGGTGCTCATTTCTAGACTCGACCAAGATTATTGTGTCGCGACGTGTCTATTCGCGAGAACATGGGACGGCGGCATCGAGTAATGCGCTGCGGATCCTGGCCAACCGCTCTGAATCTCCGGCACCTATGAGCATGGGTCCTTCGTTGTCTGGAATCGCCGAATTGGAGTTGTGGTCTATGATCAGCCTTGCCTCAACAGCACGCGACCTTTTTTTGCAGACGGTAGCGCGACTTGATGTCGGGCGTGTCATCGCTAACCATCTGTCATGCTCCCAAGGTGTATTTCGCGCCGGTACGCTGAGTTATGCAACCGGGCAATTCGATCGGATTGTAATCATCGCCATCGGCAAAGCCGCGATACCCATGTCAGACAAGGTCTTTGAGATATTCAGCTCGGCCCATATGGAGTCCCTGAAGATTGAGGGTATTGTCGTCTCCAACGTACCTGCTGAGTCATCAAAGCCGAACCTAAGATACTTCGTTGGAGGCCATCCATTGCCTACCCACGAATCGAGACGGGCAGCCGAGACGATCCTTTCCACTCTAGCGTCTTGCAACGAAGCGAGCCTCGTGCTTTTCCTAATCAGCGGGGGTGCCTCGGCACTGATGGAAAAACCTCTTGATTCCATCGTGTCGGACGCCGAAACGCTTGGGTTTCACAAGGCGCTGGTCGATTCGGGACTGCCTATCACCGAGATGAACTGCGTACGCAAGCACTTTTCAGCGGTAAAGGGGGGGCGTCTTGCACTCGCCGCCCCAACCGCCACACAAGTGACGCTGCTCATCTCTGATGTGCCGGAGGGCGCATTGGACATGGTCGGGTCAGGTCCGACAATGCCAGATGGATCAACGGCCGAGGAGTGCCGCCGTCTCGTCTCCAAGTCGCCGTTGCGAGACCTCATACCTCCTGGGATCAGGGATCGCCTGCTCGACAGCGGTCTGGAGGAAACTCCCAAACCAGGGCACAGAGCCTTTGATCGTGCTACTCACCTTTGCCTTCTCTCTGAAGCGGACGTAGTTCGTGAAGCATCTGCTCTGGCCGCCGCTCGCGGCTTCCAGGTCTTCGTCGACAACCGATGTGATGATTGGAACTACGAAGATGCAGCCGACCACCTGCTCGCACGCATCCGCGACCTCAGTCGGACCTTTCAAAAGGTATGTCTACTTTCGAGTGGCGAACTTTCCGTGCCTCTTCCGGCCGAGGTCGGAACCGGAGGTCGAAATCAGCAGTTCGCTCTTGCCTGCGCACTTCGCCTTCATCCTGAAGATGGCAACCTCACTGTTCTGAGCGCCGGCACCGACGGCCTCGATGGAAATAGCTCCGCAGCCGGGGCCGTGGTCGACGCCTCTACCTGCCCCGATGCGATCCGGCATCGACTCGATCCGCTCCACCACAAAGAAAACTACGACAGCTTTCCTCTCTTGAATCGACTGGGAGCGTCCATCATCATCGGCCCCACCGGAAACAACCTCCGAGATTTGAGGATCCTTCTTTCTTCGCGCGCGAACGCTTGACCTTCTTGTCGCTGCGGCAAGCACATTCCATGCACGTCGGCGTCAGGATAATTCGCCCGTTGGTGCCACTTCCACGATGTTCTCAGGAAAAGTAAGGGTAACCGTTGTTCCTTTGTCCGGCCTGCTCTCGATGCAGATATTTCCTCCATAAAGCTCCGCCAGAAACTTGGCTATGGGTAAGCCCAATCCAACGCCGTCACTCATTTCAGAACGCGCTTCATCGATGCGGTAGAACCGATCAAAGACTCTGTCTAGATGCTCCGCGGCGATGCCGATGCCCGTGTCCGTAACCCACAAACGTAATCCCTCTTTCATCTCAAAGGAAACTTCTACTCTGCCTTTCTCCGGCGTGTACTTGATCGCATTGTCGAGAAGCGCGGTGAGAATGCGCCGAAAATGATGGGCGTCCATACGAAGCCCCGCGCCAATACCCTTCGGGCCACATACAGCCAGCGTTTGCTGCTTCTTCTGCATCTGCGATGCAAAATGGTCGGAGACCTCCTGAATCGCCGATCGAACGTCGATCTGTTCAATGTCCATTGTGGAGATCGCTACGTTCGGGCGAGCAAGAGTCAGCAGATTTTCGAGTAAGCCCGTTGTCATCCGCGTCTCATTCAAAATGGCCCGAAACGCCTCCCGAGATTCGTCATCTATACCTTGATTGTTCAGGCTGTATTCCGCAGTCGCCTGGATGTAGGCGATGGGGTTCCTCAATTCGTGTGAAGCATCCGCCGTAAATTGGGTCACGCGCGTCATCGCTGCCTCGATGCGAGAGAGCAGATGGTTCCACTCCAGAGCTAAGCGACGCAACTGATCGTCTGCCGGTGTGACTGTAATCCGCCGACTCAGGTCCGCGGCCGTGATAGTGCTTGCTTCTTCAATCAGGACATCCACAGGTCGCAAAGCTCGCCGGCTCAAGGTATACCCCAACGTGCCTGACATGAGAAGAATGAACGGAACCACCTCATACACACCGGAGTTGAAATTGCGAAGAAGAATGCGCTCTTCTGTCAGCGAACTAGGAACCAGCAGAAACTCTGGAATCCCGGCAACCGTCACGGGCCTACAAAGCTGTCGAAAATGACCTTTTCCGGCGATGGCGTCGCGCACATAAGGCTCTGGGCACGGTGCCGCAGGCAGCAGCGGCTCCGGAACATCCCTATTCACTGGATAGGCCCGTTCCCCGTTGCTCCGGACGATTTGAATCAACTGGCCTTCAGGAAGAATGCCAACAAGTTCATTCAGCCGGGCATCGATAGACGCTGGCTGTCCCACCTGCGGAGCAAGCAACAGAGCCTCCACGCGATCCGCTCGCAGTTGAAGGGATCGATCCTTCCATGAAATCACGGAGTTGTAGAGAATGAACCACATGATCGTCCCGAACAAAGCAAGCTCGACCACGGAGATGCAACACCAGGTTGCCGCAATTCGAAAGCTTATGGAGAATGCTTTCATTCTGCCGTCGCGCACTTCAGCATGTAGCCCACTCCACGTATTGTGTGCAGCATGGAAGGTTGGCCGGCGGCGTGAAGTTTGTTGCGCAACGACCTCATGAAAACATAAAGCGTCGCCTCGTTGAAATCCTCATTCGTTCCCCAGCCGAATTCTGCCAAGGTCTCTTTGCGAACGATATGTCCCGTCCGTTGCATCAGTACCTCTAACAGGGTGAACTCCGTCGGCGTCAGACTGATAACTTTCCCGTCAACCGCGGCATCGTGACTATTTCTGTGTAACACAAGATTCCCAACTTGAAGATGACCAAGGACCAGATGAGGTGAGCGCCGTGTCAGCGCCCTCAGCCTCGCCATCAAGACCACGAGATCGAATGGCTTTGTCAGGTAGTCGTCCGCGCCTAAATCGAGACCCCGAACGATATCGCGTCCACTGTCTTTTGCAGTCAGCAGGATCGTCGGCACCTTGATGTTGCAGCTTCGCATTCGAGACAGCACAGCGAAGCCGTCGAGCTTCGGCATCATGACATCCAATACGATTGCGTCCAGATGGTTCTGATGTACGATTTCCAACGCAGCGCATCCATCGTGAGCACGCATGGTGAGATAGCCTTCGCGTTGTACCGCCCTCTCTAACAGAAGGGCCATTCTCACTTTGTCTTCCGCAATCAGCACTCGCATCTCGGAACACTATCAAAGACAAGCGGCAATAGGCCAATCGATTAATTCACCTTATCTTTAACTTCTCTTTAGAGAACCTGCTTACTATCGCTCTTGTTACGAATACAGGTTTGCGGGCCGCCTTTCTTCGGTTCAGGTGTTTGACCACCGGATGAGCAGGCACAGTTGAGTCAGAGATCACTGAAAGCCGCCCCCGCCGCTTATGGGGGCGAAAGTTTAGGAGATGGTTCTCATGTCCAGAATCGTTCGGACCAGTTTATTGCTGCTTGGAATCTTTCTCTTCACTGCCGTCTCCGGTTATGGCCAGATCAACAGCGCCAACCTCAAAGGGACAGTAAGCGACGCCACAGGGGCGGTTGTGCCAAACGCGCATGTGGCCATCGAGTTTCCCCAGACAGGCTTCCACCGGGACGTAACGGTCAGCAGTGCCGGACAGTATGTTTTCTCAGATCTGCCTTTGGGCAACTGCGAGATCACTGTCACGGCCAGTGGCTTTGAAGTCAGCCGGATCGGTGGGATCAACCTTACCGTCGGTGAGTCTCGGACCGTCGACATAAAGCTTAACGTCAGTGGTGGCCAGCAAAGTGTGACGGTTTCTGCTTCCACTGTCACCCTGGACCACGACTCCGCCTCCACGGGTGGAGTGGTCAGTGGCGAGCAGGTTCACAACCTTCCAATCAATGGGCGGAACTGGGCTGGCCTCATGATCCTGGTACCCGGAGCGATCAATACCGGAAGCGGAAATCAGACCAGCATCCGATTCGCAGGCCATGGCCTTGATGACAACAAGATCCTCCTGGATGGAGTAGATGCAACCGGGATTCTTCGTCAGTCGGAGAAGACCGACCTCCGTATCCAGATATCGTCCGAGTCCATCGCGGAGTTCCGGGTAGAGTCTACCCTCTTTACGGCGCAGTTTGGCGGAACCCCCGGAGGGCAGGGCGACATTGTTTCCCGCACCGGAACAAACCATTTTCACGGCAGCCTTTATGAGTTCCTGCGCAATAACGCTCTGGATGCCAGAGCCCTCTTCTCCACAAGCAATCTACCTCTCCGCCTGAACCAGTACGGTGCAAGCCTTGGCGGTCCAATCGTGAAGGACCATACCTTCTTTTTCGCGAACTACGAAGCGCTTCGTCAGACCCTCACCCAACCCCTCGTCGGGTTTGTTCCCAGTGCCGCATTCATCCAACAGACCGGCCAGTCGACCCCTGCACTCGTGCCCCTTCTCAACGCCTACCCTGCTGGCCAGGCACCCACCTCAAATCCAAACATCGACAGTCGGACCAGCTCCGGGCAAAACATTCAGAATGAGGACTTCGGCCTTTTCCGGCTCGATCAGCAATTCAGCTCAAAGACTTCCGCCTTTGTTCGAATCAATTTAGATCAGGGCCGACTGCAATCTCCGCTCGGTGACGGGTCTGGCTATCTCAACGATTCTCTCGCAACCCAGAATGATCCCAAGAATGGAGTCATTTCACTTACGCACGTTTTTACGCCAAGCCTGTTGAATGATCTCAAGTTTGGGGTCAACCGCACTCCATTCACCACCCAGAATCAGAGTGCGACAAACCTGCAGCTTCAGGTCCCCGGCTTCTCCACACTTCACGACAATCTTTTACAGGTACAAAATTCGACTGCCTACTCCGCAATAGATACGGTCGACCTCACCTTTGGCAAGCACAGTATTACGACAGGTGGCGGCTTCCGGCGTGTTGAGATCAATCTTGGAAACTCTGCGGAAACTCAGCTTACATACAGTAGTCTCGCGAAGTTCTCTACCAACTCTCTCGACAACGCCGCAGTTCTCGCTGCCGTTCCAACCAGTGGAGTCAGAAAGACCGAATACGATATTTTCATTCAGGATGAGTACAAGCCGAACCATAGCCTCACCTTCGGTCTGGGCCTTCGCTACGACTATTACGGAGTCTTCTCTGAGGTGCGAGGCCGCGACAGGGTCTTCGATCCAGTCAGTTGCCCAGCAGGATTCTGCCCTGCGGGTACTTCTTTCTACAAGCCCGATTACCTCGACATCGGTCCCCGCCTGGCAGTTACTTGGGCGCCTGCTTTCTTCCATAGCCAAACCATCTTTCGTGCTGGTTACGGTCTTTACTTTGGCGAAGGGCAACTCGGGGATCTTACCGGACCACTCAACAACATAACCTCTCGCCTGAATCTCACCAGCGCGCAGATCCCAGCCTTGAGCTACCCGCTCGATCCGTTTATTGCATTGGGCACAACGATTGCCAATTCTCCGCGAGGATTGGACCGTAATCGACGGAATCAGCAGATCAGCCAGTTTGGCGTGTCGGTTCAACAGATGCTACCGTTCCAGATTCTCTCCACTATCGGATACATTGGCAGCCACGGCGCCCATATCAACTCCCGCACGTATATCAACGTCCTCGATCCGATCACCAAGACACGCCCACTTCCGACATTTGGCCAGACGGATTACAAGAAGATGGGCAACAACGCCAACTTCAGCGGCCTCACCGCCACCCTCAATCGGCAATTCTCCAATGGACTTCTCTTTGGAGTGAACTACCTCTGGTCCCACTCCATCAATGACGGTTCCACCGGTGGCGGCGACCAGGCCTATCCACAAAATGTAGCTTGCAGAGTATGTGAGCGCGCCAGCAGTGATCAGGACGTCCGGTCTTCCTTTACTGCCAGTACCGTCTATCAACTTCCGTTTGGCCCGGGACGCGCCCACTTGGCCAAAGGTTTCGCCAGCCACATCGCTGGCGGCTGGCAACTCAGTGGGATTGTCACTGCCAGAACCGGACTTCCCCTCAACATCACGATCTCTCGCAGCGCGTCTTCCGTTCCAGACGGCAACTCAAGCTCTCCGCAGCGTCCAGACCTCATTCCCGGCGTCTCCTTCATCCCCGCACTCGGTCGCACGCCGCAGCATTGGATCAACCCTGCGGCCTTCAAGGCACCAGCTTCGGGAACATTCGGCAATACGCCTCGGAATCTTCTTCGCGGTCCCGACACCTGGCAGATCGACGGGTCGATTGAAAAGGTGCTCTTTGCCAAAGGTGAGTTTGAATTGAGGTTCCGTGGAGACGGCTTCAACCTCCTGAATCGAGCTCAATATGGGCTTCCTGCTACAAACCTGTCCGCTTCCAACTTCGGCCAAATCACCTCACAACTTACGCCAGGCGCCACTGGAACCGGCACCCAGCGGGTCTTTCAGGTGAGCCTTCGCCTTGATTTCTGAGGTCTCTGCGAAGACACCACTTTTTGCAACCGTCACCGCCCCCAAGGAGATTCATCTGCATGAACCATCTCAGCCGTCGCTCGTTTGTCCAACTGGCATCCCTAAGCGCGCTTGCCCTTAATCTGCCCATCGAGGCCGAGCAGTCCCGTATCGTGCTGCCAGTTGATCTTTGTGGGCGCTGGGGTTATATCGACAACAAGGGTGCTCTCGCCATCCCAGCCCGCTACACTGCGGCGGTTCCATTCGCAAGCGACTGGGCTGCTGTGCGCCGGGATGGGCTGTGGGGATACATCAACCGCAGCGGAAAGGAAACCTTGAAGCCCCAGTTTCAGGAAGCTCGTAATTTTTTCTGGAACTGTAGTCCCGTTCGCACCGGAAACGAGTGGCATTACATTCGTCCGGATGGGAAGGATGCATTTCCGGAGCGCTACGTGACAGCCCGTAGCTTCCAGGATGAGCGCGCCCGCGTAGTCATTAACGGAAAATGGGGCTTCCTCAGTCCTGATGGAAAGATTGCAATTCAAGCCAAGTACGACAACGCCAACGGCTACAACGAAGGCGTCGCCCCCGTGGTGCTTGGCGACAAGTGGGGATTCATCAACAAAGCCGGAGCCACCGTGATCCCTTTTCGCTACGCCAAGGCTGCAAGCTTCTCCGGCGGGCTCTGCGCCGTCCAAATTGACGGCAAGTGGGGATTCATCCGCCATGATGGCTCCATCGGTCTCCCAGTGGTATGGGAAGACACCGGAGACTTTAGCGAAGGCCTCTGTCCGGTGAAGAAGGATGGCCTCTGGGGGCTGATCAATGCCTCCGGCAATATCGTATTGAAGCCTCAATATCAGCAGATGGATTCGTTTGCCGATGGTTTCGTGTTGGTCAAGGAAGACAATCAATCCATCTATCTGGATCACAGCTTTAAAGCGATCTGGAAGCAGAATATGGATTGTCCAGCCGGCAGCCTGGTCAAACAATACAAACAACCGCACTAAGTACGCACGATATTCAGCGATCTTTGCGTTCGGTCTGGTAGACATCGATCAGATAGGCGGAGCGGACCCCAACCAACACTTCCTGATTCTGGATGCGGACATCCTTCTCGGCCCCGGAAACCTTCTTGCCGCGAACGCCAATCACGGGGGCAAGGATGCGGATGCGATCC
>Ga0208357_1001831_pt1 | contig 14973 bp, 19 predicted proteins | sample NGESurdeep092012_6_FD_184487 | JGI IMG/M metagenome (GOLD analysis project Ga0208357, IMG submission 184487) | Arctic peat soil microbial communities from Barrow, Alaska - NGEE Surface sample F52-2 deep-092012 (SPAdes) | ecosystem: Environmental > Terrestrial > Soil > Wetlands > Peat ... | reverse complement strand
AGTGGTCCACTTTTTGGGGACAAGGTCAAGGCTTATGAGAGTTTGGTCGTGAGACATCGGAACACGTGTGTCAACGGGCGACGTAGGCCCGCCAGGCCATGGGTGCTCAACCAGGACTGGTGTAGTTGGGGCTGGTGCCCCCAGATCACTATCCAGTTCACCAGAGATCGTCGCGTCGGGGAAAGTACCGTGGTGCAGTGGATGATCATGAGACAGCAACCGTTGTCCAGCACTATGAGACCTACCGAGAAGAGGACCGTTTCTCGACCGGCTTGGGTGAGCTGGAACTCCTTCGCACCCAAGAGATCCTGCTTCGCCACCTGCCGCCCGCGCCGGCCCGCCTTTTGGACGTGGGGGGTGCAACTGGCGCACATGCGCAATGGCTTGTCGCCGCCGGGTACGCAGTGCATATTGTCGACCTAACCCCGCGGCATGTTGAGAAGGCTTTGGTCGACCTGGGCCCAATGGGAGTAACGGCGGAGGTCGGGGACGCCAGGGAGTTGACTGCTTCCAGTAGGAGCTACGACGGTGTGCTTCTGCTTGGGCCGATGTACCATCTCACCACCCGCTCCGATCGCATCCAGAGTCTGCGGGAGGCCTCGCGGGTCGTGCGCACACACGGGGTGGTTGCTGTGGCCGCGATCAGCCGGTTCGCGTCGCTGTGTGACGGTCTGGCCCGGGGATTCTTCTTCGACCCCAGGTTCCGCAAAATCGTCGAACGCGATCTCGCCGAGGGTCAGCACCGCAATCCCGAAAATGTCCCTCGCTGGTTCACGACGGCCTACTTCCATGAGCCTCAGCAACTCCAGACCGAGATCGAAGACGCCGGGATGCAGGTGCGAGAACTCGTCGGGGTCGAAGGTCCTGCCGGCTGCATGAAGCACCTGGTCGAGCGCTGGGACACCCCCGAGGACCGAGAGGCCATTCTCTATGCCGCCAGAGCGGTGGAGAGTGAGCCGTCAATCATTGGGATGAGCGGTCACCTCCTGGCCATCGGCGAACCGAACCTCACCCGTAGCTGAGGAATTGGCCCCGACACGTGGCCAACAGGTCCAGTCCCCGAACGCCCAGTAGGTGAGCCGCCAAAACCTCAGAACACGAAGGCGACTGGCAACTGTTCGCCGTGACGAGCGCATAGGCGTCGGGCGTCGACACCGGACGCGCAATGTGCAGCCGATTCCGGGCGGACCCCAGGGTGTTCCCTTTCGCCGGACTCGGGTCGTCCCGGATGCCGAAGATGCTTGCTCCCGTTTACCGGTAGAAGTGGGTACGTAAGCGCCCACCCGCCTGGCATTCTGGGTCATAGGAGGAGGCTCCATGTTTCGCCATACCACCCACATCTATGACCTGATCTACGAGGCCGCGGGAAAGGACTACGCCGCCGAGTCCTCTGCGATCCGCTCGCTGATTCAAGCGCGCAATCCCGAGGCGCGAAATCTGCTCGACGTGGCCTGCGGGACAGGGGGACATCTGCGCCACCTGCAGCACCACTACGAGGTCACTGGCGTCGACCTTGACCCAAACATGCTCCGCGAGGCCCGCAACAACGTTCCCGACATCCCCCTCGTCGAGGGCGACATGCGGACCATTCGGCTCGGCACCAGATTCGACGCGGTCATCTGTCTGTTTAGCTCCATCGGCTGCATGGGCGACACCAAAGAGTTGACCAGTGCCATCTCGGCGATGGCCAACCACCTCAATCCCGGCGGTGTGCTCATCGTCGACGGATGGGTGAGACCAGACGCATGGAGGGACGGCGGTTCGACCGATGTAGAGGTGGCAACTAGTGAGGGGATAAAGGTTGCCCGGGTCGTTCATTCCCGGCGCGACGGGTCAGCGACTCACCTGGAGATGCACCATCTCGTCGCCACGCAGGATGGGATCGAGCATCTGGTCGATCATCACGAACTGACGTTGTTCACTCCCGAGGAGTACGAAGCGGCGTTCCAGGCTGCTGGACTCGTCGCCGAAACGGTCGACAGCCCGATGCAAGGTCGGGATCGCTACATCGCCGTGAGGGCGTCGTGAGTACCGGCCGAACGCTGTCACCGCTCAATACGCTTTGCCAATGACGTCTGACGACTCCTTGCTTCTTCGAGTTGCCGGTGTCTCTGATGTGGAACACCTTGCCTAACCGTCGGCGGCGGCGATGTCGTGCCCCCGCGTGCCCCATCTCAATGTTGACAGAGATCATGGTGCTAGTCATAGTAGTTCTGTGATTCACTTCTTGCTAGGGGCCCCATGACGCTCATTGTGCAGCCGCCTGCTTCGACAACAGACGAAGAGATTCAGGTCCTCTTCAAGGAAGCGCGCCGTCGCCGACGTCGTCGTTGGGCGGCGGTGGCGACGTTACTGTGCGTTATTGCCGTGGTCCTGGCCATGCAGCGGGCAACACCGACGATTGGATGATCGGCTTCGCTCCGGCCAACAATCCGAAGATTGCCGTTGCTGTGGTCTTACCGTTGCAGCCGTTTGCCGGCACGGGTGCTGCGTATGCCGGTCCGATCATGAAGGCCATGCTGGACGCAGCAGCTCTCTTGCCTTCGGGATAGTCATGACGGTTCGGTGCCGCAAACCTCAAGCGTGATGGCTTCGACTGGTTATGGCGCAACCACAATCTTCGATGTTGGTCCTGGGTAACTCAGTTGGAGGGATTGGACGGGGCCGAGTGGACCATGAGGACTGTGGCACTTGTTGGGGCCGAGTAAGAAGCGCCAAGACGATTGCATACCGGGCGATCCGGTAGATTGCTCTCGTGTCCGACTCGAAGTCTCCATCGCCCATTATCAGCTATTTCGTCCGAGAGATTGAACCGAGTCTTCCAGCCGCAGAGAAGGCGAAGCTGGTGACGTACAGCGATGAGATTGCCAAGACGACGCATCATGGGGACCTTCGGAGGGCGTGGCGCTGTGCTGAGTGGGCGATCAAGCTGGCAGAACGGTCATCCAGCTCCCACTCGGACCACCTGATCAAACACCTCAAAGAGATTCGAAAGTTAGAGAAGGACACGGTCTTTGGCGCCGAGTTCGGCGGGATGGTGAAGGACGGAGTTGGCCCAGGCGAGGATGCTGAGATCCAGTGGGTCGATGACACCGTTGTAGTGGCAAAGGCCGAGGCAGAGCGAACCGGGTGGGACTCGGTGCCTTGGGAGGAGCTTCTCAAGGAAATGTTGGCCGTCGCAACGCCTAAGGATTAGGCCAACCGCGTCGATGGCCACTCTCCAGTATCCACGGACAGGGGTCTCCAACCCGAACGGGCCGAGCCCGGCCGACGGTCAGGCTCGGAAGCTATGACTCGAGTACGTCCGCCATCTCGAAGATGTCCCGGCCGTTGAACACCCGGCTATGGCCGTTGCTCGGCGCTTCGGGGAGTCCTCCCAGTGCCGGGACCTCGTGCCCGAGCGTGTCGAAGACGACGACGCGGTCGCGTCCCTCGCGCTTGGCTTGAAAGAGTGCGGCGTCGGCCCGGCTGATGAGGGTGGGAAGATCGTCGTGTGGGTCGGACCCGACGACCCCGAAGCTCACGGTGAATTTCGGCAGCCCGGCGACCGCAATCGCAGCCTCGAGGCGGGTCCGCGCCGCATCGAAGATCTCACGCGCCTTTTCGATGCTGCATCCGGGGACCGCGATGGCGAACTCTTCCCCTCCGTGGCGGCACACGACGTCCTCGGTCCGCAGCGACTCGCGGAGGACTTGGGCGAACAACCGCAGTGCACGGTCACCGGACCCATGGCCGTAGGTGTCGTTGAGCAGCTTGAAGTGGTCGAGGTCGGCCATGGCGATCGTGACGTCTGATTCCTCACGCCGCAGGGTCGCCACGCGATGCTCGAATGACCGTCGGTTCAAGAGGCCGGTCAGGCTGTCCGTCGTCGCCTGGAGCTGTGTCTCCGCCATCACCCGCAGGAGACCGATTCGAGCGCCCGAGAGCTTGGCCAGGGTGGCGAGGTCTTGTTCGGTGTTCTCCGAGAACGAGGTGTGCTGCTCACCTGTGACGTGGATGACCCCCACCGAGCGGCCCATGATGGAAACCGGCACGCACATCGCCGACATGGCCCCTTCGGGCCGGCCCCGGAGCTTGGGGCAGGCGTCCAGCTCGTCGCTGTCGGAGAACCGTTGCACCTGGGCCCGACGCGCGGCCGGACAGTGATCAGGCGAGTCCACGCCGCAGGCGGGCGGCGATCCGGTGGGTGAGGCCGAGGCCATCCGCAGGAGGTGAGCGTGGCTGTTGTCGGCCAACAAGAGCTCGATGGGTGCGTCCGGCACGATGGCTGAGAACGACCGTTCAATCACCTGGACGACCTCGGGCTCTCCCTCGGCCATGTCCAAGGCGTTGGCCAGGCGGCTCTCGAATTTCTGCCCCCGGGCCTGAGCCTCGAATTGCCCGGCCAGTGTGGCGATGACGCCGTCGCTCTTCTCCTGTTCCTTTACGCTGCGGAGCGACAGCACGATCGCCATCGGGGCGACGAGCACCGCCATCCACAGGCCCATGACGATGTAGCGGGCGGCGCCTGTCGCGAAGAGCGCCGCCAGGTAGACCGCCAGGAGTCCGACCAGTGGGCCCACGATCACCCCGATCACGCAGCTCAGGTAGGCGGTACGCTTGTTCCGCGAGCGCGCTGCGCTCCAGTCGTCCTCGGTTACCGCGGTGCCCGCGGGTTCTAATTCATCCATTGGGCCCCCCTAGAAGATCCTCCGAGGAAGGCTACGAGGCTTGAGTTGCCGGTTCGTTGCGAAGACGTCGCCATGAGGTTTTGTCGAGCCAGAGCACTGCGCGCACCGGGACGATCGCCGATTCGGTCGTAGTTAGGGCGTAAATGACGACTGCGCGAACGCAGCCAGACGTCAGCGGAACCCTAAGCTGTCAGCGATCTTTCGAAGCTCAGCCCGCTCGTCGGGATGGGCAATGTCAACCAAGGCATGGGCACGCTCGCGCACCGTGAGTCCCATCAGCTCGGCCACACCGTATTCGGTGATGACGACCCCGGTGTGGTGCCGGGGAGTTGACACCACCGAGCCCTCAGGCAGTTTGCCGACGATGCGGGAGACGGGAGTGCCGGCAACGTCCGCCGTCGATCGGAGGCAGATCAGCGAGTGGGAGTCCGCATGGAGCTCGGCTCCGGCCACGAAGTCCTCATGACCTCCGACACCAGAGATCTGGCGCCCATCAATGGTGTCCGCCACCACTTGGCCGTAGAGGTCGACCGAAAGGGCTCCGTTGATAGATACCAAATTGGCGTTGCGCCCGATGGTGGTGGGGTCGTTCACCACACCGACGTCCAAAAATGCCACGTCCTCGTTGGCATTGAGCCATCGGTAGAGCGCAGAGGATCCGAGCGCAAAGGTGGTGACCGAGACTCCGGGAAATATGCCTTTGTTGGCGTTGGTGACCTTCCCCGCCTGATGCAACTGCATCAGACCTGTGGTGAACATTTCCGAGTGAATGCCGAAGCCACCCAGTGGGCCGGACGCCAGCTCGGAGGCGACGATATTGGGGATGGTCCCGATGCCAGTCTGGAGAGTGGCGCCTTCGGCCACGAACGCCAAGGCATGGTCGCAGATGGCCCGGTCCTCGCCACTGGGTGGTGGCTCCTCGAGCGAGAATGGCACGCCGTCAGCCTCAACGAGGACATCGATCACCTCGACCGGAATGGTGTTGTCGAATTCAGGCGAGAGGGTCTTGGTGCGGGGGAGGTTGGGGTTGACCTCCATGATCAGGAGGCGATTGGGATCGTGTCCCGCTCGGAGGAGTTCTGGCCGCGTTGCGCCGTAGTGCAATGCGAGATTGACGTTTCCATTGGCATCAGGCGGCGCGCCTTGGGCCACCATCACACGCGGAGCGAACATGGCCAGGATGGGAGCGAACTGCCTGAATCCGCCCGGCACGTGTTCGATGCGGTGACCCTGGGAGAGCAGAAGCCTCTCCGCCGGGCCGAAGAAGCCGCAGCGGTACGAGACGCCGGGCTTGGTAAGCACGTCGTAGTAGTTGAGGAGGAGGGCTCCGCCAAAAACGAGGTCTTCCCAGTCGTTTCGTGATCCCAGTGCCGTCAAGAATGCGTCAGGGTTGGCCGGTCCCAACCCGAAGCCGACTTGATCGACGGGCCGGACGAAGGAGATCGACTCTTCAGGTGTACAGGTAATGGTCACGGAGCTATCGAGGGCATTCGCTGGTGAGAGAAGTCACGTTCCCATTTTGCCGCACGCATCATGTTCTACGCCATTGCCCCGGCTGGCTAAGAAGGTGCAATCACGCATCACGGATGCGTAACCACCGCCAGAAGAATGTACTGTTGTAGCCCAGTCCGCACGGAAACTGACCGAGGTACGGTCTCTGTCTTCTTCCAAGCCTCGCGCAACTCATGTCGTCGTCCTTTTCGGATGGGCGTTAATTTGAGTGCAATGCCAAGTGGAGAGGAGGAACTAGTGATGTCCAAGCTGAGCGCAGGAATTCTCTTATTCAAAGTCAGTGATAACGATGTCCTTGAGGTTCTCATTGCGCATCCGGGAGGCCCATTCTGGGCCAAGAAGGACGAGGCTGCGTGGTCGATTCCCAAGGGTGAGTACCTGGAGGGCGAGGATGAGTACGAAGCTGCCCACCGAGAGTTTCGCGAGGAGCTCGGTATGGATGCCCCATCCCGTTCCAGCATCGATTTGGGAGAGATCAAACAATCCAGTGGAAAGCGAATTCGCGTGTGGGCGATCGAAGGGAATCTCGATGCCTCGAAAATCGAAAGCAATACTTTCGCGATGGAGTGGCCACCAAAGTCTGGACAGTACGCTGATTTTCCAGAAGTTGATCGAGCGGCCTGGGAGCCGATCGGCGTTGCCAGACGCAAGGTACATAAGGGCCAGGTCGACTTCTTGAGCCGCTTGATCGATGCGCTTAGTGACGAAGGCCGAGTCGGCGTGAATGAGGGTACAGATGATGAGCCCTCCCCGCAAAGCTCACTCTTCTGAACAACGGGGCGGCCAAGAGTGGACTTCTCAATAGCAGCCGGATCCGCCTCACCCTTTTCGATCTAGCTACTCCGCCGATCCCTCTTTGACTCCCGACACATCGGTCGTGTTTGAGGTTCGTTTTGATCGCGAGAATATCGCGAATCTGTCACCCAAGACGTCCGCCCATCACCCCCCAACAACCGTCACGATGAGTTCCGCCAACAACATCTATTCCAGTTGTGTTGCGCTCAATTCGTGTCTACCGTTACCGACAGGACCAGGGTTGACATCAGTTGGAGGAAACGTGCAGCCAGGGTCAGTTCGTGCCGTTGAGTATGAGATTGTGTCCAATCAGGCGGACATCTTCGGGTTGACCAAAGGCACACTGAAGAACGAACTGGCCGGGCTCTCCGAACTCGGTGTGATGCGATGCGTCGATGACCAGTCCCGGAAGCTCACGGTGATCGGTGACGCGAAGCACGTGCGGAAACTGATCGCGAATGGTATGGCGTGTAACCCTGACGGGATGGAGTTGACCCGGCAAGTGTTCCCTGTGGTGCTGCCTGGTTGGCAGAAGTCGAAGTGAATGCGATGAACCGTGCGGGGCCGAAGTTCCTCTGGACTCCCGCAGTCGGTGGTCCTGTTTGACGGATCGGACTTGCTCGTTCGGGCTTCCGACGGAGGTGCAATTGAACCGTGGCAAACGAGCCGGTGGCCGTGTTCGTAGCACTCAGGTTGTTGTCCTCAGTGATCATGCAGGCCAGTACCAGCAAGTGTTTGGCATTGCCAACCCACGTGCCAACCGACGAGACGCCCGCTGTGTCGGTTGCTTGCGACGACGGCCGAGGGGTGTCCGAATGGGCGCCCGGGGGTGATTGTTCGGATGGTGCAGGCCAGAACTCATCCGCCGACAATCTGGAGGAGACGCCTCGTTCGGCCTTTGGCGTCACGCTTTGTTCGCGGAATGGTTGATCAATCGCCACCAACAAGCGCGAAGTAATCGCGCGATGGTTCTTGTCCACAACTTGCGGCCCTCCGCGCACCGCCTCCATCGGTATTGTGCACAGCGGCATGACATGAAACGAGCGGCACGATCAACTGCGACCTCAGGCTCGACCCTTCAACTTCGGGTGGCACGTAGGTTCTGGAACCGATGACCAAAGGGCAACACGCGCCGCAGCGGGGATGGGTCCGCAGTCACCTCCACGCCCTTCGGAGGACGTGGCACATGACCGACGGCTGCATCGCTCCAGACTGTCAAAGGCCAGCGATGAAGTTTCCACCGTCTCGGTACTGCAAGAACCATTGTGACTACGTGCCGCCGAACGTTGGTCGCAGTGTCACGATTCCTCCGACGCCTCACGAAGAGTTCCAGACGATCACGTCAGTCGAAGAGGTGGATGCAGTCGAAGCGAGTCCATTCGTGACGTGCACTGCGGTGCGGAACGACCCGACCAGATGCAACCGCCCGCCCTCATTGGCGCCCGGTGCCTCCAATGATGACGACATTCTGAGACTGGCCGGGAGCCAAGCCGTGACGGCGTTCGCACAGCCTCGTTGGGGCATTCGTGTCCATGCCGTTGCGATGTTCTCTGAGTTGGTTGGCGACGAGGAGGAGGTGAAGCGTCCCCTACTTCTTCTTTCTTTTCCGCATGAGCTTCTGCACCGACTTCGTCATCTTGTTGACCTGCGAGGAAAGCCTGCTCAGTTGACGGGTGAGTTCAGCCGAACCAACGGAATCCTGCGTCGAACCCATGGCGTCAACTCGCTGCCTCAGAACGTCCATATCCTCCGCAAGGGTCATCAGCGCAACGAGGACCGGCGGCCCAGCTTTCTCGAGCGCGTCTAGGCGGGCATTGGTGTCCGGGTATTTGCTGGTCGCCTGGGCAACCAATTCTTCAATCCGTGCTCTGGTTCCCATCGGGACAGCGTAGGCACTGTGAGAATCCTGGATGGGCGATGGTCAGTGGAGTTCCCGCTCATGGACGCAAACCCCGTGGTGGCCTTCGTTTACAGGCGATCTCCTGCTTGACACTGAGTTGGTGGGTGATGAGGCGGAATCGTGAAACGACAGCTACTTTTTCTTCGAGAGTCTCTTAACATCCTTCGACAGCTTCCCAACGTCCTTCGAAAGTTTCTTAACTGCCTTGGTCATCGTTGTAACTTGCGATGTGAGGTCACCCAATTGTGTGGCGAGCTCGACCAGTTCGACGGCTGGAGCTTCGGCACGCTGGGAACTTGCTTGGCCGTTGCTCACAACGTCGATGCGACGGTCAAGTCTGTCGATCTCCTTGGCGAGCTGGCGGAGGCCGACCAGACAGAGAACGGAAACGTCTTGGAGGAAAGCCATGCGGTTGGTGGACCCCGCCTCGGCTACCCGGGCTTGTTCAACGATCGTCTCGATCTGGTCCTCGGCACTGACTCGCTTGGACACTCCCGATACCGTAGGCCCAGATCTCCATGGAGTGCTCGTGTCCATGCGGCCACCTTGCGGTGGCTCCGTGGCCGACTGGGTTCTCGTAGATCATGCGCCAACGCCCACCCTCTTCGCTGATGAGCGCCCGGAGCAACCTGGCCGACGATCCCGAGCTCGTCGGGTTGTGTCGTGATCTCCCGGTCGCGGTCGGCGAGAACAACGAGAACGAGCTGAAAATTGAGGGTATCCACGGCCCCGGCGACGGTAACGCCGGAGGTTCCAGAGGCACGGGCGATCCCGTGCGGGGCCTCGCAGCCTTCGATAGCCTCTCAGCTGTGCCTCAGGTTAACCCCTTGCAAGCAAGGCCCGAGGCCACCCTTGATCAGCATGGCACCCCGGTCGTCCGCCTCCAGCTCACCGGGCAAGATGACACGCCCGCATGGCGCGCCATCTACAACGAGACCGCGGCGAAGGACGATTGCCCTGCTGAGATCGACGGGCCGGAAGGAGCGCCAGTTTTGCTGGTCTATCTGACCGACACTTCGACCGATGCTGCTATTTCCAGCGTCCTGGACCGGGCCAGCTTTGAACACCTTCACAAGGTGAACACCTGCATTTTTCTACGGCCACCCGAAGCGCCTACTTCACGAGCCTCGACGGATCACATCGGGAGACACCAGGCGAAAGACATGCGGGACATCGACTGGAGCGTTCACGCGTTCTGGCTTCGATGGCTGAGGGCTCACCCCGAAGCAGACCGGCACCGCTTTGCCGCCCGACGTGTAACTACCCGAGTGGAGGGATTCACTCTGACTCCGAAGTGACCAGGACGTGCCGCTCGGTCGGTACGAGCGTCACCGGACATCGGGGAAAACCTCACGGACGGCGTGGTCTCCTTCTCGTTGCGAGTGACTACCTCGTTGCGAGTGACTACGCCTGCGCCCTGCCGTGCCGCCGTACCAACTGGGCCAGGGCAACGATCCCCAATACGATCAACACGAGGAAGCCGACCAAAAAGAGGACCCACGCGACATTGGACACGTTGTTGCGAAGCCCGTGTTGATGCCCCGCTCCGTACGCGACATTCGCGACCAAGAAAAGCACCACATCTGCGACAGCCAAAAGGATCAAGTTCCGCCCCCTGACTACCTGGTCAAATCGACTGACCGAGGACTGGTTACGCATCGATCCACCTCCTCCATTCGCTCTCTGGTCGAACGTACGATTGGTGCGGCCGACCCTCAAGGGTGAAACCCGTCGACATTCCATGGTGCTATCACCACTATCGAACGTGGTACTGGGTAGTTCAGTCCTACCGGTGCCCCGTGCAGATGGCCGAGGTCGGCCTCATTGTCGAAGGCATCGATGACAACCAGAGGCCCCTTCAAGCGCATCCTTGACGGTCCGAGTGCGGTGAGGTGATGGATTGGCAGTTGGCCAGGGTGTGCCGGCGGCCGCGAGGCCATGTCGAACAAATGGGGGCTGTGGCCTTCCGTGTAGCGGGTCAGGCGCTTTCCTTCTTGATTCAGGAGCAACCAACACGCAACGCGAGTGCGACAGCCTCGCACCTTGGGATCGCCATGATGGCGTCCTAGCAACTCAGGATCAATCGGTTGTGGTCGTTTCGGGGCGGGGCGACCACAACCGATGGTCTTGTCAACCACAGAAATGCAGGAATCGAAATGTCTGTTGCGAACGGATCTACCGACATGAGCGGCACCGGCAATCCTCGCTCCGATGAGTGCGAGCCCACCGAGTCATGACACTGCGTTCACGCATCTACTGGACCATTTCCGTGGTCATCTCGGCCGCTGTCTTCGCTCTGCCGTTCCTCAACCTGTTCAAAGTCCATCCATGATGAGCACCCGCCTCTAGCAGAGAGACCCTTTGCCACCCCGATGACATCGGGTCGGTGAAGAGCGGCGAGTCCTCCCCGCTACCGGGCGAGTCCCCATGGAACCCGCTGCTGCGCTGGCTGTCTCAGCCCGATGGGTCAGCGTTGGGCGCGAGGTAGGCACGCCACGGGAGCGGTGCCAAGGTCGACATGTCTTCGCGAAACCTAGGAGTGGAGGCTCGGGTTCCATCCCCCGGAGCTGTGATCCAGGAGCAGCCACTCAGGTCAGCGTCGATCCGCCGCGTAGCCCCATGGGCGTACATGAAATAGAGGCGCACGCCCGTGCCGTCGTCGTCGGGGCACATGTACGTCTCGGCGTTCGGGACCACCCGCGCTCCATCAATGTCGCTGGCCAATGTGGAGCCGATGTGAGCGTTGCCCCGAGTCAGCACGGCCTTGCACGCCCTGCTGTTCAGACCAGGGAGCCAGACGACGGCCACGGCGGATGGATGCGCCAATACCGACGGTGACGTCGTACCGGGAGGTGAAGAAATGGAGGAGTTTCCCGACACGACGCACACCGCTCCGCGCAGGTGCGTGCCCGGGACCAAGCTGGAAGGTGTCACGCCTGCGTAGGCTGTGGCGACCGGGGCACCGATGGTCGTGAAGAACATGGTGCAGATCAACCCAGCACCGGCGCGAGCCACACACTTTGTCATCGCACGACCTTGATCCGGACAAACGGGGTGAAGTACGTAGGCGGCGGCTGTCCCCCTGGTCCATCTGGCCCGTCGATGGCCACGCCGCTCACCTCAGCGACGGCGTCGTAGCGACCCGGTGGCAGAGCCGACCCGATGCCACCGTCGCAGCGCCCGGTGCCCCCGACGACGGCGACGTTCTGAGACTCGCCGGGAACCAGCAATAGTGCGGCGGCCGTCCCCGCGATTGCACCGGTAAAGACGCCGACCACGCGCCGCGTGCCCGGTTTCGTAACGACGACTTCGATGGGGCTTTCGGTGAGGACACGCACACTCTGCGTGGCACTCGTGTCGTGGAACGCCACGTGACCAGTCAAGTCCGCACCGATCTTGATCACCCGGGAACGGAGCTGGAGGACCGAGGAGTAGTCCGCCGGGGTCGCCGCAGGGGCGGCCAGGATGCCACAGGTCGCGCTTCGTCCTGGACGGCCGTTCCAAACCGTCCAGCCGACCATGATCTGGACCGACGGGCCGAAATCGGCGCGCACCTTCTGGGCCAACGCCTCACTCCCGGGAGTGAGCATCACGACGAGGAGGCCATGGGCGCACTGGCCCACGCCAATCAAGTGTTTGCCGGCGAAGGCTGCGACCTCCTTCTCACTCGCCTGGATTTGGCCTGCAGGCTGCGGTGGGATGGCGGTGGCGAAGGGACACGGTTGTTGTGCGGCCGGGACCGTACGCGCAATCGGTGGATACGAGCTCGAGGTGGCGGCCGTAGCCTGCCCACCGGCTATCTCGACGCCAGCCAAGGCCAGCACACTCGTGGCAGCAATTCGACCGATGAACGTCATCAATCAACTATGACGCCGGGGAGGCCGAAGGGGTTCGGAGGAATCCATCACGAGATGGTTCGATTCTCGTCTCACCGCGGGCCGAGCACGGGCCGACCGTTTGCTCGGCCTCATCTGTCCTCCTTCACATCGACCTGGTTGTGGCGGCGGAAACGGCCGTCTGCGGTGGCGTTGACCGCACCCGCAATCAGACCGGAGCGGCGAACAGCCCTGCCGCCGCAGAAATTGTCGGGCCTCAGCGGGCCGCCGGACCCCCAAAGGATTAGTTCGCAACCTGCCCGCAACTGATCAGCACCCTTGCTAGGTCAGACTCTGAGCCGTAGCCCAGGGAGGAAGGCTGCATTGGGGCCATCTCCTCCTGCAGTGCGCGACGAAGTGACCCAACCTCCCCCCGGCGGCGCTTCGTCGCGCCTCTGTACCGAGGGCCGCGATCTCGAACACGTACCGAACCTCGCAAGGTTTCTGAGCAGACCCTGCCAGGCGGCGGGTTGTTTGTCTTTCACAAGTGCCGACCCGCGACGGATTGGTTGAAGGCCCCCAGCCGCGCTCGACGCCAACCGATGGAGATTCACACTGAGCGCGACTTTCCGCCCCTGCAGGTAACTTGCTATCCAGCGATCAATGGAGGGCCAGCTCATGACTGATGCTTTCATTCTCGGGGGCGTTCGAACACCAGTTGGACGGTACGGGGGCTCTCTCTCGCACCTGCGTACCGATGATCTCTTGGGACGGACGATGATCGCGGCCTGCGAGCGGGTGGGCGTCCCTCTCGACCACATTGAGGACATCACGGCCGGCTGTGTCAACACCGCGCACGAAGGGATGGGCGACGTCGCACGATGGGGTGCCCTCGCTGCTGGGTTTCCGGACTCCGTTCCTGCGGTCACCATCAACCGCTTCTGTGCGTCGTCGTTGACGGGTGCAATCGCCATCGCCCATGCCATCCGATGCGACGAGCTCGGGGTCGGGATCGCCGGAGGCGTCGAGTCGATGTCCCGCTCGGGATGGGCCCAGATGAAGGGCGATGCGCCGTTCAGTCCACGAGGGCCCGTGCTCCTGCTCGACACCATGTGGGCGGGGGCTGGTGGACCGCCCAACCCGGTGCTCCTGGCCCGCAATGCGTACGTCGAGATGATCAAGACGGCTCAGAACGTGGCCGACCGGTATGAACTCTCACGTGAAGAGATCGACGCTTTCGCGCTTCGATCACACCAGCACGCCGCCGCCGCACGCGACTCGGGTCGCCTGGCCGCCGAGATCCATCCCATTGAAGTCCCCGGCACGCGCAAGGAGCCCAGCCGAGTGTTCGAGCACGATGAGCTCATCCGGGGTGAGACGTCAGCCCAGCAGCTGGCAAAGCTTCCTCCCCAGCCCAACACCACGCAGATGACCGCTGGGAACTCCTCAGCCCTCAGCGATGGTGCCAGCGCGGTCGTCCTGGCCAGCGGCATCGCCGCCGAAGCCCTCGGAATCGAACCGCTGGCCCGGGTTGTGGCGTCGGCTACCTACGCGCTCGACCCTCAATTCATGGGGATCGCACCGGCCTTCGCCATAGCGAATGCCCTCAGGCGGGCAAAACTGGAGCCCCAAGACATCGACGTCTGGGAAGTACATGAGGCCTTCGCGGCCCAGGCACTCGGCGTGCTGCGCGAGTTGCCAGTCCAACTTGACGGATTCGAGGTGCCGGACGAGCGACTCAATCCGAACGGCGGGGCAGTGGCCATTGGCCATCCATTCGGATCGTCGGGGACCCGATACGTCCTGACTCTGGCCACAGAGCTTCACCTCCGAGATGTCCGCTACGGGGTACTCGGAGTCTGCGTCGGATCAGGTCAAGGAGTGGCGCTGGTGCTGGAGAACCCCCGCACCAAGTAGTTGGACCGGGACTCATCGACGCGGCTCCCCTGGCGAGGTAGGGGCAGTGAGTTGTTTCGAGTGGGGTTTCTTGAGCGCGACGCTCGAGCGAGTGTGGTTGTGGGCGCCGGGATCCACACCTTGGGCCCGCTCGAGCGTGTCACGTATGACGGTAGGACGATTCTGAGTCGGACCGGCCGCTTACACGGTCGGATCGACGCAATTGAACATCCAGCGCACGCCAAACCTGTCAGCACACGTACCCCAATAGGCACCCCAAGGCATGTCCTGCAACCCGAACACATCGCTTCCGCCTTCAGAGAGCAACCGGAACAATCGATCGGTCCCGGCTCTTTCTTCGAGCTCGAGATTGATGGTCATGTTG
>Ga0208357_1001830_pt1 | contig 14975 bp, 12 predicted proteins | sample NGESurdeep092012_6_FD_184487 | JGI IMG/M metagenome (GOLD analysis project Ga0208357, IMG submission 184487) | Arctic peat soil microbial communities from Barrow, Alaska - NGEE Surface sample F52-2 deep-092012 (SPAdes) | ecosystem: Environmental > Terrestrial > Soil > Wetlands > Peat ... | reverse complement strand
CCCGGCGGATGATCTCGCCGGACTGTCGGCGGGGCTGAACGGCGCCACCGGGCAGGCCGCTCTCACCCTGCCAGCCGACAGCACGGTCATGACGCGGGACCTGTCACAGCAGGTGTTTCTCGTCCTCCAGTACCACTTCGGCAATTCCTGACCCCTGACCACCTCTCGCCTCGTCTAGTGGCCTCCTTCTAGCGGGGCGGCATCATGACTGACTGGGGCTGCTCGGTGGCGGGGGCGATGTCCGCGGTGCACTGCGGGCAGCGGCGGGCCGAAGGAGATGGCCTCGGTCAGGAACGCCCCGTAGGTGAACCGGGCCTTGTGGAACGTGAAGGCCAGGTTGTTGAAGTTGCCCTGGCCGCCGAACAGGGTCAGCAACGGGCTGATGAACGACGTGACGAACTGCTTGACCAGGCTGCTGAACTGCGCCCCGATCACCACGGCGACCGCGAGATCGACCAGGTTCCCGCGGAGGATGAAGTTCTTGAAGCCACTCATGCGGAGGGAGTTGCCCTCAAGACTGCCGCGTATTCCTACGCGTTGGCCGTTTCGGCCCGGTCCGCGGCCGTGAGATGGCCTCGACCTGTCGGCGGCGACTAATAAGCTCATTGTCCATGCACATCGACGCGGTTTTCGGTGCCATCGGCCGCTGGGCCGTCCGTCTTCGCTGGCTGGTTCTGCTGGTCTGGGTCTTCGGCGCGATCGCGGCTGTGACACAGCTGCCGTCGCTGTCGAGCGTGACCCAGAGCAACAACTCCAAGTTCCTGCCCGCGAGCGCGCCGAGCCAGCACGCGATCGACCTGTCCGCGCCGTTCGGCAGCTCGAACCTGCTCCCGATTCCCGTCATCGCGGCGACCACCAGCGGGCCGCTGACCGCGGCGGACATCAGCGCCGTGAATTCCCTGCAGACCACGTTCCACTCCGTGACCGGGATCAAGCAGGTGCTTGACGTCGGCCGCTCCGCCAACGGCCAGGCCGTGCAGCTGCTCGCCCTGGCCGCCAACAACAGCGGCAACCAGAACTATCAGCAGAACCTCATCGACAGCATGCGCGCGAAGATCGCCAGCGCCGGGCTGCCCGCCGGATTGCGGGTCCACCTGGCCGGGAGCATCGCCGTTCAGGTGGACCAGCAGAAGGCGTCCGGTAACACCGGCAACAAGGTGCAGGACCTGTCGCTGATCTTCATCATCGTGCTGCTCGTGCTCATCTTCCGGTCGCTGACGCTCGCCATCACCACGGTCCTGCCGGCCCTGTTGTCCGTGCTCATCTCCGGTCCGCTGGTCGCCGAGGCGGCCAAGCATGGCCTGCAGGTATCACCGCTCGCCCAGTTCCTGCTGATCGTCCTGGTGCTCGGCGCCGGCACGGACTACGGGCTGTTCCTGGTCTTCCGGGTCCGGGAGGAGCTGCGCAGGGCCGGCCATGACGTGACCGCCATGGACGGGGCGCCGGAGCGTGGCCTGTTCCGCTCGCTGGCCTCCGACCTGGCCGGGCCCCGGCCGGCCGCGCGGGCCGCGCTGATCGAGTCGGTCACCCGGGTCGGCGAGTCGATTACGTTCTCGGCCGCCACGGTCATCGCGGCGGTGCTGACCCTGCTGGCCGCCAGCTTCCCGTTCTACTCCAACCTCGGCATCCCGTTCGCGATCGCGATCGCGGTTACTCTGCTGGCCGGCCTCACGCTGCTGCCCGCGCTGCTGTCGATCCGCCTGTCGCTGCTGGCGATGAAGCGGACGCTGTTCCAGGCCATGTTCCACCGGCCCAAGCTGCTGCCCTGGAGCATCCAGGGCAAGGGCGGGGTCGGCGTCTGGGGCCGGGTGGCCGGCCGGATCGTGCGCCGGCCCGCGACCACGCTGATCGTCGGCGTGCTGGTCTTCGGCGGCCTGGCGCTGGCCGTGTTCGGCTATACGGCGTCAGGCTTCGGCGGCAGCACGGCCCCGCCGGCCGGCAGCGACTCCGCGAAAGGCACGCAGCTGCTGACCAAGTACTTCCCGGAGTCGGCCGCCAACCCGACCTCGCCGATCTTCAAGTTCAGCCAGCCGGTGTGGACCGATCCTCAGGTCCTGGCCAAGGCGACCAGCGAGCTCAAGGCCAGCAGCCTGTTCACGACGGTGGCCGGCCCGCTCAACCCGAGCGGGCTGACGCTGCCGCCCGCCGACTACGCCCGGCTGCACGCCGCGCTCGGCCCGGCCAAGGAGCTGCCGCCCGTCCCGCCGCCGGCTCTCGCGGGCAAGGTGCCGCCCGCCGTCTACCAGACGTACCGCAGCACCTCGAACTTCATCAGCGCCGACGGGCGGACGGTGCAGTTCGCCGTCGGGCTGCGGGCCGGCGATCCCGGCGGTACGCCCGCCCTGAACGCCGTCCCGGCGATCCGCTCCGAGGTCACCAGGGTGGCCAAGTCCATCGGCGCCGCCGACTCGGCGGTCGGCGGCGAGGCGCCGGCCCTCTACGACATCAGCGCCGTGTCCAACAGTGACCTGGTCAGAGTCATCCCCATCGCGATCGTGGTGATCGGGATCCTGCTGGCGCTCGTGCTGCGGAGCCTGGTCGCCCCGCTCTACCTCATCGCCTCGGTGGGCTTGTCCTACCTGGCCGCGCTGGGACTCTCCGTGCTGCTGTTCGTCGACATCGGGGGGAGCAAGGGATTGGTCTTCTTCCTGCCGTTCCTGATGTTCATCTTCCTGCTCGCGCTCGGCGAGGATTACAACATCCTGGTCATGACCCGGATCAGGGAAGAGGCGCACAAACTGCCGCTGCGTGAGGCGGTCGTCAGAGCGATCGGCATGACCGGGACGACCGTGACCTCGGCCGGCCTGGTGCTGGCCGGTACTTTCGTGGTGTTCGGCGTCGTGGCCGGCAGCGGGGCGGGTGGCAGCCAGTTCCGCGACATCGCGATCAGCCTCGCACTCGGGATCCTGATGGATACCTTCCTGGTCCGGACGCTGCTCGTGCCCTCCACGGTCGTGCTGCTCGGCCGGTGGAATTGGTGGCCATCCAAGCTGACCATGGACCACCCGGAGGCGCCTGTGCCTGTGTCCGGGAAGGCTGTGGCCGGGTCAGCCGGGCCGGAGTCCGCCTCCACGACGCAGCCAGAGTCGCGCTGAACGGTGGGTGGCCCCGCGTGCCTTCCTTATCGGTCTACGTCAAAGTCGATGACGTTCTTGATGCCGGCCGACCGCTGTTGGTCACCTGCGCTCACCGACCCCCACGATGAATGCCTAGCGGTCAGTCCAGGCAGAACTCGTTGCCCTCCGGATCGCGCATGACGATGAACCCGCCCGACAACGAGTCGGGTTCGAAGCGCTGAACGCGACTCGCGCCGAGGGCGACCAGACGCGCGCACTCGGCCTCCAGAGCTGCCATGCGGGCCTCGCCCGTCAGCCCCACAGCCGCCCGCAGATCCAGATGCACCCGATTCTTCGCCGTCTTCGGCTCGGGAACGCGCTGGAAGAACACCCGCGGTCCCACACCAGCCGGGTCAACGATCGCCGACCGGTCATTACGCCGCTCCGCGGGCACACCCCACGCATCCAGCGCCGCGTCCCACGACGGGAAACCGGGCGGCGGCGGTGCCAGCACATAGTGCAGCGCCTCGGCCCAGAAGGCCGCATGCGCCGCCGGGTCGGCACTGTCAAACGTCACCTGAAACTCCACAGCCATGGCCGAAGTCTGACCCGAGCCACCGACATCCGCAGCGTGTTCCAGCCCGGACAACCTTCCAAGCGAGCTGATCCTGCACGGCCAGCAGCCGGGCGTGCTCGTGCCAGTTCACGTAGGTTTCCGCGACGGGTTGCAGTCGTTGGAGTCCGCCGGAGCGCAGCTCACGCGTCCACTATCCGTGGAATCGACCACCGTGATTGCCCTCCACGCCGGGCTACCCAGGGGAGCGGTCCTCATGTTCCCGGCGACCATTCTGAGCGGTACTCGGCCCAGTCCTGCGCGACAGCAGCGAAATGCTTCTTCCAGGGTGGCCGGCCAGCATCAGGCGGAGCAGGAAGCAGGCTGGATCGATGAACGCGGCGCCGCGGGTGGGCCAGGCCCAGTCGATGATCCATGCGCCGTGAGCGGTCATGAGGACGTTGAGCGGGTTGAAGTCGGTGTGCAGCAAGGTCGCACCCGTTAGCAGGCCAAGATCGGGGTTATCGACATAAGCCGCCCACCGCTGCTCAGCACGCTTCACTGGCAATTCGGGGCAGGGGATCTCCTGCAGCCGATTGATGACCTGGACAACAACCGGCAGATCCGCTGAGCCCGGCGAGTAATCGGCGTGTCTTGCTCCAGGGATGTAGGCGAACGCCAGAAGGTTCCATCCCGCGCCCTCCGCCTGCCACCGGAGCTGCGGGGCGAGAGAGAGGACATGTAGGTTGATCATCGCTTCGCCGTGCTGCCGCACGACTCCGGGATGATCGGTGCGCAGGCCTTTGACGAACAGCGGACCATTGGCGGTGTCCAGCACTGCAGCAAGCTGAGAGTTCAGCCCGGCAGACACCGTCCGCGCCGCCCGGACCGGCCCGGTGCGCGCCTCGACGAGGTCACGGACGGCCTGGCTAAGGTCATTCCAGTCAGTGTGTTGCACGGTGATCCCCGAGTTGGTTACAGCCTGCTGCCGCACCTGCTCGCCTGCGTTTACGGCTGCACTGTCAACGACCTGATCGATTTGGCCGACCGCGAGCAACTCCCTCCCGCCGACGTGCTCGTCTCGGCGCCTGCCGCCGCACTCTCTGATATCAGGCAGTCAGACTATAGAGTTGCAAACTCGCAACCTTAAGTCGGTCTGAGTTGCAGACATACTACTTACAGGCCCAAACTTTACCTGAGGAACCTCCCTCGGAGTAACGCTTACCTGTCAAGGTCGCGTGAGAGGAACCGTACTTCTATGGCAGCGTCGCGGACGCCGATCGCCGTCGCCAACGGTCAGCGGCGCATAGGTGAGGATCTTGCTGCATGGCGGCGTCTGCGGCGGTTGACGGCAGTCCAGGTGGCGGACCGGGCTGGAATATCCCGTTACACGGTCATGCGTCTGGAGAACGGTGAAGGCGCCACCATGGAGAACTTGCTGCGGGTGGCCCGGGCTCTCGGAGTGCTTGACCAGTTGGTGGAGGCAGTCGACCCGTACCAGACCGATGTGGGCCGCCTGCGGTCGGAGGAGGCGTTGCCTCAACGTGTCCGGCCGCCCAGGCCAGGAGCAAGATCGTGACCGGCAATATCGAGGTCTTCGTTGCGGTCGGCGCGAGGAACATTCTGGCCGGGCGGATGTACCCGCACCTTCGCCGGGGCTCGGAGTCCGCCAGCTTTATCTACGATGATGAATACCTGGCCAACCCCGGCGCCTACCAGTTGGACCCGGCGCTCCCTCTGGTCACTGGCACTCTGCAGACACCCGTCGGCCGTCCGTTGTTCGGCGCCTTCGCCGACAGTTTGCCTGACCGTTGGGGCCGGACGCTGATCCAGCGCGCCGAACGGGCACGGGCTCAGGCCGCGGCAACGGCCCCGCGCTCGATGAGTGAGACCGACTTGCTACTCGGAGTCCGGGACGACCTGCGCCAAGGGGCTCTGCGATTTCGCTACGGTGGCCAAGAGCCTTTCCTCGCGGCTGAAGCCTCGGGCATCCCAGTTCTGACCGACCTTCCTTCGTTGCTTGATATCGCTGCCCGAGCCGAGCGGGACGCCGCCGATTACGAGGATCTCAAACGGCTTCTGCAGGCCGGTAGTTCCTTGGGTGGTGCTCGCCCGAAGGTGCATGTCCTGGATAGCGATGGTCGTATCGCCATCGCTAAGTTCCCCAGCGAAAGCTCGGACACCTGGAATGTGATGGCCTGGGAGAAAGTAGCCCTTGATCTCGCGCGGCACGCGGAGATAACCGTTCCGGACTCTCAGCTACTGCGGGCAGGGGAGCGGCATGTGCTTGTCGTGGACAGGTTCGACCGTCGCGGCGCAGTCCGTGTTGGATACGCCAGCGCGATGACGATGCTTGAGGCCAGGGATGGTAATCAGCGCAGCTACCTCGAGATCGCCGAGGTGATTGAGGAACGGTCCCCGGCCGCAACGGCGGAACTGCGCCAGCTGTGGCGGCGGATGACCTTTACGATCTTGATCTCTAATACGGATGATCATCTCCGCAATCATGGATTCCTTCATGAGCGGGGTGAGTCCTGGATACTTTCACCGGCGTTTGACCTCAACCCCAACCCAGGTCCGGGGCCGAAGTACCTGAGCACCCGAATCGACTACGACAGCACGCGCGCAAGCATAGATACGCTGATGAGCGTGGCCCCAGAATTCCGCCTGGACGCTGACAGCGCGCTTGAAACTCTTGCTCAAGTCACGCGGGTGGCCGCACGCTGGCGCGACGTTGCTGTCTCCCACGGACTCCAGCAACACGAGCTGGACCTGATGGAGCCGGCGTTCGAGCATGCCGAGGCCAGGCGAGCCTGGGACTTGATCGAGGGCCGGTCGGCCAGCGCCCGCTGAGCCAGATCGCACTGCATCGGTGTCCTGGCACTCCCTGCGCCGGGTGCCTTCCGTTCCCGCCACCGAGCCCGTGCCGTGACCTGCCCTCCGTCACTCCAGACGCCTGCATCGTGACCGGGCGGCGTTACGATCACTCATCCAGCGTTGTCCGTATGGCAGCCGCCAGGGCGATTCTTCGCATTATCCATGCAGTGTCACCCTCTCTTATCGATTGGCGGATGTCTTCAAGGATGTCCTGGTCCGGCTCAGATGACTTCGAGAGAAATGTTCTCTTGAAGTATTTGAGTAGCGCTGGAAGCCGATCGGCCTGGACATCATTCTTTTCCCTTAGCGAGAACAGTGGCAGGAACCACTCCGTAAAAAGACCCATGGCGTCAGGGTCAAGACCATGTGCCTGGCTCGTATGATGCAAGTCCGCGACATGCTGGTAGGGCACGTGGCCGTGCAGTGCGTAGCCAAGGTGCAGTCCCTCATGCTCGGCAAAGTACGCCGTGACCAGCTCGGCGGGGACGCTGAATGGGCGATCCAGAAGGCAACCGAGGCGCTGGCTGGTGTGAAGACTGTGCTCGCAGCTTCACCTCTCGAGCGGTTCGGCTAGTCCTTCCCGAGCGCGAGCTTGAGCATCGGGCGACTGGTCACGTTCTCGTGGAAGGAGCCTGATCCGGAGCTCAGCCAGGCTGCGTCTCGGACCGTCGTCTGGACCTCTCTTCCCAGTTGCGTCTCGGCTGCAGCGACCGCTTCATAGAGTTGGTCCCGGTTGGGTGTTCCGAGCACAAGGACATCGATGTCCCCGACTGGCCGCGGCCCGGGCTGCCCGGCGTGTCGGGCGGCCCATGATCCGTAGATGTAGGCCTCATCGATGCCATCAACAGGCCGGAGAGCTTTCGCGAGGATGGCGGGGACACCAAATGCTCTTGTCAAGACCTCGGCGAGTCCTGCGTAGTAGGGACTGTGAGTATCGGCTCGGATGAGGCGGGTGTTCCCCACTTTTCTGCTTGTGACGAGCCCGGCCTCTTGCGCGCGTTGCACCTCGCGATACACCGATGGATGCGGCGCACCCGTCAGTTGCGAGATCTCGGTCAGACTCAGCTCACGATCTGGATTGCCGAGCAGCAGCGCCAGGATCTCGCCTTGCTGCTGCGAGCGCAGGATGGGTAGAAGCGATGGCGCTGGACGTCTGTCCACAATTTGAAGAGTACTCTTCAGTTTGTGATAAATCCAGCGGGACGGACGGCGTCAAGCAACCCGACACCGTGTGGAGGCATGTACCGGCTGCTGTTCAGAGTGGTGTTCCGGCGCATGCCGACCGAGGCGGCCCACCGGGTGGGGTTCGGGCTGATCCGGGCTGCAGCTGCGGTGCCGGGGGTTTCGTGGCTGCTGCGGCGCTGGCTTGGCGCGCATGATCCTGTGCTGCGGGTGCGAGCGCTTGGGTTGGATCTGCCCGGACCGTTGGGGCTGGCGGCGGGATTCGACAAGGATGCGTTGGGGCCGGACGCGCTGGGAGCGCTGGTGTTCGCGTTCATCGAGGTCGGCACGGTGACCGCGCAGCCGCAGCCCGGCAATCCCGGGCCGCGGCTGTTCCGCTTGCCTGTCGACCGGGCGCTGATCAACCGGATGGGGTTCAACAACCACGGCGCGGCCGCGGTGGCAAACCAACTGCGCTCCCGACCCGCGCGGCGCACGGTGGTCGGGATCAACATCGGCAAGACGAGCGTGGTGCCCGAGTCGGAGGCGGCCGCCGACTACGCGGCCAGCGGCAGGCTGCTGGCTGAGGTCGCGGACTACATGGTGGTCAACGTCAGCTCACCGAACACACCGGGGCTGCGCAACCTCCAGGAGAGCGAGCAGTTGCGGTCCCTGCTGACCGCGGTCCGGGACGCTCTGGATACGGCCAGCGATAGGCGGGTTCCGTTGCTGGTAAAGATTGCCCCCGATCTGGCCGATGAGGAGATCGACGCGATCGCCGACCTTGTCATGGAGCTCGGCGTGGACGGGATCATAGCCACCAACACGACGATCTCCCGCGACCACCTGGCCAGCGACCCCGCGCAGGTAGCGGCCATGGGGGCCGGTGGCCTCTCGGGAGCCCCGCTCAAGCAGCGTGCCCTCGATGTGCTGCGGCGGCTGTATGCGTGCGTCGGCGACCGGGTGGTGCTGGTCGCGGTCGGGGGCATCGAGACTGCCGACGACGCGTGGGAACGCATAACGGCCGGGGCCACCCTCGTGCAGGGCTACACCGGGTTCGTGTACGGCGGGCCGTTGTGGCCGCACCGCATCCACTCCGGGCTGGCCCGCCGAGCCGGCGACGCGGGGTTCACCTCGATCCAGCAGGCTGTCGGCACGAGCCAGGCACCGGCGCCCGGGCACAGCAGCAAGGAATTAACAATCGTGGGCTGATGGTCGTGGGCAGGCCTGCCATCAGGCCTGGCCCCGGCGGCAGGTCAGGACGGCCCAGCCGCGGCGGTCACACTTAGGGAACGGAAGCCCTGGCAGGGTCCGGGGATTCTTGACGTCGACGAGCGTCCCGTAGCGGGATTCGGCATGGTCGTCCCAGAACTTGTCCTCACGGGCCTGGATCTCGTTGCCGAACTTGGAGCGGATCTTGCCCAGCAAGCCCGAAGTCATTTCATAGCTTCGAACCTGGCCGGCCTGGAACGCGCCGACCACAGGGCCGCTTGATCCCATCCAACAACGGGCCCAGGAAGGGCTTGGTCAGCACGGCCAGGTGCAACGTGGCATCCCCGCGCTCCAGGGCGTCCAGCGCGGGCCGCCAGTCCTCGTCATCACCCAGGTGCTCACTGAGGTGGCTGATCAAACCCTTCGTGGCCTCAGCCGAGCCGCCAGGGCCCGTGTCGCCGGTCACGAGCAGGCTCCTCCGGATCCGAAGGTATTCGCCTGGTCGAGGGCGTTCGCCCGATCCAGAACCGATCAAATCCGAGCGTATCCGCCGACGCGGATGCCAGGACTCCACCCTCAGGCGGCGCCCGTCGTTCTAGCCGGCAGAGACTGTCAGTGACTGACGTACTTCCAGGTTGCCGTGTGCCACGACCAGCGCCAATTACTGAACATCGTCGCGGGCCGGAGTTGCAGCCGGTTGTAGTACCGGACGCGTTCACGTGTCACCGGCGAAGAAAAGACGAGCAGCACGCAGGTGTCCTTGACTGCGGGCACGCGGTTGTTGCACACGTGCTTGGCATGGGCGAACCAGCCCAGACCGACGGCCTGGGTCGATGTGTACCGGCGCCATCTGATGTCGTTGATCCGGGCGTGACGGTAGAGCTGGAATGTCCGTGGCCGGTGACTGGCGCAGGCGCGGTACTTCCCGCAGTTCTGGATCACCTTGGGCGTTGATGCTGGTGCTGCAGACGCCGCGGTCGTCGTGGCCAGGCCACCAGCCAGTGCCAGGGCGGCAACTGCCGCTGCGGCCGGATTACGAAGATTCATTGCATCCCCCCTCATGAATGATCTTCTTGCTCAAGTTACCCACAGAACTGGTCCATGTACACAAAGTGACCGTGACGCATCAGTAAAGCCATCTGGACGGGTATCGCCGGTCACGAGCAGCACCTGCGGATCTGAGCGTCAGCCGCGCCCAGCGTCCCGCCGGGATGCCATCATGGGAAAACGCATACCCCGACGGCCACGTGGACAGGGAGCGGCTCGTCGCGATGGCGATCCCCGATGACCAGGCTGACCCGTTCAACCTCGACGCGCTCGCGGTCAGCGACAGGTTCCGCCTGTTCGGGTTCACCCGGCGGGAGGACTATCTCGCCTACCTCTGGGTCCTGCGCGCCCTGGACCGGCTCCGCGCCGCCCACGTGGCGCAGGCCCACACCGACGACGTTGCGGAGGAACTGGCCGAACTCGCAGCCCACCACGACAGCGTCCCCCGGAACCTGACCAGCCTGCGAGACCGGCTGGACAACCTGACCGACGACGGCCTGCTGCACCGGCTGGAGGATGCCTCCCGGGCGGGCAGCCTGGCTCGCTACCGGAACCGGCAATCGGTCTACCAGTTCAGCGAGCTGGGCCACCGCGCCTTCACGGCGGTCGAGGGCGTGCTCGCGGCCCGGGTGCAGGACGCAAACTTGTCCCGGCTGGTGTTCTCGGACATCCTGCGCGACCTGAACGGGCTGGCCGAAGCGAACCGGGCCGGTGACGGCGACGAGGTGATGCGGCGGCTGACCAGCCTGGACCGGGTGATGGAGGACATGGCCCGGCGGTCGGCCCGGTTCCATCTGACGCTGGGCGACATCACGCGGTCTACTGAGGCCTCGCCGGAGATGTTCCTGCGCTACAAGCACGCGCTCCTGGCGCACATGGGCGACTTCATGGCCGAGCTGGATCGCTACCTGCCCCGGCTGACCCTCGCCGTCGTCCAGGTCGAGGCGACGGGACTGGCCACGTTGCTGAACCGCGCCGCTGAGGCCGACGAGCGCCCGCTGATGCGGTACGAGGACGTGCTGGACGACTGGCGGCGCCGATGGGCGGCGGTCCGGGCCTGGTTCACCGCCGACGGCGAGGGATCGCGGGCCGCCGAACTGGCCGTGGCCACCCGGGCCGGGGTGTCCAGCGTGATCGCGCTGCTCCGGCAGATCACCGAGGCCCAGCGCGGCGGGGTCAACCGGGCCACTCAGCTGCGCCACCTCGCCGCCTGGGCGTTCGACGCCGCCGACGAGGACGCCGCGCACGCGCTCGTCGGGGCGGCGTTCGGGCTGAGACGGGCGCGGCACCTGGGCGGCGTGCACGAGGACAGCGACCTGATCTCACCCCGGCTGTCCTGGGATGACGCGCCGGGCGTGGAGGTCGCGGTCACGCTGTTCCGCCGGGGCAAGGCGCCGACACCGGGCGTGCCGCAGCGGCTGCAGGCCCGCGACGGGGTCCGGGCCGACCTGCGGCGCCGCCAGGCGGCGCGGCGCGCTGCCGAGCAGGAGGCCGCCCGGCAGTTGCTCGGTTCCGGGCTGGGCGGCCAGTCAGGGCTGGGGGACAGGGTGCTCGACGAACGCCAGACGCGGGTGCTGCTGACGCTGCTGACCCGGGCACTGGAGGCCCGGACGGTGGTGGCTGGACGGATCACGGGAGGCGCGGGCGGCAACGACGTGATGGTGATGCGGCTGGTGCCGTCTCCGGACGGCTGCGCGGTGCGGACCGCCCACGGGGTGTTGCACCTGCCCGGGCTCCGGCTCGAGGTCACCCCCGCCCGCCGCCAGGCAGCACTGGCAGGTGGCCGGGATGGCTGAGCTGACCGCCGCTCGCGGCGTAGCACCTAGCGACCTCGGCTCCTACCAGGGCGCGGTCCGCCTCGTGCTCACCAACGACCTGATCACAGCATCACGCCCCCGCACCGGAGCCCTGGCCACCGTGCTCCGCTGGGCCGACCTGATGGCCCGGGACTTCGCCGCGTTGTTCGGCTACACGCTGATCGCCACCGCGCACCAGGTCCGGCTGGTCCGGCGGCTGGACACGGTGGATGACACCCAGCGGTCGGTGTTCGCGGCCCGCAGCGGCCGCCCGTTCGACCGGCGCCGGCTCGCCTACCTGTGCCTGGTCCTGGCCGTCTTCCAGCGGTCACGGATCGAGATCAGCCTGGCCGACCTGGTCCGCGCGTTCGCCCCGACCGCCAACGCGATCGACGGCCTCGGCTTCGACGCGACCATCACCGAGCACAAACGTGCCGTCGTGGACGTTCTGGACTGGCTGGCCGACCACGGCGCGCTGCGGCTGTCCGACGGGTCGGCGGAGAACTGGGCCCGGGACACCGACCGGGGCGACGCCCTCTACGACATCGACCACGACATCTGCGCGGCCCTGTTCCGCCCGGCCCGGCCTATCCAGCACCTGCCCGGCGCGGCTGGCCTGCTCGAGGCGGACGACATCAGCGCGAAACGCTCGACCCAGCGGGAAGCGGCCGCGCGCCGGGCCCGGCGGCTGCTGCTGGAGCACCCGGTCGCCTACTTCGCGACCCTCGACGGGGAGACGGCTGCCGCGCTGCGCAGCACCGACCTGGCCGACAACCTGGCCCGGCTCACCGGCCTCGTCGTGGAACGGCGGGCCGAGGGCATGCTGCTGGCCGACCCCACCGGGTCGTTCACCGACCAGCGGTTCCCCGGCCGGGGCGGTGCGGTCAACCGGACCGCCGGCCTGCTGCTGGCGAAGGTCGCCGACCTGCTGGAGGACCCCGACGACGGCCCGGCTCTGACCCGGCTGCCGGTGCCGACGGCCGACGACGACCAGCGGGCCCTGCTCGACCGGATCGACGCGGGCCGGCCGGCCGGGGGAGCCGGCGAGGAACCAGACCCGGTCCGCGCCCCATCCCGACCGGCTGAGCGAGCCGACGCCGAGGCCGCAGATCGGCCCGCCCCACTGCAGGCGCCGTTCGTGGAACGGACCCGGCTGGCGGGCATGCTCGCCGATCTCTATACCGACTTCGGCGCGGGCTCGTTCACCGCTCAGTGGCAGCATGACCAGGAGGGGCTGCTGGCCGCCGCGTTGCGGCTCCTCGATGACCTGCGGCTCATCCGGTGCCTGCCCGGCGGCGCGCTGATCCTGCCTGCCGCGGCCCGCTACCGGAACATCACCGCTGCGCTCCCCGAGAGTGCCCGCCGGGACGGCCAGGGCGCCTTCGACCTGTTCAGCTCCATGGAGGGATCGGCATGACTGACAGGTTCAAGCCGACCAGGGCCGGGATCATCAACCTCTGGGATTACTTCGACGAGGAGTTCGCCTTCGGCGACGGCCGGCTGGCGCTGCGCGGCCACAACGGCTCCGGGAAGACCAAGGCCCTCGAAGTGCTGTTCCCGTTCGTCCTGGACGGGGGGCTGGACGCGCGGCGGCTCGACCCGTTCAGCGGCGAGAACCGCACCATGAAGGCCAACCTTCTCTACCGGGGGCAGGACGCCGAGCACGGCTACGTGTGGATGGAGTTCGGCCGCCCCGCCGGCCCCGACGAACCCCAGGAGACCGTCACCCTGGTCATCGGCCTGACCGCGCACAAAAACTGGGAGCGGGCCCGTCCCTCGTTCTTCATCACCACCCAGCGGATGGGCATCGACTTCGGCCTGCTCTCGGCGGATTCCCGCCCGCTGACCGCCAAGCAGCTCGCCGCCATCCTCGGCCGGGACGCCTCCTTCGGTGACCGCCGCGGCGCCTACCAGGACGCCGTGGACACCAGGCTGTTCGGGCTGGGCCGGGAACGCTACACCCAGCTGCTCGACCTGCTGATCGCGCTGCGCCGGCCGCTGCTGGCCAAGGACCTCGACCCGGTCAAGGTGTCCGGCACCCTGTCCGCCGGCCTCAGCCCCGTGGACGAAGACCTGGTCGAGCAGGCCGCGCGGGACTTCGAGAACCTGGCCGCCGTCCAAAAGCAGTACGACGACCTGGCCGCCGCCGACGCCGCGGTCCGCGCCTTCCTCACCCAGTACACCGCCTACCTCCGGGCGCACACCCGGCACCAGGTCGACCAGGTCACCGCCCGGGCGAGCGCCGCCGCCAGCCACGTCGCCGCGATTATCACCGCGGTCCGCGCCGCGGCCGCGGCCGGGCGGCAGGAGCAGCAGGCCCGGGAAGCCGGGGAATCAGCCCGGATCAGCGTTGATACCTTCCAGGCAAGGTTGTCGGCGCTGAAGGACCGGGACGCCTACAAGGATCACGAGAAACTCGCCCTGCGCCGCAGCCAGCTGGAACAGGACAAAACCCGGCTGGCCCAGGATCAGCAGCGGCTGGCCTCGGCCCGCGCCAACGTCGACAGCCTGCAGCGGGAGGCCGACGCCGTGGCCAGCCGCCGCGACGAGCTGGGCGGCGCCCTCGGGCGGTACCTGCAGGCGCTGGCCGGGTCGGCGGCCGGCGCGGGCCTGCTCCGCGACGGCGAGCCCGCGGACACCGGCGCCGACCTGGCCATGACGGCCAAGTCCCGGGTCACCGCCCGCCGGGACGACATCGCCGAGGTCCGGGCCAGGCTCGCCGCCGTCCGCGAGGCCGAGCAGGCCCGCAAGCTCGCCGAGACGGAACTGGGCAAAGCCCGGCAGGGGCTCGAGGACTGCGACCGGGCCTGCCGGGACGCGGAGCAGCGGCTCGCGGCCGCCCGCGCCGACGTCGCCGGGCAGCTGCGCGGCTGGGCCACCCGGTGGGCCGGTGACCAGCCCTCGGCGATCCTCGACCAGTCTCAGCTCGACGCGCTCGAAGTCGCCCTGGGCCGGGTCGGTGAACCGGACGCCCCCACGCTCACCGAAACGTTCACCGCGCTCACCCAGGCCCGCGCCGACACTTTGATCAGCCGCCGGGAGCAGCTCACCAGCGGTGAAGCCCAGCTCGCCGCCGAGCAGGAGGCCCGGACCGGCGCCTTCTACGTATTAGTGGATGAACACGGTGAGGTGGTGGGCCGCTTCAACCTCTACGAAATCTTGGACCGGAAGGCAACGGTCGGTTATCGCGTCGCCGAGCGAGTCTCTGGGCATGGTGTCGCGACCTCCGGAGTGCGGACGCTGTGCCAGATCGCTCGCGAGGACTTCGGATTG
>Ga0208357_1001829_pt1 | contig 14976 bp, 15 predicted proteins | sample NGESurdeep092012_6_FD_184487 | JGI IMG/M metagenome (GOLD analysis project Ga0208357, IMG submission 184487) | Arctic peat soil microbial communities from Barrow, Alaska - NGEE Surface sample F52-2 deep-092012 (SPAdes) | ecosystem: Environmental > Terrestrial > Soil > Wetlands > Peat ... | reverse complement strand
GCTCATCGCCGAACCTCGCCTGAAACTCCAGAATCGTCAGAGGAAATTCAGGCCGGCCCATGCAAACAGGCTACCTGAGCTAACCGGCCACGCACTACGCGTTCCATGCGTGCGAAACCAGGTCGGATCGTGACGCGCATCGTCCGGCAGATCGATCACTTCGGGCAGGCCGAGCTCTTCGCCCTGATAGAGGTAGCTCGAGCCGGGCAGTGCCAGCATCAGCGTTGTGGCGGCCCGAGCGCGACGCAGCCCGAACGCAGGATCGGGCAGGCCGAGGCTCTTCGGGCCGAGGCCCTCGCCCTGTGGGCTCGGCACCGTCAACGCAAGCCGCGTCGCGTGCCGCACGACGTCGTGGTTCGAGAGCACCCAGGTGCTCGGCGCGCCAACCGCGCAGAATGCATCCATCGAGGCGGTGATGACCTCGCGCAGAGCGGATGCCTGCCACGGCGTCTCGAGATACGCGAAATTGAACGTCTGCTGCATTTCGTCCGGCCGCACCCAGTCGGCCAGGCGGGTGAGCGGCCCGACCCAGGCTTCGCCGCACAATGCGCGATCGCCGTCGTACTCGGCCAGCACGGCGTGCCAATCCCGGTAGATCTCGTGTACGCCGTCTTGCTGCCAATAGGGCGGCGGCGGTGGCGTGACGGTTCCCTCCCCAGCGCCACCGCCCATGCTCCCACCGCCCATGCTCCCGCCGCCCGTCGGGGGTGTGTAGTCGGGGAGTCCGGCCGCTTTGATCAGCCCGTGGGCGACATCTATTCGGAAGCCGTCGACGCCGCGATCCAGCCAGAATCGAAGGATCTGCCGGAATTGCTCGCGCACCCACTCGCTTTCCCAATTGAGGTCGGGTTGAGACGTGTCGAAGAGGTGCAGATACCACTGGCCGGGCGCGCCGTCGGGCCGATTGACGCGGGTCCAGGCAGGCCCGCCGAAAACGGACTGCCAGTTGTTCGGCGGCGTCGAGCCGTCTGCTCCTTTGCCGTCGCGGAACATGTAATGGTCCCTCTCGCCGCTGCCTTCTGGGGCGGCAAGCGCTTCTTGGAACCAGACGTGATCGCTCGATGTGTGATTGGGCACCAGGTCGACGATCACCTTGAGGCCTGCGGCGTGCGCCGCGGCCAGAAGTGCGTCGAAATCCTCGAGCGTGCCGAAGAGCGGGTCAACGGCGCAGTAGTCGGCCACATCGTAGCCGGCATCACGCTGAGGCGAGGTGAAGAACGGAGACAGCCAGAGCGCATCCACACCGAGTTCGGTCAATGCGGGCAGTCTGCTCGTGATTCCGCGCAGGTCGCCGACGCCGTCGCCGTTGGCATCCGCGAACGACCGCGGATACACCTGATAGATCACGGCGGAGCGCCACCACTCAGTGTTTGTCTTGTCCGGGTATGCCATCCGCACACCCTACAAGTAGTGTGACGAATATGCTGATGCCCCACCACGACGGCTCTCCCCTCTACGTGTCGACGCAGACGCCCGCGCTCGGTGACGCCGTGCGGGTGCGCGTGCGGATTCCGGCGTCGTTCGGACCGGTAACCGCCGTACGCACCCGATCGAATCCCGACCATGAACCACAGTTCACGGATGCCGCGCTTCTGCCTGCGGCGGATGTTGCGCTTCTGCAGACCGCGGACGCTGCGCCCGTGCAGGCGGCGGATGCTGCGGCCGTGCAGACCGCGGGCGGCGGCTGGCACTGGTGGGAGGCATCCGTCACGGTGGCGAACCCGGTGCACGGGTACCGCTTCATGATCACGCGGGCCGACGGCTCGAGTGTGTGGCTGAATGCGACGGGCATGCACGAGATGGAGACGCTCGATGCGGAGGATTTCAAGCTGATCAGCTACCCCGCGCCACCGAGCTGGGTAGCTTCCACGGTGCTGTATCAACTGTTTCCCGACCGATTTGCGCGTTCAGCGGCAGCGGACGCGCGGCCGCTTCCGGACTGGGTGATCCCCGCGCAGTGGGGCGACCCGGTCGAATTGGAACAGCCCGGGCGCTCGCAGCAGTTCTACGGCGGAGACATCGACGGCATCATCGAGCACCTCGACCATTTCGACCGACTCGGGGTGAGCCTGATCTACGTGACGCCGGTGTTTCCGGGGCGGTCCAATCACCGCTACGACGCATCCAGCTTCGCCGAGGTCGACCCGCTGCTCGGCGGGGATGACGCGCTGATCCGCCTAGTCGAGGCGGCGCACGCACGTGGGCTGAAGGTGATCGGGGACCTGACCGCCAACCACTGCGGGGACGGGCACGAGTGGTTCCAAGCCGCATTCGGGCATCCGGATGCGCCGGAAAGTGAATTCTTCTACTGGCTGAACGATGCGCACACCGAGTATGTCTCGTGGCTGGGTGTGCGCAGCCTGCCGAAGTTCAATTGGAACTCGACGGAACTGCGCCGACGCTTCATCGAGGGGCCGGACTCGGTCGTCGCACACTGGTTGAAGCCGCCGTATTCGCTGGATGGTTGGCGCATCGATGTCGCCAACATGACAGGGCGGTACCGAGACGAGGACCTGAATGGCGAGGTGCGTCGCACCATCCGTCGCACGATGATCGACGTGAACCCGGACACGATCCTGCTCGGCGAGTCGACCAACGATGCGTCGAGCGACTTTCAAGGCGACGCCTGGCATGGCGCGATGACGTACGCGAACTTCACCCGGCCGCTCTGGAGTTGGCTGTTGCGGCCCGGCAGTGCGTCGAGCTATTTCGGGCAGCCGGTCGGCACGATTCCGCAGCTGAACGGCGCGCAGTTCGTGGCGGCGCACACGCAGTTCACTGCTGGCTTTCCGTGGCGCACGCTGCTCGGCACCATGAACGCGCTCGACACCCACGACGTGCCGCGGTTCCTGACGCATGCCCGGCCGGATGTCGTGCCGGTCGCGTTCGGCCTCTCGGTCACGTTCCCTGGTATTCCGGTCGTGTGGGCCGGCGACGAGTTCGCTCTCACCGGCGAGGACGGCGAGGCGTCGCGCACCCCGCTGCCGTGGGGCGAACTCACTGATGGTGGTCGAGTAGCCGGCGAGCGCAGCGAGCAGGCGTATCGAGACCCCGCAGCCACCTTCGACCTATACTCCCGCCTCATCCACCTGCGCCGCGATCACTCCGCCTTGAACGGCGGCGGCATGCGCTGGCTGCACGTTGACGGCGATGTGCTCGTTTTCGTGCGCGAGTCGGCTGCCGAGAGCATCCTGGTCCTCGCAGCGCGAGCGGATGTCGACGTGCGCCTTCCGCTCGACGCGGTCGGCGGTGCGGATGCCGCGGTGCCGGTTTTTGGTGACGTCGCGCTCGCGGTCGTGCCATCCGTCGAGGAGGATGAGGGCGGCATCCGCATAACTTCGCGTGGCCCGGTATTCGCGGCGTGGCAGTTGCCGGGTGTCGTTGTTGGCTGACTTAGCATGCCGTCATCCGGTTTTTGCTGAGCTGTTCAGATGATATCCTCGTACGGTTGCCGAAACGCTGACGATTGTCGTGTCGAGGCGTCGCCCCGATAGCTCAGTGGTAGAGCACTTCCATGGTAAGGAAGGGGTCGTCAGTTCAATCCTGACTCGGGGCTCGACTCTTGCGCAGATCGTGCGCGGAGGTCACGGCGGGGTAGCTCAGGTGGTTAGAGCACACGGCTCATAATCGTGGTGTCGCGGGTTCAAGTCCCGCTCCCGCTACTGGCCCCGAGATCTCGCCATCTCGGGGCCTTTTTCATACCGTCTGGTCGGTCGCTTTTGGCCCGTTTGCCCACATTTTGCCCACACTTGAAAACGCGGCGTCATGAAGACGGTCCGCCACAGCGTCGAGATCGTCATCGAAAAGGTCGCTGTAAGTGTCGAGCGTCATGGCGGCGGAGGCGTGCCCGAGCATGCGTTGGACGGCCTTCACATTCGCTCCGGCACTGACCGCGAGGGACGCCGCGGTGTGCCGCAGATCATGGATGGTCATCGCTGGCAGGTGCGCCTTATCGAGCGCTCGGTCCCACCAGGAGTTGACCGTCATCGTCGGAGTCTTCTGGTATCCGCCCAGGCCATCGTCGAAGACGATGTCGTCCCGGCGCTTACCCTCGCACGCCGCTGCGAGGGGAGTCGAAAGGAACTGGGGGTAAGGGACGCTGCGCCGCTCGTGCGTCTTGGGAGTGCCGACGACGATTGCACCGTTGACGTACACGGCGTTCTCCGCGACGGAGAGCCGGCGTCTACCCGTATCCACGTCCCGAACGCGGAGGGCAGTCGCTTCGCCCCACCGGAGGCCGGTGTACGCGAGGATTGCGACGATCGCTGCGTGGTCGCTGCAGGCTTCAAGGAGTTTCGCCACCGGGTCGTTGGTCAGGTAGACGTGCTCTCGAGAGACGCGACGAGGAAGCTTGACTCCACGGGCCGGATTCGACGGGATCAGGTGATCTCTCACCGCGCTGTCGAGGATGCCGGCGAGGATGTCGTGGCAGCGTCGGACGATGGTGGGCGATTTGGGCTTCTTCACCTCCGTCCCGTTGCTGAGCTGGGTGACCCACGCTTGCACGTCACTGTGGCGGATGGTGCCGATCATGGTCCTGCCCCATCGGGGTTCCACATGCAGTCGCCAGGCCGACTCGTAGACATACCTCGACGACGGCTTCAGGTGTGAACGTGAGGACAGCCATGCGTGTCCGAGGCGGTCAACGGTCGCGCGGGCGGCCGTGGGATCGATGTACTCGCCGGTGGCCTTCTTCATTTCGACCGACGCAAGGAACAGCTCCGCCTCACGTTTCGTATTGAATCCGCGCTTATCGGTTTGCGAGTGATCGGGTTTGCGATAGCGAACCCGATAGCGTTTCCCAGCCGCTGACTCGTAGGCGGTGATGCTTCCCATAGCTACCCCAGGACGTCGGTCCGATTACTTTCGACGCCAACGACGCCACTCGTGGTTAGCAGGCTGCTCAGTTTGGCCGCCTCACGAGTCACGCTGTCAATGCGGTCCTCAAGTTCGGCGTTTGAGCCTGTGAGGTCGGTGTCGCCGGAGGCGGATTGCACGTTGCGAACGATGCGCAGCCGCTCGACTTCTCGCCACAGAGTGCCGAGTTCACGGAGCGAATTGAGAATGTCGATGTCTGCCCGCTCGGCGGCGAGAGAGGGGCGATAGGAGCTCGCCGGCGTCGCGGAGAACCAACAATCGAACTCGGCCGCCGTCATACCGTCGAAGTCGTCGCTGAGATTGGGCAGGTCGAGCGGTGAGTTCGGGTGGCCGATGGGAGCGAGGAGGATCGACGGTGGGACGCTGAGCGCGCGAGCGATGTTCAGCAATTGGGTGACGCTGATGTCGGCCTTCCTGCCGGACTCGATGTTCTCGAGAATCGCGGCTGTGACGTTGCCGCCGGGAATGGAATCGGCAAGTTCACGTGTGGTGCGGAAACCGCGCGCTCGCCGCGCCAGTTTGATGCGGGATCCGACACTCGTCTGCTGCAAGTAGTCCGTCATTTTGACAGACTAACGCGCAAGTGCTTGTCAAACCAGCAAACTATCGCTATTGTCATTTCAACAAATCAGTTGCTCTCTAGTTGTCGAAGCGGAGGAAATTGAGATGACAGGGGAATTCATTCAGCCATCTGAAGTGGTTGAGCTCACGGGGCTGTCGCAGGCGGCCTTGGCGCAGCTGCGCTACCGCGGAAAGGGGCCGCGCTTTTACAAGCCGACGCCACACAAGGTGCTCTACAAGCGTGCGGAGGTGATCGCATGGCTGGAAGCGAGTGTGCAGACCAGGACCGGGGTGCTCGTGTGAACGGGCCGAGTCCGGCTTCGGCTGCAGCCGGCGCCATCGTTGTTGATGGCTATCTCGTGCCGGTCGATCCGATGGACGATCTGCAGTGCGAAAGCTGTCAGTAGAACAGTTCGTTCGCTCCGGCGTGTTCCGCGTTGACTACCCCTGTTCGGGGGTAGCGTGCGGCACCAAATGGAGTGGCTGATTCTTACCCCACTTGCCGTTACGCCGGACTCGCGATTCGAGTCAGGGCGTCGGTGACGCATCGTGGCTGAGGCTCCCGCACTTCAGAGTCGAAGTCGCCGCTCCACCATCGAATCCGGAGGCGCCGCCCCGAACCCCATGACTTCGGCGCTGCTCGGCTCATCCACCCTCTCTTGCCCAGGTGGGCTTTCCCGCGCTCACGCGCGCCAAGTCGCACCACTGTTCTAACGGGCCTCACGGCTCGAACCCGGTCCTTCGCATTAGCCACCTCCATGCAAGGAAGGTTGTGATCTCGTGGCTGGAGGAAATCAAGTCGCAGTTGTGGACGATCGTCTGGGAGAACTTCTCCGCACCGTCGACAGCATGCGCTCATTCGTCCGATACCGCCTGTGGGGCCGGCCGAACGATGTCGATGTCGTTCTGCAAATCGTGCGGGAGTCCGTCTGGCGCCGCTGTTCCGCATATGACCCGGCGAAAGGGACACCGAACGCGTTTGTGTTTGGGATCACTCGCCATGTCGTCCTGCGCGAACTACAGCGCAAGGTCGTTGAGACCGATGAGCTGCCGGCGGACATCCAATCGGGGCGTGACATCGACCCGCTGGATGCCCTGATAGGTCGGTTCGAAGCCAACCGGTGGATGAGCCTGGTCGCCGATTTTGTCGGGCCATCCGACTGGGTAGTGGTGGGCGAGTTGGGGCTCACCGATGGTGACGGCGATCGCGTGGCTGACATGCACCACCTCTCCGCACGCGGGCTTCGGACGGTTCGCGAGCGCGTGAGCCAGGCGGCGCACACCGTGCGCGCTGCACTCGCGGCCGCCGACGCAGGCCTTCCTCTCACTGGCTCGGTCGTTGTGGGATGCGTCCCTGAGCGGGGCGGCTTCCGTGAGGTCGCCGAGATGATCGACGACGACGCCGACACGATCGCCGCGACGCTGCATATCCACGCCGGATCGGCGAGAGCGCGGATCGCGACGGCGAAACGGCTGATGATGATCGCCCGCGCCGTTCTAGAGCAGGAGGTCTCGGCATGATCACGTCGGGCGCCGCTGCCGCGCACGCGGTCACCCATCCAAAAGCAACGCGGAATCTCCTGATCGTTGTCGCTGTCCTTGTCCTCGTCGTCCCTGCCAGCTTGGTCGCTCTGCCGGTCACGATGGTTCTCGCGATGGGCGCCCATGGGTTCGGCGGTGGGGGAGTGTGCGGCGGATCCGCGCCCACCGTGGCCGGAGGTCAGAACGTCGGCGGGTATGGGCCGGACCAGTTGAGAATCGCCGCGACAATCATCACCGTCGGCCAGCAGATGAACATCCCACCGCACGGTCAAACGCTCGCCCTGATGGTTGCAATAGGGGAGTCCGGGCTACGGAACCTCGACCACGGCGATGCCGTCGACAACACCACCATCGGGGTCTTCCAGCAAGGCGCCGGCTACGGCACCCCTGCCCAACGAATGGACCCAGCCACTGCTGCCGCAGCGTTCTACACACGGATGCTCCACGTGCCGGGCTGGCAGACCACCGCTCCGACCCTGGTCGCCCACGCCGTCCAGATCAACGCGGACCCAAATCACTACGCACCCTTCTGGACTCCCGCCGGACGGGTCCTCGCCGCGCTCACCGGGGCAACCGCTGGCGCGTGCCAGATCCCGGCGGACGCCCGCGCTGCCGCGGCCGTGCTGGTGGGAGCGATCCAGGCAAGAAAGCTGAACTTCCTCGAAGCCCGGTATCAGCAACAGGTCATCAACATGGCTGACGGGACTGCGAGTCCGAACTGCGTAATCGACGCACACGTCCTTCAGTTGATCGTCGTCGCCGTCCAGTCGTTCCAGCAGGTCGGCGTCAGCGACCTCAACCGTCGCTGCACCGGCACAACACCTGGCGCCGGGACGAAGTCGGCGCACTGGAAGGGCAAAGCCGTGGATTTCTACGCCCTCAACCGTCGCTCGCTCACCGGTGCGGACGACCTCTCCATCCAATTGATCCATGTGCTGGATCCCTACGCCCCGCACGGGTCGAGTGCCGGTCAAAGCGACTGCCGCGCCCAGTCGGGCGTGGCTCTCGGCCTGCTGATGAACATCACCCACGCCTTCGCCGATACCTGCAACCACCAGCACATTCAGGTGCCCTGACTAACCCAACTCACCAATGCGCGCCAAAACCCACCTCGAACCGGAACGTGTAGGTGAAGGCGCAGACGAGAACTGAGGTGACTTGAGATGAGCAAGAAGCTGATCGCAATCGGGGCACTGCTGCCTTGCTTGGCGCTGGTCGGCTGCGTCACCACGGGGCCCGCCAGAAACCCGTCATTCACGACCGTTGCCTCGGCGACGCCGACGCCGACTGCATCGTCCGCTGCAGTGCCGGCGGCGGACGGCATCGTGGATACCGTCTACGTCCAGGTCTTTCCGGGCCGCACCTTCACGTCGAAGCACGGCTGCCGGTGCACCCTCCCGGATTCGAAACAGGAACTCTTCCGTGCCGGAGCGCCCGTGGTGTTCATGAAGCTCACGATGACCGGGGAATGGAAACCCTCGCAGGGCAATCAGACCTATCAGATCGTCACCGGCACCACTTTGAAGGGGACCCAGTTCGATGGGCGTCCCGAACCGGCCGTCCTCGACACGGCTGACGGACCTGCCGCCGCGAAGGCGGTCGGACTGCCGTGGCTCCCGATCGGCCTCTTTGGCACCAAGACGGACTGGACGGTACCGAACGACAAGGAACGCTCGTTTGCCGCGGCTTGGTATCTCCCGCCCGGCGTCGACCGCCTCCTGCTCACCGTGGATGTCCCTTCGGAGGGACAGCCCCTGCATTTGATCGTTCCGCTACGGAGCTCCACCGCGAACGCGAGCGGGGAGTGAACCTCATGGACGTCCTGCTCAACCTGCTCGGTCTCCTCCTGATGGTCGGCATCGCATTGCTCGACGGAGTCGGCAGCGGACTGCTGACCGCCAAACGGTTGGCTGAGACGAACGAACCCACTTCGAAAACGGACACCACGGAAAGGAATACCGAATCATGAACGCACTCAACGAGGCCCTGGTGACCGTGCATTCGCGCGCGATCACCGTCCTGACAGTGGCCAACCCGTCACCGGACTTCTCCGGCCCTGGCGTATCCGCCCTCCAGTCGATCGCGAATGTCGTGTTCGCCATCGTCCTCAGCCTCGCCGTGATCGGCGGACTCATCGCCGCCGGATTCATCGTGGTCGGCCATATCTCTTCCAACGGGCGCGTGCAGAAGATGGGCATGGTCGGGCTGGTTAGTTGCATCGCCGGGGTCGCCGTCGCGGGTGGCATTGCGGGACTGATCAACTGGGGTCAGTCGCTGAAGGTGGCGTGAGCATCATGTTCGTTCTCGCCGCGCCGCCCGATCCGTTCTCGCCGAACTACGGCTGCTTCCTCTCCGACTTCAGCTGCCAAGCCTCACAAACGGTGGCCCAGTTCATGGCGTCCACCATCCGCAATCTCGGTGACTTCATCGCCACCATGATCGGCGGGGCATTCAACACCAACATCGACGAGGGCAGCTGGAACATCGCCCACTCCCAATTCCTGTTCTGGGTCGCCGTCACCGCGCCCGTCATCCTGATCGTCGCGCTCGTCCAGATCGGGATTGCAATGATCCTGCAGGATTGGCACCGGATCGGCCGCACCGCCGCTGGCGCTGCGCTCGCCATCCCGTTCTCCGCGATCTGCGTTTGGGGTATGCAGAAGGCTTCCGGTGTTACCGACGCCATCACGACCAGTCTCACCACCACCGTTCAAGGCGGCGACCTCAGCAAGGGGCTGCTGCGCGTGATAGGCATCCTGGATGTTTCGAAGCAGGCCCCCAACGCTGTCATGCACGACTCCCAATTCACGCAGGGTGGCGTCATCTTCACTATGGTGTCGCAAGGAGCGCAGGGACCGGCCTCGGTGGGCGAATATGTGATGGCGCTGCTGGTCGTCGGACTGATGATGATCGCCTCGCTGTTCCTCTTCATCGCCATGTCCATCCGCGAGTTCGGTCTACTGGCTTTGGCTGCAATGGCCCCGGTCGGGTTGATGATGATCGGCCAGCCCAAGCTGACCGCGTGGGCGCAACGGTGGATGAACCTCACCGTCGGACTGCTGATCGCCAAACCGCTCGCAGCGGGCGTCGTCCTGCTCGCGGTGGAGCTGACCAAAGCCAGCTTGAGCATCGGGGTCATCCTGATTGCCGCCGGCGCGGTTATCGCCGCCTCGTTCAGCCCGCTCTGGGCAACCAAGCTCGTCTCGTTCGCGGGAGCTGAGGTCGGCACGGCGCTTCATCACCGGTTCTCGATGCGTGACCAGTTCTCACGTGTCAACACTGCCGCGGCCCCTGTCCGGTCGGCCGCTCGGGTCATCAAGGTTGGGAGATAGCTCATGACCACCTTCACCGCCGACCAGCTGATCAGCGACGAGGGCGCACCCCGCGTCCGCTTCGCCGCCCGCGAGCGCCGCGGGATCTTCCTCGGACTGACCTTCCTGCAACTCGTCGTGGTCGGCGGAGCCATCGCCGCCCTGCTGGCAACCTTGCTCATCAACCCCAATGCGATCTGGGTGATGTTGCCGATCGTCGCTCTCGTGGCCTTTTTCGCCCTCGCCACCTATCGACGCGAACCCGTCCTTGTGATCGCCGCGCAGGCTGCCCGCTACGCGTACCGAAGCATCGCCGGGCAGACATTGTTCCGCCGCGACGTGTGGCTGCGGGTCACCATGGCGTCCTTGAAGGTCGGCCACGCCCAGATCGAAGCCGTCACACCGACCGTGACCTCGAAATTTCTGCTGCCGGGTGCGCTCGGCGACGTGCAGGTCGTGCAGATCCCCGGCGCCGGCGCGTTCATCTACAACGCCCGCGGCCGCCTCGCATCCGTCACCGTCCGCGTCGGATCCCGAGCGTGGGCGCTACGCGACAAAGGCACCCAAGAAGCCGCCTACGACGGATTCGTCGAATGGCTCAGCTCCCTGGAAAGCCTGCCCGGCGTCCGCGAAACCACCATCCGTATCCGTGTCGACCGCGCGTCGTCGAACGAATTGCGCGACTACCTGCTGGCTCGCGAGAGCGAACATGCTCCGCAGGTCAGCCCCGAACTGCGTCAGCAGTATTGGGATCTGACCCAGACCGCGTCCAAGCGGTCGATGGGATTCACGAATTTCGCTACCCTCACCTTCGACACCGGCATTCTGAACGCTGCGATCCGCGACGCAGGCAAGGGCCTGACCGGTCTCGCCGCTGTGCTGAAGGAACGTGTGGCGGGTATCGAGACCTCGATGGAACACGCCCGACTGACCCCGGGGGGATGGCTCACCTCGGACGAACTCGACGAACTCTTGGCGCTCTCCGCCGACCCTGTATCGGCGGCAACCCGACGCGAGCAAGACGCCGCGACGGCGGCGCAGGCCGCGCCGCCAGTGATGGGGATCGACGAGGGTTGGGACACGATGCGGGTGGACCAGTCCTGGCATCAGACCTTTTGGGTGGCCGAATGGCCGCGCACCGACGTCCGCACCGGCTTTCTCGAGCCGCTGCTCTACGCCGGGGACGCGACACGAGTGATCACGCTGCAGGTTCGCCCCGTGGCGACGCACAAGGCGCTCGCCCAGCTGAACCGCGCCCAGTCCGACATGGAAACGGCAGCCACCATCCGGACGAAGCTCTCCTCCCGGATTCCCCTCACGCACCTGCGTGAGGAAGAGGACCTTGCGGTACGGGAACACGATCTGGTCGACGGGTTCGGTGATGTGCAGTACCGCGGGTTCGTGACCGTCTCCGCCGAGTCGAAGGACGCACTCTCCAGGGCCCGCACGGACATCGAACAGGCGTCACACCCGGCCCGGCTGGTACTGGCGTCGATGTCGGGACAGCAGGCGGCCGGGTTCGTCACAGGAGCCCTGCATTCCGCTTTCGCTTCGTAAGCTGGCTACGCACACAGTATTAGCCTCACTCGCAATTCCCTCACTATGGCATGTTGTGAGAATCGAAGGTGGAAGCCATTTCTCATGGTCGCGACATTCGCTAACACGCGTCATTCGCGGCATGTGGAAACGACACTGTCCCGGCCACATTGCCCGAGGGTGTGAACTGTCAAGGCTACGCGTATGCCGAACTGAGCTTGTTCGGCAGGACGGTTCCGCCCCACCGTTCGAGCGAACTCTGGGCTGACCGCCAGCTCGAGCATGTGGATCTTTCAGAAGTGCGGGATCTCGACCTCGTGCTCTTCGACCGGACTGCGAACTCCTGGGGCGCTCACGTGGTGGTCGCGTTAGCAAGCGGATTCCTACATCTGAGCGCAGAAGTCGGTCGGCCTACGCTCTGGCAGTGGTGTGATTTCGCAGACAGAGAACGCTACCAGGCGATCATCGGCGCGATCCGCATCGACCGGTAGGCCTTCGACTTGCGGGACGGGTGCCGGCGCCCCGGTGTGCCAGCATTGGCGAACAGCGTCAGCGCTTCGGAACGCCTATTCCGGCGTGTCCGAGTGACGGGCCTTGCGGAGCGGGGAGGCGATAACAATTAGGGCAGCAGCTGCGAAGATTATCGCTCCGATTGCGATGGTGAGGCGATAGCCGAGGAATGTTGCCAGCAGTCCCGCGAGCAGGGCGCCGAGCAAGAAGACGACCCGGTTTACCGTTCGGATGGTCGAGTTCATCCTCCCCTGTAATGCGTCGGGCGCCACAGCCTGCCGGTATCCGGTGTCGTTGGCATCTTCGATGCCCATGGCGAGGCCGTAGACGAATTGCGCAGCCGATACGAGAGTCAGCAGAACCGCGATCGCGCTGGCTGCGTCAATTGGCACGATTGCCAGGGCGAGCCAGGGCACGACAACAAGCGCGCGGCCGATGAAGATTCCCCATCCCGCGCCGAGTCGGGCGCCAATGCGTGGCGCAATAAGCGCCCCGAGGAAACCGCCGACTGCACCGAAAGCGAGCGTGACGCCGTAGGCCCACGCCGCGAGGTCAAGCTCACGGAGGACGAAGACGGCGAAGACGGTCGACACGATGCTGTTGCCCAGGAACCAGGTGTGAACCGACAGTGCGAGAGGACGCAGCATCCGATGCCGGTAGGTGTAGCGCATTCCCTCGGCAATGTCGTGTCCGATGTGGCGCCCATCTGCGCGGGGCGCTGGCTTCGGTTCCACGACTTTGATTCGCGACTGGAGCACCGCCGAGACGGCGGTGATGACGGCGTCGAACGCGAACAAGACCGGCGCGCCAAGGAGGTTCAGAAGCGCTCCGCCAAGGGCTGGGCCCGCGGTCCCGGCCACGGTGCTGCTCTGGCCGAGTCGCGCGTTGGCCATCACGAGTGAATCCCGAGGGACGATGCGCGGTAGGAGCGGCTGAGAGGCCGAGTCTGCGAAGAGAACTAAGACCCCGAGGATCACGGTAACGATCGCCAACGACCAAAAGCTGAGCGCGTTGAAGAGCAGCAGGATGGTGATCGAGGCCAGGGCTGCGGCCCGTCCGATGCTGGTGATCACCAGTGTGCGCTGTCGGCGCCAGCGATCCATGAGGGCACCGACGATCAGCCCGAGGAACACATATGGGACGACGCCGAGTGCGCTGAAGATGCTGATTTCAACGGGCGTTGCGTGCAGCACCGTGACGATCAGAACCTGAAAGGCAACGCCGGATATCGCGCTCCCAAATGCTCGGATGGTCGTGGCACTCCAGAAGAAGGCGAAGGCCGGGAAGCGCAGCACCTCACGTGGGCGGTCCGCGGGACCGGTCGCTGCCGGTACCGCCGCGTCGCGCATACGCTCAGCCTACCGACGGCTGTTTTCGAACCTCTTCGTGTCATGCGGTGCGGAAGCGATGATCATCCAGCCCTCCGACATACGCTCTCTTGCCCCAACCCGCCCGAACGACCGGACGACCAGTGCAGGTTCCGCCTGCGGGCACGTGCAACGGTCCACTGGTCGAAGCGCGCGACATGGCCGGCAGCATGCGCCCCCTGACGCGTTAAGAACATGACAATTTAGCGAGACAAGCCGACGCGTACGGAGGTGTGAAGATCTGCAAGATCCCGCGGATCTCAGACGACAACTCCGATGAGAACCTACACAAAGACCGCCAAGTACGCAAAGGAGAGACTTCAATCAAGATCTTCGACTACAGCACGAAGACCACCGACGCCGACGATGACGCGACGGACCAGGAGGAGCGGATCGTACGGTTCTTTCCCGTGCTGTCCGTGTTCGACATCACCCAGACCGACCCCATCCCCGGCGCCTGCGTGACGGAGAACCCTCTCCAGCGACTCACCGGAGAGAACGACCACGGCATTGTAGGACGGCTCACCGCACACCTCGAAGGCAAGGGCTGGGCCGTGTCCCGTCAGCTTCTTGCCTGGGCGAACGGGTACACCGACCCCACCCGGCGGACCGTCATCATCGCACGTGATCTCGCGCCTGAGCAGGCGGCGAAAACCCTCATCCACGAGGCCGCACACATCCAACTCGGCCACATCGACAACCTGGCGGAGTACCGTCAACACCGCGGACGCATGGAAGTCGAAGCCGAGTCCGTCGCCTACATCGTCGCCGCCCTCGCCGGATTCGACACCAGCGCCTACAGCATCGGCTACATCGCCGGATGGACCACCGGCGACACAGAAGTGATCAAAGCCACCGCCGCCCGCGTCCTGCACACCGCGCACCAGATCGCTGACCTCGTCCAACCGGCAGCCGACGCCGGCGCGGGCGCCTGATTCGAAGCCAGCCCTGGCCGCCAGGCGGCAGCTCGTGGCTAGACCCAGCACGGCGCAATACGCAACTGCGCACGGCCACGGCGTGCCGACTGGCCAGACCGCGACCGTGAATGGCTTACCAAAGGGATCCCGAAACTGGGCAAACACGGACACCCCGCTCATCACCATCGCCGCAACCCGCTCCTCCACACGGCCCACACCATCCCGGACGTCTCCGCCTGCGCAGGCGACCACCGCGCCGACCGTAACGCCGCAACTTCAGCGGGGACGAAGGCTCGAGTCTGCTTTAGAGAAATTGAGTTAGTCGCTGAGCGCGCGTCACACGTCCAAAGTCTC
>Ga0208357_1001827_pt1 | contig 14979 bp, 14 predicted proteins | sample NGESurdeep092012_6_FD_184487 | JGI IMG/M metagenome (GOLD analysis project Ga0208357, IMG submission 184487) | Arctic peat soil microbial communities from Barrow, Alaska - NGEE Surface sample F52-2 deep-092012 (SPAdes) | ecosystem: Environmental > Terrestrial > Soil > Wetlands > Peat ... | reverse complement strand
TGCGAGAACAACCTCTACGCCATGGGAACGGCCCTTGAGCTCACGGAGTCCGAGACCGATCTGTCTCTCAAGGCGTCGAGCTACCGGATGCCCTCGTGGAAGGTGGACGGTATGGACGTCATCGCCGTCGAGGATGCCGCGCGCCACGCCGCCGAGGTGGTCCGGACCGGCGGTGGGCCGCACTTCCTCGAGTTGCGCACCTACCGCTTCCGGGCTCACTCCATGTACGACTCCGATCGATACAGGGACAAGGCGGAGATCGAAGAGTGGAAAAGCCGTGACCCGATCCCAAGCCTCGTCGAGCGCCTCACGGCTAGCGGCGCACTCGCCGACGGCGACCTCGAGCGCCTCGAGGCCGAAGTCGACGCCGAGGTGGACGATGCCGTCGCCTTTGCCGAGGCCGGCACCGACGAGGCGGTCGCGGATCTGGAGAGGTTCGTGACCTCCGAACCCGTGCAACGACTGGCGTCGCCATGAGCACGACCACATATCGCGAAGCCATGCGTCAAGCGATCCGTGAGGCCCTCATCAGCGACGACCGGGTGTTTCTGATGGGCGAGGACGTCGGTCACTACGGCGGCTGCTACGCAGTCAGCCTGGGCCTGCTCGAAGAGTTCGGTGCCGAACGGATCCGCGACACGCCCTTGTCGGAGTCGGCCTTTGTCGGGGCGGGGATCGGAGCCGCCTTGGGCGGAATGCGTCCCATCGTTGAGATCATGACAGTCAACTTCAGCCTGCTCGCCCTGGATCAGATCGTCAACAACGCGGCGACAATGCTGTACATGTCGGGCGGGCAGTTCAACGTCCCTCTGGTCATCCGTATGACGACCGGCGCCGGACGTCAGCTCGCCGCCCAGCATTCTCACAGCCTCGAGGGCTGGTACGCGCACGTCCCCGGTCTTCGGGTCCTCGCACCGGCCACGCTGGAGGACGCCCGGGGGATGTTGGGGCCGGCGCTAGAAGATCCAGATCCGGTACTCATATTCGAGCATGGCGGGCTCTACAATGTAGAAGGAGAGTTGGCCGACGACGCCGGGCCGGTCGACATCACGACCGCCGCGGTGCGTCGCCCTGGTACCGACGTGACGATCGTGGCCTATGGCGGCACCCTTCGCACAGCTCTCACCGCCGCCGAGCACCTCGCCGCCGACGGGGTGGATGCCGAAGTGGTCGATCTGCGCTGCCTGCGGCCGCTCGACACAGCGACCTTCGTGGCGTCGGTGGCCCGCACGCACAGGGCCGTCATCGTCGACGAAGGATGGCGCACCGGCAGCCTTTCGGCCGAGGTGAGCGCTCGCATCGTGGAGGAGGTCTTCTACGACCTCGACGCTCCGGTCTCTCGGGTATGCAGCGTCGAGGTGCCGATGCCGTACGCCAAGCATCTCGAGGACGAGGCGCTCCCTCAGGTGGCCGACGTGGTCGACGCGGTGCGCAGGCTGGGGGCCTGAGTGGGTGATTTCACCATGCCTTCGCTCGGTGCCGACATGGAGGCCGGCACGGTTTCGCAGTGGCTCGTCAAGGTGGGTGACGAGGTCCACCGCGGTGACGTTGTCGCCGTCGTCGAGACCGAGAAGTCGACCATCGAGGTGGAGATCTTTGAGAGCGGGACGATCGCAGAGATTCTCGTGCCCCCCGGAGAGCGGGTTCCCGTCGGTGCTGTGCTCGCCCATGTTACGTCCGGAACGGGCCACGCCGCGAGCACCGTTCCTTCGGCTCCTGCGGCGACGCCTGCTGTCCTGCCGGCGCCGGTGGTCACGGCCGCGCACGCGGCAACCGTTGACGCCGCTATCAGTCCACCGGCCCCCGTGGCCCGTCGCTCGACCGTCCACTCTCCCGTCCTGCGCCACCTGGCGCAGGAGCTTGGGGTCGATCTGGTGACGCTGACGGGGAGCGGACCGGGTGGTGCCGTGACCAGGGCTGACGTGGAGAAGGCGGCGGGGCGGGGCGGCGACGGGACCCGCCGTCGCGGTCGGGCCACCGGCAAGCCGAAGTCCGTGCCGCCGGCCGAACTCCAGCCCGTGACTCGTGTGTCATCTTCACCCCTCGCCCGTCGAAAGGCGGCGGACCTCGGCATTGACCTGTCTGCCGTGCGCGGAACGGGGCCACACGGTTCGGTGATCGAACGCGACGTACAGCTCGCCGCCGCTCCCGCCCTTCCCGAGAAGGCGGGGCCGGGAACGACGGTGGCCGATGACCGTGCCGCGGCCATGCGGCGGGCCATCGGCGCACTCATGGCCCGGTCCAAGCGCGAAATCCCCCACTACTACTTAAGTACGACGATCGATTTGACGGCGGCGGCGGCGTGGCTTGAGCAGGCGAACATCGAGCGTCCCGTGACGGCCCGTCTCGTCCTCCCCGTTCTGCTGCTCAAAGCCACGGCGCTCGCAGTTGGGCGTGTACCGGAGATGAACGGCTTCATGACCGACGACGCCTTCCACCCGAGCGAGGCCGTCCATGTCGGGGTCGCCGTCTCGTTGCGTACCGGCGGCGTCATCGCCCCGGCCATCCACGACACCGGTGGACTCTCCCTCGACGAGCTCATGACGGCGCTGAAGGACCTCGTGGGCCGAGCACGCGCCGGTGTCCTACGCAGCTCAGAGATGAGCGACCCGACCATCACGGTCACGAATCTCGGCGACCTCGGCGTCGAAGCGGTATTCGGAGTGATCTACCCACCACAGGTTGCCCTGGTCGGATTCGGCCGGGTCACCGAGCAGCCTTGGGCGCACGATGGCATGCTGGGTATACGGCCATGCGTTACGGCGACGCTGTCGGCCGACCATCGAGTAAGCGACGGGCATCGAGGTGCCCGCTTTCTGACCGAGATCAACCGTCTGCTACAGGAGCCGGAAAAGCTATGACAAGCGAAGAGGCACGCCAGTTGATCCGATCGGTTCTCCACCAGGTGGCTCCCGAAGCGGACATGGACGACGTCGGAGAGGGTGAGACCCTCCAGGAGGCTTTGGACCTCGACTCGATCGACTTCCTCAACTTCGTGATCGGGCTGAACGAAGAGACGGGGCTCGAGATCCCAGAACGCGACTACCCACAGCTGTCGACGGTCGGAGGATGCGTGACTTATCTGACCTCGACGCGCTGACGGTCCGACCTCTGTGGCATCCCTCGGAGAGATCCTGCGCCGTTTCCGTTTCCACGGTGTGCCCGGCGCGCCAGTCGCCGCCGGCGTGCCCGTCGACCGGGGCGCCCAGTTCGAGGCCGAGCTGACACCGGTCTTCTCGGCCCTCGAGGAGGCTCAGCACGATGCCGAGGACCTCGTAGGCGCGGCGACCCGGGAAGCGGCCCGCCTCCGCGCCGATGCCGCCGAACGAGGACACCGGCTCGTGGCCGACGCCCGAGGGGATGCCGCTTCGGCGCGCTCCGAAGGAGCACAGTCCGTTCTGACCCAAGCGGAGAGAGAGTGCATCGCGCTGCTGGCGGCGGCCGCGACGGAAGTCGATCGGATCAGCCGTGTCGGGGCCGAACGCACACCAGCCGTTGTGGATCATGTGGTCCGCTGGGTCTTCACTCTCGGGGATCCACTACCTTGACCGTCGGATGGGTGGCGGCGGGGGTGCGAGGGCGAGGGTTGGCACGGCGCCGTCTCGGGCGCGACGGTGTGCAGAGCGTGGCGGCGGCCGGGTCCCTGGCCGGGGCGCTTGTCACCCTGGCGTCTACGCCCTACGGACGCGAGGTCCGATCCGACATGGACCTGGCGTCGGCCCAACATGCGGTTTCGGCCACCCTGCTGTGGCACCTGCGGGTCCTGGCCGGCTGGGGCCCACCGCTCGGTGCCGGGGCCCTGCGGCTCCTTGGAGCGGGTTTCGAGGTGGCCAACGTGATCGGCCATCTGGCGCGCCTGCACGACCGGCCGGCCCCCCCGCCCTATGCGCTCGGCTCCCTGGCCACGACATGGCCGGCGGTGGCGGCGGCGCGGAGTCCGGCCCAGGTCCGACGGGTGTTGAGTTCGTCGGCCTGGGGCGACCCCGGGGGGGACGATCCTGCCGTGGTTGCCCTGTCATTGCAGCTCGGCTGGGCCCGTCGGGTCTTCGACGGCGTACCGGCAGCGGCTGACTGGGCGGTGTCCGCTGCCGCCCTGGTGATCGCCAGGGTTCTCGGGGCCGACGCTCTTTCCGCGGTGGGTCCCTCGGCGCGACGTGACGCCACCCACGTCCTCGGAAGACGCTGGCAGCAGGCCGGGTCCATCGGGGAGCTCGCCCGACATGTGTCCGGCGCCGCCGGCCTCGTGCTTCGGGACGTGGACGGGCCCGAGGACCTGTGGCGAGCCGAGGTCCGCTGGTGGACCACCGTCGAGTCCACCAGCGCCACCCTGGCGACGCACCCCCGGCCCGACCTGTCCAGTGGGATCGGGGTGGCCGGACTGCTCGCCGCTGACGCTTGGTGGACCCGCGCCGCCCTGGCCATCGCGGCGGGCGGCGGCGGGGACCCGGCCGAGGTGCTCGATGTCGTGGCGTGATGCGTTCGAGCCCATCCGTATGGACCGCGTCGCGGTGGTGGCTCCCCGTGATCAGCTGCGCCGTGTGTTGGTGGCCGTCGCCGAGGCCGGCGTCGTCCAGGTCGAGTTGATCGGAGAGCAGGGCGGCGGCCCGGCGACCGATGCCCTGCGACGAACCCACCAGAAGATCGGCCTCCTGCCGTCCACAGAACCGGTCCCGGCGGCGCCGTGCCTGGCTCCCGATCCCCCTGATCTGGTCGTCATCGAGCGGGCCGGCCGGCTCGGTGAGCTGGCCGGCGAGGCCGAGCTCGAGCGTGTCGTCGCCGGGTCCTCGCATCACGGGGCCGTGGCCGCCCTCGTGGGCTGGAGCCCGAAGGCGGCCGTGGATCCGTTGGCCGGCCGCCTCGCCCTGCTCGGGGGGGCGGTGGTCCGTCTGTCGATTCCCCGGGGCGCCGAGCCACCGACCCTGATCGAAGCCAAGGGAGCCACTGGTGCCTTTCAGCCTCTGGTCGACACGTATACCACCGTCCCCTACGCGGACCTCAATCCGGCTGCGCTCGCAGGGCTCGCCTATGTGGTGATGTTCGGGATGATGTTCGGCGACGTCGGTCACGGCGCTCTGCTCGTGGCCGCCGGACTGGTGCTGGCCGCCGGGCACCCGTCCTCACTCGCCCGCTTCCGACGCCTGACACCGTTCGTCATCGGCGCCGGGGTGGCGAGCACTCTTTTCGGACTGGCGTTCGGCGAGATGTTCGGTCCCACCCATGTCGTCGGGGCGCTGTGGCTGTCGCCGCTCGACCATCCGACAACGCTGCTCGCCGTGGGCATCGCCGCTGGTGCCGGCTTGCTGGCCGTGTCCTACGCTCTGGGGACGGTCAACCGCTGGCGAGAGGGCGGCCCCGTCCGGGCTCTAGTGGCCACATCTGGGCTGGCAGGCGCCGCGCTCTATCTCGGTATCGCGGTCGTCGGCCTCGGATGGTACCGGCACTCGTCCGTCGTCGTGACGTTGGGCGCGGCACTGGTCGTCGCCGGACTCGGGTTCGGCTTCTTTGGGTGCTACGCCGAGGCCGGAGGGCGCGGCACCGGGGTGGCTCAGGCTGGGGTCGAGATGTTCGATGCCGTCCTGCGCATCGGTACCAACACCGTGTCGTTCGCCCGGCTGGCCGCCTTCGGTCTGACCCATGCCGCCCTCGGAGGCATCGTATGGTCGGGAACGACGGGCCTCTGGCATCGGGGTCCCGCCCTCCGCCTCCTCGCCGCCGCGGTGTTCGTCGCCGGGAACGCGGTGGCCTTCGCCCTCGAAGGCCTGGTGGCCGGTGTGCAAGCGCTTCGACTTGAGTACTACGAACTGTTCAGCAGGATCTTTACCGCCGAAGGCCGTCAGTTTCGGCCATGGCATGTCCCGACCCTCTCGATGAAGGAGACACCATGCTCGCCTGGTTGATCGGTCTGCCCCTGCTCGTCGCCGCCGCTGCGGGCGTCGGCGCCCAGCTCCGCCGGCGCCCGCGGGCGACACTGCGCGTCGTGAAGTTCGTCAACCTGCTGCTCCTTGTAGGAGCGGGCGTACTCGTCGCCCTGGCCGCGTCGGCCTCCCCGAGTGCGGCCGCCACCACCGGCGTGTCGGGCGCCTCGTCGTATGGTGGCCAGGCGCTCATCGGGGCGGCCATTGCCGTGGCGGGCTCGTCCATCGGTGCCGCGATCGGTGTGGCGTACACGGGCTCAGCTGCTTTAGCGGCCATGAGCGAGCGACCCGAGATGTTCGGCCGGGCCATGGTCATCGTCGGCCTCGCCGAGGGCATTGCCATCTACGGCCTGGTCATCGCCATCCTCCTGATCGGGAAGGCCTGATTGGTGGGGCTCCTCGTCGTCCTCGGCGAAGCGTCGAGAGTCGAGGGCTTTGCGCTGGGCAGCGCCAGCGTGATCGCAGCCGAGGATGCCGACGCCGTGCGCCGGGCGTGGGCGTCGCTGCCGGCGGACGTGGCGCTGGTGGTTCTCACCTACAAGGCGGCCGAGGCACTGGAGAGCGAGCCGGCCGGACGCCCGGACGTGCTGAGCGTCGTGATGCCACGGTGACGCCGGCACGAACGACAACGAGCCGTCCTCGCTCGAGGGCCCGATCCGACCCGCCACAAGCCACCGTTCAGGTCGCTTTGGCGCCGGTGACCGATGCCCTCCTCGACGCGGCGCGAGCGAGCGCCCGAATGACGCTCTCCGACGCCGAGGGAGACGCCCGCGTCGAGCTGGCCAGCGCCCGCGCCAAGGCCGAGCATCTCTTGGACGAGGCCCGAGCAGAGGGCGTCGAGGCGGCCACCACGACCGCAGCCGCTCAGCTGGCGGCGGCACGCCGCGAGGCGCGCGAGATGATCCTCGGTGCCCGCCGACGTGCCTACGACGCCGTCAGGAGCGGGGCGATCGAGCAGTTGGCGCGTGATGCGTCCACGCCCGAGGGCCGGCGACTAGCCGACCGTCTCGTGGTCCTGGTGCGTGACCGGGTCGGGCCGTCGGCGTCGGTGTGTCGGAGTGGCCCGGACACTGTGACCGCAGTGGCCCAGGATGCCAACCGGCGGGCGGTGCTCGGACCTGACGCGCTGGTCGACCACGCGCTCATGTGCTTGGCCGACGAGATTGAAGCGGTGTGGACGTGAGCAACCCGACGGCGCCCACGGCGATGGCGGATGATCGCCCGGGCCCGGGCCCGGGACGGGTGGTGCGGGTGAACGGCCCACTCGTGGAGATCGAGGGGCTCGATCAGGTCGCTGTCCTCGACGTCGTGGAAGTGGGCCACAACAGCTTGGCCGCCGAGGTGGTCTCGGTGCGACAGGGTCTTCTCACCGCCCAGGTCTACGAGTACACCGGTGGACTGCGGGTCGGAGACCCGGCCCTCGGTCAGGGACATCCCCTGTCCGCCCGGTTCGGCCCCGACCTCCTCGGAGGCATCTTCGACGGGCTCCTGCGCCCTCTGACCGGCCAGCCTTTGTGGTTGTCCGCCGGCGCCCTCCGGCAGACCGGCACCCGGAGACGGTGGCCGTTCGCGCCGGCCGTCTCTCCTGGAACTGTCGTTGCACCGGGCAACCTTCTCGGCACGGTCCCGACACCGTCCGGCGTCGATCATCGTGTGCTCGTCCCCCCCGGGACCGCGGGACCGGTGGATTGGGTGGCCGGCGACGGCGAGGTCGACGATGACGAGCCCATCGCCTCGATCGGCGGGTCACCCGTGGCGATTAGTGAACAGTGGCCGGTTCGTGCGCCACGTCCCGTCCGCGCCCGTCTCGAACTCTCGGCACCATTGTTGACAGGCCAGCGGGTCGTCGACCTGCTCTTCCCGATTGCCAAGGGGGCCACTGCGGCCGTTCCCGGGGGGTTCGGGACAGGCAAGACCGTGCTCCTGCAGCAACTCGTCAAGTGGTGCGAGGCCGATGTGGTCGTCTTTGTGGGATGCGGGGAACGCGGTAACGAACTGGCCGACGCCCTGGCGGACCTGTCCAAGCTCGACGACCCGAGAACGGGTCGCAGTCTTCTCGAACGGACGGTGGTGATCGCCAACACCTCCAACATGCCTGTGATGGCGCGCGAGGCGAGCATCCACACGGGCATGACTGTCGCCGAGTTCTACCGCGACATGGGCTACGACACGGTGCTTCTCGCTGACTCCACGTCGCGATGGGCGGAGGCGCTTCGTGAGTTCTCCTCGCGCAGCGGCGAACTGCCGGCCGAGGAGGGTTACCCGGCGGGGCTCGCTTCGGCCTTGGCCGCCTTCTACGAGCGCGCCGGGAGGGTCACGACGCTCGGCGGTGAGGAGGGCTCGGTCACGGCGATCGGCGCCGTCTCACCGCCCGGCGGTGATATGGCCGAGCCGGTGACAGCCCACACCGAGCGTTTCGTGCGGTGCCTCTGGTCGCTCGATCGCGACCTTGCCTACGCTCGCCACTATCCGGCGGTCACGTGGCGGAGATCCTTTTCGCGCGACGCGCAGAGCGTGGGTGCATGGCACGCCTCGGAGGGCCGCCCGGCATGGGCCCGGGATCGCGCCCGAGCGGTAGCGCTTCTGGCCGAGGCAGACCGGCTAGCGCCCATGGTCGAGCTCGTCGGCCTCGCCTCGCTGCCCGGCCGCGAACGGGTAACGCTCTTGGCGGGCCGGCTGCTGCGCGAGGCGGTGCTCCAGCAAAGCGCCCAGAGCGTCAACGACGGCAACTGCACCCCCGCCAAACAGGAGGCGCTGCTCGAGCTGGTGCTGGCCCTGTACGACCGGTTCCTCGCCCTGGTCGACCAGGGTCATCCAGCGTCGGCGGTGGAGGAGATCGACACGTCGGGCGTCGTCCGGATACGCGATGAGGTTGGACCCGACGATGCCGCCGGCGTGGAGCGTCGACGCGACGAGGTGCTGGCCGCACTGGAGAATTGGAAATGACCCCGACGGCGGACCACGCGCCGAACGTCCCGCTCGAATACCGCGGGGCCCGTGAGGCGGCCGGACCGCTGCTCGTGGTGGGAGGCGTCGAGGGCATCGGCTTCGACGCCCTGGCCACGGTCCGCCTGGCGTCTGGCGAGGTCCGTCGTGGTCTGGTGTTGGAGGTCCACCGCGATCTGGCCGTGATCGAGGTCTTGGAAGGCACGGCCGGCATCGATCCCGATACCGTCTCGGTGTCCTTTGACGCCCACCCCCTCCAGATCCCGGTCGGTGAGGGATGGCTCGGCCGGGTGTGGAACGGTATGGGCGAACCCCTCGACGGTGGACCTCCCATGCTCGGTGCGACCACCCGTGCCGTGGCCGGATCGCCACTCAACCCCACCGGGCGCGCTGTGCCGACCGACCCCATCCTCACCGGGATCTCCGTCATCGACGCCCTGACCACTCTGGTGCGCGGCCAGAAGCTCCCCGTCTTCTCCTCTGCCGGCCTTCCCCACTTCGAGCTGGCGGCTCAGATCGCCGTCCAGGCCAACATCGCCGGCGAGCAATTCAAAGTGGTGGTCGTAGCCATGGGGCTCACGCATGCGGATGCGGCGACGATGCGCGACGCTCTCGAGCCCCGTGCTGCGGCCGGGGAGCTGGCACTCTTCTTGGACACAGCCGACGACCCCGTCGTCCAGCGGATCCTCGCTCCACGCGTGGCGCTCACCGTCGCCGAGTACCTCGGCTTCGACCTCGGCCACCATGTCCTCGTGGTCCTAGCCGACATGACCAGCTACTGCGAGGCCGTACGCGAGGTGTCAGCGGCCCGAGGAGAGGTTCCCGGTCGACGCGCCTATCCCGGCTACTTGTACAGCGACCTGGCCTCGCTCTACGAGCGGTGTGGACGGATACGTGGACGCGCCGGGTCTGTGACCCAGGTACCCGTGCTCACCATGCCCGCGAACGACATCACTCATCCCGTGCCCGACCTCACGGGTTACATCACCGAGGGGCAGATCGTCTTGTCGCCCGAGATGCACGGCAGTGGGCTCTATCCGCCCGTCGACGTCCTCGCGTCGCTCTCCCGTCTCATGCGCAAGGGTGTCGGCGAGGGCCTCACCCGGAGCGATCATCCAGGCGTCGCCTCACAGCTCGTGGCCGCTCTGTCGCATGCCCGTCAGGTGCGGGACCTCGCGGAACTCATCGGCGCCGGTGCGTTGACGGAGACGGACCAGCGTTACCTGTCATTTGCCGACGCCTTCAACTCGGTGCTCGTCTCCCAGGGCACGGGAGAAAGCCGTTCTCTCGAGGACACGTTGGATCGCGCCTGGCAGGTGGCGTCCGAACTCCCCCGGAGCGAGCTCACGATGCTCTCGGCCGCCGATGTGACCGCCCACTACCGCGGAGACGAGACGAAAGCTGACGACAGGCCCGCGGACGAACCGCCCGAGCGCGCCGACGTGCCGGCGACGTGGGTCGCTCCCGACACCGATGGACAAGAGCGCCGTGGCTGAGCTGATCCCACCGGGTCGGGCCGGGCGGCTGTGGCTGCTCGGTCGCCTTGCGTCCGCCCGGCGCAGCCTGGAGCTGCTCGACCGAAAGCGGCAACTGCTGTTGCGGGAGCACGACCGGCTTGCCGCTGTGCGCGCCGAGAACCGGCGACTTTGGACCGTCTCGTGCGCCGAGGCCGAACGCTGGGGCCTTCGCGCCACCGCTCTCGGCGGGGCGTCCGACGTCTTTCTGGCCGCCGCCGCTGTCGCCGGACGGGCGACCGTCGAGGTGACGTGGCGAAACACCATGGGCGTTCGTCACCCCGGGACGCCGACAGCTACTTTCGTTGCTCTACCGCCAGCCTCGGCCGCGGCCCCCAACGCCGCCGTCGCACCGGCAGCCGCCGCCTACCGACGGGCCCTCGAGGCGGCCCTCGCTCACGCCGAGACGGACGCATCGTGGAGGCTCATCGACGCCGAGTTGCGTGCGAACGACCGGCGGCTACGAGCCATCGAGCGCCACCGTCTGCCGGCCCTCGAGGACGCCCTTCGCCGCCTGCAGCTGCGACTCGATGAACTCGAACAGCAGGAGCGGGTGGTGACCCGCTGGGCCCAGCGCCGTCGCCAGGGCAGCCTCGCCGGTCCCGCGGCGCGCACCGGCCCCCACAGCACGCATCCGGCCCATTGACTTACCCCGGTGGCTTCGGTCAACCGTGAGGAGTCATGGAGACTAGCGAGAGAACTCCGACCTGCCGGTATGTGGAGGTCCCGAAGGGGGTCGAACTCGTGACCTGGATGGTCTGCTGCAAGCGTAGGGGCAGGCCGGTGCTCCGACTGAACCACACGTCGGAACGCTCGGTGCCATGCTGCGCGCCTGAGTCCGTCCGCAACCGCAGGAAATGCGCGGCCGGGGTGCGCCGGCCGCCGACCGACAGAGTGGCCAGGCCTTTGAAGGTGTAGGGTCCCGTGCTCACCGTCGCCCCCTTCACCGCCGTGTTGGTCCCGGTGCAGCGCGCCATCCACCGCCCACTTGTCGTGGCCCTGGCCGGGAGGACCATCGAACGGGCGCAGGTGAACGAGCTCAGGTTGTTGAAGTTGAACGGGCCGATGGACCACAGCTGCCATGACTGACCACCCGCTTCCCACAGGTCGCCGCCGCGGAGGCAGTACTCCCATGTCTCCCAATGATGGGTGCTGTAGTCGATCCTGAAGACCCAACAGTTCGATCCCCGCAGAGTGACCGTCCCGGGCATGGACGGTCCTTCCGCCTGGGACAGTGGAGGCAACGACAAGCTCTCGGTGCCCGAGCCGCGGTACTCGTAGACCCCGGGAGCCGGTCGGGCAGCTCCACCGCTCCCGGTACCACTGTGTCCCAACCGGCTCTCGGCCTCTCGTAGGGCCACCGGTCTGGCCCGGCTCGGCGTCAGCCAGATCACGGCGGCCCCGGCGCCGGCGACGAGGACGACCACGCCGACGAGGATCCAAGGCCATCGCCGATGGCGACGACGGCGCTGATCCGGCATCGGCCCAGCATGGTCGTGCGATTGGCCGGGATTCGCCTTCCTCCAAGCCGTCGACGCCGACGGCGCCACCTCGGCTCGCCCCGTGTGCGTCTCGTGGCGATGTATGGCGGTGGCGGCAACGGCCCCCGACGACATCGGTGGTCCCGGTACGTCTTCATGACGGTGGTCCGGGGCCCGGTTCGGCAGAACGGCGATCACGACCACCCCAGCCACACCGACCACGGCCGCGCCGACCACGAGTCCCAGGTCCATGCCGCTCACAAATGACCGCCGGGCCACGTCGGCCAATTCGGCGCCCAGGTTTCCGCCCACGTGCTGGGCCACGCCCAGGGCACCGCCGAACGATCCCAAGATCAGGCGTCGGATGTCGCCGGGAATCGGCTCGTGGGCTAGCAGTGGCGTCATGCGACTCTGATAGCGGATGTTGAGCGCGGTACCAAGCACGGCGACTCCCAGGGCGCCGCCGAGCTGCAGGGCGGTGTCGCTCGTGGCCGATCCGACTCCCGCCTCCTGGCGCGGGAGGGATCCGAGGACGGACTCGATTGACGGCGCCAGGACAAGGCCCGTACCCAGCCCGATGAGGAGGAAGAGGGGCAGCGCATCGGTGTAGCCGCCGTAGACCGTCGTCCGCGAGAGCAGGCCCAGCCCGACGGCGATCAGGGACAGGCCGGAGGCGACGATTGCCTTGGTGCCCACAGCCCGTACCAGGACGGTTGACAGCGGCGCGGCCACGAGCAGCACAAGAGCGATGGGCCCCACGCGCAGACCGGTCTGCAGCGGGCTGTAGCCCAGAGAGAATTGCAGCCATTGGGTCAGGAGGAAGAACATGCCCAGCAAGGCGAACAGAACGAGCCCCATGGCGGCGATGGCGGCGCTGAACCGCGGCGAGCGGAAGAAGCTGAGGCGCAGCATCGGATGATCGCAATGACGCTCCCAGTACACGAAGGCACCGAGGACGATGACAGCGCCGGCCAGAGTTCCCAGCACCAGAGGGGACGTCCACGTGCGGCTGGGAGCCTCGATGATCCCCCAAAGCAGCCCCCCCAACCCGAGCATGGAGAGCAGCGCACCGATGGGATCCGACCGTCTGGCGGCGATGTTCCACGAGTTAGGGACGAGGAGAGCGGCGGCGATCAGGCCGAGCACGGCGATGGGGACGTTGATCAGGAACACCGAGCCCCACCAGAAGTGCGCCAGCAGCCATCCACCGACAATCGGTCCTGTGGCTACGCCCAAACCGGTCGTACCCGACCAGATGCCGATGGCCCGACTCCTGTCCCGCTCCTCCGTGAAGACGTTGGAGAGGATGGACAGCGTCGAAGGCATGATTCCGGCTGCTCCGATGCCCATGCAGGCCCGAGCGAGGATCAGGCGGTCAGGGGTGCCCGAGAAGGCCGATCCGGCGGACCCAGCGGCAAAGACGACCAGGCCCGCCAGGAAGACCCACTTCCGACCCACCCGGTCACCCAAGCTGCCCAAGGTCAGTAGGAGGCCGGCGAACACCACGGCATAGGCGTCGACCATCCATTGCAACTGGCTGGACGTGGCGTTGAGGCTGCGGACGATCGTCGGCATGGCCACGTTCAAGACGGTGGTGTCCAGGCTGATCAACAGGAGACTCACGCACAACACCGACAGCACGATCCAGCGCCTCATCCCCGTCACGGCTTCCATCGAAGCAGTACGAGCGCCCCTCGCTGAGCTCTGGAGCCGCCGCTGTCGGAAACCGGTCACCCACCCAGTCTGCGGCATCAGCCCCGTTCGCCCTAGGGCCATTGGACCCTCTGAGTCCGAATCTCAGGCGAGAAGTGAGCGCCATAGTCAGCCTGCTCAGACCGACCAGGCGATGGCGAGCGCTCCATCCGTCGCCGTCATGGTCCAAGATCTAGCCTCAGGGGACGGACCCTCCCACCGACTCCTCCGTGACCGAGCATCTTCGGCGTATTCCGCTGCCCGGCGGTCGCCGACTGACGATTCGACCAATGACACGTTCCGACTCCGGTGGGCTCGTGGCGTTGTACGCCGGGCTCGATGAAGACGACGTGTACCGCCGCTTCTTCACGGCTCACGCCCCGCCGGAAGACTTCGTTGAGAAGATGACCGAGGTCGCCCAATACGGAGATATGGGTTTAGTGGCGGTCATCAGGGCGGCGGACGGCTCCGAGAGAATTGTGGCCGAAGCGACATATGCGGTTCTTCCCGACGGTGACGCCGAGCTTGGCATCACCGTCGCCGAAGACGCTCGAGGATGGCTGGGCCCATACCTCCTCGATGCTCTGGTCGAAGAGGCGGCTGCCGCCGGCATTCACAATTTGCATGCTGACGTTCTCATCGCCAACCGCCGCATGCTGGCGATGCTCGGGGCCCGTGGACTCGCATTCATCGAACATGAAGACCAGCCCGCCACCGTCCGAGTCGTCATCGGTACGACGAAACGAATGCCGTCATGGCCCGGAGCACACGATCGCCCCCGACTCCTCGTCGAGATTCCCGGCGGGCGCTGGCACGCCGAAGCGGCGGCTCATACCGCCGGGTTCCAGCTTCTGACGTGCCCCGGACCAACGCACCAATGGTCGCGTTGTCCAGCACTGCGTGGCGAGCCGTGCCCGTTGGCGGCCGACGCCGACGTCATCGTGGATGCGCAACCAGGCCAGCCCGGTCGCTCGCTCCTCGAGGCCCATCGGCGCTTGCACCCTTCGGTCCCGGTCTGCGTCGAGCTTCCGGCGGATGCCAGCGATCTCGACAGCGACGTCGCAGTAATTCCCCAGGGGGCCGACGATCGTGTCGCCTTGGGGCTCATACAGAGGATTGCCAAGAAGGTGGGCGCCGAGGCAGATCGTCACCTCGGGCACGAGCCCAGCTGAGCGCTGTCGACTCGGCCCCGGGGAAAGCGAAACCGAGAGTTCCGACGCTTTGTCGACGGCGTCGGCTTTGGCCTCTCTCGTCCAGTCCGGCCGACGCCTTCTGCATTAGAACCGGGTCGCCTGACAGCTCGAGAGCGCCGTGGCTGCGCTTCTGCACGCGTAACCTCGATGCCATGAACGCGCTGTCGCGCGAGGCCAGCCGGGTCTGTAACGGCTGACGAGGTCACCTGTGGGTGGTCTCAGACTGCACCTACCGAAG
>Ga0208357_1001826_pt1 | contig 14982 bp, 16 predicted proteins | sample NGESurdeep092012_6_FD_184487 | JGI IMG/M metagenome (GOLD analysis project Ga0208357, IMG submission 184487) | Arctic peat soil microbial communities from Barrow, Alaska - NGEE Surface sample F52-2 deep-092012 (SPAdes) | ecosystem: Environmental > Terrestrial > Soil > Wetlands > Peat ... | reverse complement strand
GTCGCGGTAGGACTCGACGGCGACGGGGTCCTTGCGTTTGGAGAGCTTCTTGCGCTGTTCGTTGACGAGCATCGGCAGGTGCGCGTAGTGCGGGTGCGCCACGACGTCCACTTCCGCGCAGTGATTGAGCGCCTCCCACATCATCACCTGTTTCGGTGTCGTGGGCAGCAGGTCCTCGCCGCGGATGATGTGCGTGATCGTCATGCTGCGATCATCGACGGCGTTGGCCAACGGATAGAGCACCACACCGTTGGAACGAACGACGATGAAGTCCTCGTAACTGTCGTGCGCGAACGTGATGTCACCGCGGATCACGTCGTGCACGACCGTGACGCCCTCGTCGGGCACCCGAAAGCGCAGGGCCGTCAGCTCTGATCGCGCGAGGTTGCGATCACGACAGAAGCCGTCGTAGCCGGGCTTTTCGTTGTCCTTGGTGCGCTCGTCGATCTGATCGCGGGTGCAGTCACACGCGTAGAGATAGCCGTTCGCGTAGAGGGCCTCGGCGCACGCGACGTGATCGGCCAGGAACTCGCTCTGCAGGAACGGACCCTCGTCAAAATCCAGCCCGAGCCAGTGCAGGCCGCTAATGATGCCCTCACGCCATTCGTCGCGGTTGCGTTCGGCGTCGGTGTCTTCGATGCGCAAGATGAACACGCCGTCACTCTGGTGTGAAAAGAGCCAATTGAAGAGCGCCGTGCGCGCCGTGCCCACGTGCATGAATCCGGTCGGGGACGGGGCGATGCGGACCCGTGGACCGCTCACGAGTTACTCCTCAAGGGAGAGGGCGCCGTTGGGACAGCTCGCCACGGCTTCGCGAAGTCGTTCGTCGAACTCCGGTCCGGGACTCTCGTTGAGCACGTACATGAAACCGTCGTCGCGGACCTCGAATACCTCGGGCGCGATACCCATGCACACGGCGTTGCTGGAGCAGGCATCGTAATCGACAACGACCTTCATGGGGACTCCTCGTGGCGGACTGCACCCCATCGTAGTTGTCTGTGGTTGACGTTGAAAGCGAATGCCTACACTTCAAATCGACTCGAAGAGGAGAACATATGAACACGCGCGCCTTGGGATCGCTGCAGGTGTCGGTCGTCGGCCTGGGGTGCAACAACTTCGGTTCGCGCCTCGATCAGTCTGGCACGACCGACGTCGTGCTCGCCGCGCTCGACGCCGGCGTCACCTTTTTCGACACCGCCGACATCTACGGGGCCACCAAGTCCGAAGAGATGCTCGGCGTCGCGCTCGGCGCCCGCCGTGACGAGGCGATCATCGCGAGCAAGTTCGGCATGCCGATCGACGACACCCACTTCGGGGCCAGTCCGGCGTACGTGAGGAGCGCGTGCGAGGACTCGCTTCGACGTCTCGGCACCGATCACCTCGACCTCTACCAACTGCACTACCCCGACGACACCGTGCCGATCGCTGACACGCTCGGTGCCCTTCGCGAACTCGTCGAAGCGGGCAAGGTCCGAGAGATCGGTTGCTCGAACCTGAGCGTCGCGCAACTGAACGCAGCGAAGAGCGCGGCCGGCGACGGTCCGGCGTTCGTCTCGGTCCAGAACCAGTACTCCTTGCTCGAACGAGAGCCCGAACGCGACGGCGTGCTCGAGGCGTGCTCGGCGCTCGGCATCGGCTTCTTGCCGTTCTATCCGTTGGCGAACGGGCTCCTCACCGGCAAGGTGCGCCCCGGTCAGCCGATACCTCCGGAGTCGCGACTCGCCAAGATGACCCCCGAACGCAGCGTGCACTGGTTGGGCGACGATTTGCAGGCCCGGGTCGCGGCGCTGCTGGATTTCGCCGCATCGATCGACGTAGCGATCCTCTCGCTCGCCTTCTCGTGGCTCCTCAGTCACGACGCCGTCTCGAGTGTGATCGCCGGCGCGTCCAACGCCGATCAGGTGCGCGCCAACGCGAACGCGGTACGTTCGCTCAACCCGGACGTGATTGCGCGACTGGACGAACTGACGAGTTAGTTGGCCTTGACGGCCGCCACCATCTTGGTGAGCGTGTCCTTGGCGTCACCGAAGACGAGCGTCGTCTTCGGGTTATAGAGAAGGTCGTTCTCGATACCGGCGAAACCGGGACGCATGGAGCGCTTCAAGAAGACCACGTTCTCGGCCAGGTCGGCGTGGATGATCGGCATCCCGTAGATCGGCGAACTCGGGTCGTCGGTCGCGGCCGGGTTCACGGTGTCGTTCGCCCCCACGACCAGGGCCACGTCGGCCGTCGCGAGTTCAGAGTTCGCTTCGTCCATCTCGAGGAGTTGTTCGTAGGGGACGTTGGCCTCGGCGAGCAGGACGTTCATGTGTCCGGGCATTCGACCGGCCACCGGATGGATCGCGTAGAAGACCTCGATCCCCTTGGACTCCAACAGTTCAGCCAGCTCGCGCAACACGTGCTGGCCCTGGGCGACGGCCAGGCCGTAGCCGGGGATGATGACGACGCGTGAGGAGAAGCCGAGCAGGATCGCGATGTCCTCGGGCGTACCGGATCGCACGCTGCGCCCGTCGTCGCGCGTGGTCGCGCCGCTCGCGGTCACGACCGAACCGAAGGCCGAGAAGAGGACGTTGGAGAGACTGCGACCCATCGCTTTGCTCATCAGTCGCGTGAGCAAGATGCCCGAGGCGCCGACGAGCGTTCCCGCGACGATCAACAGGTTCGATCCGAGCGTGAAGCCCGACGCCGCAACCGCCAGTCCGGTGAAGGCGTTGAGCAGCGAGATCAATACCGGCACGTCGGCGCCGCCGATGGGCAGCACGAAGATGACGCCGAGAACGAACGACAGCGCGAGGAGGATCCAGAGCAGGCTGGTCGATGCGGTCACGAGGATCGTCACGATCAGCGCGACGGCCGCCACACCGACGACGCCGTTGATCACCTGCTGGCCCGGGTAGGTCACTGGCCGCCCGGTCATGAGTTCCTGGAGTTTGGCGAAGGCAATGGCCGATCCGGCGAAAGAGACCGTACCGATCAAGACCCCGAGCAGGACCTCGAGGATGACGTAGGTCGCCGGGTGCGTGGACTTGATGTGGATGAACTCGGTGATCGACACGAGCGCCGCGGCACCACCGCCGACACCGTTGAAGATCGCCACCAACTGGGGCATCGCGGTCATCTTCACGAAACGAGCCGTCGGTACCGCGATGATGACACCGATGAACATGGCCAGAAGGATGAGCCATACGTGATGCAAAGAGTGTCCGTCGACGTACTTGAAGAAGGTCGCCACGATCGCGACGAGCATGCCGAACGCCGCGATCATGTTCCCGCGTCGTGCGTGCTTCGGACTCCCGAGGCCCTTCAGCGCGACGATGAACGTCGTCGCGGAGAAAAGATAGATGAGGTCAATCAGCGTCTCACGACTCACGGAGCCACCTCGTCACTCGGTGTCTCTTTGACCTTGGGAGCACGGGGCTTGAACATCTCGAGCATGCGGTCAGTGACGACGAATCCGCCCACGACGTTGAGCGTCGCCAGGATCACTGCCAGGAATCCGAGGACCTCTTGTAAGTTCGTGGTCGCTCCCCCGAGGATGAGCATCGAGCCCACCAGGATGACGCCGTGGATCGCGTTCGATCCACTCATCAACGGGGTGTGCAGGATGCTCGGCACTTTGGCGATGATCTCGGTCCCGACGAATGCGGTGAGAATGAGGACCGTCGCGTACTGGATCAAGACGTTGTGCATCAGCCGTTCTCCTTGGCTGCGGGGATGATCGCGACGTGCGCGAGTCCGAGCGCCTCGGCCGTCGGTGCGTGATTGATCGCGCCGTCACGAGCGACGGTGACGCCGATGACGACTTCGTCGTTCCAGTCGGGCGCGAGCTGACCCTTGGTGCCGAACAACGCGAGCAACTTCAACACGTTGTTCGCGTACATGAAGCTCGCGCTCGCCCCCATCTCCGCGGGCGGGTTCGACATTCCCACGATGCGCACACCGTGGTGCTCCACGACCTCGCCGACCTTGGTCAACTCGCAGTTGCCACCGCCGTCGGCGGCCATGTCGACCACTAGCGAACCCTCGCCCATCGACTCGACCATCGCTGTCGTGACGAGGATCGGTGACTTTCGACCGGGAACCGCGGCCGTCGTGATCACGATGTCGGAGTTGGCGACTTCGCTGAGCAACGCCGCCTGTTGGGCCAGTCGTTCGTCATCGGTCAGCTCTCGCGCGTAACCACCGGCGGCGTCCGCCGTGACGCCGAGTTTCACGAAGACCGCGCCGGCCGACTCGGCCTCTTCTTTGGCGGCCGAGCGCACGTCGTAGGCGCGGACCTTGGCACCCAGTCGCTTGGCGGTCGAAATTGCCTGGAGACCGGCCACGCCCACACCCATCACCAGAACTTTGGCCGGGCGAATCGTGCCCGCAGCGGTCGTGAGTAGAGGAAAGAATCGGTCGAAGATCGTCGCGCCCTTGAGGGCCGCGCGGTATCCCGACACCGTGGCTTGGGAGGACAGGGCGTCCATGTACTGGGCGCGAGATATTCGTGGCAGGAGATCGAACGACAAGACCGTCACGCGCCGATCGTTGAGTGCCTTCACGATGTCTTGGGCGAGGAGGGGCGAGAGAAACGAGAGATGCGTCGATCCTTCGGGGAGCAACGCGACCTCTGGAAGCGTCGGTGGATTGACCCGGAGATTGATGTCGCCGGTGGGCGCGTCGCTCATCGTCGCGCCCGCCGCTTCGTAGGCCGCGTCGTTGAAATGCGACAGTTCGCCGGCTCCACGTTGCGCCAGGACTTCCCAGCCCTCCGTGACGAGGGTTTTCACGGCGTCCGGTGTCAGCGCGACCCGTGTTTCGCCCGCGCGCGACTCCTTGAATAGCGCAATTTTCATACCTCGTTTCTAGCAGCCCGGCCAAAACCTTCTCGAAGAAGGACCGGGCCATTCGACCCATATTTCGAAAGCGGCAACCCGTGAGAGCGACCATTAGGTGAGCGAAGTGAGAACTGCGTGTGCTGTGACATCACTCGAGTAGAAGAGGACCATGCAAACTTTCGTCGCGAACGTGATGTCCCCCGTCGGCGTGTGGAGCGTCGTTGGCACCGGTGAAGGCGTCACGCATATTCATCTACCTCAGGACGAACTGCCCGCCTCCAAGGGCGAAGCTCCCAAACCCATCGCTGACGCGGTCCAACAACTGAAGGAGTACTTCGCGGGCTCGCGACGCACGTTCAAGGTGCAGCTCGCGCCGTCCCCCGCGACCGATTTTCAACGCGACGTGTGGGGAGCGTTGCGAAAGATCCCCTACGGTCAGGTGCGCACCTACGGCGAAGTGGCTGAGTCGGTCGATCGGCCCCGCGCCCATCGCGCGGTCGGCAACGCCAACCACGCCAATCCGTGGCCCATCGTCGTGCCGTGTCACCGCGTGGTCGCTTCCGGGGGACTCGGTGGCTACGGCGGTGGTGACCACGTGAAGCGCTACCTACTTGACCTCGAAGGCGTGCACTACGACTGATTCAACGCGGCGTTTCATGCGCGCCTAAGTGTGACAACCCGGGACGTTGTCCCTGGAGAGATGGACTGGCTCGTCCCTTGAAGAAGTGAGCCCTCCGAGCGAGGCCGTGGGTTACCACAACTCACGACTCACAAGGAGGGCCCGTGCACGACGTTGGAACCCAACACCCCCATGCACCACCGGCCCCGCAAGGTCGCCGGCGAATGGTGGAGTGCGTGTTGAAACACCATTGGACCATCGAGACGACCGCCGAGCGTTTCCAAGTCATAGCGCGCACCTCAGGCCGAGCGCCACGTGCTCCCAGGAGACGCGCGCCGATCTCGCAACACGCGCAGTTCGATCCTCGTTCCCAGGTCGGTCGCGACGAAACATGACGAGCCGCCGTGTCGCTCGACTATCTCGGCAACGATTGCGAGCCCCAATCCGGTGCCGCCGGAGTGGCGCGCGCGCGCCGGGTCCGAACGGACGAAGCGCTCGAAGAATCGGTCGCTCTGGGCGACGTCGATGCCCTCGCCGTCATCGGCGACCGTGACCACCGCCTCGGACCCTTCGTAGTGCGAATCGAATCGCAGCTCTTCGGTGGCGTAGCGCGCGGCGTTGTCGACGACGTTTCGGATCATTCGTTTCAACATCGCCGGATCGCCGGTGACGCGCGTCGGGCGCACCATCGTCGTGTCCACGCACAGTTCGCTCAGTAGGCGCACTCGATGTCCTTCTTCGAGGAGCAGGTCGTCGAGGTCGACGTCGACACTCTGGATTTCGGCTCGGTGCTCGTCGTGTCGCGCGAGCCACGCGAGATCGTCGATCAACGTCTCGAGACGGCGGCCCTCGCGCATGACGACCTCGCCCACTTCATTCCAGTCCGCGCGCTCGGGATCCTGCGCGGCCCGTTCGGTCGTCGCGAGCAACGTGGTGAGCGGACTTCTCAGTTCGTGACTCGCGTTGGAGACGAACTCCTGCTCGAACAGCGACGAGGCCTCGAGTCGATCCAACATCGCGTTGACCGTTCGGGCCATGCGAGCGATTTCGTCCTTACCTCCGGTCGGGTGCACTCGTTGTGAGAGGTCCGTGGCGGCGATGGTGTCCACGCGGCGTCGAATCGACTCCACCGGCGCGAGCGCGAGGCCCATACCGATCCAAATGAGACCACCGGTGATCAAGAGCAGTAGCGGGAACGAGACCACCAGACTGGCCATCAAGACGTCCACGCTGTGAGCGATGCCTTTTCCGTAGAGGAATCCGAAGATCAGTCCCGGTCCGCGGCGCGTGGAGATGGTCCCGATCTGACCCGAACTGACCAGCGACGCGGTGGCTTCGTCGCGCGAAGATCGCACCATTGTCATCGCCAGGCGCGCGCCCGTCGCAGTAGCGGCGTTCGGGCGAGCCAGGACGGGCGCTTTGGCGATCGCCGAACTGGCCGCCCACACCTTCGTCCCGGAGAGATTCGTGACCTGGATCACGACGTCACCGTGCATGGCGAGGATGACGCGAAAGTTGTCGGCGGATTTCGCGTTCGCGAAGATCTCCTGGGTGCGGATCATCTGACTCTGGATTTGGTTGTCAGCGTCGCTGGTCAGCGAGTGGCGCACGAGGTGCACGAGTGAGATGCCCGTCACACTGAGGATCGCCGCGACGGCCAGGACGAAGATGAAGGTCAGACGGGCTCGAATCGAGAACTTGTGACGCTTCGGCATCAGTCCGAGCGGATGCTGTAGCCAATGCCCCGCACGGTGCGGATGACCGACTCGAACGGCGCCACGTCGATCTTGCGGCGAAGGTAACCGATATAGACCTCGATGATGTTGGGGTCACCGTCGAAGCCGCCGCCCCACACCGCGGCGAGGATCTCGGTCTTGGCCAGAGGTTCGTTCGCGCTCTCCATCAGGAATTCCAGCAACGCGAACTCCCGAGGGGTCAACGCGATGTCACGGCCGTAGGCGACGACGGCTCGGCGAAGCGGATCGAGCGAGATCGGACCGACCACCAGACGCTGGGGGCGACCGCGGTCGTGTCGGCGAAGCAACGCGTGGAGGTGCGCGATCAAGATGGAGTTCTCGAACGGCTTGTGCATGAAGTCGTCGGCGCCGACCTCGAGCCCCTCGACCTCGTCCCACTCACCGTCTTTGGCGGTCAGCACCAACAGCGGGGTGTTGACGCCGGCCGCGCGCAGGTCCTGACAGACGCTGAAGCCGTTGAGCTTTGGCAACATGAGGTCCAGCACGATGACGTCGTACTCGCCATCTCGTCCTTCGGCCAGTCCCGATTCGCCGTCGTGACGTTGCTCGACGTCAAATCCCGCGTCTTCGAGAAGGTTCGCCACGGCCTTGGCGAGGGCGTAATCGTCCTCGATTACCAACACTCGTCGGCGCTCCGCACTCATTGCAAGTAGAGGTTACCGTTCGACCCTTCAACCACCTTGAGCTTGGAAAGTCCGTGCGGGGCCGGCCCGTTCATGACGTCCCCGGTCGTCACCGCGAACTCCGATCCGTGGCACGGACAGACGATGACGTCATTCGCCGCGTAGTAGCCGACGGTGCAACCGGCGTGCGGACAGACCGCGTCGTAGGCGAAGAAGGCGCCGTCGGTGTGAATCACGATGCCCGGATCGCCCGACGAAGGAATGGTGAACGTGGCGGCTTGACCCTTCGGCACTTCCGACGCACTCCCGAGCAGGGTGCCCGACGTCGTCGAGGGCCCGGGACCCGTGACGGGGGCCGTGGTGGTGGGTGAACCACCCGTCGGCTGCGTGAAGCCCTTCGTGGAACTCGTGGCGGGCTTCGCTCCCCCGATCGCCCGGCCGACCTCGGCGACGGCGCCGCCGAGGACCAACACCGCCGCACCCACCCCGGCCGCGACCGCACCACCCATGACCAGCGCACGACGTTCCACGGAGTCGATCGACACGCGCGTCACCCACGGCGCGCGGTCCCCGAGCAGGACGGGACAGACCGCTTGGTCACAGGCCAGTCCCTGGCGTGCCGCGCATGAGCCGTGGTGGAAGTGACCGCAGATCTGTTGGACGGTGGCGAACGGTATCGCCACCAACTCGGGCGACGCGACACCTCCTCTCGTGGCGACCCGATTGGCGATCCGGGCGTCGGCCGAGAGTTTCGTACCACCGCCCGCGATGATGAAGGGCAGCCAGGCGAAGAAGAAGACGATGTCGGCACCGGTGAAGTACGGCGAAGCGTGAAAGCTGATCGTCAAGAACAGGCTGAGGGACAGGACCGCGCCGCCGATCGCCGCGATGCGGGTCCACAGTCCGAGCAACACGCCGATCCCGATCGCGACCTCGGAGAACGAGATGACGATACCGATCGGCACGGCGACGCGGATCAAGTGGATGAGAAGTGCGTGGAGGGGACTCGTGTGCGAGGCGGCGATGAGTTGGGCCTGGATCGATATCGGGCTCGGGGCACGAAAGAAGTTCGGGTTGGCCAGCTTTTGCAGTCCGGCGTAGAGGAACGTCGCGCCGAGGAAGAGTCGCAGCGGCAACAACGCCCATTCAGCCATGGACCAGGCCCGAACCGGGGCGCCGAGCGGCAGGCGATGTTCGGCCCCGCGGACGCGACCAACGGGCGGGGCGGGCGTTTTCGGCATGCGTCTATCGTGGCACAGGGCGAATTTGGGATTAACTTCGCGAACTGAGTCTTTAGGCAATTGTTATCTAGGAGAATGGTCGAGTGCTCGCCGCCTCCATCGTCTCGTATCTGCTGAGCGAGATACACCGGCTCCCCGCGGGACTCGTCTACGCACTCGTCACGCTGCTGGTCTTCGGCGAGGCGGCCCTCTTCATTGGCTTCATCCTGCCCGGCGAGACCGCGGTCCTCGTGGCCGGCGTCGTCGCCTCCCAGGGGCACGTCAACGTCGTACTCGTCGCCGCCTTGGTCGTCGCGGCCGCGATCACCGGTGACTCCGTGGGCTACCTGATCGGTCGACGCTACGGCGATTCACTGATGACGCTGCCGATACTGAAACACCGGCGCGGCGCGTTGGACCGCGCCCTCGAGGGCCTTCGACGACGAGGCCCGGTCTACGTCTTCATCGGACGATTCACGGCGTTCTTGCGCGCGGTCATGCCGGGACTCGCGGGCATGAGTCAAATGCACTACCGGCGTTTCCTCATCGCCAATGCCCTCGGCGGGATTATCTGGGGCATCAGTTTCACGCTGCTCGGGTACTTCGCGGGCGCGGCTCTGGCGCGAATCGAGAAGTACGCCAGCTGGATGGGACTGAGCGTGTTGATCGTCATGATCCTCTTCTTCGTCATCTTTCACTTCGTGAAGAAGCGTCGCGAGGCCAATGCGGACGTCGCGTACGAAGAGGGCGACGACTCAGCGCAGAACGTCGAGTAGTTCCTCGCTCGCCTCGACCCGCCAGGCGTCGGAGCGCTTGACCAACAGTCCGGCGCTCGCACTCGGCCCGTGACCTCGCACCAAGGACCTGACGTAGAGTTCGTCGCATTCGGTCTCGAGTGCCGCCTGGAGTTGGTCCATTGGTTGATCGACGCTCACGCTGGCGCTCGTCGCCACGATCTTGGGACCGACCAACGGGTCGTTCCATAGAGTGGCCAGAATCGAGTCGATCTGATCGTGCGCCATCTCGGCGTCCACGCGAGCGCCGTGGCGCCACGGCGGCGCACTCGAATCCAAGAAGCCCCGGACCAGGGCATCGGCATCGGCGAAGGCCACCACACCATCGGCCGGCACGGCACGCTCGACGCGCCGCGCCTGATCGAGCACGCAGGGCACGACCCACGGTAAGAGCCACGCCTCGAGTCCGAGCCACGCGGGCCAGGCCGCGTCGACGATCACGACGGTCACGCCGAGTCCCAGGGAGTACGCGTAGCGCGCGACCTCGCCGTAGCGCGCGAGTGCCGTGTCGTCGACCACGCCGCGGTGCGGTTCGACGCGGGCCCACTCGACACTGAGACGCACGCCGTCAAACCCCATCGCCGGTACCAGGTCCAACACCCGCTCGTAGTCGTGCCACAGGTCGTCGGCATCACCCGGTGCGTCGTGTCGCCCGAGCGCGATCGTCGGGCGATAGCACGTCGAGGGTTGATACGGTCCGTCGAGGCCCCCCTCGACGGCGTAACCCTCGATGGTCACGTAGCGCCGCGGTCGTCTCTGCACCCGATCAGTTTCGCACGCGGGGTCGAATCGAACTCCGGTATCGTTCGATTCGTTGCCCCTCGCGGGCCGATCGAAGGAGCACCATGGCCGACGAAGTACTACGTGAACGGCGCGCACACGTCGAGATTCTCACCATCAACCGTCCCGATGCGCGCAACGCGATCAACCGCGCGACGGCCATCGCCCTCGGCGACGCGCTCGACGCGTGCGAGAGCGACGACGACGTCTGGGTCGTCGTCTTGACCGGCGCGGGCGACAAGGCCTTCTCCGCGGGTATGGACTTGAAGGCCTTCGCCGCCGGTGAGTTCCCGATCACCGACAAGGGATTCGGCGGCATCACCCAGCGCGATTTCCCGAAACCACTCATCGCCGCCGCCAACGGCGCCGCGCTCGCGGGAGGATTCGAGATCTTGATCAGTTGTGACATGGTGGTCGCGGCCGAGCACGCCAAGTTCGGCATCCCCGAAGCGTCGCGCGGTCTGATCGCCGGCGGCGGCGGCCTGATCCGCCTGCCCAAGCGCATCCCCTTGGCCGTCGCCTACGAGATGGCGCTCACCGCCGATCCCATCGACGCCAATCGCGCCTACGAACTCGGCCTCGTGAACCGCGTCGTGGCGAGCGAGAAGGTACTGGACGAAGCCGTCGCGCTCGCCGAACGCATCGCGAAGAACGCTCCCCTCGCGGTGCGCACGTCCAAGGACGTCATGAAGCGTTCGCGTGAACTCACCGAAGAGCAGTGCTGGCAACTCAACACCGAAGCGTTCGGAGTCATCGGTCGCAGCTCTGACGCCATGGAAGGCGCCGTGGCCTTTGCCGAGAAACGCGAACCCAACTGGCAAGGTAAATAGTCACCTCGATGATCCTCGCCTAGTGCAGGTGAAAGACGAGGGCTGAGGCCGCGGCGGCGGCGGCGACGACCACGGGGAATGGAGCCTTCGCGAAGAGGGCCGCCAGGGCGACCGCGAGTCCGGCCAGTCGGTGATCGATGACGACGTGGGTCTTCACGACGACGCCTTGGGCGACGACGAGCGCGCTGAGCAACGAGATAGGGATCAGCGCGTTGATGCGTTGCAGGCGATCGTTCGCCAACCACGGTTCGGGGACGAGGTGACCGAGGAGCTTGATGGAGAAGCACAGCACGCTCGTGGCGCCCAGCACGATCCACATCGCCATTGAACTCACCGCGCTCTCCACCCGAGCACGACGGCGACGAACGTCGTCGCGATGATCGGTAGTCCGGCCGGCAACCACGGCGTGACGAGCATCACGAAGACCATGGAGGTGACCGCGACACCGCGCAGGAAGTTCGTCTGCAGGCGCGGCCACAGCAAACCGAGGAACGCCGCGGGCACCGCCGCGTCGAGACCCCACGACGCGGGATTGCCGAGCGCCTTGGCGCCGAGCGCGCCGAGCAACGTGAAGATGTTCCAAAACACGAAGACACCGGTACCGGTGATCCAGAAGCCCTCGCGCATCGCCGCGACGCCCCGGCGGGCTTGGGAGAGCGCGACCCCGGTCGACTCGTCAATCGTGACGTGCGCCGCGAGCACCCGGCGAGCACCCTTCACCTTGAGCAACGGCGCCATCTGGATGCCGTAGAGGGCGTTTCGAGTGCCGAGCATCGTGGCGGCCGCTACCGCGCTGGCGGCGACGCCTCCGGACGCGACGACACCGACGGCGGCGAATTGACTCGCGCCGGTGAAGGTGAGGAGCGAAAAGAGGCAACTTTGCACCACTGAGAAGCCCGCGGCGACGCTGGCCGCCCCAAAGGCCACGCCGTAGGTGCCGACCGTGATCGCCACGCTGAGCGAGTCGCGAACTGTACCCCTGGTCAGGTTCGACATCCGAACAGTCTTGCCGAATCGAATAACTAACTGGTGGGGCGCCTTCGCGAAGTGACGTGGGGCGCACTACTGTGGAACTAAGCACGTCAAAGGAGAAGGCAGTGTTCTTAGGCGAAATTTTTGGGCCCGATCTCTTGATCGTTGTCATCGTTGTCGCGGTTCTCATCTTCGGGGGCGCCGCCATTCCGAAGTTGGCCAAGAACCTCGGTTCGGCCAAGTCCGAGTTCGAAAAGGGATTGAAAGAGGCCAAGTCCACCGACGCCACGGCCGACAAACCGGCGACGCCCGCCGAGACCAAGTCCCCCGACATCGACAAGTAGTTCTTCGGCATCGCCGGACCTCGCGGGGTGCGCAACTCGTTCTTCTCCTACCCCTCGGTAGCGCCGGGCGAATCCTTTCTGCGAACGGACTTCGGCCCGGATGACGACGAGTCGCGACGATTATTTTGAGTAGTGTCGTGACGTGGAATCACCTACCCTGCCCCCACAGGGTGTAACAGTTCGCACTCGTCGATGGCGTCGCGTGCGATACTTCGTTGCACTCCCGCTCGCGGCACTGGCCCTGTCCGGTTGCACCGTGCCCTCCTTCGGCGCCCATAAGGGTGCGACCACCGAGTCCGGCTCCGTCTTTCACCTCTGGCAGGGCTTCTCGATCGGCGCGGTCGTGATCGGCGGTTTCGTGACCGTGCTCTTCGTCTACGCGATACTGCGATTTCGGCGCAAGGGTGACAACATCCCGCGACAGGCGCAGTATCACCTCCCGGCCGAAGTTCTCTACACCGTCGTACCGATCCTGGTCGTCTTCGGTCTCTTCGCGGCCACGTTGGTCGTCGAGAACAAGGAGGTGGCCAATCCCAAGGCCGGCGTCACCGTCGACGTGAACGCGTTCCAGTGGGGCTGGAAGTTCACCTACCCCGGCACCCAGACCGTCGTGATCGGCCAGACGACCCAGGACCCGACGATGGAGATCCCGGTCGACACCAACATCCACATCAACCTGACCTCGACTGACGTGATCCACGGCTTCTACGTCAAGGCCTTCAACTTCTCGCGCTACGCCTTGCCCGGCGTGCTCAATCAGTTCACGCTCGAGGCGGTCAAGACCGGCACCTTCTCCGGTCAGTGCACGCAGCTCTGCGGTCTCTACCATTCACTCATGTTCTTCAACGTGAAGGTCGTCTCGAAATCGCAGTACCGCGCGTGGTTGGCCAGCACGGCGAACCCCGTGGCGTTCGCCGCCGCCCAGAAGACGACCGGTCAACAGACGGCCACGCAGGTTCCGACGAAGCCGGCCTCAAGCCACGGGGATAACTAATGGTCGATCTCATCACGCCACCACCCGCGGTCTTCGACGACGAGCCCTACGCGGCGCCCGCGCACGACGAGCACCACGGCGCGACCGGAATCCTGAAATGGATGACGTCCACCGACCACAAGGTCATCGGACTCTCCTACACCGTGACCTCGGTGGTCATGATGGTGATCGGTGGACTCTTCGCCGAGATCATCCGCGCGCAACTGGCCTCGCCCAACGGAACGCTGGTTTCGCTGGCCCAGTACAACGAACTGTTCACCATGCACGGCTCGGTGATGATCTACCTCTTCGCCGGACCCTTCGCCTTCGGGGGACTCGCCAACATCATCGTGCCGATCCAGATCGGCGCGCCGGACATGGCCTTCCCGCGCCTCAACGCGCTCTCGTATTGGCTCTATCTCATGGGATCGATCACCATGTTGATGGGCTTTTTCACCGCCGGGGGGGCCGCCAACTTCGGCTGGGTCGCCTACGCCCCGCTCTCGAACTCGATCAACACTCCGGGCGCCGGCGCCGACCTCTGGATCGGTGGACTGTTGCTGACGGGATTCTCGGCGATCTTCACCGGCGTCAATCTGACCGCGACGATCTTCTACTTGCGCGCGCCCGGCATGACGATGTTCCGCGTGCCGATCTTCACCTGGAACATGTTGGTGACCGCGATCTTGATCCTGCTGGCCTTCCCGGTGCTGACCGCCGGGCTCATCATGCTCTACTGCGACCGACATTTCGGGACACATATCTTCTCAGTTGCCGGAGGGGGTGTTCCGGTGCTGTGGCAACACATCTTCTGGTTCTGGGGCCATCCGGAGGTCTATATCCTCGCCCTGCCGTTCTTCGGCATGGCGACCGAGATCATCGCGGTCTTCTCCAAGAAGCCCGTCTTCGGTTACAAGAGCATGGTCTTCGCCACGCTCTCGATTGGTGCGCTGTCCCTGGGCGTGTGGGCGCACCACATGTTCACGACCGGCGTCGTGCTCCTCCCCTTCTTCTCGATCATGAGTCTCTTGATCGCGGTGCCGACGGGAATCAAGATCTTCAACTGGATTGGAACGATGTGGAGAGGGGAGTTATGGTTCTCCACCGCCATGTTGATGGCCCTCGGCTTCCTGTTCACGTTCCTCATCGGTGGGCTCACGGGCGTCTACCTGGCCAGTCCCCCGTTGGACTTCTTCACCCACGACACGTACTTCGTCGTCGCGCACTTCCACTCGATCGTCATGGCGCTG
>Ga0208357_1001825_pt1 | contig 14989 bp, 19 predicted proteins | sample NGESurdeep092012_6_FD_184487 | JGI IMG/M metagenome (GOLD analysis project Ga0208357, IMG submission 184487) | Arctic peat soil microbial communities from Barrow, Alaska - NGEE Surface sample F52-2 deep-092012 (SPAdes) | ecosystem: Environmental > Terrestrial > Soil > Wetlands > Peat ... | reverse complement strand
GCTGGGCCGATCCAAGTCGCGTTGGTGGTGGTGGCCGTGTCGGCCGAGGGTCTCCTCGGGGGTCGCGCCAGGCGGGTCGTCTTCGAGGCGGCTAGTCCTGCCCCGGGTCTGCGGTCACCGGAGATCCGAACCGGATCACGTTGCCGTCAGGATCGACGAGCGCGCCCTCATGCCGGCCCCACTCCGTGTCTTGCGGGAGGCGCACATCCCCTCCTGCCGCAAGCCAGGTCGCGGCCAGCGCGTCGGCATCCTCAACGAACAGGTAAGCGGACGCCCGCCGGTCTGCTCGCGTATCGAGGTCGGGCTCCACGCCAAGATGAATCTCCGCGCCGTCAAAGGTGACGAAGCCGTACGCGCCGCTGTGCCAGTGGTGTACGCCGAAGCCAAGCCCGCGGTAGTAGGCAAGGGCCGTAAGCAGGTTACTAACCGGGAAGATCGGCGCTACTCGCGTACTCACGAATGCAACTTACCTCGTCCGGCCCGCGCAGTGCCCGCCAACGGCGGGAGGTCGGGCGCTGAGCGTCGCGCAGGACCTCGGGCGGCCTACGCGGTGGCTCAACGAGCAAGCGGACCCCCGACATCGACGACCTGCGCTTGCTGGCTGAGATCATCGGCGGCGGACTCGGCGGCAACCGCAGTTCAGATATGTGCCGAGTCCTTCACGCAACCATCAGCAGGTCACAGCGGTAACTTCACTTTGCATCGTGAATATGAAGAAGGATCGAAGAGCGGGCATCCCGTGCGCCCAGCAGGCGCCCCCTGGGGCGCGGCCTGACACAGCCGCGAGGAGAGGCTTGGCCGCTGAGGTCATCCCTCATCAGAGAAGATGTCCTCAAGCAGGAGCCTGAGGCGCTCCGGCGGTTCCTCCTCAGGGAAGATGTCGCGGACTGAGGCGAGGACATCGTCCACCGTATGCAGGTCGAGCACCCTGAGGAGTTGACGGATGTCCTCCGCGTCGCGGGATCGGGCGGCGAACGCCTTCATCGCGAGTAGCTGCTCCGGCGAGGCGGCGAGGCGGCGAACACGCGAAGGCCCGGATGGTCGAACACCCCGGTTCGAACAGTGCATCAACGTCACGGGTGGCCCGCCGCGAATCGTAGGCAAGGGCCATCGCAGCGCCGCCGAACACATAGAGATCTGCGACCACACCTCGCCTGGCCAGCCGCTCGCCGAGACGGCGAAAAGCATCCTCGATGCCCGCCCGGTCAAGCAGCGGCGAGGGATCGCTCACGCAGCGTCGATCTCATAGTCGGCAACGAACACGCCGCGCCTGCGGAAGGCTGCAGGGGCATGCACGAGGGCCTGCGCGCGCGCCTGGCGTATCGAACGGGAACCAGAAGCGCCTCAACCCGCGCGATGCCGACCACGGCGGAGCGCCCCTCCCCGTCTAGCATCGCCAGGTGCTCAGCGAGCCCCGCGAACAGCACATCCCACCGCTCGTCGCCGCTGGATCCCGGTATATCGGCCAGCAACCGCTGACGCTCCCCGGCCGGCTCTCGGTGATACTCCTTCAAGAACTCCACGACCAGCCGCCAGCGCACGTCGAAGTCAGGCTCCGCAGCAACGAAGGCTGCCAGCCCGGCGACGGTCATCGGCTGGTAATCCACTCTCACAGAGTAGCGAAGAGCAGCCATCCGCACCTACCTGCAGCCACCACCGACCCTGCAGCCACCACCGACAGCGTGCGCTCGCCCCGCGCTCGCGCCTCCTGAGTGCCGGCGTCCTCCGACAAGAAGCGACCAGCAGCTCGCAGGGGTAGCTTCAGTTTTGCATCGTAGTTTGGATCACGGCTGCGACTATCAGCCTCCTGATGCGGTCCGCGTCATGGGTGATCTCGCGCTCCGCGGTCTCCAGTTCTCTGGTTGTGCTCAGCCCGAGCTTGTGCCCGGCACTCCCGTCACCGGGTCTGCGTACGGGTCCTCCATCGTTTAACGATTGTTGTACAATGATCCTATGAGTGTCGGCTTCCGTCCCACCGAAGAAGATCTCCGCGTCATCGAGGCCAACCGTCGCCAGGACGAGAAGACCAGCGACGTGATCCGGCGTGCGCTAAGGCTGCTGGAGCGCGAAGCGTGGGAGGAGCGCGCCCGCGCCGATATGCACCGGCTGAAGAACGAGGATCTCTCCGCCGAAGCGGACACGTGGGAGTTCGACGACGACGGCAACATCCACATCATCGGCTCGAACGTCACGGTTCCGGCCAGGGCCGCCGATCACCCATGATCCGCGGCGCGGTTTACCCCATTGACCTCGGCGACGCCAAACGGGGCCACGAGCAGCGAGGCCGCCGTCTTGGGCTCGTCATCAGCCTGGAACAGGACGCCTGGTCCACCGTTACCGTCCTGCCGACTTCGACCAGCGCCCAGGCGTCCGTGTTCCGGCCGGAGGTCGTCATCGCCGGACGGGAGACGAAGATCCTGATCGATCAGATCCGGACCATCGACGTCGCCTACGTAGTCGGCGACCTCGTCGATTACCTCTCACGCGATGACATGGCACAGATCGAGCACCGCCTGTCGCGCTACTTCGGCTTGCTTCGCTGACAAGCGACAGCTGACAAAGTGCCGCTGAGCGGTGCCACCACCACCGGCACCGACCTGCGCCACCGTTCCGCCAAGCTCTGCTCTGCACCTGATCAGGACACCCGGAAAAGCACCCAGCGGTAACTTCACTTTTGTGTCGTGGATCTAACCTCGGGCCGACACGCGCCAGGCATTTTGGGGCCCTCGCTGGTGAAATGAGTGGTCTGCCAGAGTCGCAGGCGAGCGGGGGTTGGGCATGACCAAGGGGCGGAGACCGGATGGCGGCGATGCGGTCAGTAACGGAAAAGACGTGCGGGCCTGCGTTCACGATGATTCCGTGACCACGTCGCCAGTCTCGTCGCGAAGCCAGCAGTCCGCCCAGGTGAGGCCATAGTCAACGCGCTCATGCGCCGCGATTACAGCCCGCAGGCCCGCGGTACCCAGGTCCAAGTCGAGCTTTTCCCCGACCGGCCAACCGTCACGAGCCCAGGAGGGCTGTTCGGCAATGTCCGGCTCGAGACGCTCGGCGAGAGCGGAACATCGTCGTCCAGGAACGGCCGGCTCGCGGCCCTGCTCCAGGAGGCGGGCGACCCGCTCACCGGACGCCCGGTGGCCGAGAACCGCGGCTCCGGCATCAGCAAGATGATCAGCCAGGTACGGAAGGACACCGGGCTGGTCCCGATGTTCACCGCAAGCCTCGACTACTTCCGCGTAACCATCCCGCGAACGTCTCCCGTCACGTCGAAGCTACGCGACTGGGCGATACGGCTGGGCCGCGGCCATGATCTCACGCAGGCCCAGATCGCTGCTCTCGGACTCGCCCACGCGGGCTACGACATCGACATCGCGTTGCTGCGCAGGCTCGGCCTGGCCTCATCGGAAGCCCGCCGCCAACTCGGCCAGCTGCAAGACCTCGGCCTTCTCCGCCCGCGCAGGACCCGTGACGACGGTTCCTACCGCCTGGCACCCGGACTGCCTGGAATCGATGCCGACCCTAGGCCGCTGCCATCATCAGGCAACGGCCTCGCCGACCGCATCCTCCAACAACTCAGCGAAGTCGCTTCAGCTAGCCGCGAGGAATTGCAAGCAGCAACAGGCGCCAGCAGGAGCAGCGTCACCAACGCGCTGGACGCGCTCATCGCCAGCGGGACAGTGGAAGCCACCGCACCGCCCCGCAGCCCGAACAGACGGTACCAGCGCGCGAATCCTTAACAAGCCGCCCCTTCACCTATATAGGTGGTGGTCTGCGCGGTCCCGGTCGATCGTCCTCGCGGATTCCCAGAAGGTCTCTTCCTGGGCACGTCGGCATACCAGCAGGCAGCCATCAGCAGCTCGCAGCGGTAGTTTCACTTTTGCGTCGTGGTTTGGGTCACAACCGCACGGAACTTGGCGCACTGCGGACGGCACGGCTACCCGTTGGCGTAGCGGGGTGGGCCATCGCCGGAAGGACCCTGGTCTGTGGGCGTTACGGCAGCAGGGTGAATGCCGCTGCGTGTGATGGGCGTACGACGCTGAAGTGACGCCGGTCCAGGGTGGCGACGTTCACCGCGCGGAACCTCTCCGCGACAGCGACAACTATGGCGTCGGCGGTACCGAGAGGCAGGTCTGAGTACTGCTCGACAAGGTCTGCGGCGCGGCTTGCATCAGCGGCGGCGATCTGGAGCAGTTCGTACACGCCGTCGGCGACGTCGCGGAGGAATCCGGCCTCGGCTCTTGATCCGGCCCGGCTGTAGAGCATGTAGCCGATCTCGGTGATCAGCGGGGTTGGCAGCAGAAGCGGGCCGGGGAAACCCTGGAGCAGCTCCACGCACTGCTCGTGGTAGTCGTCCTTGCGGTTGGCCGCGGCGACTACGGGGCCGGTGTCGATGACGATCACGTGCTGCTGGCTTCCCTGCCCGTCCAGGCGTCGCGGACGATCGTCTTGGCGCGGGCGCCCAGATCAGGCTCACCGTCGAAGATGGCGGTCGTCCGGAACCGGCGGCGTGGAACATCGCCAGGCTCTGGACTGGCCCACTGCCGAAGCATCTCGACGGCGTCCGGAAGCTGCTCCTCTGGTACCGCGTCGATCAGCCTGTGTGCTTCCTCGCGTACGGTCATGAAGCAAGTTTAAGCTCAAACCTTCTTCTGCCAGCGTGCGAAGTCCCTTCCACTTGAGACGCCGTTGATGCAGGCAGGTTTCGCGAAGGGACGTGCCGCCTCGCGCGGCCCGCTACCGGGCCAACGCCCTCGACGACCTCAAAGCTAACGATCCCGCCACCGGCGAGGCTGTCAGCGTCTGCTTGGTCATATACCGGGCAAGCAGCCATCAGGAGCTCGCAGGGTAATTCCACTTTTGCGTCGTGGATTTGGCCCCGGGCTCGCCGCGGGCGTCGCCACCCTGCCGGCGCCGAGGTCGCAGCGCACGAGCGGGTCATCCTCCGAGGCCGACAGCACGACTCTGCGGGGTGGGTGACGGCGCGCCGGGCGGGGCGCCAACTGGCAGAGGACTGCCATCAAGATCGCCCGCGAAGTCTTCCCGCTGCCCGTCACGCAGCCATACAGGCCTGAATGCCTGTGCCACCCGTAACGGCGGCACATCAGGCTGCCATAATGTCCGCGTGGGCGTACTGTTCAACTACTTCTCGGCCGCCTCGGACGAAGCTGCTGCCAGCGCCATCGAGCTTCCCGGCGGGTCAGGCGTCCCGGCACGCCCGTCTGCTCATGGTCTGGCCGAAGTCCCCGGCAGGACCCCAGAGCAGGCGCCCTTCGACACCGTTTTCACCAAGGCGGAGCCGGCGCGCCGGGCGCGTGACAGGGACGAGCACATGTACTGCTGGGTTTGCGTCTAGGCGGCACCAGTCGTCACTGCACTCAGGGCATGTGGGCGTCGGCATAATCGTCCAAGCAGCCATCAGCAGTGCGCAGGGGTAACTTCAGTTTTGCTTCGTGGTTTGGGTCACAATCGCCCCCACATTCTGCGCGACCAGCTCTGAGCAGCAGGGCCAAGGCGTCACGCTGCCGGGACGCCACGCTCCAGGCGCTCGGCGAGCCAGACCTTGATGATCGACTGGCGGTTGACCCCAAGGCGCCGCGCTTCCCGGTCCAGGGCCTCGATCATCCACGCGGGGAAGTCAACGTTCACCCGCCGCTGCTCCGAGCCCGGCCGCCGGGCGGCTGACATGTCCAGGTGAGAAGTAACTGTGATGCCGGTAAGTCACTATGGCCGACCAGTGCCGACCGTCCATCCGGCCGATCAACGGCCACCGCGGCTCGCCCGTCGTGCGTGCGGGCACCTCGATGCGCATGGGGTCCGGCCAGAGTTCCAGAAGGGACTCTAAGCCGCCGCCCAGAGCTAGGAGCACCGAAAGTTTTCGGTCGAGGAAACAAAACTTTCGGATCAAAATTTCAGCATTATTCGGATTCACGTGCCCTAAGCCCTTGCAGACGGGCGTGTGATGTTTTTCACTTCATATAGTTATCGAAACCATCTCCGATAACTTTCGATGAGGAGGAAGGCCATGACGTGGCGATTCCGCTCGGCTCCCGACGCGACCAAGCCCCCTGGCAGCGTGTTGCGGCGCCGGAAGTTTGCAACCGGGGCCGCAATCGCGGTCGTGGCAGCCATGGCACCGCTGGCGATCCAAACCGTCGCGCAGGCGACGCTGGCACCAGGGACGCCCCTGAAGACGCTCGCCGCGGCGGCAGGCGGTCGGTACTTCGGCAGTGACATGACCGGGAACCTGCTGTCCCAGTCGACGGTTACCCAGCTCCAGTCCCAGCAGTTCAACATGGTCACTCCCGGCAACGAGATGAAGTGGGACACCACCGAGCCGTCCAACGGCACGTTCAACTTCGCCCCGGGCGATCAGATCGTCTCCTATGCCCAGGCGAACGGCGAGCGGGTGCGCTGTCACAACCTGGTCTGGAGCAGCCAGCTCCCGTCGTGGGTCTCGAGCCTGCCGCTCAACCAGGTGCAGGCGGCGATGGAGACCCACGTCACCACCGAGGCCACCCATTACAAGGGCGACTGCTACGCGTGGGACGTGGTCAACGAGCCGTTCAACAGCGACGGGTCGTTCGAGGCGGACCCGTTCTTCAACGCGATGGGCAGCGGCTACATCGCCGACGCGCTGAAGACCGCGCACGCCGCCGACCCGAACGCGAAGCTGTACCTGAACGACTTCAACATCGAGGGCGAGAACGCCAAGAGCAACGCGATGTTCAGCCTCGCGCAGTCGCTGCTCGCGGCGGGCGTGCCGCTCAACGGCATCGGCTTCGAGAGCCACTTCATCCTCGGCCAGATCCCGACCGACATGCAGGCGAACATGCAGCGGTTCGCGAACCTCGGCCTGGATGTCGCGGTCACCGAGCTTGACGTCCGCATGACGCTCCCCGCCACCAGCGCCAACCTCGCGCAGCAGGCCACTGACTTCTCCACTGTGGTCAAGGACTGCCTGAACGTCTCCCGCTGCGTCGGCGTGACCCAGTGGGCCGTCGGCGACGCCGACTCCTGGGTCCCCGGCGCGTTCTCCGGCCAGGGTGCCGCCACCATGTTCGACCAGAACTACAACCCCAAGCCCGCCTTCACCTCGGTGCAGAACACGCTCGCGGCGGCCGGCGGTGGCGGTGGCGGTGGCCAGAACACGGTGACGGTGACCAACCCGGGCACGCAGACCGGGACCGTCGGCACCGCTGCCAGCCTCCAGATCCACGCCACCGACTCGGCCACCGGACAGACCCTGTCTTACTCCGCGACCGGCCTGCCCACCGGCCTGGCGGTCAGCGCCTCCACCGGCCTGATCTCCGGCACGCCCACCACGGCGGCCAACAACACCGTCACCGTCACCGTCAAGGACACCACAGGCGCCACTGGCACCGCCGGCTTCGCCTGGAACATCAGCGCCAGTGGCGGCGGTGGTGGTGGCACCTGCCACGTCACCTACACCCAGACCAATGAATGGGGCGGTGGCTTCACCGCCCAGGTAGTCATCGGCAACACCGGTACAACCGCGATCAACGGGTGGTCGCTGACCTTCACCTACCCCGGCGACCAGAAGGTCACCAGCAACTTCAACGGTGGCTTCTCCCAGACCGGTGAGAACGTGACCCTTACCAACGCCAGCTACAACGGCACCATCGCGCCAGGCGCCAGCATCACGGACGGCTTCCAGGGCACCTGGACCAGCAACGACACTAACCCGACCAGCTTCTCCATCAACGGCACCGCGTGTAAATAGGTTCATCAGGACATAACCGCGATCCGTCCCGCTGGCGGCAGCCACCCGCTGCCGCCAGCGGGCATAGCTGGGTCGGGTGACCCGGTACCCGGACGGGGCATGGGCCAGTCGGGGCTACCGGTCACGAAATCTTGGCGCGAATGAGAAGCTCGCAGGGGTAACTTCACTTTTGCGTCGTGCATTTGGTCGTAGGCCGCCCGCGCCAGGCTGCTAGGACCGCGCGAGACGCCGACATCCTGTGTCGAGGCGCTGCACGCACCCGGGAAGCTTTCCGAGGCACGCTATCTTCATTGTGTAGAGGGAGTTTCTACAGACGGGAGAACGGGCGTGGCCAGCTACCAACCCATGACCGTTGCCGATCTGGCGGCGTACCTGTCGCAGGCGACGAACGAAAAGACGCGCTGGAAGACGTTCTGGGAGTTCCTCGAAGAGTATCGATGGGAGCCGCCGGCTATCCAGACCGCCTTGCTGATGGATGACCCGCCTTCTGTCGGGGACGAGCGCTGGGACGCGCTGCTGGCGGCCCTGGCCGAGCACCTCGCGGCAAAGCACGACCTCGCCCCGCCCGGCTGGACCGAGCTGCGGGTCCTCGGGCGGCCGTGGTTCCCGGCCGAGCTTCGGGTTCAGCGGGCCGATGCGCTCGTTCACGCGCCGGCTGCCTTCCGCAAGCACGGCGTGTACCTGGCGGCGGCCGACTTGGAAGCGGCGTGACGGTCCCCGGGGGCGTTCTACTCGACCGGGAACAGCCCGAAAGAGCGTTCACTGCCCTGGGTGACCGTCTGGTGCGCCGGGGCGTCGTCGCCGACGTGTTCATCGTCGGCGGGGCGGCGATGGCGCTCGCCTACGACGGCACCCGCGTGACTCGGGACGTCGACTCGCTATTCGTTCCGCACGGCGTGGTGCTGGAGGAAGCCTGGAACGTCGCGCAGGAGCTTGGCCTGCCCAGGTGTGGCTTAACGAGCAAGCGAGCGTCTACATCTCGGGAAAGGACGACCCAGGCAAACGCCGCGTGTTCGACCATCCCGGGCTGCGGGTCACCACAGCGTCACCACGGCACATCTTCGCGATGAAGGCACTTGCGGCCAGGACCCGCGACGTCGACGACCTGCGCCTGCTAGCCGAGATGATCGGCGTGGACTCAGCCGCGGCCGCAGTCCAGATATGTGCAGAGTTCTTCCCCGACGAGGACATCCCTCCGAGGTCCGCAGCAGTCCTCCAGGAACTCTTCGACTGACCTGTGATCAACAGCCACACCCGTCACGATGCCATCAGTAGCGCACAGCGGTAATTTGACTTTTGCGTCGTGACTCTTAATCAGGGACCATCATGCGGCAGGGATTCTGGGTCTCAGTGGGCCGGGTGACTCAGTGGTCTAGCCGGGGTTGGCGGCGAGGAGCTCACGCCGCCACTGGGCGAAACGATGGCGCATATCAGCGACCATGCCCGGATCCGCACGGTACTCGGCGAACGCGGCGTCAGTGATCTGCGTCAGCGCACCGAGCGCCTCGGCGAACAGCAATCGGTCAAAGCCGTAGTCCGCCTCTGCAGCGAGTCCCAGCAGTTGCTCACGCGCGTACCGGCCGCTCATTACGGCAGCGTCCACATCAAGGAAGTCGCGCGGCAGGGCTCGCCCGAACAGAGCGCAGACCTTGTTGGCGACAGCGTCATCCGAATGCAGGACGGGCCCGACGGCAAGCTGAACAGGATCGTGGGCGCGCCAGTCGACAGCCAACTCGACCTTCTCCTCAGCGCCGCCTTCAGGGCTGGCCAGGGTAAGCCGGGTGAACGTCTCGGCGCTCATGATCACCGACACCCTTGTATCCGGCGCCCTCAAGCGCGGCGACGACGGCGGCAGTCAGCTCAGGGAACTCCCCGCGGTGCTGCCAGCTGGTGAACAGGTCGACATCACCGCTCGGCCGGTTACCATCCCATGGGCGGAGACCGCGTACCCACCGGCCAACGCGAGCCCGTACCGCGCGCCTGCCTCCAGGGCGATCCGCGCTATCTGCTCGTGCCGGGGTTCCATCGCCCGCTGCTTACGCGGTCGCGGTGACGCGGCTGATCTCTGCCAGGACCGGGAACCGCTGCTCCCACGCCCTTCGGAGCTGAGCCGGAAGCCACAGCAGCGCCCACAGCCGCCGCAGGACTCGCTCATCCAGGTACGCGTAAAGGTCCTGGGGGCTGGCCGCCTCGATTAGGACTGCACGGTAGAGGTCAACGACCCGGCCCGGCGCATCAAGGTCGTAGACCGCGTTCCCCGACCAGTCCAGGTACGAGGGCAGCCGAACAGTGCCTGACGAAGGGCCTCGCAGCAGATCTAGCCTCTCCGGGACGGCATACGGCCGCCGGTAACGAGCGCCAGCGGCTCCCTGACTATCGGCCGTGTCCATACGACGAAGGATAAGCCCGTGCCGCACTTGGCCGTGCGATGACGCCGCCCACCAGCCGCGACCCAGCAAGAAGCCCAATGTATTACTCAGCGGTAACTTCACTTTTGCGTCTTGAATTTTTCGCAAGCCGGAGTGCGCAATGGGCATCCTGGGCTTCGGCCTCGCGGAGGTCACTCCTTGCCAGGAAAGATGTCCTCAAGCAGGAGCCTGAGCCTTTCCGGCGGTTCCTCCTCGGGGAAGATCTCGCGGACCGCGGCGAGGACATCGTCCACCGTGTGCAGGCCGAGCACTTGGACGAGTTGGCGGATGTCCTCCGCATCGCGGGGCCGGGCGGCGAAGGCTTTCATCGCAAGCAGATGCTCCGGCGACGCAGCGAACACGCGAAGGCCGGGATGGTCGAACACCCTGGATGCTGCCGGATCCCCGCCCGGGGCGACGTAGGAGCTGGCCTGCTCGTTCAGCCACCACCAGGGCAGGCCGAGCTCGGTAGCTACGGCGAGTGCCTCTTCATGCACAATGCCGTGGGGCTCGAACAGCGCATCCACGTCGCGGGTAGCCCGCCGGGAGTCGTAGGCAAGGGCCATGGCGGCGCCGCCGAACACGTAGAGGTCTGCGACCACTCCGCGTCTGGCGAGCCGCTCGCCGAGGCGGCGAAAAGCATCCTCGAGGGCCGCCCTGTCGAGCAGTGGCGAGGGATCATTCACGCTGCGTCGATTTCGTAGTCGGCAACGAACACGCCGCGCCTGCGGAAGGCTGCCGGGGAATGGACGAGGGCCTGCGCGCGCGCCCCCGGTGTGTCGAACGGAAACCAGAAGCGTCGCAAGCCGCGAAGTGCCGACCATGGGGGAGCACCCTGCCCGTCTCGCATCGCCAGGTGCTCGGCGAGACCCGCGAAGAGCACATCCCACCGCTCGTCGCCGACCGGTTGCGGCGTGTCGGCCAGCAGTCGCTGACGCACCCCGGCCGGCTCCCGGTGGTACTCCTTCAAGAACTCAACGACCAGCCGCCACCGCACGTCGAAGTCAGGCTCGGCCGCGATGAAGGCGGCGAGCGCGGCGATGCTCATCGGCTGGTAATCCACCCTCACAGAGTAGCGAAAAGCTGCCAGCCGCACTTACCCGCAGACGCGTCGCAAGTGTGTTCGTGCCACGGTAGTGGCTGAAGCAAAGAAGACACCGACCAAGGCGACGCGGCACCGACAGGGCAGCGCGACGCGTGAGCACCTCATCATTCGCAAGCAGCAATCATCAGTTCGCAGCGCTCCCGGAGGGCGTCTTGGTAGCCTGACCGACGGTGCCGAAGCGCTCGGGCTGCGGCTTAGATGGGGAAGGTCCCGGTGCCTTCCCTGGTGGTGATCCACTGGATGTCGGTGAAGTCGTGCATCGAGGCGGGGCCGGACCGGCCCCATCCGCTGTCCTTCATCCCGCCCAGCGGGAGCTGGGGCTCGTCGGCCACGGTCTGGTCGTTGACGTGCACGACGCCGGAGTCGATCCGCCTCGCGAGCGCGAATCCGCGCTGGTTGTCGCCGGTGATCAGGCCGGCGCTGAGCCCGTACCTGGTCGAGTTCGCGATCGCCACCGCCTCGTCGGCGTCGGCGACTGGCTGCGCGACCAGCACCGGGCCGAACGTCTCCTCGGTGTGGATGCGCGCGCCCGCGGGCACGTCGGCGAGGACCGTCGGCCGATAGCACGGCCCGTCGGCGCTGCCGCCGGTGAGCAGCCTGGCGCCCGCCTCGACCGCCTCCTGGACCTGATCCGACACCCGGTTCAGGGCCGTCGCGTTGATCAGCGGCCCGATCACGGTGCCGTCGGCCGCCGGGTCCCCGATCGTCAGCGAGGCGGCCCGCTTGACCAGCCGGTCCACGAACGACTCGTAGACCGGCCGCTCGACCAGGACCTTCCGCGCGGACATGCAGATCTGGCCCTGGTGGAAGAACGCGGCGAACGCGGCCGCCTCCACCGCGTAGTCCAGGTCCGCGTCGGCCAGCACGATCAGCGGGTTGTAGCCGCCGAGCTCGAGCACGCAGCGCTTGAGGGCGCGGCCGGCCCGCTCGGCGAGGATGCGGCCGGTGGCCGAGGAGCCGGTGAAGTTGATGAACCGGACCTCGGGGCGCTCGAAGAACTCGTCGGCGATCGGCACCGCCTCACCGGGCGCGTGCGTGACGACGTTGATCACCCCGGCCGGGAACCCGGCCTCTTCCATGATCTCCGGGATGAGCAGCCCGGCCGACACCGGCGACTCCTCGGACGGCTTCAGCACCACCGTGTTGCCGAACGCGAGCGGGTTGACCACCGTCCGCCAGGCGAGCACGTGGGCGCCGTTCCACGGCGAGATCCCGGCCACCACCCCGAGCGGCCGCCGCAGCGCCATCGCGAACGTTCCCGGCACGTCGGAGCGGATGACCTCGCCGACCGGCAGGTAGCCCCAGTTCGCGGCCTGGCGGAGCAGCCGGGTGGCGGTGAGCACCTGGAACCCGGCGCAGCCGGTCTCGGCCGCGAGCAGGTGGACGATGTCGGCCCGGCGGCGCTCGACGATGTCGGCCGCGCGCAGGAACAGCGTCTGCTTCTCGGCGGGCGGCAGCTCGGCCCAGGCCGGAAACGCCGCCGCGGCGGCGTCGACCGCGCGCGCCGCGTCCGACCGGGTGCCTGCGGGGATGCGGGCCATGACCGTGCCGCGGTACGGGTCGAGGTCATCGAACAGCTCGGCCGACCCGATCCACTCGCCGCCGATGTACTGCCGGTACTCGCGCACTAAACCCTCCCACATGCCGAAATCAGGGCAACCTCTAGTACCCCGCCCACGTCGCGCTGAAGTCGATGGGCTGACGGCCTACCGATAAGTGCTTTGCCTACGGGGTTTCCGGACCGTAGCGTGATTCGCGGACCCAAAACGACGATGGTGAGGGAGACGTTGTGACCGTTCGCGACCTGCTGCGCGGCCTGCCCGTGTTCGACCGCCCGCTGCCGACCTTTGACACCGAGTCAGTGCCGGAAGAGCCGTCGGCCCTGTTCCTGGCGTGGCTGCTGGCAGCCATCGACGCCGGGGTCAGCGAACCGCACGCGATGACGCTCTCCACCATCGATGAGGAGGGACGCCCGGACGCCCGGGTGCTGATACTCAAGGACGTCGACGCCGCCGGCTGGGAGTTCGCGACCGCCACCACCAGCGCCAAGGGCGCCCAGCTGGCCGCCGTCCCGCACGCGGCGCTCAGCTTCCACTGGCGCGAGCAAGCCCGCCAGGTCCGCGTCCGCGGCGCGGTGGCGACCGCTGACCCGAGCGTGAGCGCGGCCGACTTCCTGGCCAAGCCGGACGGCTCCCGGATCGCCGGGCTGGTCGGCCGGCAGAGCGCCGTGCTCGAAGACCCCCGCAAGCTCGCGATCGAGATCGAGGCGGCCACCCAGCACCTGGCGCAGGACCAGCTCGCGGTCGCCGACGACCACGCCGTCTACGTGCTGACCCCGGCCGAGGTGGAATTCTGGCAGGGAGACCGTGACCGGCAGCACGTGCGGCTGCGGTACCGCCGCTCCGTTAACAGCTGGATCACCGAACGGCTCTGGCCCTAACCTGGCGATCATGGTTACCCGGATGGCCGACGGCAGCGCCGGCGACGCGAACTACGCGACCATCGGCGAGGCGTACGCCCAGTACCGGCGCCCCGATCCGCGGATCGGGGCGCACATTGCCGATGCGCTGGGCGCCGCCCGCACGGTGCTGAACGTGGGGGCGGGCGCGGGTTCCTACGAGCCGGCCGACCGCGAGGTCACCCCGGTCGAGCCGTCCGCGTCGATGCGAGCGCAGCGCCCGGCTCACCTGGCGGCCGCCGTGGACGCGACCGCGGAGAGCCTGCCGTTCGACGACGACGTGTTCGACGCCGCGATGACGACCTTCAGCGTGCACCAGTGGGGCGACCTGCGGGCCGGCCTGCGGGAAATGCGGCGGGTCACCCGGGGGCCGGTGGTGATCTTGACCTGCGACCCTGACCTGGTGCGGGACTTCTGGCTATACGAGTACGCGCCCGAGGTCCTGGACACCGAGGCCCGCCGCTACCCGGCCACGGCCGAACTCGCCGACGGTCTCGGCGGCGTCGTCACCATCGGCAAGGTCCCGGTGCCGCTCGACTGCACGGACGGGTTCAACGAGGCCTACTACGGCCGGCCGGAGGCCCTGCTCGACCCGGCCGCGCGGCTGTCCTGCTCGGCCTGGAGCTTCCCCGGACCGGAGGTGCACGAGCGCTTCACCAGGGAACTCAGCCGTGATCTGGCCGACGGGACGTGGGATCGGCGGCACGGCCACCTCCGCTCCCAGCCCGCTCTCGACGGGTCCCTGATCCTGGTCACGTCCCGGCCCTGACTGTTTTCCTCCCCAATCGCGCTATGCCCGCCTTGTCGGACAGCCTCATGACAGGCCGCCGGGCGCGGTCTAGGGTACGGAAGTAACACTGTGACTACCTGCACGTGGCGGCGCGCTCGGCCGCGTCCGGCCAGCGCCGCATCCGGACACACACAGGAGCCTTGGTCAGAGGGGATCATTTTTATGAGCCAGGCAACCGCGCCGATCCGTAACACCAACCGCTTCTACATCGGCGGGCAGTGGGTGGCGCCGTCGTCCGACTCCACGATCAGCGTCATCGACTCGGACACCGAGCAGGTTTACTTCACCGTCGCCGAGCCGCAGGCGGCCGACATCTCCCATGCGGTCGAGGCGGCCAGGAACGCGTTCGACAACGGCCCCTGGCCTCGGCTGACGCACGAGCAGCGGGCCGAGTACCTGCGCGCGATCGGGTCGGAGCTGAGCAAGCGCTCCGATGAGCTGGGGCAGATCTGGCCGCGTGAGTCCGGCGTCCTGCACGCCGTCGCCCAGT